>Ga0209181_10004184_pt1 | contig 21700 bp, 18 predicted proteins | sample MAT05_FD_187208 | JGI IMG/M metagenome (GOLD analysis project Ga0209181, IMG submission 187208) | Freshwater microbial communities from Lake Fryxell liftoff mats and glacier meltwater in Antarctica - MAT-05 (SPAdes) (version 2) | ecosystem: Environmental > Aquatic > Freshwater > Ice > Liftoff... | reverse complement strand
AGACACAAGACTTTAGACACAAGATAGCAGACACAAGACTTCAGACACAAGACTTCAGACGCAAGACTTTAGACACAAGACTTTAGACACAAGACTTTAGACACAAGACTTCAGACTTCAGACACAAGACACAAGACTTCAGACACAAGATAGCAGACACAAGACTTCAGACACAAGACTTCAGACACAAGACTTCAGACACAAGACTTCAGACACAAGACTTCAGACTTCAGACTTCAGACTTCAGACACAAGACTTCAGACTTCAGACGCAAGACTTTAGACACAAGACTTCAGACACAAGACACAAGACTTCAGACACAAGACTTCGGACACAAGACTTCAGACTTCAGACACAAGACTTCAGACTTCAGACGCAAGACTTTAGACACAAGACTTCAGACTTTAGACTTCAGACTTTAGACACAAGACTTTAGACACAAGACTTCAGACTTTAGACACAAGACTTTAGACACAAGACTTTAGACACAAGACTTTAGACACAAGACTTCAGACACAAGATTTCAGACACAAGACTTCAGACACAAGACTTCGGACACAAGACTTTAGACACAAGACTTCGGACACAAGACTTTAGACACAAGACTTCAGACACAAGACTTTGAGGGTACAAGAGGGTAGGGACACAGGAGAAAACAACCTGATGTGCTGCGCATCAATTGATGCACTCTCGTCAAATCATCCCCAAAACCAAAAATCTATTTCATATAAAAATTTGTTATGCGTTTTCGTTTACGTGCCACTAACTATCCAAAACCTGTCTTGCATTTTATGGTTTGACCAACTCTTTTTTCTTTAAAAAATATAAAAATGTGGGTAAGTGATCGCTATAGCCATTGATGAAAATATCGCCGACGTAGGTACGAAACGGATAACCTTTAAATTGGCCGTCGGTTTGCAATAGCCAGGGCTGACGAAATACTTGTGCTTTATACAGCTGCCAACCGCCTGTTTGTTTGTGAATGAATGCCTTTGACACCATGATCTGGTCAAAAAGATTCCAAGAGTCACGATAAGCCAAAGAACCATTGCCAGCTTTGTATAAGTCGTAAAAAGGATTGTACATATCACCATCCTGTACTTTTTCGCTGTTGCCTTTTGATCGTAGTACAACCGCGACACTTTTATTGTTGGGATCGTCGTTTAGGTCACCCATGACAATGATTTTTGCATTGGGATGAATAGCGCGTATGCTGTCGGCGGTCACCTTGCAAACACCTGCCGCCGCCGCACGCCCCCAGGCAGAAGCAGCCTCTCCTCCACGGCGGGAGGGCCAGTGACCGACCATGACATGAATGGGTTCCCCATCAAACAAGCCTGCTACATAAATAATATCCCGGGTGAAATCCCGCTTTCCTATTTTAGGGTCTTTTAGTACTACCGGAAGGGCTTTTGACCCCAATGGTGTAAAGTATTTGGACTGATAAAGGAATGCACAATCAATACCTCGTTCATCGGGAGAGTCATAATGAATAATTTGATAGTTGCGCGATTTGAGGGCTTCCTGTGCGCACAAATCCTCCAATACCTTGTGGTTTTCAATCTCTGCCACGCCAAGTATGGCGACTCCGTCAGGTGTCAGGTCTGTTGCCAATTGGCTAATGACTTTTGCCATATTAAATTGTTTGGAGATGTACTTTTCGGTATTCCATAACAATCGTCCGGTTGGCAAAAAATCCTGATCGTTAATTGCCGGATTATCCAACGTGTCAAACAGGTTTTCTAAATTGTAAAAACCAATGGCTCCTACCTTGTATTCATCTTTTTGGGCCGTAATATATAGCGGCAATAAAGCCAGCAACACAACAATTATATTCCTCATGTTTAATTTTAAATTAAGACGCAAAGGAACGGTAAATGTTGCAGTTAACGAGGATAAAGACGATTATTTAAGGAATATTTTACATTTTTTATCATTATTATAAAGGTGTCATCGCTCTAACTGCGATGACACCTGCATTTTACTACAAATTTTCTTAGAAAGCCCTATTAAATGTCTTTAGGGATAGCCAAAAAATAACCTGTAACAATTAGGCATGATTTGCCCACGAATTTTGATAAGTTATTCTTTTACCGTCCCTTAATAGTTTAATTAGAATTTTCCAAAATTCACGCTCCTCTTTACTCAATCTTTGCATCTCCCCGGGCATAATAAAACGATTCTATAGAGGCATCACTGGCATACAGGCCAATTCCAATCTGTGACAATCGCCAGTTCTTAGCATTCGGTTGAAACTTTATCTCTTTAACGGCGGGCAATACGGGTACTAATTTAGTTTGAAATAAATTCCACACGGCGAAAATGCTCCACGCACCATTCATTATGCCGGCCATGTTGCTTTCTGTTTCCTCCCGCGTAAAACCTGCCTGCCGAAAAATGACACGCAAAGAGTCTAAAGATGGAATATTGACCGTTTTAGCAGCATGGGTAGCGGTGTTGAAAAAACGAACTCCGCTAAAACCAGGCTCCTTCACTAAAGGACAACCCGAACCGGAATGCGCCTGGCGAATGGTGTAATAATCAATAAAATCGGTTCGTTGATCCCCCTTGAATTGTATGGCTTGCACCATTTCCGTAGCGTATGCAGCGCTTAACGGGTAGTCCTGTCGACCTAAAGCACTCATGGCAAAGCAATCAACTACGTAATCAGCGGGCAGCAGATAGCCCTCAGCAATCAATAATCCAATGTCTAATGTCAGTGCCGGTCGTGCACTTTTTGCCGCATAAAATGCGTTTTTAAGGTAGATTTTTACATCTTTATCGCTCAATCCCGCATTTTTTAAAACGGTAAATAATGCCGATTCGGAAAAACAAATCGCCGGAGCTAATGAGCCGTCTTTTCGGCGATAGGTAATGGAAATGGAATTGCTGTCCTGAAGCCCGCAGGGCGAAAAATCCATCTGATCATCTCGATTGCTGGCACCTGTTGATACCTGGCTTTCTTTTTCAGTAATGAACCTTAGTTCTTCCTTGCGGCAGGAAGAAAAAGCCAGTAGACCAAAAAAAATGGAAGACAAAACAATAGTTAATGCGCATATTCTCATAATAAAAGAATGTTTTAGGAACAAGTTACTATTTACTCGTTCCTCAGATAAAAAAATTCAATGCCACCCGTGGTCGGGTAGCAAAAATGAATGCAGAGAAGGCGGATTACCTGAAACGGTGTTTTTGAGAAGGGGAGCCTGACAAGCGCTGGATTTGTCAGTAGGTAAGAAGGAGCGAAATAATTGCGAGAATACACATCACGCTAAGAAAAGCGGATTGAATTCAAGGTGCAATGTACATTATAATTATGTTTTTTTTCGAGAAAACCAATGAACGCCTCTTTTTGCACCATGAAATGCCGAATCTTTTTAATAAAAATAATTTGGTGGCATCGTTTCAACCATTAATATGGGACTGTGCTTACATAAAACAAGGTGCATCGTGCGAGGACGATATACTTAGCATGGCACAGCAAATCCTGCGGAAAGCCGGTTCCATGGAAACATGAAACCGGCTCTCCGCTGATCTTAATTGATAATATACCGGGGGGACTTAAAATTTTTTCTCTGCTGCTTGCATCACTTCAAAATTGGAAGATACTCCTTTGTGTACAAATGCTACGGCACTGCATTTCGTAGCATCCCAATCAACCGGAAGTCTGAATGTATACGATTTAGTGATGAGTGCTCGGAGTGTCAATGGTTCAGCGATGCGGTCACCACCGGGCAAAGAAAGTACTTTTCGCAATACATGGCGGTGGGCATACGCTGGCAGTATATCATTTTTGTCATTTTGAGCGTCTATTATGCTATCCTGAGTGATCAAAGCAGTTAAAAAATAATCGCCGCTTAGCGTTTGATCGGGCGTAATATCTGTGCTGATGACCACCTCCCGGCTAACCGCGTCAAAGGTTGTTTTAAGGAAAACACCCACCACAGGTTCTTTCATTAGTGCATTGCGCACCAATCCGCTCCACTGAGTTTTGGTAACTAAAAATGGCGTTTGATCACCAGTGTTAACAATGGTACGATTAACCGACAAAGCAGGAATGGCATCCGCAGGGCCTAATAAATTGACAATTGCATCCGATTCCGGCATGCGAAAATCGTATTTACTAATTGGTAAGGGCCGTGAAAGCACCCCATATAAACTCGGGTAGATCGTTACTGCTACCACGTTTTCGGCACCTACAATGCCTCGAATTTTTTCTATTTCTTTGGCTGCATCGGGGCAATTATTGCAATTTACTCCCGAAAGCTCTTCTATTAGAACGCGTCTTTTTCCTACTTTTAAGTCCGGAATTTCAACAGGTTGTTCTTTGCAGCCTCCCGGAGCAAGCAATATTATTATTAAACCTAAGATACCTGACAATTTTAAAAAAGTTAGACTTTTTGTCACGATATTCAATATTATTTTCATGTGTAAATGTGTGTTTTTGAAATGTAAAAACAATAGACATGGCGTCTAATAACAGTAACGGCATTTTAAGATTAATTGTTTTCGATAAGCAGGTAAGCCCCAATAAATGCGGTTATCTAATTATGTAATATTATCATAATCAAATAGTTACGAAATAAGCAACCAATAATTAATGAGTAACAATCACTTACCTGTTCAAAAGATTAGTAAAGGTTTTGTTTTAACGACATATAGTTTGTTTTGCGTTTTTTATCCAAATTAGCGACCTCAAAACGTCGTTCGGGCAAAGTTTCTAAGAGAATTTCCCAAAGATGCTCATAAGGGATAATTTCTAATTCATTATTATAAAACGACGTTTGTTGTGCGGTTTTTGCTAATTGTTTTTCTAAAAGAGTTACTTTTCTTTTCACAGCTGTCCGGTGAAACGCCGCTTCCGGTATTTGCAACAGCATGTGTATGAAACAGTTACTCCGGAAAGTGTCATCGTTTTTCAAATACCGACTACAATATTTTTTTATGGCTTCAATGCGGTCCATCGTGCTGCTATAATCACATTTCAGAATACCAAAAAGGATTTGAACAATCAGAACAGGAATGTTCATGCCCCTTTTGTCGCGGGAGTACACCGGAATGGCATTCAGGAAACGCCCCTGACGATATCGGAGATGATCTTTTTCTTCAACACCATCAATACAACGGGCTGCAACCAGAAACTGAATATAGGCTTCGTATATTTTCCAGGCTTCCAGGATGTTGACCGGCAGATTTTCTGATTTCAGTGCCGGTTGTATTTTTTGGTAAATATTAAAGGCTAATGTATAGTTTTTAGTTCGAGTAGCCAGCATAAATGCTTGTTCTTGCAACTTAAACCAAGTAAAAGTACCTTCCTCAAAGGAGGATTGGCAGCGTTCAATCAGTTCATATCCTTTGTCAAATTCCTTCAGGTGTACGTAGCACAATATGAGATTGTAATAAAATGTTTGTATCGGGACACTAACATCAAAAGGTTTTTGCTGAAAGTATTCGATAGCTTCCTCACAACACTGCATCATCAGTGAGTAATTACCCTGCAATGCTTTCAATTCAATTAAGCGGGCACAGAGATGAAAACGAAACGTATGGCAAGATTTCATGTTCGGCTTAACCTTTTCATAAGATTGGCCGGTATATTCGGCTAATGAAACGTGAAATGCCTTTGTATCCACTTGTTGTCTCATAATATTGGAATACAAATGCTCCGCTTCTTCTTCTGCCAGCCAATTATCGCGCAATCGGCGATGAAGGTCGTCAAAATGGTGAAATTTTATCGCACTCCCCCCATCAGCGGTGCTAAAGTATACCCTTAACGTACTGGTAATGGCGAGCGATAATTCGGTGAATTCATATCGAAGCGTCTGCTTCAATAAGTTTTCCATCGAATGAATGGCTGTGATTGTTGAATTTCTGGATAGTAACGTCAAGGCTACGGACCACTTTTGGGTACAATCAGTTAGCAATGTAAAGCGATTGATCGTCTCTTTTCGTTTGGCACCATTCAAGGCTAATATCATGGTAAGCCGCTCTTTAAGCCGCTCCCTGATGTTATAGTATTTATTTCCGGAAGCATCAGAAGGGTACAACAATTGCATCCCCTCCTTATCGGTACTAACCTGACCATTATAAACGGCTAAGCAAAGTTTTTCCAATTTTGACCCTGGCTCAAACCACGCCTGCCATTGCCCCCCTGTTTTCAATTTGCCCAAATCGGCTAATTGAGTAAGCTCTATTAATTTTTGCATAAAAATACCTGAATTTAAAACTAAAAAATGAAATCTACAAACCTAATAGTTTATCTCGACTCAATAGTACAATATTCAGAAATAAACCAAAAGCGATAAGGAACGGTAAAAGAATAAAGTAGTAAACTTAGGTAGATTAGTTTTTGCTCAAACAACTATCTTTCTGTGTTAATAGTGGGGCTATTTAAACAAAAAGATGGGCAGTTTGAGTGAAAAAGAATCAGATAAGATTGTTACTTTATTCTTTAACTGTTCCTCAAGTATTAAAACAACCTTATTGCCCGGCAACAGACAATAAAATGCAAAAGAAAGGGCATGGCTGTACCAATACAGGGTACAGACATAGTTATGTTAAGGGAAGGATTAAAAGTAAAAGATAAAGTAGGAAAATAATATATTTGATTAAAAATAAAATAAGGAATAGGAACAAAAGCAGAAAAAGCGCAAATTACACGTGTACAAAGTAAATTAACTTAATTTGAGCGCAAATATATAGCTATTTTCATTTTATGGTAATAATTAAAATGTTTATATTTATTTATGGCGCGTAAATGACAAAAAAAATTAGTTAACATAAAAAATTATATCTAATACTTAGCATAAATATTAGATAATCAATTAATTACGTCATAAGGCGCTAAATATTGGTTTTGGATGATTTTTGCAGCACCACACCCTTCCCAATACTGCGATTCGTCCAGCCAAAAAGTAATTGATCTATCCAAAGAAAAGAATCAGTTATTATAGTTAGCGTCGGTTCTTTGACAGAATTAGGGCGCACTGTAAGGTTTGAGGCACTGTCGGATGGCACATTCCGGGCATTTTTTTTGAAAATACTCTGAGCAATCCCCGTCCAATATACCTCTGCCAATCCTGTTAAATGTCGGCTTAGGCCCTGAAACTCCACTATCTCCAAACCAGCATCTGCCGCCCATTGCTTAAAATCGGCAGAACTGATCAGGTACTCGTGCCCAAATGCATAAGCACCTTGTGAGATGAGCCATTCTTGGCTGTTTTTACCTCGAAACCATTGCCAAAAGCGATTGATGGGGTCATAGGTGATAGGAAATTCCCGACTGGGAAAGGTCAGGATGGCGATGCCACCCGGCTCCAGCACGCGACCGATTTCCTGTACCATACGAGCAGGCTGACCAACGTGTTCGATTACTTCGCACGAAACCAGCAGATCAAAACTATTGTTGGCATACGTCAAGGATAGTGCATTATTATATTCATAGTGCAAATTCATGACACCTTTGTTAATCCGTCGGGCATGCGCCAGATCGGCTTCATTAACATCACAGGCAATCAGGTCTACGCAATACTGTGCAACCATAGCGTCATAATCTCCCTCTCCGGTGCCGAGATTGAGTCCGCTTTGGAAGGTTTTTTCTCCCTCAAGTCGTTTGAGTTGTGTGCGTACAAACCGGTAGCGGTTGCGAAAAGTCGGAAAAAGCAATTTGAAATTCACGGCGCAAAGATACGATTTTACCGTATCTTTGCGCCGTTATGAGTAAAAATAAGAAATCATTTCCGGGCGGTTTGGTTTTTTCAACCAACCCTGATGTTCAACTTTTTGAAGCAGCAGAACCTGTTGCTTCCATCCCAAACGACCGTCAGGCACTTCGTATCTGGCTCGAACGCATCAAAGGCGGAAGAGAAGCCACCGTGGTGAAGGGTTTTGTCGGCCCTGACGAGGAGACAGATACCTTGGCTAAAATGCTCAAAAATAAATGCGCCACTGGCGGAAATGCCAAGGAGGGTATGATAATTATTCAGGGAGACCACCGGGATAAGGTTTTGACATTATTGCTGGAACTGGGATATAAAAACAGTAAAAAAGCGGGGGGGTAAAACATGGATAGCACTGCTGTATTGACGTCATATCCCTGGTTAAGAAACCTGACACAAAAAAATGTCATCATGGGTGATGATTTGGATGCGGCATTGAGCACTATTTTATTTTTGCGGTGTAATCCCCAAGCGACATTAGCAGGAATTTATTCGGGTTACTCAAAAATTTATCTGTGTCCAGACTTGTCGTTTCAACAACTTGATCAATGTGTATTTATTGATTTGGATATCTACAAGGCGGGGTGCAGATCGCTTGGACATCATATCATCCGGCGCGATGAACGCGATGTTTTGGCGGGTTTTCAGCAAAGTTGTAACATGAATGAATTAGCCAAACGATCATTGTCCGCCAATTACATCAAAAAATATCCATTGGGAACCGTGCATTTTTTGATGTGGTTGTATGATGTTCCCGTACCGTTTTTTAAAAATGCAGAACCACTGATCTGGTTGGCCGATTCTACTTTCATTAATGGGCAATCGCACCGGTTTCGATCAAATGTAATGGAATGGCTGTATCATTTTATGCCTTCGGATGATTTACAAGTTAGTTTCCAAAAAATAGAAGCAGAACAATTTGAAATACAAATGACCGCACTTCAGGCACTTCTTCAGGAAAAAGGGTTCAACAAAGGCAGGGGGCAAGTAACCTCAAAACACAAACTCCTCTCCGGCTACCAATGTCAGCCCTCCGGCCAGGAGAACGCAGCACAAATGACTCAATATATCAAAAAACTACTCGAAATGATCACGGAAATAACCGGATGGAAAGTTCTGAAAGAACAATTGAATATAGAAACATTACATTTAAATACCGGAATCAGAAAAAGTGGACAAATTCAGCAAGTGTTAGGTAAGGATTCTTTAGATGAGTTTTTGCTGCAAAAAAACGTTTTCTCTTATGTGTTTCCATTCAAAGAACAAATTAATTATACGGTCTTTAACTAAACTATTGTCCATTTATGTTTTATAATATTGACTGTATAGAAGGAGCAAAAAAATATTTGGAAAATGCCTCCGTAGATCTAATTGTGACCGATCCACCGTACGGGATCGGAGGCGATTTGCTACACAAGCATTATAACCGCAATGAAAAATTTGTCTTAGAGGGCTATATCGAAGTGCCGCAGCCGGAGTATCCTGATTTTTCCGTCAACTGGATAAAAGAAGCCGAGCGGGTTTTGAAACCCGGTGGTTCCATCTATGTAGTTTCCGGTTACACCAATTTGATACACATCCTTAATGCACTCGCTCAAACTACGCTGAAAGAAGTAAATCACCTTATTTGGAAATACAATTTTGGTGTTTATACCAAAAAAAAATACATATCTTCACATTATCACATTTTATACTATGTAAAACCTGGTGCCGAACCCGTATTCAATACATTTAGTCGTTATTCGGATGCAGAGAAAAATGAGACGGTGGGTGGGTCACTCAATTATCAGGATCGAGAGGATGTTTGGGTCATCAATCGGGAGTACAAACCAGGTCAAATAAAAAACAAAAACGAACTGCCGACACAGTTGCTATCAAAAATCATTCAATACTCCAGCAGGGAAGGAGATTTGGTGTGCGATTTCTTCTTAGGCAGTTTTTCTACGGCTAAAGTGGCTATTGGCTTAAATCGGCAAGCTGGTGGTTTTGAAAAAAGTACCATTGCCTTTGAGCACCAAATAAAAGAAATGGAACAGGTGGTTCCCGGAAATTTGCTGAATACCCTCCGGCAGCCACCCCAAAACAAATACTTCAATCAGGGAAAACCCCTTTGCGAAGCGGAAAAAAAGGAAATAATAGAACAGCACAAGGCGTTAAAACTGAAAGGGTTTTCCAAAAAAGCCATTATTGCCCAATTGGGAGATACTACCGGCAGAGGCCCCTGGTCACTTGCTAAAATTATTGATCAAGAAGTCTTAGAAACGAGTAAACAATAAGTTGGTCATTTAAGGTAAGTAGTCCACAGTCAATAGTCGGCAGTCCGAAGTCTTACAAACCCTTGATAATAAGGTAATTAGTGAAATTCAAAACTACGATTATTGCTATTTACCTACTTACATCATTTTTGGGTCAGACAACCATCTTTTTGCGTTAATAGTATATCAATCAATATCACGCTAATACTTATAATCCATTATTGCTCAAAATGAAATATATCATTTTTTTTGTATTTGTTTCGTGTGTACTTTGTTTTTGTACACCGCCCAAAAACGCAAGACCCGGCACCGCTGGCGGCCCTGTGCGAACTAAGCCATCAGACAAGCCCAATCACGCACCGATGGATACGGTACGTTGGACCAATCCGAACAACCCAAAGCCACCCATTGGGCCATCCGGCAATAGCAGCGGAAGTACTACCGGAGTGCTACCGGGCGAAACCTATCGTATTGCTTATTTATTACCCTTTCTCAGCAGTCAGTTTGACGGCACCAATGCCCCGGAAAAAAGCCGTTTGGCGCTCCAATTCTATGCCGGAGCAAAATTGGCGTTGCAAAAGATATCGGAACAAGGAGGCATCAACCTCATTGTTGATGTGTATGATACCAATACCAGCGATGCCGATTTTCAAAAACTGCTGAATGACAGCCGGTTGCGGAAAGCCGCTGTTTTTATTGGCCCCGTTCGAAGCCCCCATGTGAGCGGCCTGGCCGCCTGGGCCAAAACCAATCGAAAAATTGTGTTGTCACCGGAAAGCCCAAACAGCGATTTAACCACCCAAAACCCGGATTTTATTCAAATTAAGCCCTCTTTGCGCGCACACTGCGCTACCATTGCGCAATATGTGCTGAAAAACCACAGAAATGCTCAGGTCACCTTAGTTTGTAAACAAAAAGAAACAGATCGGCTACCGTATTTTCACGCAGTCAATACCGATGCACCAAAATTTACCGAGTGGGTATTACCTGACGAGACAAATTCCTTTGCTGCACTCAATATGAGTAGCTACCTTCGCGCAGGCAAGACCAATATTTTTATCCTGCCCAGTTGGTCAAGCCAGGATTTTGTCAACGCTTTTTTGAGGCAATTAAAAGCCATAAAAGGCAGCTACAAAGTAGCGGTATACGGAATGCCACAATGGATCGGTTTTGAAAGCATTGAGCCTGATTTTTACAGAGAATTGAACGTGCATATTGCTGCTGCTAATTATATTAATTATGCCTCGCCCGAAACTAAAGTGTTTCAACAATTGTTTTACGAAAATACCGGAACCATACCGGAGGAAGATGCTTTTAGTGGCTACGACCTGACCATGTATACCGGAAATATGCTGCGCCAATATGGTCTGTCGTTTCCTCAGAAATTAGCCGAGGAAGACCATTCCGGTATTCGGGGGCGTTATTGGTTCAACAAAGTGTTTTCTAATGGAAATCCCGATGACGGAATGAATAAATTTGACTACTGGGAAAATACTTTTGTTCATATACTAAAATACGGACCATTGGGATTTGCCCCAGTGCAGGAATAAATTGGTTGAGTATACATCCTTTAACTGCTCAACCTTTCTTAACCACTCTCAACCACTCTCAACCTTTTTCAACAATTTAAACCATGACACTTGAACAGTTAAAAGAACTGAAAGACAAGCTGGCCATCCTTAGGAGGTATCTTTGACGTCGAAAATCGAACCCGTGAGGTAGAAGACCTTACAGAGCAAACCCTTGACCCTAATTTTTGGAATGACCCCAAACGGGCAGAAAGCATCCAACGCAAAATCGGTATGAGCCAGCGTTGGCTCCATACATTTACTGCTTTAGCAAAAGAAGTAGATGATCTGGAAGGGCTTTTTGAATTTCAGAAAGAAGACCTGGTAACAGAAGCAGAAGTAGATGCTCAATATACCAAAGCATCCGAAATTTTGGCAGATGCCGAGTTCCGCAGCACCCTCAATCAAAAAGAGGATGAACTCCCGGCCGTGATGACCATCAACGCCGGGGCTGGCGGTACCGAAGCTTGTGATTGGGCGGCTATGATCCTGCGAATGTACCGAATGTGGGCCGAACGACGGGGATTTAAAGTAAATGACCTGTTTGAGCAGAACGGCGAGGTGGCGGGTATAAAGTCTGCCAGCATTGAAATTGTCGGCGATTTTGCTTACGGCTGGCTGAAAAGCGAGAACGGAGTACATCGCTTAGTGCGTGTCAGCCCCTTCAACGCGCAGGGTAAAAGACAAACTACTTTTGCAGCTGTTTATGTTTATCCGATGGTGGACGATGAAATTGAAGTGATTATCAACCCCGCAGACATTGAAATGGATGTGTTTCGCGCCAGCGGGGCAGGCGGGCAACACGTCAACCGGACAGAATCCGCCGTGCGCCTGCGACACCTTCCTTCGGGTCTCGTAGCAGAATGTCAGGCAGAAAGAAGTCAGCACCAAAATCGCGATCGAGCCATGCAAATGCTAAAAAGTCGTTTGTATCAACTTGAACTGCGCAAACGCCAGGTCGAAAAAGATAAAATAGAAGCCGGGAAAAGTAAAATAGAGTGGGGGAGCCAGATTCGATCTTACGTCTTAGACGACCGATGGGTAAAAGATCTGCGTTCCGGCTATAAAGTACACAACCCGGATGCAGTATTAGATGGCGATTTAGATAATTTTCTGAAAGCCTATCTGATGTGGGAACGCAATCCGACCGGCGAAGTAGCGGACGACGATTAGTGGCAACAAATCTATTAGTCTCCCGATGGTATTCTACGCCGATAAGCTAGTACCATCGGGATGACTTTTTGATAATTTTCCATACCCTCCGGGATACCCTGTGTTTTAAGGTATTGATCATAAATTTTGTAGCGAAAAGCAGCAAAATACGCTGGATAACGCGCCGTTTTTTGATTGATTAAGTCTAAGTCTGCACGGAATCCCGTTGGCAGTGTTTCACGAAATCGAGCATATTCGTCCGGTTTTTTTTGGCGGTACGCAATGGCCAGATCGCGCCAAAAACTCAACTCGGCAGCGTAGCGCAACGGCAATTGATCCGATTGTTGCAAAGCAATATATGCCACAAAATTGCAGGTACCTTCGTCACCAAACCCGTAACCGTGTACAAATTCATGTGCCAAATTTTCCGGTTTGGCCAAAAAATGAATCCCCCGGTCAATATTGCTTTCACCCGTAAAGGGGTTGTAAATACCAAGCGCACCAAATCTCATCAAAAACCCCTCCCAAAATGGTTGGCGACCGCGTATCCGACCCGGAGTCGGGTAGCCCATTTGTGCTAAAGTGCGCGCCACATCTCCTCTGATGCTACCTTCCAAAGCAGTTACTGACCATTCATTTAAAACAGGTTGACTACTATCTGCCTGCAACTGGGGTCGGAGCAAAAGCACCACCTGCGTTTGTGTATCCAATGCAGTTTTGATATCTGCTATTTGAAACGTTATTTTTGGTAAATTCAGGTGTTGTTCAATGGGGATTCGGGCGTAATTGAAACCCCAAATCCAAAAAAATACACTGATGGCACCACATCCAAAAATAAAAATTTTCCAACTCGAATGAGCGAGGCGTTGCAAAAAAACAGGCTCGCCGATAAAAAACAAATAACGGATACCGGCAAAGAATTTCCACAATACGACTCCGAATAAGACATAAGTCAGCGGAAAAGGCAACCAGCCAGTCAAATAATCGAATAGATAACGCACCACTTGAAAAATACCTCGACTATAAACATACTCTGTCCAAGCCGGATGCATTTTGAAGATTTCCCGAACAACTAATGTAAACAATAAAAATATGGGCCAAAAATATTTCATAAGACAATCAATTAGGAAGATATACTTACCTGCTCTGCAAAGGTACAAAATTCTATTATAAATATGTGATAGATACTCGTATCTTTGTTCCTTCTTTTAATTGTGTATCTTCTTACCACCACTACTACTACTGTTTTTTATGAAAAGACTTGCCGCTTTAAAACACTGGGTCGCTCCCTGCTTGTTCCTCTTGCCGCTGTACGCCTGCGCACAGGATTGGCGTACGCCCTTAGACAGTACTACCCAACCCAATTTTTTTCAGATACAGGCAGATTTCAACCAATACTGGGCGGGTAAAAAACCCGAAAAAGGCTCCGGTTGGAAAGTATTTAAGCGCTGGGAATGGTTTTGGGGGCAACGCGTGTATCCAGACGGCCGATTTCCGGCAGCCGATGCCAACGCTGCTGCACTGCAAGCCTGGTTGAAGGAACACCCGGAATTACAGCAGCGGGGTGGTTCCACGCGTTGGACGAGTCTCGGCCCCAACTATTCAAAAGGTGGATATTCCGGCACAGGTCGCATAAACTGTTTGGCCATCCACCCACAAGACCCTAACATACTTTGGGCTGGCACACCCGCTGGCGGGTTGTGGAAATCTGAAACAGGCGGAAACAATTGGGTACCCATGACCGATCAACACCCCTCTTTGGGTGTTGCAGCCATTGTTATAAATCCCTTTGACCCAAAAATAATGTACATCGCTACCGGAGACAGCAACGGGGGCGATACCTTTTCCACCGGCGTATGGCGCTCCACGGATGGCGGCGAAACCTGGACACCCACCGGGCTGCAATGGCCAACGAGTCAACAACGCAATATCCGGGCATTAGTCATGAACCCGGTCAACCCGCAACGCCTCGTGTGTGGTGCCAGCGATGGCATTTATTACACGGCCAATGGCGGCCAAACATGGTCAAGAACAATGGGCAGCACACAGGTCAGTGACTTGGAGATGCGACCGGAAAACCCACATGTACTCTATGCCTGTACCAACGGAACGGTTCACCGCTCTGTCAACGGCGGATTGAACTGGCAAAGTGTCTTGACCGTGCCAGGCGCCGGGCGCATTGCCCTGTGCGTATCGCCGGCCAACTCGCAATGGGTAGGTGTTTTGTGCAGCAGCGCCAGTACCAATCGGTTTCACAGTTTTTGGTCTTCCACCAATGGAGGGCAGGCATTTGCGCAGCAATCCAATAGCCCTAACATCCTCGGATGGTCAAACAGTGGCGATGATAAAGGCGGTCAGGGCTGGTACGACCTGTGCGTAGCGGCCTCTCCTGATAATGCCAATGAGATTTATACCGGCGGTATCAATATATGGAAATCGAAGGATGGGGGCCGTACCTGGGCCGCCGCTACACACTGGTATAATTTGGATGGAGTACCCGAAGTACACGCCGATCAGCATACGCTGCTGTTTGGGCCGAATGGAAGCCTGTACAATGGTAACGATGGTGGCATTTACAGCAGCATGGATGGTGGCGAGTCTTTTGGGGTACTGACCGGAAACTTGGTCATCAGCCAAATGTACCGCACCTCCGTGTCACAGAAAAGCAAAGCCGTCATCACTGGTTTGCAGGATAACGGCACTAAACTGCTAAACAACTCCGGCACATGGTCGGATGTACTCGGGGGAGATGGAATGGACTGCTTAATAGACCCGACTAATCCAAATCGAATGTACGGCTCCTCGCAGAATGGCCGCCTCCATCGTTCGATAAATGGCGGTGCTAACTGGAACCATATTTCGGAAAGTATGCCGGATACGGTTGGAGCATGGATCACGCCCTATATCTTAAACCCCAAAAATCTCAAACAAATATGGGCAGGTTACCAGGGCGTTTGGCGCAGCAATAACTATGGCGATACCTGGAAAAAAACATCTGCCACGTTTAATCCAGGCACTTTACAGTATTTGGCCATGTCGGCAGCGGATACTACCCGCCTCTATGCGGCCACTACGGGTAATATCTGGCGTTCTGATGACAGCGGCAAAAATTGGATTTCCCTTAATCCGCTGTTTTCCTTTGGGTCCGCTACCCGCGTCGCAGTACATCCTGAAAATGCAAGTGAAGTTTATGTCACCTTTTCGGGGTATTCAAAAGGCAACAAAGTAATGCGCAGTAGAGATGCGGGCCAAACTTGGGAAAACATCTCCGGTGCATTGCCCAATGTGCCGACCAACTGTTTGATTTTTCACCAAAATGGCAAAAATGGCTACTATGTGGGTACCGATATAGGCGTATTTTATCGGGACAGCACCATAGAAGACTGGGTGCGGTACAACGACGGGCTACCCAATGCACCCGTCGTGGATTTAGACATCCGAATAACGGATGATGAATTAGTGGCGGCTACTTACGGGCGGGGGCTTTGGATGATTCCAACTTTAAACAGTGCAAATATTCAATGCCCCGATTTAGGCGGCTTTGCCGTCTTAGACACCACATTTACAACGGCGACCCTTAAATGGGACGACATAGGAACATGGGGGTATCAGTATCGGTTGCGCCCCGTTGGTGCGGCTACGTGGACAGTTGGCCCCACACTGAAACAAGTCAGCGGTACTCCTAATGGTTTAAACCCAGGCGCACAATACGAAGTACAAATAAGAGCGCAGTGCCAGGGAAAGGATGGTGCCTGGGGGCCTTCTCACCTGTTTTCAACTCGAAAAATGGAAGGTCTTTATTGTGCTTCTTTTGGCAGTGCCGTGATACAATGGATTGATTCTCTATCATTTGCAAATATACGAAACCCATCCGGCAACAATGATGGATATGGCTATTTTACCGATACCATTCGGGTAACAGCCGGGCAAACTTACCCATTTGCAGTGTTAGCAAAATCCGTTGGCAACCCGGCAACTATGTTTTGGCGTGCCTGGATGGATACCAATTTCGATCAGGATTTTGAAGATGCCGGAGAATTGTTGTTCCAACGCGCCACAACGGACCCCGCTGCGTTTTCGCGCACCATTACTATACCTGCCAATATACCCGCCGGCATAACCCGCTTTCGCATTAGTATGGGCAGCAGTGTCAGCGCTGTTCCTTGCTATAGCACACCGCAAACCCGCGACGTGGAAGACTATGTCGTATCGGTATCAGCAAGTTCGGTAGCCACGCAAAATCCGTTAAAAGCATTTCATTTTGAGGTTCAGCCCAATCCGGCAGGCGATTTTATTTACCTTTTATTACCATCCCATTCGCAGGATGTACAATGGAGATTGATAGGTGCTGATGGCCGTGTGCACGTACCCATGCAGCCGGTAACAGCCGGCAGCAAAGATATGATGGTACCCGTTAAACACCTGCCTGGGGGCCTGTATTGGATACAGGTTTTGGACGATCAGGGTAATAGCGGGCAAAGAAAATTTGTGAAAATCTGATTTTTTTAAAACCTTTGTTGCTATCTTTTTCACAGTTTTACCGTGCTAAACGCCCTTCTGATAGAAGACCGGGCGACGCTGTACCGTACTGCACACAGATTCCTTCCGCAATTGGAGTTTGTAGGGCTTGGAAATGCGGCTTTATTGGCACAAAAACTGGAACAGGATGCTCAATCAGAGGCACCTTTTGATCAACTTTCAGATCTGCTAAAACAACTCAAAATAATATTGCTGGAAGTGCCGCCGCAGGCAAAGTGGGTGCCGTAAGAAGCAAAATTTAAAAAAAATTTGACTTATTCCACCTTAGATTGTACCTTTGCACTAAAATTAATTACACCACTATGTCTGAAGAAACAGAAAATATAACACCACCTGAAACGCCGGCTGAAACGCCCGCCACCCCAACACCCGCCAAAAAACCAGTACCTAAAAAAGCACCTTTTAATGCTTTTATTGGCAAAAACAACCATTACAGTTCCCCCAAATCCGGTAATCCGGGCAATAAAGGTCGCTCATTTAAAGGCGGTGGAATGAAAAAAGGGAAGTAGCTTACCTAAGTTTACCAACCAAAATAGGTTGCGCATCCTTTTCAAACGAGATCACGTAATAATACAACCCCGGTTTCCAATTCACCCCTGCGGAATACTCCAGAGAATAGCTTTTTTTGCCGTTACTGGCCGGGTCGTCAGATACCTGACTCAACAATTCTAACGTAACTTGTTTAAGCAGCGTTGCAGCTGTCCTATCCTGATCTTTATTACTATAAAAAGAAACCACCATTGGAGCGGGGGTCTCTCCTCCCGGCCACTCCATATTGATCTTGAGCGTTAACTTTTTCCCGCCGGATAAACGGGCGTTAGCGCGTATAGACCGATCAGAACCGACTAATTTGCGAGCAGCAAGACCTTCCCAATACGCATTGGGGACAAAATCGACAGGGTCGGCAGCAGGAACCGTAGAGGTAGAGGCCGCAGGGCGCTCCACTGCGGTTGAAGGAGTTTTATCAGGCAACGCCGGAGTAGTGGCCATAGGATGCATCGCTACTGTGCTATCAACCCGATGAACATTCGGGCCATCCATCATCGCCACACCATTACTATCCGGCGGCCGGGCAGATTCAACCGATGCAGGCTGTTGCTGTCGGGTCAAAACATACCAGCCCAAAATCGAAATAAGAATCCCTGCCCCCACAATAGGTAATATAAATTTGCTGATACTACGCAAAACCGGGGATGCTGCTGTTGGTGCGCTAAAAAACGCACCGGAAAGCGATGCCAATTGTGCCACGAATTGCTGCTTTTCCGTATCACCCAACTCTCGAAATAATTGTTGCTGAAAGGCTAATTCATCCGCTAAAGCAGGGTTTTGTTGTGCCGCGTTCAGAAAATTGCTGCGTTCCGTTTCGGTCATTTCACCCCGAAGATAATGCTCTGTTTGTTGTTGGATATCTTTCTGGTTCATGATGCGAGTACCGTAAATTGAGGGTCATTTTTTATGTGGAGTACCAATTTTTCCTTACACTGATCCTTGCGTTTCAAGGTATGGTCAATATCCTGATGACCCATTTGTTCACAGATAATATCTATGGTGTGGCCTGCAAAGAAAAAAGCCAGCAACATTTGACATTTAGCACCTAATAACTTGAAATGTTTGCGAAAAAGCAGATTTTTCTCTTCGCTATTGATATCTTCTTCTATATCGTCACTTAAATCATCCGGCGAGACGGGTGCTTTGCTCTTCGTGTCGGCCTTGAACCGCGTGCGCCAAACACGCCGACAAATACTCAACAATAAATCACCAAAACTGGAGGGAATTTGTAAAGCACCATCCCTTACCCGTTCAAATAAAATAACCAAGGCCGACTGAAATACATCGCGCGCATCGTCACGAGTACCACCACTATCCATTACTAATCGGATAATGGCTGGCGAAAATTCAGCATAAATTTGCTGTAAAATTGTTCGGTCACCTACCTTGAGTGCTTCTATATACCGTTCATTATTCAATACCATAGTGTCTATTATTTTGGGCAAATATACACCAATTTTTGTAATTGTAACTCCAAACGAGACATTCGGAAATCCAGAATGCCCATTCGGAAAAATAGCAGTGGATTTAGCAGATTTTCACCTCATCTTTGTGCTGTAAGAATTTTAAAAGGAAGATAGCAATTGCAGGTATAAATACCTGTTTTTCAAATACCGTATTTATACGCTTGTATAATATAAAATGGATACCCTACCTTTGTGGTATTATTTTTAGCCTGTATCTAACCATTCATTAATAAAAATAATTATACCATGAAATTCACCTTAGGTAGTACAGATGCGGGTGCTATTCCTGCCAATCTTACCAACTATTTTGCCCGGTATCACAACAATCTGAAAGGAGAACCATTGCTTACTAAAATAAAATTTCGGGATGAAGGCACCAATGTTTGGCAAGATTTTCAAGAATTACCTGGTACCGGAGTTCGAGATTTTCAGTAATTCTTAAAAGACTCCGGGTTCATGCCCAAGTCAACTGTAAACGGTATTTTTGGGTATGAAACCCATGCAGCAACACGCCTTTTTCAAGAGTATATCCGAAATGTACACGGTGATATCTCCATCGGTGTGCCGGATGGGGTAGCTGGCCCCAACACCTTGGGATTTGTTGAAAAATGGAAGCAGGCGCAAACAGGCATTTGCGATTGGGGTAAGTACAATGCCCAAACCCCATCTCAGGAATTTACGCAATGGATGAAACTACTTGCCAAAGCAAAAAACTATTTCATAACAGCCCAATAACACCATCAATATTCACTGTCACGACACGAAAACACCAACTTTTCAGCAGGCTGCCAGGTAATTGCCGGCAGAAGCTACATCAATCATAAAGGAGACCTGATCAACTGTTCGGCCTATGCTGCCGGTACTTATGACGAATTGGGCAGCCAAAAAACACGTGTAACTGGTAATCCGCCCTTCTCTGCATTCATTTTGCTACCCGACCACGGGTGGCATTGAATTTTTTTATCTGAGGAACGAGTAAATAGTAACTTGTTCCTAAAACATTCTTTTATTATGAGAATATACGCATTAACTATTGTTTTGTCTTCCATTTTTTTTGGTCTACTGGCTTCTTCTTCCTGCCGCAAGGAAGAACTAAGGTTCATTACTGAAAAAGAAAGCCAGGTATCAACAGGTGCCAGCAATCGAGATGATTAGATGGATTTTTCGCCCTGCGGGCTTCAGGACAGCAATTCCATTTCCATTACCTATCGCCGAAAAGACGGCTCATTAGCTCCAGCGATTTGTTTTTCCGAATCGGCATTATCTACCGTTTTAAAAAATGCGGGATTGAGCGATAAAGATGTAAAAATCTACCTTAAAAATGCATTTTATGCGGCAAAAAGTGCACGACCGGCACTGACATTAAACATTGGATTATTGATTGCTAAGGGCTATCCGCTGCCCGCTGATTACGTAGTCGATTGCTTTGCCATGAGTGCTTTAGGTCGGCAGGAATACCCGTTAAGCGCTGCATACGCTACGGAAATGGTGCAAGCCACACAATTCAAGGGGGATCAACGAACCGATTTTATTGATTATTACACCATTCGCCAGGCGCATTCCGGTTCGGGTTGTCCTTTAGTGAAGGAGCCTGGTTTTAGTGGAGTTCGTTTTTTCAACACCGCTACCCATGCTGCTAAAACGGTCAATATTCCATCTTTAGACTCTTTGCGTGTCATTTTTCGGCAGGCAGGTTTTACGCGGGAGGAAACAGAAAGCAACATGGCCGGCATAATGAATGGTGCGTGGAGCATTTTCGCCGTGTGGAATTTATTTCAAACTAAATTAGTACCCGTATTGCCCGCCGTTAAAGAGATAAAGTTTCAACCGAATGCTAAGAACTGGCGATTGTCACAGATTGGAATTGGCCTGTATGCCAGCGATGCCTCTATAGAATCGTTTTATTATGCCCGGGGAGATGCAAAGATTGAGTAAAGGAGAGGAGCGTGAATTTTGGAAAATTCTAATTAAACTATTAACCCAAGTTTCGTATGTAGCCCCCGACATTTTTTGGGAAATTAGTTCTACCTTTGCTCTGATTAAAACGGGATAAAGATATGTTTTTTAAAAAAAAATCGTCCGTGGCCGAATTTACTACGACTTGGTAATGAATAAACGCAAATCGGGTGTTATCGTTCACAAACGGCTACTGTATCTGGGGCGCCTTTCTAGGTTGGATTCCGCCGCCCGGCTGTTATTGTTGGAGCGGATAGAATGCCTGTTGCTGTATCGTTATGACAACGAAGCGTGTGAAGCGTCCGTTGAGGCCCTTGCGGTGGGTTTTGTGAGCAAGTACTATAGTCGGCACGCTGGCCATAGTTCGGCGCGGATGCCCTTGGATGTCGGCGGGGGCATGATTGCGGCCGAAAACGGGGAAGAGCGCATCTTGTTGCAAAGCCACAAGGTACTCCGGTCACCAGAGGTTGGGGGCGAATGGTTGTTGTGGCAGGCTATGG
>Ga0209181_10004183_pt1 | contig 21702 bp, 21 predicted proteins | sample MAT05_FD_187208 | JGI IMG/M metagenome (GOLD analysis project Ga0209181, IMG submission 187208) | Freshwater microbial communities from Lake Fryxell liftoff mats and glacier meltwater in Antarctica - MAT-05 (SPAdes) (version 2) | ecosystem: Environmental > Aquatic > Freshwater > Ice > Liftoff... | reverse complement strand
TTTTGACTTTTGACTTTTGACTTTTGACTTTTGACTTTTGACTTTTGACTTTTGACTTTTGACTTTTGACCCTTGACTTTTGACCTTTGACTTTTGACTTTTGACTTTTGACTTTTGACCTTTGACCCTTGACTTTTGACCTTTGACTTTTGACTTTTGACTTTTGACTTTTGACCTTTGACTTTTGACTTTTGACTTTTGACTTTTGACCTTTGACTTTTGACTTTTGACCTTTGACTTTTGACTTTTGACTTTTGACCTTTGACTTTTGACTTTTGACCTTTGACCTTTGACTTCCCTACTCCACCCAATCAGCTATAAAAATATTCGTATCCCTTGTACCTCCATTATTCCTGTTGCTGCAAAACACAAATTTCTTTCCATCGGGGCTAAACATAGGAAATGCATCAAAGCCCTTATCCCTTGAAATCTTTTGCATGTTGCTGCCATCCAAATTAGTTAAGTACATATTAAATGGAAATCCTCTTTTATATTCATGATTGCTGCAAAAAATAAAATGTTTACCATCGGGTGTAAAATTGGGTGCCCAGTTGGCTTGCTCAAGGTTTGTCACCTGCCTTGCATCAGTGCCATCTGCATTGGCAATCCATACTTCCATATGAGTGGGGGCTACCAGGTTTTGAGCCAGCAGTTCTTTATATTCTTTTACTTCAGCCTCCGTTTTTGGCCTGGATGCACGCCAGATAATTTTAGATCCATCCGGGCTAAACCATGCTCCACCATCATAACCAAGTGAATGGGTAATTCTCTTTACTTTTTTCCCTTTTAAATTCATGGTATACAATTCCAGGTCACCGTCACGCATAGACGTAAATACCATAATATCACCCTTAGGAGAAATGGTGGCTTCTGCATCATAGCCCTTTTTTTTAGTTAAGCGCTTTATAATTCTTCCACTGGTATCTGCCTTAAAAATATCAAAGCTTTCATAAATGGGCCAGATGTATTTGTTGCCAAATTTTGATCTGTCGGGCACCGGCGGGCAATCTTTACTTCCAAGATGGGTAGATCCGTAAAGGATATGTTTTCCATCAGGATAAAAATAGGCACAGGTGGTTCTTCCGGTTCCGGTGCTTACCAGTTTGGGTACAAATGCCTCTCCGGGTTCGGTTGGAATTTTGCCCATCCATATCTGATCGCAGGGAATCCCTTGTTTAGCGTATGTTTTTTGATAAATAAGGTACTTACCATCAAAACTGAAATAAGCCTCTGCATTATCTCCTCCAAATGTTAACTGGCGCACATTGGCAAAATGATCTTCATTGGCAAAATGTATCGTATCATTTGATACTGCTATGGTGCTGCTGGCTGACCAAAACTTACGCTATTCATTAATACCAGAATACTACAAAAAGAAATTATAATAAAATACTTCATATTCAAATTAAATGGTTTGATAATAAAACAGAGCTCAAAGTTAAGCCAGAACCCTTTCTATTTTTGTAATAAATTTGTCATTCAATACAGTATGTATCCATTATTTTTGCAGCAGATTTTTTGTATGAGAAATTTTTTATACTTATCGTTCCTTTTGATGATGGCCTGCAATAATGAGGTAGGCACCCCAACAAATGAAGACCTTCCATCAAAAGAAAAACAACTCGCCGATGCGGTGAAGCAATACCCCGACTCTGTAATAATAGTAGAAAACCTGGCTCAATATTACAGGGAAAATGATGCGTACGATCAGGCGCTGCTAACGATTAATCAAGCCATAAAAAGAGACAGCAGCATTGCTAAATACTGGCATATGAAGGGAATATTGCAGTATGAAAATGCAGATACAATTCCTGCCATTGCATCACTTGAAACCAGCATTAGATTATCAAAAAATTTCTCAGACATTTTACTATTGGCAAAAATATATGCCGAAACCAAAAACCCCATTGCCTTAGAATTATGCGACGATTTTATAAAACAAAATGAATTTATAAAAGAAGCCATTTTTATTAAGGGCTTATATTTTAAAAATATCCATGAGGATGAAAAAGCATTAACCTATTTTGATGAAGCCATTGCTGCAGGATATACTTTTATGGAGCCCTATATAGAAAAGGCCAAACTATTATACAACCAGGAAAAATACATGGATGCTTTGTTGGTTTTAGACAAGGCATTAAAAGTAAACAATAGTTATGCAGAAGGATAGTATTACATGGGGCGATGTTTTGAAAAACTGGGCAGATTAGCAGATGCCAAAGAAAGTTATGAAACCACCCTTATTTACAATTCAGATTACCAGGAAGCAAAAGAGGCATTGGCAGCAATAGAAAAAAAATTACCCTGAATACAATTATGATTATTGCAGATTTTTAATAATTTATTATAACAAAAATTCACATTCCAGTTACCTTTTTATCGGCAAGGTGTTGGGCTGAAACTAAAAGTACAATTTATGGCACTTATTGCACCGTCTCTTTTATCGGCTAATTTTTTAAACCTGCAACAGGATTGTGATATGCTCAATAGCAGCCAGGCAGATTGGTTTCACCTGGATGTGATGGATGGAAGGTTTGTTCCAAATATCAGCTATGGCCCCATGATTATTGAATTCATTCGTAAAACCACCACAAAGGTTTGCGATGTGCATCTAATGATTGAGGAGCCTGAAAAATATGCGGAGGCTTTTAAAAAAGCCGGTGCTGATATGCTAACTGTGCACATAGAAGCCTGCCCTCACCTGCATAGAAATATACAGCAAATAAAAAGCCTGGGGATGAAAGCAGGTGTGGCCATCAATCCACACACACCCGTAAATACTTTAAAAGATATATTGCAGGATATTGATATGGTTTTAATTATGAGTGTAAATCCCGGGTTTGGCGGACAGTCATTCATCCCCCGCACCCTTGATAAAATAACAGCATTAAAACAAATGATCCACCAGGCAGGGCTGGATGTACTCATTGAAATAGATGGAGGGGTTACACTGCAAAATGCTCCCTCTATCATAGCTGCAGGAGCAGATGTACTGGTGGCAGGAAATAGTATTTTCAAAGCACCTGACCCGCTGGCAACCATTGCCCAATTTAAAAAAATTTAAAAAATGACAGATTAAACATTTTAGAAAAATGGCAAACCACAAACTTAAAACCCCGGCAACTTCCATAAAAGGTAATGCTCTATTATTATTAATGTTAGGATTATTCACAGCCAGTTTTATCATACAAAAACATAATGGTTTTATTGATTTTGAAAGTGAAAAAGGAATGGGTGCCTAATTTACTTTTGTGCATGATGTGGCCCCATAGATAAAAATAAAAAGATGAAAAAAATTTTAGTAGTTGATGATAATGCTGATATAAGTTCAATGATGAAAATGATGCTCTCTTACAAAGGCTATGCAGTAACTCTTGAAGAAGATGCAGAAAAAGTAGAAGCAACCGTTCTCAGCCAAAACTTTGATCTAATCTTCATGGATATGCTGCTATCCGGCAGAAACGGCGTTGATATTTGCCGGGCACTAAAAAATAATGAGGCCGTGCAACATATCCCTATCATTATGATTTCTGCGCACACCGATGCAAAAAATATTTGTATAGAGGCTGGTGCCAATGATTTTATTTCCAAACCATTTGAAATGCAGGATATTTTCTCTAAAATTACCCTTATTTTAGAATCGAATCAGAACAAAGCCTGATGAACAAAGTTATTTTGAAGGTATAAGGAAATATTTATTGATGACATTTTTTGCTTTTGCATTAAAATACTTTACACCCGGTAAAGTAAATCTTAAAATATCTATCTTCATCTTATGAGAATACTGGTTAGCTTCTTACTTAGCTTTATTTCAATTATGGGTTTTGGTCAAAATAAAATGGCTACTGTCAGCGGAGTTTTGCTGGATGAAAACGAAAATCCTTTAAGCAATTCTTCCATCGTTATCCTGGGCCGTAATGCAGGCATCGTTTCATCAGATAGTGGCACATTTACATTGCAGGTAGCAGCACAAAAACCAATAGCCCTTATTTTTAGTCATACCGGGTATGTATCCCAGCAAAAAAATTTTTACCTGAGCCCGGGCGAAACAGAAACAATTACCATCAGATTGAAAATGTCTGGAGAAGTATTGCAGGAAATTGTGATAACAGACGAAAGAGAGCGCACCGAAAATAGCCTGGTTAAAATCAATCCAAAAAATGCCATAACCCTGCCCTCTACTACCGGTGGTGTAGAAGCGCTGATAAAAGTACTGGTAGGCAGCAACAATGAATTGACTTCACAATACAATGTAAGGGGTGGCAACTACGACGAAAATTTAATTTATATCAACGATTTTGAAGTGTACCGCCCCTACCTGGTAAGCAGTGGCCAACAGGAAGGCCTGAGCCTTATCAATCCTGAACTTACCAGGAATGTAAATTTTTATACCGGGGGTTTCCAGGCAAAGTATGGCGATAAAATGAGCAGTGTGCTGGATATTCAATATAAAAAACCCATAGGTTTTGGGGGCAGTGCTTATGTGAGCCTGCTGGAGCAGGGCCTGCAACTGGAAGGTGCTGCAAAAAAAGGAAAAGTAACCTGGCTGGCTGCAGTAAGAAATAAAAATAACCGCAACCTCTTAAGCAATCAGCCCACCCAGGGAGCATACATACCCTCGGCTTCCGATGCACAGGCATACATTACTTACCAGCTTAACAAAAAATGGCAGCTCGAATTGCTGGGTATTTTTTCTACATCCAAATTTTCTTTTTTCCCTGAGTCAGTAAAAAAAACTTCTTCCGTTTTTTCTCCGCTTTATACAGCCAACCTGGGCGTTGATATTTATTTTGAAGGGCAGGAAAGAGATCAGTATAATACCAGTTTGCTGGGGGCAAGTTTGGTGCATACACCCACCCAAAAATTAAAATTAAAGTGGATGCTCAGCCGCTTTAAGGACAATGAAAAAGAAAATTTTGATATTGCCGGTGCCTATGTTTTTGGCGACAGGGACTTTGATAACAGCAGTGGCACTTTTGGTGAAATTGTAAATCCGCTGGGGGCAGGATATTACCAGAATTATGCAAGAAATGAACTGGATATTGAAGTATGGAATGCAGGGTTAAAAGGAAGTTATACCCAGGGTAAACATTTTGTGCAATGGGGAAACAGCATAGAGCAAACAATTATAAAAGATAAACTTCGTCAATGGGAATACCAGGACTCTGCAGGGTATTCTTTACCCTATAACACCTCTGCCCTTTCTTTATTTAATGCTCAAAACTCTACTGCCGATCTTAGCATTCAAAAGTACAGTGGTTATTTGCAGGATAATATTCATTTATCTAAAACTAAAAACGAAGTTATTCTGCAGGTAGGTGCACGCTATAATTACAACAGTTTAAACAAAGAATTTTTACTGAGCCCGCGGGTGCAGGCCAGTTGGAAACCACAATGGAAAAAAGATGTTATTTTTAAAACCTCCGCAGGTTTCTATCATCAACCACCCTTTTACAGGGAACTCAGAAAAAATGACGGCACACTGAATACAGCTATAAAAGCACAAAAGAGTACACAATTTGTTGCCGGCATGGATTATAATTTTAAAGGACCCGGCAGCCGTCCTTTCAGGCTCACTACAGAGGCTTATTATAAACACATGACAGATGTGGTGCCGTATGATATAGATAACGTAAAGATCAGATACCTGGGTACCAATAACGCCAAAGCTTATGCTACCGGATTGGAAATGAGGTTGTTTGGAGAACTGGTAGATGATGCGCAGAGCTGGCTAAGTGTAGGATTGATGCGCACAAGAGAAAACCTGGACAATGATTTTTACAATCAATATAAAAATGCAGCAGGAGAAATAATTACACCCGGCACTACAGACCAGGTGCCGGCAGATAGCATACAAACAGCAGTAGGTTGGTTGCGTCGTCCGTCTGACAGGTTAATAACCGTAGGATTATTTTTAGAAGATTACCTGGCCACCAATAAAAATTTTAAAGTGCATTTAAATTTATTGTATGGCAGCAACATGTCGTATAATTTACCTAACAGCGTTCGCTATCGCAATGGTTTAATTGTAGAACCTTACATGAGAGTGGATATTGGCTTTAGTGCCTTATTACTTTCAGAAAAATCACAGCGCAGAAGCCACAATCCTTTCCGGGGCTTTGATAATATCTGGGCCAGTATGGAAGTTTTTAATTTGATAGACCGTGCCAATATTATTTCTTACCAGATTATAAAAGATTTTGCCAATAACTCTTTTGCCATTCCAAACAGGCTCACTCCCAGGCTTATTAATTTTAAATTGCTTGCAAGATTTTAAAGAGCAATGCTTTAAGCATTCATTGCATAATGTGAAACCTTTTCCTAATGTTAAGCTTTTACTCCAATATTATCTTTTAACTTTTCCACCAATATTTTTCAAATGTGTATAATTAAATTAGCGTTGTAAAAAGTTGGAATATAAATTTACTAAGAATGAATTCATCCAACCTTTTGTAACAATTTTCTTTTACCCAACCTGCTTTTTCTGCATCAAAAGAAAAAGTATTAAAAACGGAAAAGCATTGACAGACACTATCATTAACCTTGAGACCGTTAATCCGATTGAGTTTTTTGGAGTAAATAACGGCAAATTAAACATTCTGAAAAAGAAATTTCCACTGTTAAAAATTTTAAGCCGTGGCACGCAGATAAAATTAAGCGGAGCCCCGGAACAAATTGAAGAAGCAAAAGAAAAAATTGATCTCCTTGTTAAGTACCTGCAAAGAAACGGACACATGAGCGAAAATTATTTTGAACAAATTCTGGGTGGCGATGATGAGAAAACGGTTGACAATTTTCTTGACCGCAACCCCAATGATGTACTGGTTTTTGGGCCAAATGGTAAAACCATCCGTGCCCGCACACAAAACCAAAAAGCAATGGTGCAGGCCTGCGATAAAAACGATATCTTATTTGCTATCGGCCCCGCAGGTACCGGCAAAACCTATACTGCTGTAGCATTGGCAGTAAGAGCACTCAAAAACAAACTGGTTAAAAAAATCATTCTCACAAGACCGGCAGTAGAGGCCGGCGAAAGCCTTGGTTTTTTACCGGGCGATTTAAAAGAAAAAATTGATCCATATTTAAGGCCCTTGTACGATGCATTGGATGATATGATTCCTGCAGACAAACTGGGTTATTACATGAGTACGAGAACGATTGAAATTGCGCCATTGGCGTATATGCGTGGCCGTACATTGGACAATGCTTTTATCATTTTGGATGAAGCACAAAATACCAACGATCTTCAGATTAAAATGTTTCTTACCCGTATTGGTCCAAATGCAAAAGCCATCATTACCGGCGATCCTACACAGATTGACTTACCAAAAAATCAGCAGAGTGGTTTATTTAAAGCAACCCGGTTATTAAAAAATATAGAAGGGATTGCCCACATAGAGCTGGATGAAGAAGATGTGGTAAGGCATCGTTTGGTAAAATCTATCATCAGGGCATATAATAAAGATGATTTGGACAGAACCAATGAATCAACAAAAAGATAAGCATTCATCTAAATGAAATTTTTTATTTTTAAAGGAATAAGGTGGCCGTTGAGCCGCCTTATTTTTTTATTTATCACTGTTGGCGCTGTCTGTATCCCCGTTTTTGGGGCAATGCTTTCCTGCAATCAAAAAGAAGTTTTAAATCCTTTGATTTTATCAAAGCAGGATTCTATTGATGCACAAAAATTAATTACCCGTGCATTTAAAAGTATAACAGCCGTAAAACCGAATATTCAATCAGGCGATCTTATCACAAGAACCGGCAACGATTTTACGAGCCAGGGGTTACGCACCCTCAACCAGCGAAACCAAACCTATTCTCATTGCGGTATTGCAAGCATAGAAAATGATTCCTTATTTATTTATCATGCGCTTGGCGGGGAATGGAACCCCGATGAGAAACTGAAAAGAGAACCTTTTGAATTATTTGCAGAACCATACAGCAATAAAGGGATTGGCGTTTTTCATTTTAATTTGACCGATACAACCAGGCAGCAATTAATAAAAGCAGCCCAAAATTACTATGCTGCCGGCCTGATGTTTGACATGGATTTTGATCTTACAACAGATGACAGGATGTATTGTGCTGAGTTTATTTATAAATCTTTTTTAAAAGCAAGTCATAAGCAAATGGTTTTTAATAAAAGTAAAATTGGCCGGTTTATATTTATTGGAGTAGATGATATTTTTTTGCACCCCCTATGCAGTATCAAAACTGCCGTTGTATATAAATAATTATTGTAGTCCGACTAAATGTTTGAAACCCTTATCAAGCCTACATGACCTCACCCCATCCCCTCTCCAAAGGAGAGGGGCCAGAACCCTCAACCAGTAAGTATTTGAACGAATGGGTAGAGTTTTAGTCGGACAATAGTGATAAATAATGAATAAAATATTAATTAAACCCTTTACATTTGAAACCATAAACTAAAACAATTGATATCATGAAAAAATTTTTTTTAGCAGTACTGGTAGTTGCAGTAGTAATAATTGCAGGTTGCAACAGCGGAAGCGGAGACCCTAAAGCTGTATTGGGACAGTTCTTTGATGCATTGTCAAAAAATGATATGGTTGCAGCCCGCAAGCTTGCAACTGCCGACAGTAAGTCAATGCTCGACCTGATGGAAATGGGCATGAAAACAGATAACAAAGAAACAGAGAAGTATGACAAGAAAAAACTTGAATTTGGTGAAGCAAAAATTGAAGGCGATAAAGCAACTGTGCCGGTAAAAGAAATAGTTGGAGGAGAAACCATAAACTATACATTAAAAAAAGAAAGCGGAGCATGGAAAGTGGCATTTGACAAAACATCTATCATGAGCATGGGAATGGATAAAATGAAAGAAGAAGGCATTAATGTTACAGATAGTTTAGACAACGTAATGGATGAATTAAAAAAGATAGATATGGACTCTTTGAAAAAAAGTTTGAAGGAAGGTTCTAAAACGCTGGATTCTGCAGCCAAAGCACTGGAAGCACTTTAAAATTTATTGAATCAGTTTTTAAATATCCAAAAGTGCCCTTTATGGGCGCTTTTTTTATGAGCATACTAAAAGATGTTTAACTTTAGCCTTTAAAAAAATTACTTACAGCAGCATGAAAAAAATAATAACCTTTCTTTTAATCCTTTTTAGTTTTGCCGCCTGCAATCAAAACGAAGCAAAGCGCCCGGAAACGGCTTTGGATACAGGCCGTGATTTTATCAGGGCCAGCCTTAACGGAGAATTTAAAAAAGCTTCAGACTTATTGTTGCCAGACCCTGAAAATGTTCAACTGTTTGATTCTTACAAATTGTTTTACAATAAACTGCCCGCTGATAAAAAGAAAGGTTACAAAGAAGCATCTTATGAAATAAATAAATACCTGGATGTAGATGACAGCACCACCCTTATTAAGTACAGCAATAGTTATATGAATAAACCCATGGATATTAAACTGGTTCGTACCAATAAAAAATGGTCGGTAGATTTTAAATATACATATTCCGGCAACTTACCAATTGAATAAACGATGATAAAAAATTTATTATTAGTAGCAGCGGGTGGTGGTATAGGAGCAGCACTCAGGTATTGCATTTATTATTTTGTAAGGAACCAATCTTTTCCCTTTGCTACTTTGATGATTAATGTAACAGGTAGTTTTTTCCTGGGGCTCATCATGGCGTATAGTTTTAAAAACGGTGACTTTTCCGAAGGAGCCAAGCTTTTTATTGCAACCGGCATCTGTGGAGGTTTTACTACTTTTTCTACTTTTAGTTTTGAAAATCTTGAATTATTACAACAGGGCAAATTCAATTTGGCATTTATCTACATTATATCCAGTGTGCTGGCAGCGATCATTGCAGCATGGCTGGGTTTTAAATTATTAAACCAATAAAATATTAAAATATGTACGTTCTTCATCCATGGCATGGAGCCTCTTACGGCAACAATGCTCCTGCTCATGTAAACGCTTTGATAGAAATTTCTCAGGGCAGCCGTGCCAAATATGAAATTGATAAAACCACCGGACTGCTAAAGTTAGACAGGGTGATTTATTCTTCTTTTCATTACCCGGTAAACTATGGCTTTATTCCCAGAACATTGGGAGAAGATAATGACCCATTAGACATCCTGGTAATTTGCAGCGAAAGTATTCAGCCACTTTGCCTGATAGATGCTACGGTAATTGGCAATATGCAGATGATTGATAACGGAGAAAAAGATGATAAAATAATTGCAGTAGCCACCAATGACCCTTCTGTACATTATGAAGATATCAAAGAGTTGCCCGATCACTTTCTTGCAGTGCTTAGAAATTATTTTGAACAATATAAAGTACTGGAAAATAAAATTGTATTGATTGATGAGTTTCAGGATAAACAAACCGCTTATTCAGTTATCAACGATTCCATCGTTCGTTATCAAAAACGTTTTCCGGAAAACAATGCAACCAAATAAAATTAAAATGGACATACAAATGATCCTTATCCTGCTGCTGGTAGGACTTGCCGCAGGTATGCTCAGTGGGCTGGTAGGTGTAGGCGGTGGCATTATCATCGTTCCGGCACTTGTTTTTTTCCTGGGCTTTTCGCAAAAACTGGCGCAGGGAACTTCCCTGGGAATTTTGTTATTGCCCATTGGCATACTGGGAGCTATGCAATATTACAAACAGGGTTATGTAGATTTTAAGGTGATTGCCATCATTTCTGCGGCATTCCTTTTTGGAAGTTATTTTGGCAGCAAAATAGCACTCAGCCTGTCGCAGGAAAATATTAAAAAAGTATTTGCTGTAGTGATGATGCTGGTGGCCATAAAAATGCTTTTTTTCGATACAAAAAAAACGCCTGAAAATAAAACTGTTTTGCCTTCTCAAACGATATCAGCAACAGATGTTCAAAAAGATGCTGGTCCACCTAACTGATTCTTTTAATAATACGTAAATGATGTGTGCGTTTTTTGGTAGTACCGTTAATGATTCCTTCATTATCTATGGCATCAATTCTTACAATGCCGGAAGAATGTATAATCTGATGATCATTCATTAAAATACCTACATGCACAATAGCACCGCTTTCATCATCAAAAAAAGCAAGATCGCCACAGGCAGCTTCCTGTAAAAAACCTACCACTTCTCCCCGCTCAGCCTGTTTATTGGCATCCCGTGGTAATGTTTTTTTTAATAACTTAAAAACTGTTTGTACAAAACCGCTGCAATCTATTCCAAACACCGATTTTCCGCCCCATAAATAAGGGCTGTTTAAAAACATGGATGCAATCCCCATGATAGTTTCCTCAGAAATAACTGAATGGGATGCATTGTAAATATTTCCTTTAAAGAAAATTTTATAACCGGGAATATCTGCATTTAATAACGACAGGTTACTGCCAAAAGGTATCATCAGTTTTTGATCATTCACCATAATTTCTTCTACCCAATCTCCGGTAAACTCACTTAATTCTTTAATGGGTTGCGGCAACAATAAAAACTGGTTCTTTCTGCAAAATCCGGTGTAGCCGTCATTAACGCCTTCTGCATCTATCCATCCTTCCTTGTCAATTCCTCTCACAATAAGCGATTCGCCAAATAAAAACTGGCTCAGCATTTCTGCCCTGTGATCTGATGTTAATCGGATAGGCGCCACCGGTACTATACAAATTGCATAACTCATAAAAAATATTTTTCAACCCGTCTAAATTATGGAAATTAAGTTATGTTTACATCTGAAAAAAAACATTGATCCCTTTTATATTTTGAACCCACGCAACTATAACGAACTGGAAGATAATGAACTGCTGCATCGGTATTACCAGGATTATAACAATGACTGGCTGGGAATACTACTGCAACGATATACCATGCTGCTGCTGGGTGTGTGCATGAAATATCTAAAGAATGAAGAAGATGCCAAAGACAGTGTGCAACAGGTATTTTTAAAAGTGATTAATGATTTACCAAAATACAACGTAGTATTTTTTAAAAGCTGGCTTTACATGGTGGCAAAAAACTACTGCCTTATGAAGCTAAGGGATAAAGGAAAATTTACTGCTGAGCTTAATGAAAAGCTAATGGCAACTCCGGATGATACAGCCGGTAAAGAAACAGCGATTGAGAAAGATATTTATTTAACCCAAATGGAGCAGGCCATGGAGCAATTGAACGGAGAGCAAAAGCTTTGTGTAACTTTGTTTTACCTGCAAAAACAAACCTATCAGCAAATTGCATCACAAACGGATTACAGCGTGATGCAGGTAAAAAGCCATATTCAAAACGGCAAAAGAAATTTAAAAATTTTTATGCTTAGAATGCAACCCAATGAGTGATGATTTGAAAAACATATTATCCAATCTTAATAATGATATTGAACAGGACAAACTCCTGGAATATCTTAACCGCCAGCTATCAGTGCAGGAGCAGCATGAACTTGAAAAGCAACTGAACGATGATGAATTTATGAGCGATGCTTTAGATGGTTTAGATCAATTGAAAAATAAGGCAGATGTGCCACTGATGGTTAAACAATTAAACAGTGGATTAAAAAAACAACTGGATAAGCATAAAAAGAAAAGAAATAAATTGGCTGCAATAAAAGATTCCTGGATATATTATACTGCCTTTATCCTGCTTTTACTGGCCGTTATTGCTTTTGTGGTTATTAAAATGTTCATCAACAATTAAGAATTCCCCCACCCTACCCGGCATCTTTTCAAGAGTTATGTAATACCAAACGGAATTTCATTTTAGGCTGCCGATTCTATCCTACGGTGTGGATAAATCTTAAAAGCGAGAAAATTGGAACACTGATGACACGGACCTGCCTGCCGACAGGCAAGTTTGACCGATGAACATAGATTTTTTTCTGCTTTCAGAAAAATTTGGATTGTTTTGCTTATCAAACATCCTGCAAAGCAGGATAATCCTGTGTTTATAAAATTTAAAAAGCTGATTCTTGGGTTAGTAAACAATTTAAACAAATATAAAATTATATAAATCCATCCCATCCGTGTCATCCGTGTTCTTATTGTATTTGTGTCCACACGGCAGGATTCTATCTGGATGTGCAGGCTGAAATTTTGTATAGCTTTTGTGCGGCAGGGTTTGGTAAATGCCGATAGAAAAGTATTGGGCTAATTTATAAATCAAATTGATGTGAAATATCTTTTAGCCGCTTAACAACAAAATGCGACCCCAATAAATTTAATAGAATGTAAACATCAATTGACTAACAATTGCCTTTGCACCAATGCAAACATGGGCTTTGCAGATGTTATGACAGCCCAATGGGGAACGTTGACAGGAATGGTTATAATCTCGCCCTGCTGATACGTTTTTTTTTCTCCCCCTATAATCATTTCGCAGGCACCTTCCAATATAGCAATATACTCCACCCTGTCTGTATGCATTTCCTCTTCATGGCCCTGCTTTACCCACACAGCAAAATTGATAATTTCCGGGGTAGAAGGCAGATCCTGAACATGCAGGTTTTCAAAAATTTCTGCCGGATCTTTTAGTTGGTTTGCTTTGGCCGAATTGTAAATTTTTTCAAAATTTATTGGTTCATGCAATAAGGGAACATATTCGGGATGAATCAATGACTGCTGTGTGTAAATCGCATTCATTACAGCCGTTTTTACAGAAGGCCTTGGTTTTATAGCAGTTTCCTTCAAAATAGAATTCATGGAATGTCTAACCTTTTCTATTTCTTCCTGCACGGCAGGATGTACTGCTGCCATTTGCTCCACTATCTCATTCTCCTGCAAAGAGGTAAACCCAAGGCAATAACTTTCAATAATACCAGATGCTATGTAATCCTTTACATTCATTGCTGCAAAAATACTGCATATTTAAAAAATAAAATTTTTAAAAAAAGCTGCTCTTTTGCAAGAGCAGCTTTTTTAGATTATTCAAAAAAAACTATTGTTTTACAAAACGTAAAGTCCTGATTGCGCCATCGGCAGTAATACCAGTTACCTGGTAAGTACCTGCAGGCAGGTTGCTTACGTTTATTGGCAACAGATTATTTCCTGCAATCATCGTAACCCTTTGTTTGTTTAGTTGCTTACCTGAAAGATCAGATACTACAATTTCGATAATAGATTTGGCAGCACTTGTTACACTCAACACTGCTTCGTTGCTAACAGGATTGGGCACCAGGCTTACTATTTCAAATCCTTTTTCTTTATTGAGCAATGCTACAATTTTACTATAGCTCTCTTTGCCATCTATATCCACAGATTTCAACCGGTAGTAATTAATACCAGACAATGGAGCTGCATCTGTAAAGCTAAATGGTTGCAGGCATCGTAGAGATGTTTCTGTTTGATTATTGATGGTAGTAAACTTACGGCCATCTGCACTACGCTCTAACAGCATAGTAACAGAAGGAGAACTGTAGCAAGTTACTTTCCAATCAAGTAACATATTACTTCCCTGTTTGCTTCCCTTAAAGTATTCGATAGAAATTGGTAAAGCTGCGCCGGTAACTGATATGTCAAAAGTACCAGTTGTTGATCCATAATTATATACCCGTACATAATATGTTTGCCCTGCAACAAGTGCAGTTAATGCAGCAACTTCAGAACCGCCTGATGCACCCCCGTCCGCACATGCAATATTACTAAGTGCAACGCAGGTACCTGAATACACTTCAACAACAGGATCAAATCCAACAACATTCAGAACGTTTACTGTTGCTGTGCCATTTGATAATGCTGTAAAGCTATACCATACATCTCCTGAAACTGTGGCAATTCCACCACAAACTCCAACAGGGAGAGACTCTGTAGCTCCAACGTTGGTAGATGCAAGAGAAACTGTATTTATAGTTACTGCAGCAGCGCAATTATCATTGGCGGGTGGAGGGGAGGCTGTTGTAAAAGTTCTTACAGGAGAATTGGGGCTCCATGTAGGACCGGCACAAGCCTGGCGAACATAAAGGTCATAAGTAGTAGAAGCTGTAAGCCCACTGATAGCCTGTGGGGACACAGCAGGATTTATCAAAGTGCCTGTAACCCCGGCAGTGCCTGCCGTACCTGGCGTATAGCCTGTAGGACCATACTCGAGTATAAATGTGCCGGTACCTGCCCAGGTGGCTGTTGCAGTGGTGGTTGTAACAGCAGACATGGTAGCTATTGCGGGAGCCGCACAAGCTGCAGGACAGGTAGCACTGATAGTGTAAGCTCCAAAATCAGCAGCATCAAAACCACCCATCAATACATAGTAGGTGGTTCCTCCCACGGCAGTAAAAGTAAAGCTTGATAAACCATAAGTAGTTTCTAAACATCCGTCATCATCAAAACCTGTACATGCAGTAAATGCTCCGCAGGCACCTGTATAAACCCTTAAGTAGGTGTCAAATACAGTTCCGGTGCAAGTAGAAATTGTCATTGGACCGGAATTTACAGGCGTCACAATAAACCATACTCCCCTGTTAGTTCCGGTTGTTAAAGTTGTAGACCCGCAGGTTACGCCAGGCAAAACATCATTAGCGGCACCTGATGTATTTCCGCTCACAGAGCCGTCACATGGTATTACCGTAGCACTGCTGCAATCATCATTGGCTGGTGCCGGCGCTATAGTGCTAAAGGCATGAACAATAGAATTTGCGCTGTAGCCATTCCCAGCCCCGGTACAATCCTGACGAACATACACCTGGTAAGCAGTAACTCCTGCTAGCCCTGTGATTGCCTGTGGAGATGTAGCAGGATTAATGATTGTACCGCCAGCGCCGGCTGTAGCACCTGTACCAGGCGTAAAGCCGGTTAAGCCATATTCGAGAATAAACGTTCCTGTTCCTGTAAATGTGATAGTAGCTCCGCTTGTTGTAATGCTGCCAGCCGATACTGCCGTAGGGGCAGGACAGGCGGGCGGAGAAGTAATACATATATCGAAAGTCGCAAAATTGCCAGAACTATAGGAATATACCCTTACGAAATAGGTATTGCCAATCGTTAAGCCAGAAACAGTAGAATTTTCAGGATCAGAGCAACTCAAACTGATAAGGGTTCCATTACAGGTGTTATCAGAACTGGAGAACAACTGGTGTTCCCGGTCGGTGGATCCTGTTCCGGAACTTGTGATTGTGATAAAATGTGTTGTATTGGTAGCAACAAATGAATACCAAACATCTTCATCAGCAGTGCCTGCACATCCAGCCAAAGATTGAGTAGCGTACTGCGTGCTTTGACCTGTTAACGATGTAGTACATGTTGGATTGCCTGAAACAGACAAACTTACAGCGCCACAAATATTATCGTTGGCTGGAGGGGGTGGCGGTGTACCAATGCAAATAGAAAAATTGCTGCTGGTAGCTACCACTGTACTTGTGCTGTATACCCTGACCAGGTAGGTGTTACCACTTACCAATCCGATTGCAATGATATTGGCAGTACCACTTAAAGTAGAACCACAAACTATAGTTGACAAACTGCTGCAACTACCACCGTACACTTGGGCCGCTGTAGTGTTTGTAGCGCCGGTGATGGTAACAACATGGCTTGCACCTGTTGCCACAAAAGAGAACCAAACATCATCATTTATACCTGTAGGGCTACAGGTAGGGGCTGGTAAATCCGGGGACTGTGTAGCGCCAACAGTAGTACCGGCAGTTGTAACCGCACAAGCTAAATCTGCATTCACGGTAAGAGCAATTGCGCCGCTACAAATATCATTGGCTATGGCAGGTGTTACAGTTAAAACACCACTTGTTTGAGTAGTGCCATTCCAGAATCCATTTGGATAACCTCCGTACCGGTATTCACCTGTGTTGAGCTGCCAACGGGAAGCATAGTAATAAGTACCTGCACCCAATGTGGTACCAATAGCGGCTTGAAATTCATCATTATTACCAACGTTCACATTAAAGGTGGCAGGAACCCAGGTAGTCCAGGTTGCAGGGTCAGTATTAGAAACGTTGATTCCTATCCATGCCTGCACGCCTGTGCCGGCACCTGCAGCTTCGGTTACACCAGGTTCGTAACCTTGCGTATATATAATTTCTGAGCCACCTAAAGCAATAGTTGCTGTTTGTGGGAACTGAAGATTCACATAGTCCATAGCTTCCGGCAATGGGTTGGGCTCAAACCGGTATACCTGTCCAGTGGCCGGTTTCAGATTAACACCGGTGGTTTCTGCAGCAGTGCTTGCTGTTGGCGCAGCAGTACTGTTATTAAGGGACATAAAATTTCCTGTACCTGTGGCTATTGCTGCAATACCAATAGAAGCTGTCGGGGTGTTTAAAGCGCCACTTTCCCGCTGGTAAATAAATTCTATCGCATTGCTCCCCTCATATAATTTTACCTGAAACGAAATGGTTGCCCCTGTTGCATTGTAATTCCATTGCCAGTTTAGCCATTCCATCGTAAAAATGCGGGAACCTGCGACACCAGTTGTTATATATGTAGCAGCACCCGTACCGCTGGCACCATCAAGATCATCCCAAAGCGGGGCCACTAACGGTCTGCTGTTAGCAGTTGAAGAAGTTAGGTTGTTGGTAACTAAGGAAGTTGCTAAAGGATTAAAAGAAATAAATCCATCAGACATTGCTTTTACAGAAGCATAATTAACACCATTGAATTTAAAATTAAAGCCTATTGGAATTGAAATAGAAGTTTTGGTATCACCCAAAAAATCTGCTGCTGAAGTTGTAGTAGAAACGGCAGTTCCACCAGTAATAGCTGTGAAAGTACCGGAGCTTGGAGTAAACACATATGAGCTCATTTGTGCTTTTGTTGATGCCGCCATTAGTCCAAAGACTATGACTAACATTAAGTAAATCTTCTTCATAAAAATTTAATTTGGTTAAAAAATAGATTCATTAATTTTAAGTAAGAAAAATTTTTGACATAGTGATACGCTAATTAATTTTGGATGTGTGGCTTTTGATAGGAAATTAAGACAAATGGATAATGTAGGATTCCCAAGCGGGACGCTGAAAATAAGGCTTTTGAGCTTATGTTTTAACAAAATGTTAAATAATTATTTTCCACATATTAAAAAAGCTCCCAAGGGGAGCTTTAAAAAATTATTAAAAACAAGAGAAAGACAGCGGGTTATTTTTTCCGGAAAAACAAACGGATAGGGATACCGCTGAATTCAAAATTTTCTCTCAGTTTATTTTCTAAGTAATTTTTGTAAGGTGTTTTAATATCATCCGGGTAATTACAAAAGAATGCAATGCTTGGAGTATTGGTAGGAAGCTGGGTAACATATTTTATTTTTACCTGGTTGCCCCTTACTACAGGTGGGTGATAACTTTCGATGGCCTTTAACATCACTTCATTTAATTTAGAAGTTGGCACTTTCCTGTTCCTGTTTTCAAATACTTTTAGTCCCATTTCTATGCACTGAAATATGCGTTGTTTTTCTGTAACCGATATAAACAAAATTGGAACATCCGAAAAAGGAGCCAGTCTTTGTTTTAAATCTTTTTCATAATCCCTGGCAGTATTGGTTTCCTTGTCTATCAAATCCCACTTATTTACCAAAACTACAATTCCTTTTCCTTTTTTGGTGGCCATAGAAAAAATGGCCAGGTCCTGGGCTGTAATTCCTTTGCCGGCATCCAGCAGGAGCAAACACACATCTGCTTCATCCATTGCTTTAATGGCACGGATCACAGAGTAAAATTCTAAATCTTCGTTTACTTTATTTTTTCGGCGGATACCTGCTGTGTCTATTAAAACAAACTCTTTGTTGAATAAATTATAATGTGTGTGAATGGTATCCCTGGTAGTTCCGGCAATATCACTTACAATGGTGCGCTCCTTGCCTACCAATGCATTTAGCAGGGAAGATTTACCCACATTGGGCTGGCCAATAATGGCAAATTTTGGAATGCCTTCCAAAGCTGCATTCTCATCCACATTATCTTCCGGTATCAAAGCTACCAATGCATCCAGCAACTCGCCGGTACCACTGCCACTGATGGAAGAAAGAAAGAAAATATTTTCAAACCCCATGCTGTAAAATTCACTTGCTTCCAGCAAACGGGTGTGATTATCTACTTTATTTACTACCAAAAAAACGGGCTTGGTACTTCTGCGCAGCATTTCAGACATTGATTCATCCAGGTTGCTGATGCCAGTGGCTGCATCTACCATAAATATAATTGCATTGGCTTCTTCAATGGCTATGTGCACCTGCTTCCTGATTTCCCTTTCAAATATATCATCACTGTTTGATACAAATCCGCCTGTATCAATTACGTTAAAGGTTTTGCCTATCCATTCTGCTACGCCATATTGCCTGTCTCTGGTCACTCCACTTATATCATCTACAATGGCTTTGCGCTGCTCAAGCAAACGGTTAAAAAATGTACTTTTCCCTACATTGGGTCTTCCTGTTATTGCTACTGTAAAACTCATACCCATGTCCCCTAAAGGGGAACTTGATTTTATTGGTTATTAATTATTCCAGTCAAAATTAATTTAAAATAAAACTGACTGAAAAGTATTGCTAATTATTAAACTGTTGCCAGTTCCCCCTTTCGGGGGCGGAGGGGGCTTTTAATACCCGTACTCCTTTAAATGTACTTCATTATCTCTCCACTTAGGCCGTACTTTTACAAAGAGTTCCAGAAATACTTTGCTCCCCAAAAACGCTTCAATATCTATTCTTGCAAGCGTGCCCAGTTTTTTTATCATACTCCCCTTATCTCCCAGGATGATTCCTTTTTGAGTATCCCTTTGCACAATAATATCGGCAGAAATTTTAATAAGGGTTGTTTTCTCTTTATATTCTCTTACCAACACAGCGGTGTGATAAGGCAATTCTTCCTGGTAAAGCTGGTAAACTTTTTCACGAATCAATTCGCTCACAAAAAATTTAGTAGGCAAATCACTGATATCATCTCCTTCATAAAAAGGATGACCCTCGGGCAGGTAAAAAAGTATTCGTTGCAGTAATTCATCAATACCCGTTTTCTTTAAAGCAGATATCAGCACTACTTCTTTACAATAAGTTTGTGCTTCAAAAAAAGTTTTGGTCCTTAAAATAGTTGCATCATCCTTTACTGCATCCACTTTATTTAGCACCACCACTACCGGGGCTTTCAACTTAAGACTCTTAAATATTTCATGACTGGAGTCTGCCGGTTCCCTTGCATCTGCCATCAGCAAAGCCACATCTGCATCTTCCAGGCTACCTTTTACGGCAGACATCATTTTTTCATGCAGTTTATATTTGGGATCAATAATGCCGGGTGTATCGGAGAAAATGATTTGGTAATCATCTGTATTTAATATTGCTTTAATACGATGACGGGTGGTTTGCACTTTATGCGAAACGATGGCCATCTTTTCGCCCATGAGTGCATTTAGCAATGTACTCTTGCCTGCATTGGGCTTACCAAAAATATTTACGAAACCAACTTTCATTGTATGTGATCAATTTTTATATGTACATAAAATTGATTACCACATACCAGTTGAATAAAGAGGAGATAATCAATTCTATAGCAGTTTTTCTGCCAAGAAAAATAAATTAGCCGGAGCCATTTAATTTAAAAAGGCTCTACTGAGCCTTTTTAAATTTTTGTTGCGAAGAGAAGGATCGAACTTCTGACCTTCGGGTTATGAGCCCGACGAGCTACCGCTGCTCTACTTCGCGGTGCAAATATAGAGCTTTGAGTCTCCTCGGCCAAAAGTAATTTGATTTTATTTTTTTTTAATATTTTATTGGGTATGCAAAATCTTACTTACACCACCCTCCCTTACATTTGTAACCGTGGCATTTCCCTTGTAATAAATATGACTGGCACCACTGGCTTCTGCATTTAATTCTTTTGTTACTGTAATCATAATATCAGATGCACCGGAGGCATTCACATTTGCTTTCTCTGCTTCAAGTTTATACCCATTTACATCACTTGCCCCACTGCATTCAATATTTAACTGCACTACATTACCCTGCATATTTGCTTTGCATGCCCCACTTAAATCCATCATTAATACCTCTACTTTAAAGCTTGCTCTAAGTTTACTTGCACCGGAAAGACCAATGTTAATTTTTTTTAAATTAAGCACACCTAACACAATTACATCAGATGCACCGGATGCTTCAATGGATTCAATTTCTTTGAATGAAAGATATACAGTAAGGTTTTGCGCCTTACTGCTCCACCTGGAATCTCCTCCACTATAGATATTTAAAGTGCCGTTTTTAACTTCCGTTTTTATATTATCCTTGTATTTTTCCTGCGATGCACTTACAGCCAGTGCAATATCATTTCCCTGGCTGATAATTAATTTGATGTTTTGGGATATTGCTATTTTATTAAACTTTTCATTTAGTTCACGAACAGAGGCATGCTCATCCATAACCATTTGATCCTGTGCAAAACTGCTTAGATGATAAAGTAAAAATGCCAATCCTATAAAAAGTTTTTTCATCATTATTTATTTACCAGGTTTTACGCTGCCACCACTGTTTACATTTACTTTGGTAATAGTTGCATTGCCTTTGTAGCGGATATCGCCACCACTATTGGCAGAAGCGGTTAATTCTTTTTGAACATCAATTTTTACTGAAGCACCACTGTTGGCAGAAGCGGTGCAATATTCTGTCATCAAATCATAGCCTTTAAAAGCTGCCCCACTTGTAGCTGTCACCGTTAATTTTGTTGCCACACCAGTAGCAATTATTTCTGCACCACTGCTCACACTGGCAGTTACAGACCTTGCCTGCAATTTACCATTCATTAAAGCACCGCTGGAGAAAGATA
>Ga0209181_10004179_pt1 | contig 21726 bp, 21 predicted proteins | sample MAT05_FD_187208 | JGI IMG/M metagenome (GOLD analysis project Ga0209181, IMG submission 187208) | Freshwater microbial communities from Lake Fryxell liftoff mats and glacier meltwater in Antarctica - MAT-05 (SPAdes) (version 2) | ecosystem: Environmental > Aquatic > Freshwater > Ice > Liftoff... | reverse complement strand
GGCCCCAGCAGGGTCCATCCCCGCTCGCGCGGGGCAGCCTCTCAATGCTAACCCGTTGTCAATCCTGCAAATTCTTAAAGAGCCACCGCTTGGACTAGGTGATAACCCTCTGCATCAACAGGGCGCCGTCAATGGACACCGGCCGCCTTGTCGGAACGCCGACCGACTTCACAGTGATGCCGCCGTCGCTCGCCGAATCGGGATAGATCAAGGTCAGCGAGCCGCGGCCCAGCTCGCTGTGCCAGTCGGTCACCACCTTCCAGACCTTGTCGCGTGCGCGGGGTGTCAGACACTTGCTGATGTAGGTGCCGGCTGCGGCTTCGAGCATGGCGGATGACAGGAAACCCCGATACCGGTCCTCTACATCACGGGTGATCAGCACTGTCAGGCTCATGTCGGTCCATCCCCAGCAAGCTCTTGATGTCGTCGATCATGGTGGCGATCAACTGCTGGCGCCTGAACTCGCGCGCTGCGGTCTGCCTCACCATCCGGTCTATGGGTTGGTCTTCGCCCTGGCCAGCACGCTTGGCCACATGAAAGGCCACCCGCAAGGTGATCGATTCTCGGTACAGGTCGGCCACATCCAGCACAAAGGACTGGTCGGAGTCTTCATGGATGAAACCCAGCTGCGGCAGGGCTGACAACGCCGCCACCGCGATGCCCGCAGCCGCCTGCACGGCCGAGGCGGCGTGGTTGATGGCCTGGTTGGCGGCGTCGGCCTCGTCCGGCTGCTCGCGGTTGTAGCGCCGCCCTTTCCAGGCCAGACCAAAGGATTGCGCCAGCAGTTTGTAGCTCTCCTTGACGCGCGCACCCTCGATGCCGCGCAGCACGGCAATGTCCTTGTGCGGCAGGATTTCACCCAAGCGCCTGGCGTACATCTTGCGCGCCGTGGCGATCCGGGTCTTGTCATCGGCCCAGAGTCGGGCCTGGGCGCGTGCCACATCCGAACGATCGGGGCCCAATGCCGGTGCGGTATAGATCCGTGTTCCCTCGGTGCCCACTGCTACCAGTGTGGTGCCGTGTCGCGCCAGCACGCGCAGCACGTCGTGGGTGACGGTGGTGCCGGGGCCAATCAGCAGTGCCGACAGCGTCTGATGCGGCAGTTGGTAGTCGCCGGCTTCCAGTACACCACCACCCGAGGCAAAGCACAGGCAACCGTCGTTGATGCTGAGATTGCCACGGTCCAGGTACAGCAGCCCATGCCGGTCGGCGTGGGCGATCTGCACCCGCTCGAGCCCAAGCCGGCCCTTGAGCATCAGCTACCCCGGTGAAAGGCGCCGGGTGGCGCCAGCAGCAGACAGCCGAAGCCAAACGCGCGGTGCCGGCCCAGCCCTCTGGCCAGCAACTTGGCGAAGGCGGATGCGTCGGCGACCTGCAACGCGCCCCGCACGGTGAGGTCGGGCAGCAAGCCGCTACGGGCCCCGCGGTCGCGCTTGCCGTCCCGGGCCTCAGGGGATCGAAGGCTGTCCAGGCTGCCCCGGGTGCGGCGCACCGTATCGGTCAATTGAAAACTCACGGTCTCGTGCGACAGAAGTTCAGCCGCACCCTGCCGACCCAGCTGCGCGCGCAGCCAGGCCGCATGGGCAGCGGGCCGATCACCCGGCACGGCGGCGTAGTCTGGGTGGTAGGCCGCATCGATCTCGACGTAGCTACCGGGCGTCTGGGCACGGCTGCGCACCACCGGCGCCACGCGCACCTCGAAGCTGAAGCGCTCACCCACCTGCCAGTCCGCCGGCATGGGCTTGGCCACATGGTCGTGCAGGCGGAGTGCCGCGGCGGCGTCGGGATCGTGGGCGTCAAGCGCACAAGCGCGGGCCAGTTGGTCGACGCTGGCTGCCGTGTAACCCACCAGTTCTGCCAGCCCCGCTCGCTGGCGCAGGGCAAAGGGTTTGGGCGCCAAGTCGCCCAAGGCGGCGCGGCTGGCGGCATGCAGTGCATAGCCGGGGTCTGCAGCCACTTGGCGCAGGCCACTGCGCTGGGCCCAGCGGGCCAGTTGCGCCATGTCGGGTTGCAGGCGGAGTAGGGTCAGGCCGGTCATGGCGCCAACACCTGTGCGGCGCCTGACCTCAGCTCCATGATGGTCTGCTGGCCGGCGTGCACGTCGATCACAAACCGGCGCTCGTCGCTGCTGCGGTGCGTGACCGCTGATCCGGCAGGCGCCGCACTGGCGTCGTTGAAGTAGACGGCCGGCCGTGCTTGGGCATCGTCGGCCGGTGCGGCCTGGGCCAAGGCGGCCACAGCATCGGTCGCCTCGACCAGGCCGATCAGCAGGCGTTGCGACGGCAGGCAATTCTTGCGGCCGATGAATAGCGGGCGAGCAGGCCGGTCGAGCGCAGCGGCCAGGTCGGCCAGTGTCGGGGCTTGTTCGGCCGGGTCCAGCCGCAAGGCCACTGCCAGCGACGCGTCGGCACGGTAGTCGCGCCAGCGAATATGCGGCGCGCCGGATGGGTTGGGTCCACCGGCACGCTCTTCGACTTGGCCGCTGGTAGTCCAGCCCTTGTCATCCGAGTCAAGCTCAGCGGTTTGGAAATCGGTGAACGGTGTCCCGGGCCGATCAATGCGCGCCGCCCAGCGCAGCCGGGCTTGCAGCGCATCCAACCTGGCTGGCTCGGTGCGCCGGTAGCCCAACGCGTTGCCCAGCAAGCCAGTCAGCAGCGAGGCGGCCGGCCAGCGCTGCGACGGCCGTCGCTGGTCAACCGCCAAGCCGCCCAGCGACAGCATCGGCGCCTCCAGCCGCAACAGCAAGTGCGCGGCCATGCTCAGGCGCCTGGCTGGATCGCTGCCTGCAGCCAGGCCAGCAGTACGGCCAGCGGCTGCGGCGCCAGGCCAGCCAGCGCCGGCGGCGTAACGCTCATCTGGGCGCGCCGGGTCTGCTGGCCATAGGCGGCATCGAGTTGTTGCAGATGGGTTTGCAGTGCCTGCATCGTGTTGGCAAACACGTCGTTGCCCTCGCCGCGCAGCGGCACGGCCTTGCGGAAGGCGTTGGCCAGCGTGCGCGGCTGGTCGTCGCCCAGCTCCACCATCAACCATTCGGCATGGGCGAAAGGCGCGGTCGAGCCCTTCTTGGCGCCGGGCGAGACGCGGGCGATCAGTTGCAGCAGCCGCCCCGCCACCTGGCCGGCCATTGCCGCGTCACCGCCCAGGTTGGCCACCAGCAGCGCCACATCGATGTTGACGTAGCCGTAGAACAGGCCGCTGGTCAGTTCGATGTCGAACATGCCCGCCGAACCAGAGTCGGATTCGGGATCGCGGTTGCGAAGGTCGTCCACGGCGGTGGCGAAATCGAGGTCACGCTCCATCGCGTGCACGGTGAAAGCATGGGCCACATGCACCGGTGCGTCTTTGTTGGACGCCGGATCGGAGGTGACCATGCGGCCGAACAATGCGGACTCCAGCCCCGCGCCACCGGCCAGTGCCAGCAAGTTCTTGCGCAGGTCTTTGAGGCGGTCTTTCAGCGTATCGGCCAGTGCCTTGGCGCGCGCCTTGTCGGGCTCGCTGCCCTCGGCCAGCGGGCCCAGGGATTCGGCCCCCAAGGCCAGCAACTCGCGCGCCAGGGTGGTGAGGTACTGCACTTCGGGGTGGCCAAAAAACAGCGCTTGCCGGCTCTTCGGGTCTTTGCCCTTGTCGCCGTATAGCGCCACCAGCAAGGCATCGGCCAGCGCCGCCTGCACTGCGGCATGCACCGGCGGCAACCCGGCCAGCGCGGCGGGCAGGATGGCGCCGCCCACAATCTCCTTGGTGCGCTCACCCATCGGCAGGCCCAGGCTCTGCAACGAAAACGGCACCCGTGCCGCTGCTTCGTGGCTGGCTTCACCGGCGTAGCGCCAATGCCGCTTCAAGCTTTGCGATGAAATGCGGGTGCGCGTGCTGCCGCCGAATGGCAGGCGTTTGGCCATACCGGAATCGTCGCGGTTGATCAAGGCTGCCGGGTAGCTGGCGAGACTGTGGATCTGGATGAAGCGGGGCAATGTCATGGCGGTCCTCCTGAACGTGTTGGTTTTGTGCTCGATAGGGGCCGGCGTCAGGCGCCGGTCTTGGCGGCGGTGGCGCGCAAAAAGCCCTGGGCGATGTCGACGCGCGCCTTGCGGGCGCGGTCCTGCCCGTCATCGCCGTCCAGGGCCAACTCGGCCAAGGGCCACCAGTTGAGGGTGACGCCCGCCGCCGCCACGCGCCGGGCCAGTGTGGGCAGCAGATCGCCCAGCAGCGGGCCGTCAGCTTCGAGCAACTGACGCAGCCTGGCCTCGCTGAAGCCCAGGTCGGCCAGTTTGGCGCCGGTGTCGCGCTGCCCGTGGTGGGCACCGCGCACGATGGCCAGGCAATGCACCACCAGTGCCCAGCGTGGCTGGCGCGCGTGATCGGCCGGCAGGTCGATGCCGGCTGCCAGCAGCACCTGCTGCACCTCGAACAGGTTGTGCCGGCCGTCGCTGACCGGGTTGAACCGGCGCAGTGCGGCCAGCAGGCCCCGATCCACCCGGGGCGAGGACAACTGCCCCGCGATGGCCCGCAGCGGGTCGTGGGGCGGCTGGCCCGGCGGGGTCTCGTGCGCGGATTGGGCGACTGCGTCAATGGACATGGTGCGGTTCCGGCTGGGCATGGGCGGGGTCGGCCTGGGCATCGGCGGTGGCGGTGGCGGCTGGCCGGGGTGGCAGCAAGGCGCCGAACTGCTTGTACAAGCCGGCAATGAACAGGCGCTGCGCCCGGGCCAGTGCGATCAGGCGCGAGCCGTCGCGGCTGGGCAGAGCCTCCGTGGCGCTGTCAAAAACCTGTTGGGCCAAAGGCCGCAGCACCGACAACCACTGGACTTGCGCGGCCTGGTCGTTGAGCTCGGCCTCGATGGTGTCGAACAAGGCCTCATAGAACACTTCGTCCACCCGCGAGTCGAACAGGTCGGTCCAACGCACGACGTACTTGGCGAAATCGCCGTTCTTCCAGTCCGGCTCGTCCGAGCCGTCGATGAACTGCAGCAGCGCCGAACGCAGCACCTTGCCCTGCAGCGTGGACGTGATCTCGATAAACAGCCTGGCCCGCAGCGCCAGTTCGTCGCGGGCGTCGGCGAACTTGCGCAAGGCACGGCCGCGCAGCGGGATTTCACGACGCAGCAGGCCGTCGGTACGGCCTGATCCACCGACCAGAACCTGCGCCAACAACACGCCCGCGCCGCCTTCGCCCGGCCCGGGGCGCGCCAGCAGCGGCAAGTCATAGCGCTGGCCGTCGAACAGCACGGGCGACAGCAAGCGGTAGCCAAAGCTGCTGGCCTGTGCGGTGAACGCCCGCTCGCCGCCGTCCTTGGTCAAAGGTAGCCAGGGGTCGAGCACCACGCCCTTGCGGTCTTTGGCGTCTACCCGGGCCGACTTGCTGGCGGCCGTGAGGGCCTGCAAAACGCCGTCAAGCAAGCGCAACCGGACGCGCCGGCAGACCTCCAGGCACAACGGGTGCACGGCGGCCAGTGGCAGCGCCGCATCGCCCCAAGGCGCCAGCCACAGCAAACTTTGCTGATGCACTGTGCCGATGCCCAGGACGACCGCGTCTTCCCACATCCGCTCGGTGTGTGCCTGCAACGCCGCCAGATCACGGCAGAACTCGGGCCCCGTGCCGCGCGTGAACACCAGGCGGAACTGCGCCCGCGACGCAAACCCGCCATTCATGCGCAGGGTGTTGTAGTTGCCCGCGCCGAGAAATCCCGAAAAACCTTGCAACGACACCAGCGCAAAAACTAGCAAGTCGGCATCCTCGATGCCCAAGCGCGGCATCTTGCCGACCTTCTCGTCGTGGTTCTTGCTGGTGATCAGCAAATCGATCTCTTGCGCCGAGGCCAGCACGCGCCGGTAGTCGGCCTGGCCCCCCGCCAGGCAAGGTGACTGTAGGAACGCAGGCTGCTGCCAGTCATCGACCACCAAGCACCAAGGTTCGTCGGCCGGGTGGTTCGGCGTCATCGCCCGCAACAGCGATGTCCAACTGTCGGCGTCGGTCGGCGGCTTGGCAAGTTCGGCAGTCTCCAGCGCCAAATACGCCAGTTGCACCAGAAACGCATGCCAGGCCGGCTGTTGGTGCGGCCGGAGCATCGGGAAGTCGAGCGGCTCTGCGGCTGACAAACGGGCCAGCAGCTGCGGCAAATTGAGGCGAACCCCTTGACCCGGGCTGACGGACACCCTGATCAGGGGCTCGTTGAGCAGGCAGAGTAGCGTCACAGGCCCGCCCTGGCCCCCGCTTGCGCGGGGCGTAGGCTAAAAAAGAACCCCGCAGATGAGGGCCATCTCCGCTGCAGCGGAGCAAACGGCCACGTCAACACGATCATTTCCATGATTCCTCCCTGAGGCAGAAAACCATCTACGTGGTTCTTTAGGTGAATATTCGTCCTGCTGCGCCAACAGCACAAGCCTGTAGAGACCCTTGGTCCGCCGCTGCGCGCCTCAAGCCCACACGCTATCCTTCGGCCCATGAAACCCTCCACCGCCCTGGAATCCCACCGGCCTGCGGTGCGTGCGCTGGCGCGGCGCTTCAACACCACCAACCCCCGCGTGTTCGGGTCGGTGGCGCTGGGCGATGACCGGGACGGCAGCGACCTCGACTTGCTGGTTGACGCCTTACCGCAGGCCACCTTGCTGGACCTGGGTGGGCTGCAAATGGCCTTGCAGGACCTGCTGGGCGTGCCGGTTGACGTGCAGACGCCGCATGATTTGCCCAGCACGTTTCGCGACGAGGTGCTGCGCCAAGCCCGCCCGGTATGAAGCCCGAACGCAGCGCCGACTACATCGGGCACATGATTGACGCCGCGCGCGACGCGATGGCCTGGCTCGACGGCATGGACAAGGCCACCTTCCTGGCCGACCGACGCACCCAGCAGGCGGTGCTGCACACCATCATGGTGATTGGCGAAGCGGCCACCCAGCTGGCACAGATCGCGCCAACGGTGCTGGCCGAGTGCCCTGATGTGCCCTGGCAAAGCCTGCGCGGCATGCGCAACCGGGTGGCGCACGGCTACTTCGAGATCAATCTTGAACTGGTTTGGGCGACGGTGCAGACAGCCATGCCCGCGCTGCTGCCGCCGCTGATGGCCGCGCGGGCGCGCTTGATGGCGACTTGAACCAGCGGTGGCCCGGTCAGCCGGCACGCAGACCCAGCCGGTCGTAGTGCAGGCGGCGTCCGGCGACGGTGAGTTGCAGCGCTTGCGCATCACCCGCTTGCTGCTCGACCACAGGCAAGTCCGTCAATGTCGGCAGCATCCAGCGTGGCACCGTCAGGCGGTGCAGTACCGAGCCGAGCGGGCTGGTCCACGGCTGCAGCAGGTCGAGGTCCACGCCGTCCAAGCCCAGGCGGGTGCGCACCTCGTCGCCCAGGTCTGACCACTGGCCATCGTTCCAATCCCGGTCCCAGCGCACCAGCACTGGCCAAGCCTGGGCCGCTTGCGCGCTTCGTTTCCCCAGCAGCTTGATCGCAAATTCTGGCCAGTCGCCGCCCAACTCATCTGCCAGCGCGACCAGTCGCGCGGTATCGGCGCCAGCCTCCACCAAGGCCCGGTTGTGGCCCGGGATCACCAGTGTGGGGTAGCTGACAGTGTCCTCCAGCGCACGCAGCGTGGCTTCGATGGCCAGCAGGTTTTCGTACGCGCTTCGCTCGCCCAGGCCCAGGCCCCGTGCGCTTCCCCGTGCCAGAAAGGCCGAGAGGTCGCGGGTTGGTGGGATGAGAACTACCGCGTGCGGCTCGGTGTAGCCGGCCGGCCGGTGGGCGTCGCGATCCCGGTGGCGGTGCAGCCGGCCCAGCCGCTGCAGCAGCACGTCAATGGGCACGATGTCGGTGATCATCAGATCGGCATCGCAGTCCAGGCTGATCTCCAACGTCTGGGTGCCGACCAACACCCGTGCGACCGAAGAGGCAACGGCGGGCTTGCCGAATGCTGCTTCCACGGCCTGGTCAAGTTGGCGCCGGTCTTCGAAGGCATACCGACCGTGGTGCATCACCACCGTCTGGCCAACACGGAACAAGGCCGGATGATCCAACCCGAGCCGGGCCTCGATGGCCTGTTGGGTGGCGACCGCCTGCGACACCGTGTTGCGCAAGACCAGCACCCGCGCGCCCGCAGCCACCGCCGTGGCAACGATCTCGGCCACTGCAAGGGGATCACGCATCAGCGGCAAAACGCTGCGTTTCACCCGTCGTGCGGGCGCCGCCAGCGTGCAAGACAGTTGTTGCCGGGTGTCGCTGACGCAGGGATAGGGCGCGTCGGCCGCCGCCAGGGCGGCGCGGCGCCGCAAGGCCTGGGCGGTGGGCTGGCCGGCCAGCAGCAGCCGGGCACGGGCCTCGCCTGTCAGCGTGGCCGACATCAGCAAACCGTGGCCACCCGCCTTGACATGGCGGTCCAAGGCGGCTTGCAGCAGCGCGGTCATATAGGTGTCGGAGGCATGCACCTCGTCCACCACGACCAGCGAGCGCAACAAGACCGTACCGCGCAGGTGCGCGTGTTTGGACTGCAACACCGACAAAAGGAACTGGTCGATGGTGGCGGTGGCGCAGCCGGCGGCGAAATAGCGCTTGCTGTGTTCGGCGGCCCAGTACAGCGGGCGGTCTTGGGCGTCCACATCGGGCCAAAGCACCTCGAAACCGGCAAGCGCCTTCTGGCCATCGTGGCCGTTGGCGCGCAGATAGCCGGGCACGGCCAGCACGGCACCCGGGCGCAGGCTCGCGTCGGGGAACAATCGTTCGACAAAAGTTTGGATCCGCTGGGCGATCGCGGTGGCGGACACGCGCGTGGGCAGCAGGAAACACAAGGCGTCCACCTCGCCCGCTTCGAACAGGGTCTTGAAGCGCCACAGCGCGGCTTCGGTCTTGCCGCTACCGGTTTCGGCTTCGATCACTACCAAATGCGACAGGTCGGCGCGGCCGGCGTGGACCTGCATGTCTCGTGGCTGGACGCCGAAGATGTCATGAAACGACGGGCCGCGCCGCTGCAGATCGCGCCGACTGGCCTCCAGGTCGATGCGCATGGCCACCAGAACCTCACGCGCCCGTTGACGCGCAATCGGCCAGCGCAGCTCGTCTTGCGGGCCCAAGTCGAACGGGAAGTAGCCGGGTGCGGTGTTGGAGCCGATCCAGTCGGCCAGCGACACCAGGCCGGCGAAGGCATGCACCAAGCCCGGTGTGGTGCGCAGCGGCAGGCCCGAGGGCGCAAATGCATCGGGCAGGATCTGGCGCACCGCAGCGCCCAATCTGGCCAACCCGTGAAGCGGCTGATAGCCAGCGATGGGTTCGGTCCAGGTTGCATGCCCTCCGGGGCGGCTCAGGTCGCTCTGGGTCAGCGGGGTGCCGTGGTGTGAGACGGCTGCCAGCCACACCGCGAGCACCTCGGCCTGGCCAGACTGGCCGTCGCCCCAGGCCAGCACCTCGTCCACACCCAACGCCTGACGGAGCCCCGCCAGAACTGGATCGCCGGGATCGCCGTCGAGCACAGGCCCCACCACAGCGACATGGCCCAGTTGATCACCGCCAATATGGTGGCGCTGGCGCCAGGCCTGTACTACCGCAGGGCCTGTCCCTTTGCTGTAGAAGCCGGCGCCTGCTTTGCCGATGTCGTGCAAAAAAGCCAACGCACAAAGCCGCGCCAGATCCTGGTCGGTCAACGACCGGCAGGCCAGGATGTTCAGCCTGGCACGCCAGGTGGGCAGGTCGAGCAACGCCGCGACAACCGCTGCAACATCGATGCAGTGCGCCACCAGCGTCAAACGTGGCGCAAGCGCCGGGTCGGGTGTGCCTCGCAGCAATTTGCCCCAGGGCTCGAGCGGCGCAACAGTTGTGGATGCCTGATTCATGTCGCAGTGGATGGTGTGTGCACAGGCGGGGGTGCCGGTTGTGCCCGCGGACACTTTCGCACGCCTTCATCTGCCTTCGCATCAGTAGCGGGGGTGAGCACACTGTATTGAACATGGCCTTGGACGAGGCAAACGAGGGCGGGCGGAACCACCGGCCCGGACGCGCCCTCTGAAAAGTGCTTTCAATCGCGCCCGCACAGGCCCAGTACTTCAGCCCCCGACCGTCCACTGGCTGCAGTGCCGCAAGGCCGACGGCCCGAACAGGTCCTGAACATTCCCCGAACATTCCCCGGTTGCCGCACGGACTGGGTTGCCAGGCCATCGTCACCAGGCCGTCGTCACCCAAGGGGGTGCAGTTGTCGGGCCGGGTCAGCGCCAGCCGCCGGGCTTGGGCCGCCGGTCGGCCGGCACAAACGCCGCAATGGTGTCGGCAATCGTCATCGGGTCGATAGGCTTGGCGATGTAGCCGTCAAAACCGGCCGCCAGCAGGCGGTCGCGGTCGCCCACCATCGCGCAGGCGGTCACGGCCACCACCGGTGTGGCGCGCAGGCCGGCATCGCCCTTGACGGCCTGCACGTAGCCGTAGCCGTCCATGCCGGGCATTTGCACATCGCACAGCACCAGGTCGGGCCGCAGCTGGAGGGTCAGTGCCAGCCCGGCCTCGCCGCCGGTGGCGCTGTGGGTGTCCCAGCCGAAGGATTGCACGATATAGACCATCAGCTCCAGGTTGACCGGGTTGTCGTCGATGATCAGGCAGCGGGCGGTCATGGCATGGCCTCAGCGGGCAGCAACAGTTTGAAGGTGCTGCCACGGCCCGGTTCGCTGCAGACCTCGATGCTGCCGCCCAGCAGTTCGGCAAGCCGGCGGCTCAGGTGCAGTCCCAGGCCGGTGCTCTCCAGCGCGCGTCCCGGGCTGCCCACGCCAACCTGCGAAAACGCCGCAAACAGACGCGACTGGTCGTCGGCCGAGATGCCGACGCCGGTGTCGCTGACCGAGAACGCCACCCGGGGTGGCGCGGGGTGGTCCTGGCGTGTCAGCGTGATGTCGACCGTGCCGTGCCCGGTGTACTTGACGGCGTTGCCGGCCAGGTTGAGCAAGATCTGCTGCAGCGACCGGCGGTCGGTGCTCACGACGACCGGCTCTGGCGGCAGGTGCAGCTTGAGCGTCAGGCCCTTGGCCTCGGCCGCCGCGCGCAGCGTGTCGGCGATCTCGGCCAGCAGCGGCTGGCAGACCAGGGGCTCGGGATGCAGTTGGGCGTTGCCGGCGTTGATCTTGGCCAGATCGAGCATGTCGTTGATCAGCGACAGCAGGTGCCTGGCGCTGGACTGCACCAGGCCGAGCTGCTTTTCTTGCAGCGCATTGAGGGGCCCGGGCAGCTTCATCAGCAGCACGCCGGCAAAACCCAGCACGGCGTTCAGTGGGGTGCGCAGCTCGTGGCTCATGCTCGCCAGAAACGCATCCTTGGCGCGGTTGGCACGTTCCAGTTCCTCGTTTTTCTGCTGCAGCGCCTGCTCGACGCGCCGGCGCTGGGTGATGTCGCGGATCGAGCTGCTGACCAGCATGCCGTCTTCGGTGTCGAGCGGGCTCAGGCTGATCTCGACCGGAAACTCCGAGCCGTCGCGCCGCCGCCCCTGCAGGTCGACACCGACGCCCATCGGCCGGAACTTCGGGTCGTCGAAAAACCGGCTGCGGTGGCCGGGGTGGCCGTGTCGGAAGCGCTCGGGCACCAAGATCTCGATCGCCTGGCCCAGCAGCTGTTGGCGCGGGTAGCCAAACAGCTTTTCGGTCTGCGCATTGACCAGCACGATGTGTCCGCTGTGGTCGACGATGACCATGGCGTCGGGCGCAGCTTCGAGCAGGCTGCGAAACTTCTGCTCGGCCTTGCGGCGGTGGCTGATGTCGCGGATCGCGCTCATGCCCAGTTGGCCGATGTCGGTCATCAGCGGGCTCAGGCTGATTTCGACCGGAAACTCGGCGCCGTCCTTGCGCCGCGCGTACAGCGCCAGCCCGGCCCCCATCGGGCGTTTGCGCGACTGGCTGAGGTAGCCCGAGCGGTGGCCCACATGGGCGCTGCGGAAGCGCTCGGGCAGCAGGCATTCGAGCAAGTCGCCCAGCAGCTCGTCGTGGTGGTAGCCAAACAGGGCCTCGGCCTGGCCATTGACCAGCAGGATGCGGCCGATGTCGTTGACGATCACGATGGCGTCGGGGGTGGAGTCGAGCAGGTCCTGGTAGCGGGCCTCGATCAGGCGCGCATCCCGGCGCATCTTCAGGTGCGTGACATCGGCCTTGTGGTGCAGGTAGCACTGGACCTGGCCCGCGCTGTCGCGCAGCGCGCGGACGGAGGTATTGACATACAGGTGTGTGCCGTCCTTGCAGCGGTGCACGGCCTCGAAGCACGGCACGTCCTCGGGTGTTGTGGTGCGCGGCAAGTCGCTGTCGGCGCTGGCGTTGGCGGGGTGCGCCGGCAGCAGCAGATCGGCCAGCGTGCGGCCAACGGCCTCAGCGCTGTCGTAGCCAAAAAGCCGCTCGGCGCCGGGGTTCCAGAATTGCACCTTGCCCGCCACCGACACCGTGATCAGCGCGTCGGGCGTTTGGTCGATCAACTGGCGGTGGAGCTCATTGCTCAAGGGCTGCGGCAGATTGCCGTCCTGGGTCAGCGGTTGGGGCGCGGGCCGGGCGGGAGCAGCGCCGCAACGGTCCCGGCCGGATCGTAGCCCAATGCCCGCTGCCGCGCTCAGCCGCGGGCGTCGAACGCCAGGATGGCGCGCGCCACCTGGTTGATGGACATCACCTCGTCCACCGCGCCCAGTGCGATCGCCTCCTTGGGCATGCCAAAGACGACGCAGCTGGCCTCGTCCTGGGCGATGGTGCGGGCGCCCAGGTCGTGCAGCTGCTTCATGCCGCGCGCGCCGTCGTCGCCCATGCCGGTCAGGATGATGGCCAGCACGTCGCGGCCGGCGCAATCGGCCGCTGAGCGGAACAACACGTCCACCGATGGCTTGTGGCGGTTCACCGGCGGGCCGTCGACCACTTTGGCAAAGTACTGGCCGCCGGCCTTGCGCAGTTGCAGGTGGCGCCCGCCCGGGGCGATCAGCACCACGCCGCGCTCCAGCCGGTCACCGTCCTTGGCCTCGCGCACGTTGACGGCGCACAGGCCATTGAGCCGCTCGGCGTACATCGCGGTGAACTTCTCGGGCATGTGCTGGGTGATGGCGATGCCGGGCGCGTCGCCGGGCAGGGCGGTGAGTACCAACTCCAGCGCCTGGGTGCCGCCGGTGGAACTGCCGATGACCACCGGCTTGTTCACCGCCAGCGCGTGCAGGCCGGCGGTGACGCCGCCAGTTGCGCTGCGGGGTGTGCTGCCGGGTGTGCTGCCGGGTGGGCTGCCGTTTGGCCCGACCCGGGCTGCACCCGCCACCGGCAGCATGGACGCCAGACGCGGCCCGGCGCCGCCAGCGGCCGGCGCCGCACGGGGGCGCGCCCGGGCGGCCGTCTTGAGGGTGGACACCAGCTCGCGCCGCGAGTCCTCCAAAAATTGCTTGAGGCCGAGCCGCGGCTTGGCCACCACCGCCACCGCGCCGGCGGCCAGTGCCTCCAGCGCGACCGAGCTGCCGTGGCTGGTCAGGGTCGAGCAGATCACGGTGGGGATGGGCGACTCGGCCATCACCTGGCGCAGAAAAGTCAGGCCGTCCATGCCCGGCATCTCGATGTCGAGCAGCAGCACGTCGGGCCGGTTCTTGCGGATGGCCGGGCCGGCGATCAGCGGGTTGGGCGCGCTGCCCATCAACTCGATCTCCGGGTCGCCCGCCAGCAGGTGCATCAGCGTCTGGCGCACCACGGCGGAGTCGTCCACCACATAAACCTTGATAGCCATGTTGAATCCTCAGGTTTCGCCCAGGCGCAGCTGCGGCGCGTCCGGGCCCACTGCCCAGGTGATGCGCCGGTAGGCGTTGCCGCCGGTGTCCTGGCCGACCAGGCCGATGCCCAGATCGGCCAGTGCAGCCAGCGCCCATGACGTGTTGTTGCTGCCCACATGGGCCTGTGCGTACAGCCGCGGAAACATGTTGCCGCCGCCAAAAAGGTAGGCCTCGCACAGCAAGGGGTTGATGCCGTTGCTGCGCAGCAGCGCAAACATCGCTGCCAGTGCCGGCTCGGCGTGGCTGGTGGTCTCGCCGCGGGTATCTGCCGGTGCACGGCCCGAATGCACGATATGGCACATCGCCGCCAGCGTGCGGCGCGGGTCGGTCAGGATGATGGCGATGCAGGAGCCGAGCAGCGTCTCCAGCCGGTCGCCGCGCTGCGCCAGCACCACATCGCCGGGGTGCAGCACCTGTACGGCTGCCATGGGATCCCCCGCCGAGGTGATCAGGCCCGCCAAACCCGTGCTGGCCATGTCAGGTGGCGAGCGGCTTGCGGAAGGCGCCCGGCCCTACCGTCTGCAGCGCCACGCTGCAAGGCACCCGGCCCTCGGCGGTGCCGATGAAAAACAGCCCGCCCGGACGCAACTGGCTCAGCACCCGGTCCACCACCGCGCTCTTGGTCGGCGTGTCAAAGTAAATCAGCACGTTGCGCAAGAACACGATGTCAAACGGCCCCAGGCCCTCGATCGGCTGGCACAGGTTGAGCTGGCCAAAACTGACCCGGTCGCGCAGCTTGTCCTGGATCTGCACCAGGCCCTGGGCGCTGCCGTCGCCGCGCAGGCAGTAGCGTTTCAGGCGCTCGGGGGTGACGTTGCGCAGCCGGTCCTCGGGGTAGACGGCCTCACCGGCGCTGCGCAGCACCCGGTCGCTGATGTCGGTGCCCAGGATGCGCCAGTCCGGCCCGATGCGGCCCTGCTGCTGCAGGTCGGCCAACAGCATCGCGGTGCTGTAGGCCTCGTCACCAAACGACGACGCTGCACTCCAGACTGACAGCGAGCGCGGTTTGCTGCGGGCCAGCTCTTGCTCGATCAGGTCGTAGTGCGCCGGCTCGCGGAAAAAGTAGGTCTCGTTGGTGGTCAGCAGGTCGATCGCCATCTGGAACTCGCCGCCATCGTTCGGGCCGGCAATCAGCGCCAGGTAGTCGTCGAAGCCGTCGATGCCCAGCCGCTGGATGCGTGGCGCCAGCCGGGACGAGACCAACGGTTTCTTGCTGTCGTTGAACGACAGTCCGATGGTGTCGTACATCAGCGTGGTGAGCTTGCGGAAGGTGTCGGCGCTCAGGGTTTGCATGGCACGAGGTCTTGGGTGGGTTTCGGTCCGGGTTGCCCCGGGGCGGTCGGCGCCGGCTCAGGCCGGCACGGCCTCTTGTGCGGCCTCGCACAGCTGGGCCATCTCATCGACATCAAAGGCCTTGTCGGGCTCCAGCAGGATCACAAAACGCTGGCCCACCTTGCCCATGCCCTGGATGAAGTCGCGCCGCACCGCGCTGCCAAAGTTGGGCGGCGGCTCGATCTGCGCCGGCGCGATGTCGATCACCTCGCTGACCGCATCCACCAGCAGGCCCAGCTCGACCCTTTCACCGGCACGTACCGCATCGAAGATGACGATGCAGGTCATCGCGCCGATGGCCGACGGGTGCCGGCCGAAGCGGGCATGCAGGTCGATCACCGGCACCACCGCACCGCGCAGGTTGATGACGCCGCGTACAAACCGGGGCATCAGCGGCACCGCCGTCATCGCGCCGTACTGGATGATTTCGCGCACGCTGCGGATGTCCACCCCGAACACCTCGGCACCCAGCGTGAAGGTCAGGTACTGCGCCGCCAGGGCGTCGGGAGCGCCGCTGGCCGCGGCGGTTGGCGTGGAAGGCTTCGTGGGCTTGGAGAGCAACGCATCGGCCATGGCAGTCACCTCAATAGGGGCGGAAGTTGCCGCCACCGCCGTGGGTGCCGGTGGCGGCAGTGCGCGGCGCGGCCACGCTGGGCTTGCTGCCACCACCGCGCATCGGTGATTGGGCCGCCCGGCGGTCAGTGCCGCTGTTGGCCGCCGGCTTGTTGCCCTTGCGCGCCGGCTCGCCGCCGCCCAGGTTGAAGAAGGCCACCGACTGTTGCAACTGCTCGGCCTGGCCCGACAACTCCTCGGACGTGGCGGCCAACTCCTCGGACGCCGAAGCGTTTTGCTGGGTCGCCTTGCTGAGCTGGCCCATCGCGCCGCCGATCTGCGTGACCGACTGGCTTTGCTCGCTGGACGCGGCGGCGATCTCCTGCACCAGCTCGCTGGTGCGCTGGATCGACGGCACGATCTCGTCGAGCAGCTTGCCGGCCCGCTCGGCGGTGGACACGCTGTTGCCCGCCAGGTCACCGATCTCCTTGGCCGCCTCCTGGCTGCGCTCGGCCAGCTTGCGCACCTCGGCCGCCACCACCGCAAAGCCCTTGCCGTGCTCTCCCGCCCGGGCCGCCTCGATGGCGGCGTTCAGGGCCAGCAGGTTGGTCTGGTAGGCGATGTCGTTGACGATGCTGATCTTGGCTGCGATCTGCTTCATCGCCGCCACCGTCTGGGTCACCGCCTGGCCGCCGTCACCGGCCTCCTTGCTGGCCTTGGTGGCCATGCCGTCGGTGACCCGGGCGTTGTCGCTGTTTTGCGAGATGCTGGCCGACATCAGGTCGATCGATGCGGTGGTTTCTTCTACCGACGCCGCCTGCTCGCTGGCCGATTGCGACAGGCTTTGCGCGGTGGCGCTGACCTGATTCGCCGCGCCGGTCAGCGCGTCGGCGGCGGCGCGCACCTCTTCGATGATCGAGACCAGCTTGTCCGAGCTGGCGTTGGCGTCTTGCTTGACCTGATCGAAGATGCCCTCGGCGTCCCGGGTGATGCGCTGGGTCAGGTCGCCGTCGGCCATGCCGGAGAACATGCGGCCCACGTCCTCGATGATGCCGGCCAGGGTCTCGCTGGTGGCATTGGCATCGGCCTTGACCTGGCCAAAGGTGCCGGCATAGTCGCGCGTCACCCGCTGGCTCAGGTCGCCCGAGGCCAGTGCGCCAAAAACCCGGCCGACATCGGTGAAGATCACCGCGGTGTTCTCGACCAGCGTATTGACCCCGGCGCACAACACCTCGATCTGGCCGGTCTTGCCGTCCATCGGGATGCGCTGGGTCAGGTCGCCGGCCTGGGCCGCCGAGGTCACTTTTTGCGCTTGCTCCACCGCTGCCGCCAACATCGCGCTGGCATTGACCTGGGCGGTGACGTCGGTGGCGATCTTGATGATCTTCACCACCCGGCCCATCTCGTCCTTGACCGGCGCATAGACCGCCTGGATCGACACGATCTGGCCCGATTTGGTGATGCGGCGGAAGACCTCGCTCTGCGCCCGGCCGTCGTTCAGATCGCGCCAGAACTGGGCATAGGCGGGCGCCATCGCCAACGCGGGCTCGACAAACGTGCGGTGGTGCCGGCCCACCACCTCGCTGAGCTGGTAGCCCAGAAGCTGCAGGAAGTTGGCGTTGGCGGTTTGCACATTGCCGCCCAGGTCGAACTCGATGTAGGCATACGAGGCATCGATTGCGCCCAGGATGCCGCGTGCGTTCTGGCGCTCGATCTCGGCCGCGGTGATGTCGTAGCGCACACCCAGGTACTTCATCGGCTTGCCGTTGTCGCCCAGGATGGGGGCCACGACCGCGTCCACGTAGTAGGGCGTGCCGTCCTTGGCGCGGTTTTTGATGACCCCGCGAAACACATCGCCGCGCCCGATGGTGGACCACAGTGCCTTGAAGGTCTCCTTGGGCATGTCAGGGTGGCGGGTGGTGTTGTGCGGCCGGCCGATCAGCTCGTCGCGGCTGTACTTGGAGACCTCGATGAACTTGTCGTTGACCGACAGGATGTCGCCCTTCTTGTCGGCCTCCGAGACGATGCTCGTCACATTCATGATGTCGGTGCGCACCTGCAGTTCCGACTCCACCGCGACCAGGCGGCTTTTCAGGTCGGCCAGCGTGGCTTCGGTCGCGGCTCGGGCGAGATCAGCCTCTGCGGCGGCGCGCTCGGCCTGATCGCGAGCGCGGTCGGCTTCAGCGCGGGCCCCGGCCTGCTGTTGGGCGTCGTCGTGGGCGCGGGCAAGCTCGGTGGCGCACAACAGCCGGGCAAGCCAAGAGGGGGTGGGCTGGGTCATGATGTTTGTCCTTCCGTGGATGTGTTGTGGGTGAACTGCGGGTTGTCGCGGCCAGTCCGCGGCGGTCGGGTTGCCGCAGGCTGCGGCTGCTCGGCCAGTTGGCAGAGCGTGGCCACGTCGAAGATCAACGCGACCTCGCCGTTGCCCAGGATCGACGAGCCCGACATGCCGCGCAGGCTGCGCAACATCCGGCCCAGGGGTTTGATCACGGTCTGGTGCTGGCCCAGCAGCTGGTCCACCACCACGCCGTAGCGACGCGTACCGGTCTTGATGACGACCACGCTGCTGCGCTCGGGCTCGGGCGTCTCCAGGCCGTACAACGCGCGCAGGCTGACCACCGGCAGCACCTGGCCGCGCAGCTCGACCAGGCTGCGGCCCCGGTCGTCCAGCCCCGCGCCGGCCGGCCGGGCCTCGATCACCTCGACCACCGCGTCCAGCGGAAAGATGAACTTGGACGCGCCCACGCCGACCAGGAAGCCGTCGATGATGGCCAGCGTCAGCGGCAGGCGGATCTCGATGCACGAACCCTCGCCGACGTTGCTGAACACGGTGACAGTACCGCGCAGCGCCTCGATGTTGCGCCGCACCACGTCCATGCCCACGCCGCGGCCGCTCAGGTTGGTGACGCGCTCGGCGGTGGAAAATCCGGGCTCGAAGATCAGCCTGAGGATGTCGGCGTCGGGCGGTGTGACGCCGGGCTCGACCAGGCCCCGGTCCCAGGCACGCTTGAGCACCTTGTCGCGGTGGATGCCACGGCCGTCGTCGTTGATGCGGATCAGGATGCTGCCCGACTCGTGGCAGGCTGAGAGCGTGAGCTTGCCCTGGGCCGGCTTGCCGGCGGCCAGGCGTTCAGCCGGTGCCTCCAGCCCGTGGTCCAGCGCGTTGCGCACCAGGTGCATCAGCGGGTCGGCAATGCGCTCGACCACCGACTTGTCCAGCTCGGTATCACCCCCGACGATCTCGAAGACCACGTCCTTGCCCAGCTCGGCCGCGGTGTCGCGCACCACGCGGCGGAAGCGCGAAAACGTCTCGCCGATCGGCACCATGCGCAACTGCAACGTGCCGTTGCGGATCTCCTCGACCAGCCCGCTGATCTGGTGATTCGCCTCGACCTGCGCCCGCTGCCGGCTCTGGCGCGCCAGCAGCAGGCCGCCGGCACTGGCTGTGACCAGCTCGCCCAGCAGGTTGATCACCGCGTCCAGCCGGTCGGCGTGCACCCGGATGTAGCGGTTGTCGTCGGCGGGACTGGCGCCTGCGGGCACGCCTGCGCTGCGTTGGCGGGTCTGTTTTTGCAGCGCGGCGTCCACCACCTGGGCACTGACCCCGGTGTAGGACTTCAGGATCTCGCCCAGCGCCCGCGCCGGTGCACCGCCGGCGCCCTCGGCGGCCTGGCGGCTCAAGGCCTGGGCCAGCTGGCCGGCGGTGATTGCGCCGATCGACACCAGCATGTCGCCCAGCCGGGGGCTGTCGGGCAGTGCGTCGATCAGCGCAGCAAACTCGCCGGGCGTGGCGTTGGGGTCGATCAGGTGCAGCACGCAGTCGTCGCGCACAAAGCTGAACGCGGCCTCGATCTCGGCCCGGGCAGCGGTGGTGTCCAGGCCGAACTCGAAGGCCAGGTGGCAGCTCTCGGGGTCGATCGCCTCCAGCGTGGGCACGGCCGCCAGGTCGCAGACGCGGCGCGGGATTTCGCCCAGCCCGGCCACATAGCCCAGGATGGCCAGCGGGTCCATGCCGTTGCGGAAGGTCTCGGTGCCGAACTGCACCGACAGGTGCCAGCGCGGCATCGCACCGGCCTGCGCCGGCTGGTCGGCACTGGCGGCGCCGTGCTGCGCGAGGTCGCCGCTGGCGGCCTGCAGACTCGCCACCAGCGCGGCGCGGGTGGTCTGGGCGGGGCCGTCGTCGGCCTGCGGCGCCAGGGCAGCGTCCACCAGCAGCCGGATCTGGTCATTGCATTGCAGCAGCAGGGTGCTGAGCTCGGGCGTCAGCGACAGCTTGCCGTCGCGCAGCCGGTCCAGCAGGGTCTCGACGTGGTGGGTGAAGCCGACCACCGCGTCCAGCCCGAAGATGCCGGCCGAGCCCTTGACGGTGTGGGCACAGCGGAACAGCGCGTCCAGCAGCTCGCGGTCGTCGGGCGCGTCTTCGAGCTGCAGCATCAGCTGCTCGATCGCCTCGACCTGCTCCTTGGCCTCGCTGATGAAGGCGGGCAGCGCCTCGGCGATGAAGCTGGTGTCCATGTCGGCATTTTTCATGCGGCGGCTCCGGAGGCGTCAAAGGCTGCTGTGCCCGCAGCCGTTGTGCCGGGGTTGGTGGTGCTGCCTTCCAGCAGCGCGCTGGCACCCAGTGCTTCACAGGCGCCACGCAGCGGTGTGCTGGGGTCGAGCAGCCGCAAGCTGCGCTGTTGCCGGGCCAGCGTGTGCGACAGCGCCACCAGCAGTTGCACGCCGGCAGCGTCAACCTGGTCTACCGCGCCGGCATGCACCGTGCAGCAGCCGTCGCCTGCGCCGGCAGTCTGCTCGGCAGCCAGCCAGGCCAGCCAGCTGGCGCGGGTTTCACTGGCGGTGTAGATCGTCAGCTCGGCAGGCAGGCTCAGGCTGGGCAGGGTGTGGGTGCTCAAGTTGCGCTCCTGGTAGGGCAGGGTGGTTGCGGCAGGATCTCGGCGGGCGTCATGCAAGCATCACGGCAGGATCAGCTTGGACACCGCGTCCAGCAGCTGCGGCGGGTTGAACGGCTTGACGATCCAGGCCTTGGCACCGGCGGCGCGGCCCTGCGCCTTCTTGCTGTCCTGGCCCTCGGTGGTCAGCATCACCACCGGCGTGAAGCGGTGGCGCGGGTGCGCCTTGACCTGGGTGACAAAGGCGATGCCGTCCATGTTGGGCATGTTCACGTCGCTGACGATCAGGTGCACCTTGCCGGCCTTGTCGAGCTGGACCAGGCCGTCGCGGCCGTCGCAGGCCTCGATCACGTCGTAGCCGGCGCGGGTCAGCGCGATCTTCACCACGGTGCGCAGTGAGCTGGAATCGTCAACGATCAGGATGGTCTTGGCCATGGCGCCTCAATAGAGCGAATCAAACGAAGAGAACGAAGCAAACGAAGAGAACGAAAAGAACGACTGGCGCGGGCGGGACGGCCCTAGAAAAACGTGGTCTCGGTGCTGCTGCTGGCCGCGGCCACCGCGCTGCGGCTGTTGCCCGCATGGATACCGGTGCCGCTGCCGACACTGCTGCCGGCGTGTTGCTCGGCGGTGGTGTAGCCGGCGCTGAGCAGGGCGGTCCATTCGGCGGCATCGGGTGCACGGCCCTCGGCCAGCGCCGATTGCAGCCGGGCCATGCCGCCCACGATGGACGCGCTGACCTGGTCCAGGATCTGGTTGACCCGGTCCTGAAACTGGAAGGCCAGCATCAACTGCTGCACCTGGGCCTTGACCGTCTCGCCCCGGGCCTGCAACTCGGCGGCGCGGGCATTGAGCTGCGCGACGGTGCCGTCGACATCGGCCACCACCTGGCGGATGGTGGCCTCGGACGCCTGGATCGAGCTTGCGCCGCGGGCGGCCTGCTCGTCGGCTTGGGCCAGCGCCTGCTGCATCTGGCTGCCAAACTGCTGCACCTGCTCGCCGATGCGCCGGCCGGTTTCGCCAGACTCACTCGACAGGCGGCGCACCTCGCCGGCCACCACGGCAAAACCGCGGCCGCTGTCACCGGCGCGGGCCGCCTCGATGGCAGCGTTGATCGACAGCAGGTTGGTCTGGCGCGCCAGCTTGCCCACATCCTCAGCCATGTCGCCCAGGTTGACGGACGCGGCCGAGAGCGAGCGCACCGAGCCCAGCACCATGTCACGCGATTGC
>Ga0209181_10004178_pt1 | contig 21726 bp, 21 predicted proteins | sample MAT05_FD_187208 | JGI IMG/M metagenome (GOLD analysis project Ga0209181, IMG submission 187208) | Freshwater microbial communities from Lake Fryxell liftoff mats and glacier meltwater in Antarctica - MAT-05 (SPAdes) (version 2) | ecosystem: Environmental > Aquatic > Freshwater > Ice > Liftoff... | reverse complement strand
AGACCGCGAAGAAGAAGGCCCCCGCGAAGAAGAAGGCCCCCGCGAAGAAGAAGGCGCCCGCGAAGAAGAAGGCCCCCGCGCCGTCGAAGACCGCGAAGAAGAAGGCCCCCGCCCCGACCGCGGGTTTGCGCGGGGTCGCGCTCGTCGATCAGGTCGTCGCCGCCCTCGAGTCACAGGGCAACACAGGCACGCCCCTCGGCTCCCGCGTGCTCGCCGCGCTGCGGCTCCCCAACGGTGCCCCCATCCCGCCCAGCCTCGCCCGCTACCTGGCCTTCGATGCGCTCGACGTCCTCGACGCCCGCGGCGCGCTGCGCTTCCAGTCGTTCCCCGCGATGATGGTGGCCGAGTTCGGTGACGCCGCCGCCACGCTCTACCAGGACTTCGCCGCGCTCCTCACTGGCCAGTGCCTGGTCCTGCCCGATTCCGGAGCCGACTCGCGATGCTTCCTCTACGTCGGTAAGCCTGACCCGCTGGGCGAGTATCCGGTGTTCGTCGTCGACACCGACGACGTGCCCTTCGTGTGCATCGCGTACCCCGGCCTCGACGTCGCGCTCGCCGACGGCACCGTCGCCGAGATCACGCGCGACACCTACACCGACTGCGCCCAACACCCGCAGTACCGGGCCGCGCTCGTGGACCAGGCCCACCGCAACTTCGAGGGCCTGCTCTCCTTCGAGCTGTCCGGCGCCGACGGCATCACCACCATCGACGGCGCGCCGCCACCCGCCAACCTCACCGCCTCGTCGGGCGCGTCGCGCCGATGATCGCCTTTTACGGCATGGGCCTGCTCGGGTCGAACTTCGTCCGGGCGCTGCGCCAGCGCGGTGAAGCGGTCCAGGTCTGGAACCGCACGCTCGCCAAGGCGACGGCGCTCGAGGCCGACGGTGCGCGCGCGTTCGAGCGTGCCGCCGATGCGGCGCGCGGCGCGGCGGTCTTGCACCTGACGCTCACCGACGACGCCGCGGTCGACGACGTCCTCGAGCAAGCCCGCCCCGGCCTCGCCCCGGGCGCGATCATCATCGACCACTCGACCACGTCGACGGCCGGCGTGCTGGCCCGCCTCGAGCGCTGGCGCGAGCGCGGCCACAGCTTCGTCCACGCCCCGGTCTTCATGGGCCCCGGCAACGCGCGCGACTCGACCGGCATCATGCTGGTGTCGGGCGCCCGCGCCGCCGTCGACCCGCTGCGTCCGTTGCTCGCGCCGATGACCGGCAAGCTGGTCGAGCTCGGCGAGCGTCCCGACCTCGCCGCCGCCTTCAAGCTCCTCGGCAACCTCTTCCTGATGTGCATGACCACCGGCCTCGCCGAGCTGCTCACGCTCGGCAAGGCGCTCGACGTCGACCCCGCGCTGGCCGCGACGCTGTTCGACCACTTCAACCCCGGCACCTCAATCCCTGCCAGAATCAAACGCATGGTCGACGGCACCTTCGCCGTCCCATCGTGGGGCCTGGCGATGGCGCGCAAGGACGCCGGCTTGATGCTCGAGGCCGCGGCCGACGCCGACGTGCCGCTCGCGATCCTGCCCGCGATCGCCGCCCGCATGGACGCCGTGATCGCCGAGGGCCACGGCGGTGACGACTGGACCGTGATCGCCAAGGATGCCCGCTAGTGGAGGACACCGTGCGCGTCCGCTGTCCGTATTGCCGCGAGTGGATCGACTTCTACGTCGACCCCGACTCGGTGGGCCAGCTCGTCGAGGACTGCGCGGTGTGCTGCCAGCCTTGGGCCGTCACGATCGAGCGCGAGCTGGGCAAGCTGCGCGTGCAGGTCACGCGCGCGCAGTAGCCCCTGGGCTCATTGATACAGATAAACGATGAACCCGACCGGCACCGCGAGGCCGGCGGCGAGGAAGTACTTGCCGCGCCCGGTGATGCCGCGGTCGCCCTTCATCATCAACATGCCGGTCACCGCGAGGAACATGAGCGCGACCGCGAAGACGTCGGCGACGTACGTCCACGACCCTTTGAGGTTGTTGAGGTGCAGGCTGTTGACCTCGAAGAGCACCGCGCGGGTCGTCACCCGCTTGAGCTGACCGCGGCCGGTGCGGACGTCGAGCCGGGCTTCTTGACCTTGGTCGAGGAAGACCCGGAAGATCGCGTCGCTCTCCTGGAAATGTCCGCGCACCGCCCGCGGATCGAGGCGCAGCTGATCGACGACGAACGCGGCGTGGGCGTCGGGTGGGCCCGGCGGCAGCGGCCCCAGCTCGAACGACGTCTGCTCGAACCGGTAGTTCGGGTTCCAGTCGTCGATGTGATTGACCGCCAGCCCCGACAGCCCGTACGCCAAGGTCAGCGCGACGGCCACGTAGCCGACGTCGCGGTGCAGCGCGCGGAACCACTTCCGCCACGCCATGGTTAGGGCCCGCGAGTGGACAAGTCGATCGATGATCGCGGTCGAGGCGCCCGGAGGGCAAGGCGACGGTGAGGACCGCAGGGGAGCATCCTCGACGGAGGTGACCCGAGGACCGGAACCGGCAACGCAGCCAGCCGGGATGGATCGTCCGCGAGAACGGTCGACTTGTTCATTCGCGGGCCCTTACTGGCGGTCGCGGATCAGCGCGCCGGTGCCGTCGAGCCGCACGATCGACATCGGCCCGGTGACGTCCTCGGGCTTGGCCGAGGCGCCGTATTCCTTTTGCTGGTACGCGACGTACTCCTTGGTCTCCTCGAGCGTCAGCTCGTTGACCGCGACCACGCCCTCGACGACCGCGTACTTGCCCTTGGCGTCGACGGGAAACGTCATCTCGCCGTCGGCGACCTTGAAGCGCACCTTCTGGCCCGCGGCGGTACCCGCGACGTCCATCCAGCAGCCGCGCTTGGGGCACACGTCGACGACCAGGCCCTCGACGCGCACCGACTTGCCGACCATCGCCTTGGGATCCGCCAGCAGCTGGTCGATCGGCATCGACTCCACCAGCGACACGCCCGCGCCGAACTTCTCGCCAGCCACCGACGCCGGAACCGCGCCGGCCGGGGCCGCCACCGCGCCGGCCGGGGCCGCCACCAGCTCGACCGGCGCAGCCGTCACCGCCGGCTGGGTCTTGGGCCCCTTGTCACAGGCGGCGAGCGTGGCGACGAGGGACAACGCGAGGACAGCGGCGCGGATCATCATCGCGGCGCAGTCTGCGATCCGGTCCCCGCCTTGTCAACGACGGTCTCGGTGCCCGCACCGAGGTGCACGGCGTCCTGACGACGGATCATTTCCACAGCGAGCAGGGCGTGTAGTGCCGCGCGGACCCTGGATCCTGCTCGACGTACCGGTCACGCAAGCGCTCGCAGCGATCTTTGCCGTCATTGCACAGATATCCTGAGCCGAGCTTGAAGCACCACGGCTCGGCGGCCGGCACGCACAGCGTCTGGCCGTCAGGTCCCGAGAAGCGGCTCGACATCGCGCGCACCAACGCGCAGGTGTTCTGATCCGGCATACACCGCTGGACGGTCTCGCCGGGCTTTTCGTCGTAGCAGGCCCACGCGACCGGAACGACCTCGTTACACGGCCCGTGGGCACCGTCGTGTCGCGAACGCGATTGCTCGCAACGAGCGTTGCTGTCATAGCAGCCCATGATCGCCGGGTGGTCCGCATCTTCAGCGATCACAAAGCAAGTCACGGAGCGCTGCCTCGGCTGGCCGGTCTTCTCGCCGCCGCCACACGCCAGCAGGACCACCATCGTCACGATCCCCGTTCGCATCACGCGATGCGTATCGCTAGTTCGGCCGCGGCCGAAACGCCGAAAGGCGGCACTCTTGGGAGCACCGCCTTTCGTCCGTCAGTGGCAGAGATCGATCGGAGTGATCAATCACCCATGTCGTGGTCGTGGCCACCGTGGCCGCCACCGCCGCCCGAGTCCTTCTTGGGCTTCTCGGCGATGAGGGTCTCGGTGGTCAGCATGAGGCCGGCGACCGAGGCGGCGTTCTGCAGCGCGGTGCGGACGACCTTGGTCGGGTCGATGACGCCGGCGGCGACGAGGTCCTCGAAGACGAGCTTCGCGGCGTTGTAGCCAAACGGACCCTGGCCCTCGCGGACCTTGTTCACGATGATCGAGCCGTCGACGCCGGCGTTGGCCGAGATCTGACGGAGCGGCTCCTCGAGCGCGCGACGGACGATGTTGACGCCGTAGCGGCGGTCGTCGTCGAAGGTGAGCTTGTCGAGCGCCGCGATCGAGCGGATGAGCGCCACGCCGCCACCGGGGACGATGCCCTCCTCGACGGCCGCGCGGGTCGCGTGCATCGCGTCCTCGACGCGAGCCTTCTTCTCCTTCATCTCGACCTCGGTCGCCGCGCCGACGCGGATGACCGCGACGCCGCCGACCAGCTTGGCCAGACGCTCCTGGAGCTTCTCCTTGTCGTAGTCCGACGAGGTGTCCTCGATCTGCGCGCGGATGGTCTTCACGCGGGCCTCGATGTCGACCTTCTTGCCGGCGCCGTCGATGATCGTCGTGTTGTCCTTGTCGACCGTGATGCGCTTGGCCGAGCCGAGATCCTTCAGCGTCAGGCCCTCGAGCTTGAGGCCGAGGTCCTCGGTGACGGCCTGGCCGCCGGTGAGGGTCGCGATGTCCTTGAGCATCTCCTTGCGACGATCGCCGAAGCCAGGCGCCTTGACCGCGCAGATGTGCAGCGTGCCGCGCAGCTTGTTGACGACCAGCGTGGCCAGGGCCTCGCCGTCGACGTCCTCGGCGATGATCAGCAGCGGGCGGCTCGACTTGGCGACCTGCTCGAGGAGCGGCAGGAGCTCCTTCATGTTGCTGATCTTCTTCTCGTGGGTCAGCACGTAGGCGTCGTTGAGCACGACCTCCATGCGCTCGGCGTCGGTCACGAAGTACGGCGACAGGTAGCCGCGATCGAACTGCATGCCCTCGACGACATCGAGCTCCGACGTGAGGGTCTTGGCCTCCTCGACGGTGATGACGCCTTCCTTGCCGACCTTCTCCATCGCCTCGGCGATCATGTCGCCGATGGTGGAGTCGCCGTTCGCCGAGATCGTGCCGACCTGGGCGATGTCCTTCTTGCCCTTGGTCGACGTCGACATCGACTTGAGCTGCTCGGTGACGAGCGAGACGGCGGCCTCGATGCCGCGCTTGAGGTCCATCGGGTTGAGCCCCGCGGCGACGAGCTTGGCGCCCTCGTTGTAGATCGACTGCGCCAGCACGGTGGCAGTGGTGGTGCCGTCGCCGGCCACGTCGGAGGTCTTGGAGGCGACCTCCTTCACCATCTGCGCGCCCATGTTCTGGAACTTGTTCTCGATCTCGACTTCCTTGGCGACGGTGACGCCGTCCTTGGTGACCGTCGGCGAGCCCCAGCTCTTCTCGATGACGACGTTACGACCACGCGGCCCGAGGGTGACCTTCACCGCGTTGGCGAGCAGGTTGAGACCCTTGGCGATCTCGCTGCGAGCAGCGGAGGAGAAAATGATTTCTTTGGCAGCCATTTTGATTCTCTCTGTGAGAGTGAGTAATTGAAAGGGAGTGGGTAGATCGACTCAGCTCAGCCGAGGATCGCGAGGAGGTCGTCCTCGCGCATGATGAGGTGCTCCTCACCATCGATCTTCACTTCGCTGCCGCTGTACTTCGAGAAGAGGACGAGGTCGCCCGGCTTCACGTCGGGGGCGATGACCTTGCCGTCCTTGTCGCGCTTGCCGGAACCGACAGCGATGACCTTGGCCTGGATCGGCTTCTCCTTGGCAGTGTCGGGGATGAAGAGGCCTCCGGAGGTCTTGGTCTCTTCCTCGAGGCGCTTGACCAGGATGCGGTCGTGCAGCGGGCGGATGTTCATGGCGTCGGTCTCCAGCTAGCGGGGTGGCAATGAAAAGGTCGCGGCGACGAAGGCCGCGAAGTTGCGCCACTTATAGGCACGGTGCTCCGGCTTGGCAACCCTTATGTGCGAGTGCCAAAATTTTCGGAAATCGCCTGTGATTACATATTTTTGCGCATTCGACCGGGCGGCCTTGGCGCCTGGGCGTCCCGAGGTCGAGATCGGCCGGTCGCTGGCCACGATGGTGCTGGGCACGGTGGGCGAGGGCAGCTGCTGACCCGCGCGCCGATCGGGAGCCGGCCGCTCGTGATCGACGCGGCGCGGCGTGCGACGAGCGTCGACGGCGAGCCACCGAGCATGATACGTAGCGCCATGGCGCTCACGGATTACGAGAAGTACATCCGCACCGACGAGCTTCTGGCCTTGCAGAAGGAGCCCGCGGCGCTGACCTGTCACGACGAGCTGCAGTTCCAGATCGTCCATCAGGCGGCCGAGCTGTGGATGAAGCTCATCGCGCACGAGCTGCGCTTCTTCAGCGCGGAGCTCGCCGAGGATCACGTGGCGCGGGCGGTCAGCGTGCTGCACCGGGTGGGCGGCATCCAGCACGTGCTGTTCACGCAGCTCGACCTGCTCGATACCATGGCCCCCGTCGACTACATGTGCATCCGCACCGGGCTCGGGCGCGGCTCGGGCCAGGAGTCGCCCGGCTTCAAGATGATGCTCCGGCTGCCGGGCGAGACGGTGTGGCCGGCGTTGGCGGCGTTCCTCGAGCGGCGCGGCGTCACGCTCCGGCAGATCTACGAGACGCCTCACGAGCGCCACGACCTCTACCAGCTGTGCGAGGGCCTGGTCGACTACGACCAACAGCTCCAGGCCTGGCGCTATCGCCACCTGCTGATGGTGTATCGGACCATCGGCACCGGGACGCCGTCGCTCAAGGGCAAGCCGTCGGAGCTGCTCGCGCATGGCCTCAAGCAGCGCTTTTTTCCCAAGCTGTGGGACGTGCGCGACGAGGTGTTCGCCGACTGGACCGCGTCGATGCAACGCGCGGGCAAGGACCACGGCTACCACGGCTGAGCGCGGCGCCCGCGGTGGGCGAGCCGCCGAAGTCGGGTCCGGGAGACTGGCGGGCAGGACGGTTCTGACCAATGCTGTCAGCCGATGACGCTCACCGATGATCCGCTCCTGGCCTGGCGCGCCAAGTTCCCGGCGCTCGAGCAGTGCGTCCACCTCATCTCGCACTCGCTGGGCTGCGTGCCCGCCAAGGCCGAGGAGGATCTCGCCGAGTTCTACGACCTGTGGGCGACCCGGTCGATCACCGCGTGGGACGAGTGGATCCCCGAGATCGGCAAGGCGGCCGCCCGCCTCGAACGTTTGATTTCGGCACCTGCGGGCACGGTCGCGATGCAGACCAACGTGTCGGCCGCGATGGCGTGCGTGGCGTCGTGCTTCGAGTTCACCGCCGAGCGCAATCGCGTGGTGTACGAGTCGCTGATGTTCCCCACCGTCTCGTACGTGTGGAAGGCCGAGGAGCGCCGCGGCGCCCAGGTCGTGATCGTCGAGTCCACCGATGGCTCGACCGTCGACGCTGACGCGGTGTGCGCCGCCATCGACGAGCACACGGTCTGCGTGCCGATCCAGCACGTCGTGTTCTCGAGCGCGTTCATCCAGGACGTCAAGAAGATCGCCAAGCGCGCGGCCGAGGTCGGCGCCCACGTGATCCTCGACTGCTACCAGTCGATCGGCACGATCCCGATCGACGTCGTCGATCTCGGGGTGTCGTTCGCGTGCGGTGGTTCGGTGAAGTACCTGTGCGGCGGGCCGGGCGCGGGCTGGCTGTACGTGCGGTCCGACCTGATCACCAAGTTCGAGCCCCGCACCACCGGCTGGTTCGCGAACGCCCATCCGTTCGCGTTCACGATGCCCGAGCAGACCTACGCCGACACCATCTGGCGCTACCTCGCCGGCACGCCCGCGATCGCCGGCTTCTATCAGTCGCGCGCCGGCCACACGATCATCGGCGACATCGGCGTCGCGGCGATCCGCGAGAAGTCGCTCGCGCTCACCGCCCACGCCATCGAGCTGGTCGACGAGGCCGGCTTCACGCTCAACTCGCCGCGGGCCGCCGAGCGCCGCGGCGGCTCGGTGGTCTTTGACTTCGTCGGCGCCGCCGACCTCACGCGCGAGCTCAACCGCCGCCGCTTCTTTTGCGATCACCGCCCCGGCGTCGGCGTCCGCATCGCGCCGCACTTTTACACCAAGCGCGAAGAGGTCGACCTGTTCTTCGCCGAGCTCAAGAAGATCCGCGGCTGACGAGCCACCGTCGCGAGACTTGCCTTGGGGGCGGGGTCAGTCGCCGGCGGCTTCGCTGGAGTCGTCGTCGTCGAAGGTCAGGGTGGTGACGAAGCTGGCGCGGGTGCCGCTGGCGAGGGGCGGCAGCTCGACGGCGAGCAGGGTCTCGCGCAGGCAGGTCTGCAGGGTGGTGTCGGCCTGGAAGGCGGGATCACCGTCGAGCTTGACGACGTCGACCAGCGTGCCGATGTCGGCATCGCCGACCAGCTCGAGCTCGAAGCGGATCTTCATGGCGGTGACGGTGCGGTGGTCGCGGCCGACGTCGACGCAGTCGCGCAACGCGGGCAGCAAGGGCATGAGGCCCGCCATGATCTGGTCGGGCTCGAGGCGGCCCGGCAGCGGCGCCAGCGCGGTCGACCCGGCCGGCGCGGCGGTGCCGGCGGCCCGGGCGGCGAGCTGCTCGAGGATGATCCGACGCCGCGACGGGTCGATGCGACGGAAGCGCGCCTCGGCGGGCGCGGCGCTGGCGTCGACCACGGGCGCCGCGGCGTCGAGCGTGCCCACGACAGCGCCAGCGTCGACGACCTCGGGCGCGGGCCGGGGCCGCGCGTCATTCTCGGCGGAGCGCCGCAGGTACCACCACACCGCAAAGGTGCAGCAGAGGGCGGCGAAGGCGAAGCGCATCGTGTGGTTCATGGCGGCATCCAGTCGGCGCCGGTGGCGCAGTCGTGATGAGCGAGGTGGACCCGCGCGGGCGTGATCGAGATCGTGCCGTACACGATCGGCAAGTGGAAGCGACGCGGTCCGATCGAGCCCGGGTTGAACATCGCGAGCCCGCGATCGGTGCCGATGAACGGCACGTGCGAGTGCCCGCACACCACCAGCTGGGCGCCCACGGCGCGCGCGCGCTTCACCACCTCGGCGCGCAGCTTGGGGCCGTAGACCGCGATGTGCAGCAACAAGATGCGGAGCACGCCGGCCGGCCGTCCGACGACGTCGATGACCTGCACGTCGGGGATCGCGTTGGCGCGGGTGTCGATGTTGCCGCGCACCGCGTACAGCGGCGCGTGACGGCGCAGCTCGTCGAGGACGCCGAGGTCGCCGATGTCCCCGGCGTGGAAGATGGCCGCGGGCGCCAGCGCGGTGAGGCGCTCGCCGATCGCGGGGTGCGGCGCCGAGTGCGTGTCGGCGACGACGGCGATGCAGCCGGTGCCGCCGGGCAGCTCGATCGTCGCGGCGGCCTCGACCAGGCGGTTCATTCCGAGCGACGCGGCGCGGTCAGGAGGTCGAGCTCCTCGAGCATCTCGCGCCGGGTGAGGCGCAGCGCGGTGGCCGCGCCCTCGATGAGGCCGAGCGAGTAGCAGACGTGGGGCGTGCGCATGGCGTCGGGCAGCTGGCCCAAGCCGATGACCTCGTCGGTGGTGAGGTCGGTCGCGGACCGGAGCTGCTCGACGGCCTTGGCGAGCACGGAGCGCAGGGCTTGGTCGGGCATGCGCGCACTGTGGCACGCGCGCGCCGGTCGTGACGATATGCTCGCGTCATGAAGGCCCGGCTGGTGATTGCTGGCTCGGGGTCAGCGGTGGGTGTCTGGTCGGGTGCGGCTCACCGGCGAGCGCGCCGACGACGCCTGCGCTGGTCCTGACCGGCGCCCCAACCGCCGCGGACGTCGAGGTCCGGGAGGCACCGCCGCCCGATCGCGCCGAGCTGACGCCGCCGGCGTCGGCCCCGAGCGGCGAGCCGATCGTCATCAGCTGGCGCGACTCGACGGTGGGCGAGACCCGCACCCGCGACGTCTCGCACCGAGCGCTGTACTCGAACGCGTGGGGCACCGACCGCACGCGTCAGCGCACCGTGCGCCATTTTCGCGTCGCCGAGCGCAGCGGCGCGGTCGCCGCGGGTCGGCCCACCCGCCTCGACGTCACCGTCGAGTCCGGCCAGGAGACCGTCGAGTCCGGCCAGGAGACCGTCGAGTCCGATGGCCCCAAGCGGCCCGAGACGTTGATCGCCGGCGAGTACCGCATCGCGCTGGTCGACGGCCGGGTCGAGGTCAGTCGCGCCGGCACCGGCTTCCCCATCGGGGATCGCGAGCGCGAGGAGCTGGAGGGCCTCTACGCCGGCTGGCTCGGGAGCGGCTCGACGCTGCTGCGAGTGGTGCAAGGCCGCAGCCTGCGCGTCGGCGAGGTCGTCGAGCTCAGCGGCGATGAGCACGCGCTGGCCGCCGGCGGCGTCGCCACGTTCCACTTCACCCTGTTCGAGGACGCCACCACCGACGAGACCGTCGCCGAGCACGGCGCCAAGGTCACCCTCGCCCTCGAGGTCGCCACCGGCCGCATCGCCGCCAGCTCCGAGCTCGTGGTCCGCAGCGAGCGCTCGCCGTCGATGACCTCGACGACGCGCCGGCTCGAGGACGCGACGCTCACCGACTGACCGGCTGGCTGGCGCGCTCGCAACCCGCCGGTCAGAACCAGGCGACCAGCGCGGCGGTCGCGGTGGTCTGGTGCCGCTCGCCCTCGTAGATCGCGGCACCGGCGCGATCATGGCGCAGCTCGAGGCGAAGCAGCGCCTTGGCCGCGGCGCGATAGCCGGCGGTCGCGGTCCCCGACCCGATATGATTGACACCGTAAAAGATTGGCGATGCGTCGGCCGGCGTCGACTCGGCGAGGCCGTCGACACGCGCGCTCAGCTCGACCGCGTCGGTCGCGCGCAGCTTTGCGTACAGCGCACCGCCGGCCCAGCGATCTGTGCCGAATTCATTCGGCTCCAGCCCGGCGTCGGCGTGGGCCATCACGCTGAGCCGGTCGGTGACCTGCCGGGTCACGACCACGTCCAACAGGTGGCGCCAGGCGCTGCCCTCGGGCGCGCCGGTCGCGCGCTCCACGCCGCCGGCGTACAGCAAGGTCGCGGAGGTCGCGCCCTCGCTGTAGGTCACGCCCGCCACCGTGCGCTTCCAGCGGTTGCGATCGATCGCGTCGTTCCAGCCATTGACGATCCACAGCTGGCCGCTCCAGTGGGCGCCGAGCGGCCGGGTCGCGCGATCCCGGCGCCACTGGCCGGGTGCCGGTCGATCTGGTCACGGCGTCGGGCTCGGGGCTCGACCCCCACGTGTCGCCGGCCGCGGCGCGCTTCCAGATCCTGCGGATCGCCCGCGCCCGCGGCCTGTCACCGGCGGCGGTGGCGGCGGTGGTCGAGCGCCACGTCGAGGGCCGCACCTGGGGCATCCTCGGCGAGCCCCGCGTCAACGTGCTTCTCACCAACCTCGCGCTCGACCGGATGTGACCCGCTTCAGACCGTGGCGTCCCACTGGGTGGGCGGCAGCGCGGCGATCTTGTTGGCGGTCTTCTGCAAGAAACACGCGTTGATGGTCCACATGATCGGCCCGAGGACGAACCAGCCAAGGTAGGGGATCATCGAGCAGATCGTGGTCGCCAGCGTGAAGCCGCGCGGCGCCCGGTCGGGCAGCCCGCGCAGCTTGAGCTGGAGCGACATGCGATCGTTCAAGCGCAGGCCGCTAAAGAAGATCCAGTACAGGTTGAAGTACGGGATGAACTGAAAGCCGATCGCCTTGCCCGCGGTCGGATCGTTGTGCGCGGCCTGGGGCATGCGGTCGTTCATGTTGCCGAAGTGGATGAGCCCGAACAGCCCGAACGTCAGGAACGTCAGGAGGCCAGCGGCCCACACCGGGAACGGCTGCATCGCGTGGTTGGCCAGGCGCGCGCGCTCGCTCAGCGGCAGCATGCGAACGTCGAGGTTCGGCGAGTAGATGTGCTGCGGCTGCATCGCGAGGTACGTCGGTGGTGCCTGCGGCACCAACCCCTGCCCCATCTGCAGGCGCATCGCCTCGTTCTCGCGGCGAAGGTGGTCGGCCTCGCGGGTGGTCGCGTCGGCCCGCTCCAGGAGCGCATCCTGATCGTTTCGGTACATGGGGCGACACGATACACGCGCGCCGGGCGACGAGCAGCTGCGATCAGCGGCCGTGACAAACCTTGTACTTCTTGCCGCTCCCGCACGGGCAGGGCTGGTTGCGGCCGGCGCTGACCGCGCGCTGGGCCGGGGCGGCGACGACCTTCACCCCGTCGAGGTAGTACCAGCTCCCGGCGACCCGCCGGAACCGCGAGCGCTCGTGCTGCGCGAAGGGCACGCCGCGGGTGGCGCCGCGCGCGATGTGCTCGACCTCGCCGTCGTCGTCGTCGACGGTGCCGCGCTGGGTCGCCACGATCTCGAGGCCCAGCCAGGTCGTCTCGCGCGACCAGCGAGTGGCGCCGGCGACGTCGAGGCCGGCCCGCGTCGACGGATCATGGGTATCGACGAGGTGCGCCATCGCGCCCCGCACGTACGCCGTGTAGCGCGACCGCATCAGCGCGAGCGCGGTGGGCGCCGCGGCCCCGGCCACGATCGGCCCACAGCAAGCGGCCTCGGCGATTCCGGTGCCGCACGGACAGGTCGTCATCGGCGCGATGATAGGCGCGGTCGCGCGCGGTCGCGTAGGATGACCGCGCGTGCCCGACGATCGTGAAGGCCTCGACGCGACCCTGGCTGCCGCCGCGGTCGACGACACGCTGGCGGCCCCGGCCATCGATGCCACCGGCGCCACCCTCACCGGCGACGCCGGCGCGATCACCGCGCGCACCGTCGGCGATGACCTGCGCGAGGCCACGATCGATCGTTTCGGCCAGGTCGATCGCGATCGCTTCGAGCTGCTCGGCGAGCTGGCCCGCGGCGGGCTGGGCCGGGTGTTTCGCGCCCGCGATCCCCGCACTGGTCGCGTGGTCGCCCTCAAGGAGGTGCTGCGGCCGACCAAGGACATCGTCGCGCGGTTCGCGCGCGAGGCGATGGTCACCGCCAACTTGCAGCACCCCTCGATCATCCCGGTCTACGAGGTCGGGCGCTGGCGCGGCGGCGAGCCGTTCTACGCGATGAAGCTGGTGCGGGGCCGGGCCCTCGACGCGATCATCGTCGAGGCGGTCACCACCGAGGCCCGCATCGCGCTGGTGCCCCACGTCATCGACGTCGCCGACGCGCTGGCCTACGCCCACAGCGAGCACGTGATCCACCGCGACCTCAAGCCGGCCAACGTGTTGGTCGGCCCCTACGGCGAGACCGTCGTCATCGACTGGGGTCTGGCCCGCAACCTGGTCACCGATCACGAGCCTGACGCCGCGCCGGTGACGCCGCCGCGCCGCACCGTGCCGCCGGGCCAGACCCTGGCCGGCTCGGTGGTCGGCACGCCGGCCTACATGCCGCCCGAGCAGGCCGCTGGTCAGCTCCTCGACGAGCGCGCCGACGTCTACGCGATCGGCGCGATCCTCTACCACGTGCTGTCGGGGGTCCGGCCCTACGCCGAGCACCGCACCGTCGAGCAGATCCTCGGCGCGGTCGAGGCCGGACCGCCCCGCCCCCTCGACGCGCTGGTCGCGGGCGTGCCGCGCGAGCTGGCCGCGATCGTCACCAAGGCGATGGCGCGCGGGCCCGGCGATCGCTACGCCAGCGCCGAGGGCCTCGCTCACGATCTGCGCCGATTTCAAGCGGGGCAGCTGGTCGGCGCCCATCGCTACTCGACGGGCGAGCTGCTGCGACGCTGGGCCGCCCGCAACCGGGCGACCGTGCTGACCGCCGCGATCGCGCTGTGCGCGCTCATCGGCTTCGGCGTGGTGAGCGTGCGGCGCATCGCGAGCGAGCGCGACGAGGCCCAGCGTCAGGGCACCCGCGCCGACCTCGAGCGCGTCGACGCCGACCAGTCGCGCGCCCTCGCCGAGCGCCGCTTCGGCGACAGCCTCGAGGAGCTGGGCCGACAGGCCGCGCTGGCCGGCGCGCCCGAGCGCGCGCTGCCGTTCCTGGTCGCCGCCGCGGGCGCGCAGCCCACGCCGACGCCGGCCGTGCGCCTGCTCCTGGGCCAGACCCGCGCCGCCTTCGCCGGGCTGATCGCGGTCGCGCCCGCGCACCGCAGCGGCGCGTTGAGCGGCGACCTCGCCGACGGTGGGCGGATGATCGTCACGACCTCGGGCGACCACGAGCTGCGGGCCTGGGACCGCCTCGCGCGGCGGGTGGCCTGGGAGGCGACCGGGGTCCACCACGTCGCGGCCTCGCCCGACGGCCGCTGGATCTTGGCCGCGGCCGACCGCGGCGTGATCTCGATCCGTCGCGCCACCGACGGCGCCGTGCATCACGAGTGGACCGTGCCGCCGGCGCCCGACCTGTGGAGCGTGTTGACCTGGAGCCCGACCGGCGATCGCTTCGCGTTAGGCAGCACCGGCGGCCGGGTCGCGGTCGGCACCGTCGACGGCGCCGAGCTCGGCTTCGGCCCGCGCCAGGACCAGGGGCTGTGGACCGTGAGCTTCGCGCCCGGCGGCGCCGCGCTCGCGACGGTGTCGGCCGACGGTGCGCTGCGGGTGCGCGACCCGCTCACCGGAGCGGTCCGCCGCCAGCTCGTCGCCGCGCCCGGCGGCAGCGTGGCCTGCGCGTGGCTCGACGACGCCCGCCTGGTCAGCGTCGACACCGACGGCGTGGCCCGGCTCTGGCGCGTCGCCACCGGCACCGTCGAGCGCCGCTTCGATCACGGCGCCGCCCCCTACGGGCTCGTGGTCGATCCCCACGGGGCATGGCTCCTGACCTTCGGCGATCGCGCGCTCGCCAAGCTGTGGGACCTGCGCACCGGCGCGCTGCGAGCGTCGCTGCCCGGCCATCACCTGGGCGTGTACACCGCGGCGCGCAGCGGCGACTGGCTGGTCACCGCCGACGAGGCCGGCGGCCTGTCGGTCTGGGATCCCGCCACCGGCGCCGCGCTGCAGGCCCTGCCGATCGAGGGCTTGGCGCCCGGCCTGGTGGCACGCGGTGGGCTCGTGCTCGCCTTCGACGACGCCCGGCCGCGGTTGTGGCGGCTGGCGCCCGAGCAGCTGCTGCGCCGCATCGACGGGCACACCGCGCGCATCCGCGACCTGACCTTCGATCACGCCGGCACGACGGTGTGGACCGCCTCGAACGACGACTCGGCGCGCGGCACCAACCTCACGACCGGCGCCACGATCGTCCTGGGGACCGCCGGTCACGTCGAGCCCACGCTCCTGGCCGCGCCCGCCGATCCTCGGACCCAGCCGCCGAGCCCGCATGGCCTGCGCTCGCTCGCGCTGTCGCCCGACGACAGCCTGGTCGTGACCACCGCCGAGGACGGCACGATCGCAGTCTGGGATGCCCACACCGGCGCGACCCGCGGCACCTGGCTCGGCCACACCGGCCGCGTGCGCCGGCTGATCTTCGCGCGCGACGGCAAGACCGCGTACTCGGTCGGTGACTCGACGCTGCGGCGCTGGGACGTGGCGTCGGGCCGAGAGCTGGCGCGGGCCGAGCTGGGCGAGCTGGCCTGGGACGTCGCGCTGGTCGGCGACGGCACCGTCGCCTCGTTCACCGACGGTCACGGCACCGTCGCGCTGTGGGATGCCCAGACCTTGGCGTCGACCGGCCGCTCCGCGGCTGGCGCCAACTCGCTGCGGGCGCTGGTCGTCGCCGGCGATCGGGTGGTGGTCTCCGATCGCGAGCACCTCACCACCATCGACGCCCACGGCGCGGCCTCGCCGCCGTCGGCCTTCCCCGCGGCCTTCGCAGGCGACGCCGCCGCCGGCATGGTCGCGGTCGGCAACGCCTTCGGCGAGATCGCGATCTACGATCAGCGCACCATGCAGCCGGTCCGGCGCTGGCGCAGCGGCGACCCGACGATCGCCTCGCTCGAGCTGCGTCCCGACGGTGCGGTGATCGCCGCCGCCAGCGGGCGCCGCGTGCAGCTGTGGAGTCTCGCGACCGGACGGTTGCTGGTCTCGTCGCCCGAGGTCCCGGCCGTGATCGCGCAGATCGCGTGGAGCCCCGACGGCACCCGCCTGGCGTTCGGCGGCGGCAGCGGCTCGATCTGGGTCTGGGACACCCGCGGCGCGGGCGGCGAGCTCGAACGCTTCGCGCGCTGCGTGTCACCCTGGCGCCTCGTCGACGGCGCGCTCGCCGCATCACCCTTCGAGCCGGAGACCTGCGATGCCCTCCCCCGTTGATCCCGCGGCTCCCGACGTGCGCGGCCTGGGGCCGGGCCGGCTCCCCGGGCTGCCGCCTGGCGTGGCGATCAAGCTGGCGATCGGGCTGCATCGCCTGGTCCGACGCCTGGCCGATCGTTTGATTCCGGCAGATTTGCTGGTCTTCGACCTCGCCTTCGGGGTGGCCCGCACCGCGATGCTGGCCGCGATGGCGCGGGCCGGGATCGCCGATCTGCTCGAGGAGGGTCCCGGCACCGCCGCCGAGCTGGCCGCCCGCGCCGGCACCGATCCCGACGCGACCCACCGCATGCTGCGCGCGCTGGCCTGGGAGCGCGTGGTGCGGCTCGACGGCGGCGGACGGTTCCACGCCACCCGGATCACCCGCGCGCTGCGAGCCGGCCAGGTCGGTCGCAGCCGCGAGTGGGCGGCCTACTTCGGCTCGCCCTCGAACCAGCGCGCGTATCTCGCCTTCGAGCACACGCTGCGCACCGGCAAGAACGGCTTCGAGCCCGGCAACGGCACCGGCGTGTGGGCCTGGTTCGAGGCCCACCCCGACGAGCGCGAGCAGTTCGCCCAGGCGATGATGGGCCTCACCATCCACGCGGCGTCGACGGTCGCCGAGCTCTATCCATGGCGCGAGGTCGGCGTGGTCTGCGACGTCGGCGGGGGTCGCGGCACGCTGCTGTCGGAGCTGCTGGTGCGCCACTCGCACCTGCGCGGGATCTTGTGCGATGCCGCCGGCGTGATCGCCTCGGCCGGGCCGCTCCTGCGGGCTCGCGGGGTCGCCGACCGCGTCGAGCTAGTCGCCGGCAGCTTCTTCGGCGAGCTGCCGGTTGGCGCGGACGCCTACGTCCTCAAGAACGTGCTGCACGACTGGGACGACGCCCGCTCGCTGGAGATCTTGTCGTCGGTGCGGCGCGCGATGCGGCCCGGGCAGCGGATCGTCGTCGTGGAGGCCTTGCTCGGCGCCAACCAGCTCCACCCCGCGACCCTGGTCGACGTCCACATGATGACGGTCAGCGACGAGGGCCGCGAGCGCTCGCGCGCCGAGCTGGAGGCGCTCCTGGTCGCCGCCGGGTTCCGACCGGCGCGGGTGCGCGCGACCCCGGTCGTGGGTGTCCTCGAGGGGATCGCCCGCTGAAGCCTGGCGCTGATCGTGCCGAGCGTGGCCGCCGCTGCCGCTGCCGCCGCCGCGTGAGAGACTGCGCGCCATGCGCAGCCCGCTCTTCGTCTCGCTCGTCCTGATCGCCGCGTGCGGCGCGCCGGCGGCGCCCCCGATCAGCAACACCAGTGCCCCGGTCCTGACCGGTCCGGTCCCGACCGTCGCGATGAGGCTCGGCGACGACGGCGACTTCGGCACCACGTTCACCGCCACCGGCCTGCCCGCCATCGCCGCTGACGGCAAGCACGTCGTCGTCGCGGTGATCGGCGAGGACGGTGCCCGCGGCGCGCCCAACCTCGCGCTGGTCGAGCGCGATCGCAACGACGCGGTCGTGCGCACGGTCGTGGTCCTGACCGCCGACGAGGCGACCATGAACGACGACGCGCCGGTGGCACCGCAGGCCAAGCTCGACGCCGCCAACCAGTTCCTCGTCGAGCTGCACGGTAGCCGCGGCCTGGTCGCGCTCACGCCGATGCAGATGGTCGGGAGCGGGGCCGAGGACGAAATGGCCGCCTACGGCAGCCCCAAGGATGCCGTCGCCGACGGCGTCACGCTGCGGTGGGACGAGGGCAAGATCATGGTTACCGACCAGCGCGCCAAGATCCTCGTCGATCGTCAGACCAAGGGCTGGACCGCGCCGAGCCGGGCCCGCTGCGCCGACTGCGACGTGTGCTCGAACCCGTCGTTCCTGGCCGGCGCGTGGATCGATCGCGCGCGTCAGGTGATCGTCGCGCGCATCTCGTACACCGGCAACGACACCTGCTGGGAGCCCGACAGCCAGGACCACGTCATCGCGTGGTAGCGGCCTCGAGGCTGCGACGCGCAGCTGCCGGTCAGCCTGCGCGAACCCGGCCCCGACAGCGACGACACCCGCGGATCGATGCTATGCAGCGCCGACGTCTCGATGTCGGAGCTGCTCGTCCACGCGATCACCGTGACGCCCGCCGGGGCGCTGTCGCTGCGCCCCGACGCTGAGGGCGTCGTCCTGCCCCAGCGCATCGTCGCCGCTTTCGGCGCGGGTCGCGGGATGCTGCAGCTCGGCACCGCCGAGCCGGCGACCGCGCTGCCAGCCGCGCTGGCGTACTGGCGCGATCTGGCGGTGCGTTACGTGACCGCGGTGTGCGCGGGCGGCGAGACCCTGGCGGCGATCGCGCCGCCCGACGAGGCCGTGCTCACCGCGCTGGCGAGTCGAGCGCCGCTCATGCTCGGCGGCGAGTACGTCGACGCGGCGATGCTGGCCGCGCAGTGGCGCGGGCTCGACGAGGCCTTCGCGGCGGCGGTCGGGCGCGGCAGCGTCGCCGGGTACCTCGCGCAGCAGCACGCCGGCTGGCACCTCGTCGGCCGCGTCCACTTCAACCTCGCCGAGAACCGCGGCGACGACGACGCGCCCTTCGCGTTCCTCGCGACCTACACCGACAAGCTCACCGGCCAGGCCCGCGCGCAGCACGTCCCGCTAGGTCAGGCCCTGCGGCAGTACCTCGGCGATCGCGCCCAGCTCCTCGCGCTCTTGCAGCCGGTCCGGCGCGCCGCCGAGTCGTGCCCGTGGCTCGACGAGATGATCGCGAGCGAGGAGATCTTCCATCCGCTGCGCTGGACGCCGGCCGAGGCGCTGCAGCTGCTCCACGACGCGCCCAAGCTCGAGGCCGCCGGCGTGGTGCTGCGCATGCCCGCGACCTGGGGTGGCGCGCGGCCGACCCGTCCCCAGGCCACCGCGACCGTCGGGGCCAAGGCGCCCGGCGGCCTCGGCACCGACGCGCTCCTCGACTTTCAGGCCAGCGTGTCCGTCGACGGCGCGCCGCTCACCGCCGCCGAGCTCGCCGAGCTGCTGGCCGGCACCGACGGGTTGCGCCTCCTGCGCGGCCGCTGGATCGAGGTCGACCGCGACCAGCTGCGCGACACCATCGCTCGCCTGCGGGCCGCCGAGCGCGCGGCCAAGGGCGGCATCGGCTTTGGCGAGGCGCTGCGGCTGCTGGCCGGTGCCAGCCCCGCCACCGCCGGTCCCGGTGCCCTGCCCGACGCGGCGCGCATCGTCGCCGGACCCTGGCTGGCCCAGACCCTGGCCTCGCTGCGGGGCCCAGCCGGCCTCGCCACCGTCGAGCCCGGCCCCGAGTTGCACGGCCAGCTCCGCCCCTACCAGGCGGTGGGCCTGCGCTGGTTGCACCTGCTGTACCGGCTGCGCTGCGGGGCCTGCCTCGCCGACGACATGGGCCTCGGCAAGACGCTGCAGATCATCGCGCTGCTGGTCGTCGCGCGTCAGCACGCGCCCGGCACCAGCCTCCTGGTCGTGCCGGCCTCGCTCCTGGGCAACTGGACCGCCGAGCTGGCGAAGTTCGCGCCGAGCTTGCGGGTCGTCGTCGCGCATCCCTCGGCGATGGCGAGCCCCGAGCTGACCCGCGCCACCTCGCCCGCGCTCGATGAGGTCGACCTCGTGATCACCAGCTACGGCACGCTGGCGCGCTCGCCGTGGCTCGGCGCGGCGCGCTGGCGGCTGGCGATCGTCGACGAGGCCCAGGCGATCAAGAACCCGGGCGCGCGCCAGACCCGCGCGGTCAAGGCGCTCACCGCCGAGGCCCGCATCGCGCTCACCGGCACGCCGGTCGAGAATCGCCTCGGCGATCTGTGGTCGATCTTCGACTTCCTCAACCCCGGCCTCCTGGGCACCGCCAAGGAGTTCACCAAGTACACGCGCACGCTCGAGGCCAAGGACTACGGCGCGCTGCGCGAGCTGGTGAAGCCGTATCTGCTGCGCCGGCTCAAGACCGATCGCGCGGTCATCGCCGATCTGCCCGACAAGACCGAGGTCGTCGCGTACTGCGCGCTGTCGCGCAAGCAGGCCGCGCTCTACCAGCGCACCGTCGACGAGCTAGCCAACAAGCTGGGCGCGAGCAAGGGCATCGAGCGTAAGGGCATCGTGCTCGCGACGATGATGCGGCTCAAGCAGATCTGCAACCATCCCCAGCACGGCGTCGAGGGCGGCGCGTGGGCCGAGGCCGACAGCGGCAAGCTGGCCCGCGTGCGCGAGCTGGCCGAGGTCATCGCCGCCAAGCAGGAGAAGCTGCTGGTCTTCACCCAGTTCCGCGAGGCTACCGCGCCGCTCGCCGAGTTCTTGGCCGGCGTCTTCGGGCGCCCCGGCTTGGTGCTGCACGGCGCCGTCGCGGTGAAGGCGCGAGCCGCGCTGGTGCGTCGCTTCCAGGACGACGAGGCGGTGCCGTTCTTCGTGCTCTCGCTCAAGGCCGGCGGCACCGGTCTCAACCTGACCGCGGCGGCGCATGTGGTCCACTTCGATCGCTGGTGGAACCCCGCCGTCGAGGACCAGGCCACCGATCGCGCGTTTCGCATCGGCCAGAAACACAACGTGCTCGTCCACAAGCTGGTGTGTCGAGGCACCATCGAGGAGAAGATCGACGCCATGATCGGAGCCAAACGCGCGCTGTCCCAACAACTGCTCGAGGGCACTGGCGAGCTCAAGCTCACCGAGCTCTCCGACGGCGAGCTGCTGCGGCTGGTCGCGCTCGATCTGCGCAGCGCGACCGCGGAGGCTGGCGCGTGAGCTGGGGCTACAACTCGTGGCCCAAGTCCAAGACCGTCGCCGAGCGCCGCGCCGACGCCGCGAGGGCCCTCGCCAAGGGCGGCGCGAAAGGCGCCGTCTTCACCCCGGTCGTCGTCGATGGCCGCAAGATCACGCGCACGTTTTGGGGCGACGCCTGGTGCCAGAACCTCGAGCGCTACCAGGACTTCGCGTACCGCCTCGATCGCGGGCGCAGCTACCTGCGCAGCGGCTCGGTGATCCACCTGGCGATCCTGGCCGGCAAGGTCGAGGCCAAGGTGATGGGCTCGCGCGCGACCCCGTACAGCGTCGAGATCACGATCGCGGCGGTCGCGCCCGCGGCCTGGACCGCGATCCAGCGTGACTGCGCAGGCTCGATCGGATCGCTGGTCGATCTGCTGGCCGGCACGCTGTCGGAGCAGGTGATGACGCGGCTGTGCGCCGACGGCACCGGCCTGTTCCCGATCCCGGGCGCGATCCAGCTCCGGTGCAGCTGTCCCGACTACGCGTCGATGTGCAAGCACGTCGCCGCCGCGATGTACGGCGTCGGGGCGCGCCTCGACGCCCAGCCCGAGCTCCTGTTCACGCTGCGCAAGGTCACCGCCGACGAGCTGCTGGCGGCGGCGACCCACGCGCTGCCCGGCCGGCGATCCCTGCCGAAATCGAAGCGGGCCCTGAGCGACGACGGGCTGTCGGCGCTGTTCGGGATCGACCTCGCCGATGTGCCGAGTGAGTCGGCGCCGGCGCGCCAAGCCAAGGCCAAGCTCGCGCCCAAGGCCAAGCTCGCGCCCAAGCCCAAGCCCGCGCCCAAGGCCAAGCTCGCGCCCAAGGCCAAGCTCGCGGCCAAGGCCAAGCTCGCGGCCAAGGCCAAGCTCGACGCGGCGGCCAAGCCCACGCTCAAGCCTGCGGCCAAGCCCGCGGCCAAGCCCAAGCCCGCGGCCAAGCCCAAGCCCAAGCCCGCGGCGCCGG
>Ga0209181_10004175_pt1 | contig 21738 bp, 12 predicted proteins | sample MAT05_FD_187208 | JGI IMG/M metagenome (GOLD analysis project Ga0209181, IMG submission 187208) | Freshwater microbial communities from Lake Fryxell liftoff mats and glacier meltwater in Antarctica - MAT-05 (SPAdes) (version 2) | ecosystem: Environmental > Aquatic > Freshwater > Ice > Liftoff... | reverse complement strand
CAATGAGAAATTTTAGGGGAAAAGTAGGGCGGAAGCGGCAAATTCTGGTGCTGAATCAAAAGAAGTTTGCGGTAAGAATTTTGCAGATCATTCCTTTTACTTTACCCAACCCATTTACCCCAGATGACTGTCTACTGGATTATGAAAAACATTTATTCTTTCCTTTTTTTGGCTTTGCCGCTTATTTTTGCTTGCAAAAAAACGACCATAGAACTACGATCAGTTTGCGTGGATCAATACCTTGAAACTCAGCAGTTGATCAAATATGATGGCCAGGATATTGGTTGCAAATTTTATGTCACCCTTTTTGAATTGGATGGTAAGCAGTATTTTTACAGCGACAACGCCTGTGCGGACTTGCTGTCTATCCCAGAGGATTGCGACAGAAACCCCTACTGCACTAGTATCCATGCTCCTGAACTGACATTCTTCTTCCAAAATGCAGTAAACAAAGGCATTGTCGGTTTTAAAGATTAACCGCACGTGAGTCCATCTTAGGCGAAGATTTTAATCGGATTGGTCAAAGAAGCACTCCAAAAAGAGGCTTGGATCATCCTCACGACCCATACCCGCATTGAAAAAGTAAATGTTCTTCAAAATTGCATTGTATCGGCCATGACCGAATATGCGGATTACCTTTCCGGTTCTAAGCTGCCGAAGGTGGAATACTCTGTGCTAACCGATGAAAAGCATGGTAAATACCAATTGCTGGCAGTTGGCTGGGAGAAAAAAGAGCGCATTTATTCGATCATCTTTCATACTGACATCGTAGGTGAGCACATTTGGATTCAATGAAGACAATACCGAATATGGCTTTGCCAACCTGCTCATGGAGCGCGGCGTAGAAAAAAAAGACATCGTGCTGGCTTATTACCCGGAATCTCATCGGCATTCCGGCCAGGTGTCTGGTTTGGCATAGGCCAATCGAGCAAGGCGCTGGGTACGATGATAACTGTCTAAACCACTGCAAGTTAGGGTGCCAGCTTGCTCAAGATCCACAAATCCATCGGGTTGAACAATTTCCTCCGGGAGCCAAACGTCCGTTATTTGACCGATCATCAGGATGGTTCCGTTGATGCCAAGCGGGATTTTTTCGCGCATCTCAACGGCAAAACGAACCTGGCTTTCCGCTACAAACGGGGCTTGAAAACCTTCTGAAAATTCAGGCGTCAGTCCTGTTGCCTCAAATTCCGATTGATCTTTAGGGTAACGTGCCGAAGTTTGATGGGCTTTTTTATAAATCCTTTCATTTAGGTGGTTAATGGTGTAAACACCTGTGCTTATGATGTTGGAAAGGGTGTGTCTTTCCACGGTGTCGGGCCGAAAAACGAGTCCGCAGAGTGGGGGATTGGCACCAATATGAAATAACGAATTGAAAATAGCGAGGTTGGTGGCGCCTTGCAAATCAACCGTGCCTACCAGTACTACACTTTTGAAGCCCCCCAGCGAATTGATGAATGCTGCCTGGTAACGCTGCTCCATGTCGGAAATTAGGGTGGAGGAGATATGGGTCATGTTTGTTTTTATAACGTGAGTTTGGGATAGCCTTTTCGGTAATGGAGTTTCAATAAAACCGCGTAGCGGTGCCATTATATCGCCGCAATAATGTCACCGCGATGCGGTTCTGGAAAACATTGAACGCTGACGCTACCATAATGTCGCCGCGATGCGGCTTTTGAAATGAATGGATTATGTGTTTAGAACAATCCAATGAAGCCCCTTACATCATCCGAACCGTAGACATCCCGCCGTCTACGTGCAAAATCTGGCCTGTCATCCAGGAGGATTGTTCACTGAGCAAAAACTGAATCGCGTTGGCAATATCCTCAGGCTGGCCAATCCGTCGCAGGGGATGCCGTTTGTCGCTGGCCTCCAGTTTTTCCGGCGAATTGGTGAGTTTTTCAGTCAGTGGAGACGCAGTAAGGGAAGGCGCCACAGCATTTACCCGAATTGTTGGGGCAAGCTCTGCAGCAAGTGCCAATGTCAATCCTTCCACCGCTCCTTTGGCCATGCTGATGGAGGTGTGGAAATTCATACCCTGCGCTACTGCTACCGTGCTAATCAAAACAATGGAAGGTGTTGGTGGCGCATTTTTCAGGTTTTGCAAATAACGCTGAACCACGCTCACGGCTCCCATTGCGTTGATTTTGTACTCCTGCAAAAACTCGTCTTCTGAAGTGCGGTGAAAGGGTTTAAGATTTATAGTGCCAGGGAAATACACCAACCCATCGAGTGCTTGGGGGATTTCCGGCAAGGCGTTTTTGCTATATTCCGAAACCTGAAAATGTTGGTCGTAGCCGATGCCCTGGAGGTCTTTTGTGCTCAAACCAATTACTTGGTGTCCTGCGTTTTGTAACAACAAACGGCTGGCCTGTGCAATCGCGCTGGATGCCCCAGCGAAGAGATAAATTTTTGACATGGAGTGTGTTGAAAGGATATTGGAAAATTACGCTGGTTAACCACAAATCCAGCAAGTGGTTCAAAGTCCTTGCTTTCTGGCAGCCGCATTGGAGGTGCCGCGTTTCTAATTGGGGCAAATGCTCTTTATTTGCACTCCGAACCTAAACTCATTTTCACTATGCTCGAACAATTATCCCATCCCTGGCACTGGTCCGTTGCAGGCGTTTTCATTGGACTGATTGTGCCAATACTCTTAATTATTGGCAACAAGCACTTTGGCATTTCCTCCAGCCTTCGACACCTCTGTGCGGCTTGCTTACCTGCACGGATCCCGTTTTTTCACTACGACTGGAAAAAAGAAATGTGGAACTTCTTTTTCGTGGGCGGAATCCTTTTAGGTGCCGTGCTGGCAACGGCTTTTTTGAAAAACCCAGCACCCATCGCCATAGACCCAGTACTGGCAAAAGATCTGGCAGGCTATGGCGTCACCCACATTGATGGCATTGTGCCAACGGATCTGTTTTCATTCGAGAGCCTGTTTACGCTCCGAGGGTTCTTGCTGATGGTTGTGGGCGGCTTTTTAGTTGGTTTTGGCACACGCTACGCAGGAGGTTGCACCTCCGGCCATGCCATCATGGGACTGTCGAACCTGCAATGGCCTTCGCTGGTCGCCACCATCTCATTTATGGTTGGCGGCTTTTTGATGACCTGGCTGATCCTTCCTTTCATCCTTCAACTTTGAAAATCATGACAAATACCAATACGCAAAATTTTACAGCAGCGGACACCGATTTTGAGGTGCGTTCGCTCGATTCCATGTGCATCAACGAGTCCGAACTGGTTCACCCAAGGTGGTACAACCTGAAATATGCGGTCGTAGGGATGTTGTTTGGGGTGGTATTTATCAAAGCAGAAATCGTTTCCTGGTACCGGATTCAGGAAATGTTCCGGCTTCAGTCCTTTCACATGTACGGCGTAATAGGCACCGCCGTGGCCGTGGGCGCACTTTCCGTGTTTTTGATCAAAAAGTTAAAGGTCAAAACCATCTATGGTGAAACAATCAATTTCCACGGAAAAGACTTTAACAAAGGACAAATTTATGGTGGCCTGTTGTTTGGCTTTGGCTGGGCTATGACGGGGGCTTGTCCCGGCCCATTGTTCGCGGTTTTAGGCACGGGGGTGCTTGCCACGGCTATTGTGCTGCTGAGCGCCATTGCAGGTACCTGGGTGTACGGGTATTTTCGGGAAAGGCTGCCGCATTGATTGAACCTCCATATTTTAACCCAGCCGCAGGTTTAATCCTGGGCTACAATTTTTAAGTCATGAAATTTCATCTGCTACTATGGGCCTTCAGCCTTTTTGCAGTTTCCGAAATGAGTGCCCAAAGTGCTCCGGCGGTGGACAATACCCCTTACAAAATCGTTTTTCAATTGACCAGCGGCGACACTGCCGTGCAAAATGCTTTGGTCAAACAATTGAACAACGCGCTCACTGCCGCCCCGAATTCTAAAATTGAGGTCGTGTGCCATAATCAGGGTATATCATTCCTTGTTGCAGCCAAAACACAACAGGCGGATAAAATCAAGGCGCTCAAGGCGAAAGGCGTAGTCTTTGCCGCTTGCGAAAATACCATGCGGGACCGCAAAATCAAACGAGAAGAATTGATTCCCGAGGCCATCACAGTTCCCACAGGCATCATAGAAATCGTGAAAAAACAGCGCAAGCACTGGGCTTACATTAAAGCAGGGTAGGGGAGTCGTTGCAATTTGCAAGTGTACGAAATGGCCTGAAGGGTAGGATACCCGATTCGTGCAAATTCGTGGAATTAGAGGATTTTATAGATCCTGAAAAAATTAAAAAAAATAACTCAATTTGTTTTAAGTATTCCAACAAGATGTTTTAAATTTGCCTCTAGAAAACGCATAAATACCCGGATGGATTTTGATATCAACTTGATTTTCAAGAATTTAAACTAAAATCTCCTCGGCTATGAATTGGAATTTTATTAAAACAAATTGGTTTTATTTGGCCATGGGCTTTTTGCTGGTACTCTATGCAGCACGCAAATTCCCAAGTCTCAACCCATTTACCCCAAGTAACAAAAACAACCAGACAGAAAAAGTCACAGAGGCAAAAGGCACTAAAAAAGGGGGTGCGGCCCTGTTAGGGTTCGTGCCAGAAACACCCAAAGAACGCCCACCCGAACTAGACAACGTGGATGCCCCAAAAACAGAAGCATTCCTCAAACGCTTTGCGCAGGTAGCCCACAGTGAACAGAAAAAATTTGGCATACCAGCTTCGGTTATCTTGTCGAGCGCCTACGCAAACAGCCAGGCGGGGCAGCTAGAAACCGTTACTGCTGCCAACAATTTCTTCGCCCTATCCTGTGCCGATGGCTGGGAAGGCGAAACCACTCAAGTTGGTGGGAAATGTGTTCGCAAATACGAATCGGCCTGGGCGAGTTTCCGAGATTTTAGCATTTACCTGAGCAGCCAGGAGTGGTTTGGCTCGCTAAAAAAATCCGCAGGCAAAGATGGGCGCAAATGGGCCGAAAAACTCGGCACTGAAGGGGTAGCCAATGCTAAGGCCACGCAAAAGGTAATGGATACCTACAATCTCCAGGAATTGGATGTGCAGTAAATTTTGGATAGATTCACAGGGGGCAGGGCAATGTCGTTGACTTAATTCTACTTTTTCACTTTAGCCGCAGCGCGGCGCAGCGTCTGTAGAAATAGATTCAAATGGGGTTCGATGGAGGTGTATCGCACCGAAACCATACACATTTCAGGTGCGATGCAGCTCCAAAACAAATCTTAACATCATTGCTACAGACGCTTCGCCGCAATGCGGCTAATCTGACAATGTAGAATTAAGAACCTGAAAGGGTCAAACATGACTAGCTAGCCCCGAATGAAATTCGGGGAGGGAAGGCGTGTGTGTAACAACCCCGAATGGGGTTGAATGTGCGTTTAGAATATATTCAACCCTGGGGTAGTTACCATTGCTTTAAAGCGGCTTGGCCTCAACGTGTAAACACCTGCAATCTGCTGTTATTATTGGCCACGATGACAGTTCGGTTGCTTCCGGCACCACGCAACATAGCCAAATCCCGTGCCTCACGCATGGCCCAAAAGCCACTTTGCATATTATTGAGCCAATTAAAATTGCCCTTCCCGTCGCCGAGCAGTAGGGTGCCGTTGCCAGAATCACAAGGGTTGGTTTCTACTTCAAAGCCGTATTTGTTGCCTGCCATGAGGAGATCTATATTGCCATCTCCATTAAAGTCATCGCATATAATGCCTTGAACAGGAGCAATTTGTGCTTGGATAGGTAGCTCTCGGCGCACGAATTTTCCGCCTTGGTTTTCCCACCAACAGGTTTCCATTTGGAAGCACTGGAGGTTGAGCGCAGCGTCCAAATCTTTTTGTGGCCACAAGTCGCTGATGGTTGCTTTGGCGTAGTCTTTCGAGTAGAGGAATTTCTTTTTTAATACAGGCATCTGTTTTATCAGCACCTCTTTTTGTAGGAGCGGATAGATTTTTCCGCCTTCGCTATAGGCTACAATCGGATCGAGTGTGCCGTTGTTGTCAAAGTCTTTTGCGTAGCATCTGAACGGGGCATCGGCACTGGCAGCAAAGCGCGTATTGAGCCCCAGATTCCCCGTCACGAGATCCATATCACCGTCTTTGTCGAGGTCTGCGAGGGCGAGCCGATTCCAAAGCCCGTTGGTTTTGTCAAAGCCGAACTGGCTTGTGGCTTCTTCCAACTTGCCATTTTTCAATTGAAAAACAGACACGGGCATCCATTCTCCCACCACCACAAGTTCTTTTTGTCCATCCCCATTCAGATCGCTCCAACTTAAATCGGTCACCATCCCACAGCGCTCGAAAGCACCCGCTACCTGACTCGTTACATCGGTGAATTTGCCACCATTATTTTGAAGAACCACACTTCTTGGCGCGAGCGGCCAGTTTTTTGGTACAATTCGCCCACCCATGAATAGATCAAGGTCGCCATCCCCGTCATAGTCATGGCTTACCACACGGAGGCCCACGTCTTTCAAAATAGGCAAGGCATTTTCTGCGTTTTTAAAATTGCCCCTGCCGTCATTGAAGAACAAACGACATTGCCAGGCGATATCCATACTGGCATCTGCTCCACCACTCAGCACAAAAAAGTCAAGATCCTTGTCTCCATCGGCATCGAAAAATACCCCGCCGTGGTCTTCATATCTTTTGTCATTTTCAAAAATACTATCCTTGCTGGCTCGGAATGTACCTCCGGCTGTTTGGAAGTACAAAGCTCCAGCGCTTTCAAAGGAATTGCCGATAAAAAAGTCTTCCAGCCCGTCCCCATTCACATCTGCTTGTGTAATGATTGGCCCGAGATCTGTAACCGTCCAGGGGTAAAGCACCCAGGTTTCAAAATCGCTGAAAACGTTTTCCTTATGAACGAAGTCAAGTCCTACGCTAACTGCATTTTTTTCCGAAAACAAGCTTGGAGCAGTCGAAGAGGGCGGCGTAAGATGCGCTACATAACCCGTTGCATCCGTCCATTTGAGTTGCAGGCGCTGATTAGCAGGCACATTGTTCAATGTTTGCGTTTTGCCATCAGGCCAACGGACCGTGAGTTTGTCCACTTGCGCCGTTTGACCCAGTCCAAAATGGATGAGATGCTCCACCGAAGAGAAAATACCGTGATTGGGGTTGAGTTCCTGATATTGCTTAACACCTTGGTATTCAATTAGAACGGATGCTCCCACGGCAAATGGGTTAGCGGGACTCCCCTGTAATTTTGCTTGAAGAAAATTGCCGCTATTTTGTTCACGGGTAAGGTTTTTATAGATAAAAGCAGGCTCTTCCAGATTATTGATTACGAGATCCAAGTCGCCATCAGCATCAAAATCTGCCCATGCGCCACCGCTGGACCAAGAGCCAGGCATGGTCATCCAGTCGCCGCTTTTATCCTCAAATTGCCAGTCGCCTTTGTTTTGGTAAACGAAGTTGCGCACTTTGTATTCCGCAACCTTCTCTAAGTAAGGCATCACATCTTTATTCTTGCCCAGCAGAATTTTATTGATTTCTGGAAGCAGGAATTCAGAGTAATCGCGGTTGGTCACCTCCCTGCGGTATCCGTTGGCAACATGGAGGTCTTTGAGACCGTCGTTGTCAAGATCGGCAAAAAGGCAGCTCCAGGACCAGTCCGTCTTGTATATCCCCGCCAGGCAAGCAATATCGCTGAAAGTGCCGTTTCCGTTGTTGCGCTGCAAAACATTCCGCGCTACGGACTTGGGATATCCGTACTGCACCATGGTCTGGTAGCGGCTGAGCGGGTTGGTGTTTTTGAGGATTTTTTGTCTGTAATTGTTGGCAGGAAACATATCCACCGTCAACAAGTCCACCATTGCGTCGTTGTCAAAATCGCACCACTCTGTTCCCATGGCGCTCATGCTGTTATGGCGGAAATACTTGCTCATTTGATCCGTGAACCCGCCCTTTTGATTGTTGATGTAAAGGTTGTCAGGATGCACAAAGTCGTTTCCGACATATACATCCGGCCAGCCATCGGCGTTCACATCTGAAACGGACACACTAAGGCCGAACCCAAAATTCTGGATGCCCGCTTGTTTGTTTACATTGACAAATTTTCCGTTTTCGTTTCTATAAAAATTGTCCGAGTCATGGACTGCTTTTGGGTCGAGGTCAGGTTGTAAACTTTTGCCATCTAAGCCGTATTTGAGCACAAGGCGATTGGCGTGACTCAGATCCGTTGGATGATTTATGACGTAGCAATCAAGGTCGCCATCGTTGTCAGCATCAAAAAAATTCGCGCCTGAGCTGGGGCTTTTGTCGGCCAGTCCATATTGCTGAGCGCTTTCGGTAAAGGTCCCAGTCCAGCCCTGCCCAGTGGGGAGGGAGCCGTTGTTAATGAACAGTTTAGCCACTCGGCCTGCTTCATCCGGCCCGGCTCGGCACACAAAAAGATCGAGCCAACCATCTGCATTCACATCGGCAGCAGTCACCGCCGTTTCAAAACCGTCCTCAGAGCCTACGCCAGCAGTATCGGTAATGTCCTTAAATTTGAAATTGCCTTCGTTAAGGTAGAGGCGGTTTTTGCCATTGGAACAGACGAAGTAAAGGTCTGGCAGATTGTCGTTGTTCACATCGGCTACCGCCACGCCTCCGCCGTTGTATTGGTTGATGTTCAGGATAACATTGTGTTCGTTGTCTTCCAGTATTTTATTTTGGAAGTCAACGCCTGTTTCTGAAGGGGAAAGCAATTGTAACCGAGGGTTTTTGGCGGTCAGTGTGGGTTCAGAGCCCGAATCATCAGATAAAGAAGGGCCAGTGCTATTGACCTTGTTATTCCAAAAATAATAGGCAACACAAGCCAAAGCGAGCAAACCTAAGCCCCCCAAAAGGTATTTCCATCGAAACCCAGGGCTTGCGGGTTTGGGCTTTTGGCTGGAGCGGGCTATTGGTATATTCTTTTTGCTCATGGAAGGTTAGGAATGATTATTCAAAAATCTGCAGGGGACTGTTATTGTTGGCCACTATAAAGTAACGTTTACCGCCTGCGCCCTTGAGCGCTACCAAATCGCGGGCCTCTCGCATGGCCCAAAAGCCGCTCTGGAGGTTGTTGGCCCAACTGAAATTGCCCCCCTCTGAGCCGAGGAGCAGGACGCCGTTGCCTGCATCATAACGTCCCGATCCCACTTCCAAGCCGTATTTATTGCCGGCCATCAGTAAGTCAATCTTGCCGTCATGGTTGATATCTTCGGCAACAATGCCGTGTATGGAAGATATTTGTGTCTCCATGGGCAGGCGCCTGCGCACAAATTTGCCATTTTGGTTCTCCCACCAACAGGTTTCAAAATCGTAGGCGAGAAATTTCACAGCGGCATCCAAGTCCTTTTTAGGCCAAATATCTTCGATAGTGGCAGAAGCATAAGTGGTTGCGTACAGAAACTTCTTTTTTAGCGAAGGTATTTGTTTTACGAGCACCTCTTTTTGGACAAGGGGGTATCTTTTGCTGTTTTCATAAAAAGTCACGATAGGATCCAACGTACCGTTGTTGTCGAAATCTTTGGCATAACAGCCAAAGGGCGCCGACTCGCTCGCGGTATATCTTGTATTCAGCCCAAAATTTCCAGTTGCAAGGTCGAGATCCCCGTCATTGTCCAGATCGGCAACGGTGACACAGTTCCAAATCCCGTTCGATTTGTTCAGCCCAAATTGTGCGGTCGAATTCACTAACATCCCATTGACCATCTTGAAAACTGACACTGCCATCCACTCGCCCACCACGATGAGTTCCTTTTGGCTGTCGCCGTCCACATTCGCCCATACCATATCGGTAACCATGCCACAACGCTCAAAATCTTTGGCAACGACGGCCGTGACATCCGTAAACTTGCCCCGGTCATTGCGCAATACCACGCTGCGGGGACTCAGTGGCCATTTGTCGGCCGCAACACGCCCCCCGAAAAAGAGGTCCTGGTCGCCGTCGTTATCGTAGTCGTGGGCAACTACCCGCAGACTCAATTCTGGATTTTCAGTGTTCAGATTGGAAGCAACTTTTTTGAAATTGCCCTTCCCATCCTCGTTGATATAAATGCGGTGACGCCAAGCGTTTTTTCGTACTTCTTTGGGGGCTTCAAACCCACCGCTCAGCACGAGGAGATCTTGATCCTTATCGCCATCAAGGTCAGCGAAAACAGCGCCATGGTCTTCATAAGCCTTTTCTTTATCCCACAATGCCTGATTGGAAAGGTTGAACTTGCCGTTGGCGGATTGGATGTACAGCGCTGATGGCGAGCTCAAGGCATTCCCGACATAAAAATCTTCAAGACCATCACCATTCACATCCCCTTTGGCGATGAGCGGCCCAAGTTCGCTGAGCTTCCAGATATTGAGCGGGAAGGCCTCAAAATCGTTGTATTTGTTTTCTTTGTGATCAAAACTGATGCCCGATTTACCAGGGCTTGTTTCTTTCAACAAAGTTTGCGCTGTGGCAGGGTTCACAAGCGTTGCCACATAACCCGATGCATCCGTCCACTTGAGTTGCAGACGTTGGTTGGCGCTGAGGTTCGTCAGGGTCTGGGTTTTGCCGTCGGGCCAGCGCACCGTCAGTTTGTCCACGGTAGCCAGGCTCCCGATGCCGAAATGCACCAAATGCTCCGATGCGGAGAATATTCCGCGATTCGGGTTGAGCTCCTGGTATTGTTTTTGGCCGTTGTTGTATTCGATCAGCACGGAAGCCCCCACTGCGAAAGGATTTTGCGGGCTGCCTTGGAGTTTTGCCTGGAGGTAGTTTCCCTTGTTTTGCTCGCGACTGAGGTTTTTAAAAACAAAAGCAGGATCCTCGAGGTTGTTCACGACCAAATCCAGGTCGCCGTCAAGATCCAGGTCGGCCCAAGCTGCGCCACAAGACCAAGTTCCCTTCATCGTAGCCCAGTCGCCCCCTTTGTCTTCAAATTGCCAATTTCCTTTGTTGCGGTATATAAAATCGCGTGCCTTGAACGAAGGGGCTTTATCAAGAAATTCTTCCAGGGTTTTGTATTGGGAGAGTACTTCCTTCGTAATTGCGCCTTCCCGCAGATGTTTTGCAAACTCGCTGTAATCTAAGTTGATGAAGTCTCGTCTGTACCCATTCGTTACGTAAATATCCCTCCATCCATCATTGTCCAGGTCAGCCACAAGGCCGCTCCAGGACCAGTCCGTCCTGAAAACACCAGCTTGGCAGGCGATGTCTGAAAAGCTGCCATTGCCATTGTTGCGCTGCAGAACATTGCGAGTTACCGGTTCAAAAAGGTTGCTTTGTTGGATCAGAACTTGAAAACTGTTGGAATTGAACGTTCTGACGGTTTTATGTCGGGCATTATTGGGCGGCATCATATCTACCGCAAAGAGATCAACCAGTCCGTCGTTGTCAAAGTCGCTAAGGTCGGTTCCCATGGTGGCTTGGGAGCAGTGTCGAAAATATTCGGAGAGTCGGTTCGTAAAAGTCCCCTTGCCAGAATTTATAAAAAGCTGGTCGGGTTGAAAAAAGTCGTTGCCTACATACACGTCCGGATGTCCATCCCGGTTAAAGTCAGAAATAGAAACACTCAACCCAAAAGCGCGGTTCCAAATACCAACCTCCTGGCTGATGTCCGTGAATTTTTTACTTCCACTCCCTGCCTTAACCGAAATGAAATCGTTGCGATAATATCGGTCGGAGTCGTAAGTGTCTTTGGGGCGCTCATCAAAGGACAACTTGCCATCCGGGCCAGGTGTCGCGATGAATTTGTTGGAAAACGCCATGTCTTTGGGGTAATTGATCAGGTATAGGTCAAGGTCGCCGTCGCTATCTCCATCAAAAAAGCTGGAGCCGGTAGAAGCGCTGATATCATCGAGACCGTATTCTTGGGCGCTTTCAGTAAAACGGAGCTCCCCGCCGCTTTGTGGGAGATTGTTGATATACAGTTTGTTTCGCCTTGTGTCGTCCATGAACGGACCGGCGCGACAAACATAAAGGTCCAAATATCCGTCTGCATTGATGTCCACAGCCGCTACGGACGTCTCAAAACCGTCTTCGGAATTCAGCCCGGCCGATGCTGTAACATCTTTGAATTTTAAGTTTCCCTGATTTAGATAAAGGCGGTTTTGGCCGTTGCTGCACACAAAATAGAGGTCAGGCAGGTTGTCGTTGTTCAAATCGGCGACCGTGACACCTCCACCATTGTAAATGTTTATGTTGGTGGCGTGGTTGTTCGCCATGGTTTCGATGATCCGGTTCTGAAAATCAATGCCCGTTTCAGATGCTTCCATCAATTGCAGCAAGGGACTTTGCGCTTGGAGCGTCTCTTCAATGGTATGATAAAAATGGCCATCCGGGCTGCTTTCACTTTCCTTCGTACGGTAATTCCATGCCAAATATCCAAGGACCGCCACCACCAGAAAAAGGAGGAGCGCCAGCACAGGTTTGCTGAAGATTTTGCGGCCTTTTGGCGCAACATTATCCTCGGAGATAGGCACTTCGATTGGGCCGCCTTTTGTACCTTTTTTGCTCATTTTATGTCAGGATTTGTAAGTCTATTCAAAAATCTGCAACGCACTCCCATTGTTTGGAACCACAAAAAACCGCTTGCCGCCCGCCCCTCGGAGCATGGCCAAATCGCGGGCTTCGCGCATGGCCCAAAAGCCGCTCTGAAGATTGTTGACCCACTTGAAATTTCCTTTCCCATCGCCCGCAAGGAACACCCCATTGCCCGCGTCACAACGCCCGCCTTCTATTTCCATGTGGTATTTGTTGCCTGCCAAAAGCAAGTCAACCTGACCGTCTCCGTTGAGGTCTTCCGCCACAATTCCTTGAATTACAGAAGCTTGTACTTGCCGTGGGAGGCTATGTCGGACAAATTTGCCGCCTTGATTTTCCCACCAGCAGGTTTCGAGATCGTATGCCACAAGGTGCAGGGCTTCGTCGAGGTCTTTCTTTGGCCACACATCCTCGATGCTTGCATTGGCCCAGTCCTTGGCATACAAGTACCGCTTTTTCAGGCTGGGTATTTGTTTTACAATGTTCTCTTTTTGGGCCATCGGGTAATTGGTTTTTCCTTCATACATGGTCATAATGGGGTCAAGCGTGCCGTTGTTGTCGAAGTCTTTGGCATAACATCCCAGTGGGCCCTCTGCACTGGCCGTAAAGCGGGTGTTGAGACCAAAATTGCCCGTTACCAAATCAAGGTCGCCATCTTTGTCAAGGTCAGCCACTTCGAGGCTGTGCCACAGACCGTTGGTTTTGTCCAAGCCAAATTGGGCTGTAACATTCTTTAATACACCGCCCGTGAGTTTGAAAATGCTGACGGGCATAAATTCTCCAACCACGATGAGTTCAGATTGGCCGTCTTTGTCCAAATCTGCCCAAGAAAGATCCGTGACCATGCCACATTTTGAAAAATCACCACCTACCGAAGCCGTTACATCTGTTAAGCGATTCCGGTCGTTGCGCAATACATAACTGGGGGGGGTAATCGGCCAGCGCTCTGGCGTTACACGGCCACCAATGAAAAGGTCTTGGTCGCCGTCATTGTCATAATCGTAGGCCGTAACACGTAGGCCCACCGTGCGGATGTCGGGAAGGTTGGCAGGGTTGGCCCGCCCAAAAGTGCCTTTTCCGTCAATATTGATGTAAAGCCGGTTTTGCCAGGCATACGCGATGGCTTCTTTTTTCGCTTCAGCGCCCCCACTTACCACATATAGATCTTGGTCGCCGTCCATATCAAAATCAAAAAAGACGGCCCCGTGGTCTTCGTATTGTTTTTCGGTTTCCCAAAGCGGCTGATTGCTTGGTTTAAACTTTCCGTCCGGCGTTTGCACATAAAGTGCTGCGGGATTGATAAAGCCATTTCCAACAAAAAAATCGTCCAGTCCGTCGCCGTTCACATCGCCTTTGGCGGTGAGGGGCCCCAGGTCAGATTCGTACCAGGGCACCAAGGGGAAATTCTCGAAATCAATGTATTTGTTCTCCTTGTGGGCAAAATTGACCCCTAAAGCAGCGGTTTTTTCGGCCATCAACGTGGGGCCGTTCACAGAGGGTACGAGGGTAGGTATGTTGCCGCTTGCATTTTTCCAATCAAGTTGGAGTCGCTGGTTGCTGGGTACGTTGCTCATGGTTTGGGTTTTGCCATCGGGCCAACGGACACTTAGTTTTTCCACTTGCGCCAATGGCCCCAGACCAAAGTGTACGAGGTGCTCCGAGCTGGAGAAAATGCCCCGGTTAGGGCTTATTTCTTGGAATTGTTTCTCCCCGTTGCCGTATTCAATCAGGACAGAGGCACCCACAGCGAATGGATTTTGTGGACTTCCCTGTAGCTTGGCCTGAATATAATTGCCCTTGTTTTCTTCGCGACTTAGGTTTTTATAGATGAATGCAGGATCCTCTAAATTGCTGATTATCAAGTCTAAATCGCCGTCTGCATCCAAATCGCTCCAAGCTGCGCCACAAGACCAGGTAGATTCCATGCTAGCCCAATCGCCGCTCTTGTCCACAAATTCCAGGTCTCCCTTGTTCTGAAAAATGAAGTCGCGAGGTTTGTAAGTGGGAATGGCGTCGAGAATCATTCTTATCCTCGAGTAGTCATCCATTCCCATCTGATTTGCCTTGTTTTTGATATCCGGAAGGAGGAACTCGAAATAATCGCGGTGGCCCACCTCACGGCGGTATCCATTGCTAATGTAGAGGTCGCGGCGGCTGTCATTGTCCAGATCTACCATGAGGGGACTCCAGGACCAATCGGTTTTGAAAACACCTGCCATGCAGGCGATTTCGCTAAAAGTCCCGTTGCCGTTGTTGTGCTGCAACACATTGTGCGTCACGGGTTCAAAATAGTTGTTTTGAACCATCGAAAGGTAGCGCCCGAGTGTATTGGTCGTTTGCAACAGTTTGTGTCGTTTGTTTTTGACCGGAAGCATGTCCATGGCCACAAGGTCTACAAAACCGTCGTTGTCAAAATCGCTCAGATCCGTGCCCATGGTGCTTTGGGAAGTATGCCGGAAATAATCCGCAAGGCGGTTGGTAAATTTTCCCTTTCCATCATTGATATAAAGCAGATCGGGTTGGAAAAAGTCGTTTCCAACGTACACATCCTGGTGTCCATCTCGGTTGAAATCGGATACGGACACGCTCAGGCCAAAGGCAAAATTCCAAATGCCCGATTCTTTTGAAACATCGGTAAAACCGCCTTTTCCACCTGCCAACACTGCGGGTGGGCCATCGTTCCGATAATATCGGTCCGTATCGTGTTCTTTTTTGGGTATCAGATTGGGAACAGGCTTCCCATCGCCCTCATAAATCACGTCAATTTTACTGGCATACGTGATATCGGTCAGGAAATTGAGCACATAACAGTCAAGATCCCCATCCCCATCCCCGTCAAAAAAAGTTGCGCCGGAGCTGGCACTGATGTCGTCAAGGCCATATTCTTTGGAACGCTCCGTAAAAGTCAGGTTTCCGTTATTGATAAACAGTTTGTTGCGGCGCAGTTCCTCTTCTTTAGGGCCTCCGCGGCACACATAGAAATCAAGAAAACCGTCACCGTTCACATCAGCAGCGGTCACAGCAGTCTCAAAACCATCCTCCGAGGCGAGACCCGCTGATTCGGCGATGTCCCTGAACTTCATGTTCCCTTCGTTGAGATAGAGTTTGTTTTTTCCGTTGGTGCAGACAAAGTAAATGTCGGGCAGAAGGTCGTTGTTGATATCGGCGATGGATACGCCCCCGCCATTGTAGATATTGATATTGGTCGTGATATTGTTTTCAGCGGATTCCTGAATCAGGTTTTGAAAATCAATGCCCGTGTCTTCCGGTTTGAGCAACTGAAGCACAGGATTTTTGGCTGTCAGGGTTGGCTCTGCATAGTGAAATTCATCCGGCAAATAACCTGTAGCCTTTTTAGGCCAGAATTTCCATGCGGCAAAAGCTCCAACGGCCAGCAAAAGCAGGAGCAGGAGTAGTTTGGGCAGGCGTTTGGATGATTCACCCGCCGAAGCTTTAGCTACGGCAGGTTTACCCTCCTTCGCCGAGGCTACGGCAGGTTTACCCTCCTTCGCCGAGGCTACGGCGGGTGAAACAGACGGTTTCGTTTTTTTGCTCATATTTTTTACGATTTAAAACGGGGGCGTGTCAAGCGCGCAAAAGTAGCGCAACGCGCAGAGATACGATAGCACAGATTCTTAGAAATTGGGGCCTTTGCCCTAATAACAAAAAGACCGCCCTGCCACACCTATATATATAAGGTGTCAGTCGAGCGGTCTCTTTGTTTATGAACTCCGTCACGAATCACTGTCCACCTGCGGCCTTTCTATTGGCCTCCGTGAAAATTGCTTCGAACTCAGTTCTATATTGCTCCAGGTTATTGGGGGCTTTTGAAAGTTTTTCCTTCTCCTCCTGCATTTGATTTCTTACGGTGCTGAATTCTTTTTGGACCTCTTCCAGCGTGGCTCTGCTGCTGGTTAGCCGAGTAGAAAGCGAATCAAGTTGAATGGCGTAAATATTGATCAACTCGTATGGCTCGGTGAACTCCTTCATTCCCATGCGCATTTTAGTGACTTTTTCCTTATTGTCCTCTCCCAGAATGCTAAAGGCACTGCCCATGGCCCTGCCCAAATTGATGTATTGCACAAAAAGGGAATCAAACGGACGGGAGTGTCTTTTCCCTTCCACCAGCACCGTAAGGATTTGTTCATTCAGGGTCTTTGCATCGTTGGCAACCGGAGTAGCTGAGCTGCTCGAGTTGTTCGAGGAACTTGGATTGTTTTGGCAGGCAGCCAGAAAAAATACAGAAAGCGCGAGAAGCGCGAAAACGTGATACTTCATGTTTGAAAATATTGGACTTGAAAAACCTAGATTTTTGAAGGGGCGAAGGTAAGGCTTAAAAATGATTGTTAGCATTTGACCGTCTCCCGTCCCCGTCTCCCGTCAACCGCCGTTTTCTCGCAAAACCCGCCGTAAAAACATTTTACCCCACTCCTTAGAAAAAAATTAGAACAAGGAGTACGAGGTATTGGGACTCTTGTTACATTTGCCCTGCCTTTCCACCGAGAGGTTCGTTTTTAATCCGTCAGCCGATATATAATAACTCATGAGCGAAGTTGGTCCCGGTTTCATCGGGATGGGCAAAAATCCCCTTCGGGTTCTCTCCCTTTCCTTTTTTCGCTTTCTGCGTTACATCCCAATTTCTTATTTACTCGCCATAGCTTTATGCGACGGAGAGTTCTCGCCATAGCTTTATGCGACGGAGAGTTTACTCGCCATAGCTTTATGCGACGGAGAGTTGTAGCCATAGCATTTTTTGCTACGGCTACTGAAGTAGCCATAACCTTGCGTGAAGGCAATTTTAGTAGTCTTAACATTTATTTTTGCGACGGCAACTTTTTCCGCCCAGCGGAAAACCTCTGGCATGGTTGTTGTTTCTAAAAGAATTCAGCATCGCGCCAGAAAACTTGACCGATGTTAATCCGGCTCTGTTTTTTGGGCTTTATTGTTTACTCCCCGTTTTTGTCTCATGCAAAGAAACTTTACACAATTTTCTTTTATTTATATTAAAAAAGCATTGGCTTCAAGGACATCGTGCCTTGTAGCCAATGCTTTTGTTTTTGGCCAAGAAATTCCCCAGCCCAACCTTAAGTACAACATTAATTCACCTAATTTTTTCATCACAAATTTTAATGACATGAAAAGAATGAATCTCATTCGCGCAGCACTCTTCGCAGTGTTCGCATTCATGGGCACCCTCAGCCTTTCGGCTCAAGGTTGGTTACCAGCTCAACAAGCTATCGTGGTAATCAACGCTGAGTTGGAACTATTGTCTGAGCCGCCCGTTCCTGTTGCTGGTAATAGTGGTACTATTTCCAAACAGCAGAACAGTGACAAGTATGCAAAATCTGGCCTTGGCTGTTCCGACTGCCAACTCCATGCTGTAAAAACAGCATTCCTTGAGCTGTCGCTTCTCCGTATCAAACAAGGTATGGACACTGGAGATGCAGTAAATGAAGTGCGTGCACTCATGATTTCCGGTTCTGGCAACAACCTCGCCATGTTGAACACCATTCAGACGGCTTACGTCTTCATGGAGCTCATCCTCTGATCCCTTTAACCTTTTTACTCACTCCTTTTCTTTTTAAGCTAACACTTAAATCGTAGTCTTTCTCATGAAAAGAAGATTTATTACTTCTCTTAAATGCCTCCTCGCTGGAGTACTGTTTTTGAGTGCAACTACGGCTTCACACGCCCAAGTTAACCTCACATTCACCAATACCGGCCCTACCACCTATGTGCCTGGAGCCAACAACAACCTGAGCTTCCAAGTTACAGGTGTTGGTTCGCAATGGGTGGATCGTTTGACCATCACTTTCCCTGCTGGCTGGGTCGTCACTGCGGGCGCTCCTAACGGCGGCGGCGGCTGTGCAACACAAGTTGGACAACGCCTCATCTGCTCTCCAAGTGTTTCTTGGGTGACTGCAGGTGTTGCTTGTGGCACGGGTCCAACCATCAACACTTTCTGCGGTTTCTGGCAGGCAGGTGCGCAAAACCTGACCCTCAGTGTTACTGCTCCTGCTGGTGCTACTGGCCCACAGATTGTAACACTCAATAGCAAAGGCGAAGCGGGTGGCTTGGACGTTGACTTGCTTACGCTGCAACAGTTCATCCCACCAGCACCTTGTGTGCTGATCTGCCCTGCCAACCAGTTCTACAACCTGGATCCAGGCGCTTGCTCACAAGTGGTTAACTACCAAGTTACTACTACGGGTGTTTGCGAAATCGTAGCTTCGGCTTGCGGTTTTATCGGCTCTTTCGCTCCTGCTTCCGTTGATTTCTGGCAAGTAGGTCTTGGTGCGGGTATTGGTTTGCCACCACTAGGCAACGCTGGTGGCGGCCTTCCACACGTGTTGTTCGACGACGCGGGTCTTGCCTGCTCGGCTGCTTTCGACCGTTTGACCTTGCGCTCGGTACTGCAAGTAGGTGGTTTCTGCTTCAACGGTGTTGAATGGGCACTCGGCAACGCCGTGCCTCAGAATATCTCTTTCAACTGGACGTATGTCAATACCGCTTCTTCTTGGGACCGGTTCGCAGTGGGTATTGGTACGAATGCCAACCGCTTTGGCAACAATAACAACAACTTCTGTAACAACCCCAATGGTTACTGGCAGGCTCAAACCCTTCAACAGATCGGTGTTCCTACCAACCAAATGGGTGCATGGGCAGGTGTTATACCTGCAAATGGCTGGCTTTCTTTGTCTGCATGGACTCAGGTTGCTACGGGTCAACCAGCTGCTACCATTCAGGTCTTCAATTTCCAAAGTGTACAAATTGTACCCGCGCTTCCAGTGCAATACTCTGGTCTGCCAAGCGGTTCCGAGTTCCCTATTGGGACAACGACCAACTGCTTCAGGGTTGACTTGGCGCCTGCTGGCTCGCCTTTAGGTGACTTGACTTGCTGCTTCACCATCAATGTAATCGAGTTCCCGAACCCGATCACTTCTTTGGTTTGTAATGACCTCGTGTATGTATCCCTCGACGCTAGCTGCTCGTACTGCCTTGGTGCAGACGGTGTGCTCGAAGGTGGCCCATACCAGTGTTATGACGACTACATTGTAGAAGTTGACAAAACCCTTCCTTACGGCAACGGCCCATGGGTTCCTGCTTGCTTCAATGCATCTGACGTTGGTAGAACCTATCAGGTGCGCGTGACAGATCCTGACACGGGCAACAAATGCTGGGGCAATGTGAAAATTGAAGACAAGCTTCCACCTGTGCTTCTTTGCCCAGATGCACTGCTTCCTTGCAATTTCCCGAGCTTTGCTCCAGATTATGTGCAATCGGCTACCCTCTCCTTGAGGTTCTCTGCTTCTGCTAATGATCTGCCTAAGACGCTCAACTCTAACCAACAGTTTACTTTTGATATTCCAATCCCTATTAATGCGATTGTGAACGATGTTGACCTCCGCATGTTGGTTCAAAATGGTATCTGGGCTGCTACTGAGTTCGAAATCACTTCACCAACGGCTAACTGGCTTCACCCGGCAATTGCTGGTTGTGGTCCAGGTTGGGATATTTTCGCTCGCTACGACGATGAAGGTCTTGTATCCAACCAATGTGTTGACTACGACGACGACCTCAACTTCGCAGATATGCCAGTCTTTGGCTTTGACCCGCTCAGCGATCTGGACGGTGGCAATGCTTTTGGCACTTGGGAAGTACGGGTTTTTAATGATGACTTCATCGGTACTGGCACAGCCAGCATCGTAGAAATCCTCGAACTGTACCTTAACCTGACAGGCGATTTCACTGCGGGCTTCCCGAACGGTATGCCTTACCCTGGTTGCGTTCCTTTGCCTATTGGCGTCAACACTTATGTTGTACCTGCAGGCTGCGGTGTTCCACAATTGGACAACTGCTCTGACGTTACGTTGACCTACCTCGACACCAACGTTCCTGACGACTGCGCATCTGGCCTTACTGGTCACATCAACCGTAAATGGACTGCAAGAGACGCTTCTGGCAACACCAGCACTTGCATCCAACGTATTGACAAACTTCGTCCAGGCTTGGCAGACGTTACCCTGCCTCCTGATTACGACGGCATTGATGGTCCGTTCTTCTTGTGCGGCTCTGGCATTCCAATCGTGAATGGCCACCCGAACCCGACTCCGGATTGGATCCAAAGCCAAGGTCTCCAAGGCTACCCATTGATATTCGACCAAATTGATGGTTGCTCCATCAACTACGAATACCATGACTATGTGCTTCCAGTATGTGACGGTACCGTTAAGTACCGCCGCGAATGGACGATCATTGACTGGTGCACAGGAACTGGCTTTATCTACAACCAGATCCTGAAAGTAGTGGACGATGAAGGCCCAACTTTCGTCTGCCCAGCTAACTTGACCGTTTCTACGGATCCGTTCGCTTGCTGCGCTACCTTCAACCTTCCTGACGTGATCGTGACGGACAACTGCAGCCGCATCAACAACCTCAGCGGTATGGTTGTAGTACGTGATCAGTACACTGGTGCAGTGATCAACATGGTGCCCATCGGTGGCAGCTTGGTGAACTTCCCTGGCAACAACTGGTGGAACCTTGACACGATGGCTGCTTTCGGCTTTGCTCCTTGCTTGCCGATCGGTAACCACACCGTGACTTACATCGCTGAAGACGACTGCGGAAACACTTCTTCTTGCAACTTCAACCTGACGGTTCGTGACTACGTTCCTCCAGTGGCTGCTTGCGACGAGACGACGACTATCTCTATCGGCATTGACGATCCATTCGACTGCTACGGCCCTGCTGGCCCGAACGGCCTTCCTGAAGCCCTCGACGCTTGCAGCTTTGCCGGTGTTACCTGGGTGAAGGCTACTACTTTCGACGACGGTTCTTACGACAATTGCAACGGTGTGAAATTCACCATTCGTCGTATGGCTCCATACTCTGACTGTATCCTTGCACTGAACTCGACTCGTGGCTTCCTGCCTTGCGACGCTATCAACCCGACGTTCCCGTCTGAGTTTGAGCGCGCGATCTCAGAATACGACTCTATCAAGTTCTACTGCTGCGAGGTGGGTACGATCCAGACGATTATTTTGTCTGTATATCAAGTGGACATAAATGGCAACATCCAAGTTGGCCAAGACGGTACTCCGATCAAAAACGAGTGCATGATCCAGGTACAAGTACAGGACAAGCTGAAACCAGCTTGCTTGCCTCCTGCCCCAATGACGGTTAACTGCGAGAACTTCGACCCAAGCCTCTGGGCTTACGGCAAGGCTCAGGTGTTCGACAACTGCTGCCTCGACACTA
>Ga0209181_10004172_pt1 | contig 21751 bp, 20 predicted proteins | sample MAT05_FD_187208 | JGI IMG/M metagenome (GOLD analysis project Ga0209181, IMG submission 187208) | Freshwater microbial communities from Lake Fryxell liftoff mats and glacier meltwater in Antarctica - MAT-05 (SPAdes) (version 2) | ecosystem: Environmental > Aquatic > Freshwater > Ice > Liftoff... | reverse complement strand
AAATATCCCGATAAAATTCCTGGAAAATATATTACTCCAATTAAAACAAAATAATATACTTGAAAGTAAAAAAGGTAAAGGCGGCGGTTATATGTTGTCAGCGCATCCCAAAAAAACTACATTGGCTGCGGTATTCCGCATCATTGAAGGGCCCATTGCCATGTTACCCTGTGTGAGCCTTAACTTTTACCAAAAATGTAAAGATTGCAATGAAAAACATTGCGGCTTAAACAGGGTAATGATTATGACAAGAGATGCCACTTTAAAAATACTGGAGAAAAGAACGGTGTATGATTTGATAGATGAACCGTGAAGGGGAAAGGTGAAAGGTCAAAAGTGAAAGGTCAAAGGTCAAAAGTCAAAGGTGAAAGGTGAAAGCTTGCCAAAGCCTATAAGGGTTTGTGCGTTGCATTGTGGGTGGGGAAACCTTATAGTGTTTTGATAATGTCTCTGCCGCTAAATGTGAAAGCCTGCCCGGACTGAAGGGATGGGATCAATGGTCAAAGATGAAAATTGAAAGTTGCAAAAAACTTTTAAGCGATTGTAAAAACCGTAGAATGTAATTAATTGGAAGAAGCTCTTTTTACGATAATTTTTCCGAAACGGTTTTTTACTTCATCAATGGCTTTATACAAATCTGCCTTACGTTCTGTATCATTAAACAGATTGGTTTGCACGGCATCATTGGTAAGTTCACTTAGTCTCACTCCCAATAATCTTACTGCCATTCCTTTTTTATATAACTTCAAAAAAAGATCTTTTACCACCAGGATAATTTCATCATCGGCACTGGTATAAGGTATCGTTGTTTGCCTGCTAGTGGTTTCAAAATCGGGGTACCGGATTTTTACAGCTATACAACCAGCCACTTTTCCATCCTGTCTTAACTCATAACAAATCTTTTCTGTAAGCCGCACCAATTCTGCTTTTAAAAAAGTGATATCTGTTTTATTTTCCTCAAAAGTATTTTCAGATGAAATGGATTTGGCCTCATGATAAGGCGTTACTTCACTATGATGAATTCCCTGGCTTTTCTGCCACAAATCTGTTCCCCATTTTCCCAGGCGTTCTTCCAGCATTTTTTCACCGGCAGTGTAAATATCATTAATGGTAAAGATGCCCATGCCCTGTAACACTAATTTGGTTTGCTCTCCCACACCAGGGATTTCTGTAGCAGACAACGGGGCAAGAAAATCTTTTTCTTTGCCAAATGGTATTTGTAAATAACCATTTGGTTTTGCTTTATTCGTGGCAATTTTGGCTAAGAGCTTACTGGATGCTAACCCAAATGAAATAGGCAGGCCAGTTTCGTTCATGATTTCTTTACGAAGATCAATGGTCCATTGCAGTGGATTAAAAAATTTGTCCATACCGGTAAGATCCAGGTAAAATTCATCAACCGATGCTTTTTCAAACAAAGGTGCTTTTGATGCAATGATTTGTGTAACCCAACGGGAATAACGGCTGTACTCGCTGTGATGCCCTTTTACAAAAATAGCCTGCGGGCAAAGTTGCTGTGCTTTTTTAGAAGGCATTGCAGAGTGAATGCCAAATTTTCTTGCTTCATAACTGCATGCGGCCACCACACCTCTATCCTTTCCACCTACAATTACAGGTTTACCTTTAAGCGATGGATTGTTGATAACTTCAACTGAAACGAAAAAAGAATCCAAATCAAAATGTGCTATAATCCGTTGCATTTTATAAAGGTTTAACGTTTAAAAGTTTTAACGTTAAACGTTTTTTAGGCTTGGCGATTTACTTGTTTTTCTTACTAGTCTGAATATTACTGGTGCACAAATCTAAAATCATAAATCCAAAATCATCAATCTCATCCATAAATCTCCAGCAATCCATCGGGTACCTCTACATAAACCTTTTTATTTTTCTGATCCATTTTTACCAAATTGTTTTCATGCACCGGGATCAATGCTTCATTGCCTTTGTATAAAATGGTACAGAGTATCTGGTGGGGTTGTTCTATCACTTCAATAATTTCGCCCAGGTTAGTTTCACCATCCATCAAATCGTAGCCCAACATAGAAATGGGTGCTGTTTTTGCGGCAAACTTATTAAAATCCTCCGCTGCCATCCATACTTCCTTAGGTGTAAATTTTCTTGCCGCTTCTTTGTTATCTATACCTTCTACTTTTACAAAGGTTTCTGTGTCGTTTTTTGCAGAAGCGGCCTCAATAAAATAAGGCATAAAGTTATCTTTAGAGGTTTCCAAAAACAACGCTTCCAGGCCAGGCAATGCTGTTTTGATACCGAGGCTATGCGCCAATATCAACTCGCCGGTAAGACCATGGCTGGCTGCAAATTTTCCTATTTTAAAATATTGACTCATACCACAATGCCTCCGGGAACTTTATAATGTTTTTTTAATGATTGCATAGTTGAACAAAGGTATACCGTATAAGTGTGCGACGCAAGGATGATGCTATAAAATACAAATGTCGGGCTCAAAAAAATTTATAGACAGTCAATCCAACAGATAATACAACATCGTTTAGTTCAGCAAAATCTATGTAATCCAAACAATCAGCGATAAAAAAAAGTCCTACTAAAAAAGCAGGACTTAAGAATGTTCAGGCAGAGGCAATTATTCTTCTGTCTTTGGTTCTTCTGAAGGGGCTGCTGCTTCTGCTACCGGAGCTTCTGCTACTGGAGCCTCTTCAATTTTTTCTTCAACTTTACGTACTACAGGTACATTGCGTTTTTCTGTGCGAACTTTTTTGTGCGCACCCTGACGGCGTGAAACGTGTGCTTCATGCTCAGTACTCCATTTGGTAAATTTCTCCATTGCAGTTGCTTCATCAAATAAGCCTAAGCCTACACCACGAAGTAAATGCTTTAGGAACAACACTCCTTTGAAAGAAAGAATACGGCGTACAGTATCAGTGGGTTGAGCACCTTTCTGTAACCAATCCAATGCTTTCTGACGGTCGATCTGGATAGTAGCCGGAACGGTCAGGGGATTGTAAGAACCTAGTTTCTGAATAAATTTTCCATCACGGGGACTGCGGGCATCCGCAATAACGATGAAGTAGAATGGCCTCTTCTTGGAGCCATGTCGTTGTAATCTCATTTTAACAGCCATAAAAAATAGAAATTTTCTTGGTTGTGAATAAATAGGGTTTCTAATCTCCTTAAAAAAGGAGGACGAAGATAAGTAGCTCTGAAAGAAAATCCAAATATTTGTAAAATGAATATCTTTTCTTAACACTGCACTTATTTTGATGAAGGGCGTTTGTGGGAAACTTTAAAGATACGTGACAGATTAAATCCAAATCGTATATCCCCCTTGAAAAAATTACCGGTTGTTTGCGTAATGTAGGCCCTTTCGTTCATTCCGGTAGCATTGGAGAACTGAAGTTGAAATACATGCCCGCCGGTTTCAATATCTAAGCCCATAGAAACCGGGTCTTTTGCATTTTCAGCCAATTGGCCAAAAGGATGATGGTAATCAAATGTGAGTGCCGTTCTTTTACTGATCTTATACCGGGCACCGCCCCCAAGGGCAAATATGGTACGATCGTCTGTTGGATTGAATGGGCGATTGGTAAATACTACTATGGGACTTAATTGTAACGAAAAAAGCCTGTTAAACTTTCGGCCTGCAATCAATTGAAAATACCAGGCAGTACGATCTGTAAAGGAGGGTTTAACAGCAGCGAAAGACTCTTCGGTATGAATGAGATACCCGGCCGCCATAACAACCGATACAGGTATATTCTTTGCGCCACGTGTTTGTTGTACCGGTCGCCATTTAATAAATCCGTCAATCTCTTTGCGAAATGTACTTCTTCCTATACCAATTGTGAAGTCATTGCTGAGGCCATAATCAAATCCCATGCGGAATGTAGCTGCATCAAGACCGAAAAATTGTTTCACGCCATCACTCACAAATCCAAAACGGTGCATAACCCTAAAATCAAGGTTTCCTTTTGCAAGCATTTCAATAGAATGAGCATTAATGACCCTGGTAGATTTAAATGCACCGGAAACTTTTTCAACCACAGGCATACTGTCTTCTACACCTGCTAACAGTGAACCTTCCTGTGCAAAGCCTGCAACATTAATAAAGACGAAAACTAAAAGACTCATTAGAAATTTTATCATACAATGGGTTTTATAGTTGAATATTTTTACAAAGGCGGATTATTTTTCATTAAGGGTACTACATATGTTGGTAAGCATTTACTACCACTGAAATGTCTACCCGCTTATTAATGTTATCTGCCACCAGAGAGGGAATTTTTATTTTATAATCTGCCAGCAGAATAGAGAAATTAGCACTGGAACGAATCTTGCCGTTTTTAACGACAATCAATACCGTTGTGCTAACCTCTTTGCTGATGCCATGAAGGGTTAACAGCCCGGAAACAGTGAGGTTATAACTTTTATCAGCATCAAGCAAAACAAGATTACTATTATTGATGGTTCCTTTAAAAGTTGCTTTTGGATACTGGTCGCTCTCTACATAATTTTCATTAAAATGTTCCTGCATCAATGCCTTTTCAAATTCAAATCCTTTCATCAACACAGCAAATTCTATCTTTCCGCTCGAAAGTTCCCAAACACTAAGCCCCTTGTTGTTGATGGCATAAATATTTTCAATAGGCGTTTTTGAATGGAAACTAATAGTGCCTGTTTTGGTAAACAATTTTACCTGTGCTTGTGCCGCCACGGGGAGTATGATGGTCCCTGCCAGGAGAAAATAAAAAAAATGTTTCATAGTTTTAATTTCATTTTATTTCAACGATTACACACTGGTTTAATTCAACATCCATTAGAAAACCTGTACATATCCCTTTTAATGTAACCAGTTCATTTTTTGAAATTTTGTTCACCTGCGTAGCGGCATCCTGTTGCAGCAGGCAACTTACCTTATGCATCGCCTGTTCATTTCCTATTACAATTGTTGTTGCAGAATCACCCTGGTTTACAACCTCATAAACCTTACCGGTTACCTGCACTATTTTGCCAAGATAATTTTTATTGGCAGCTTCCTCGTTTTCTTCGTAGCTCTGTAACAATTGCTGATCGCTCAGCACAAAAGCAGGTTGCGAATTACCCAGCCCGGCAGGCTTACGATTGAACTCCCGGTAAGCCCAGGCAACTGCCAGCACAACCATAATGAGTAAAATTATTATCAGATATTTTTTTCTACCAGTCACTGAGTAAAATATTAATTGCTGTGAAGTGCACCCGCATTTATCCAATCAACAATTTTTTGTTTATCACTTGCAGAGATAGCTCCTGAAGGAGGCATTACTGAAGGTGATGCATCTACTGCTCTCGCTTTTATTCTTGCACTTTGAGCAGTGATGGTACAATCATCCGTAAAGTTTAATCCGTTTTGGGGCGATGCACCTGCATGGCAACCTGATATTGCGCAATTGGTGGCAAGGATCGCTTTCACCAAAGTAAATTTAGGGCCGGCGGGAGCAACTGCCACTGCTGCAGACGCCGTATTTGCGCAGCCATTTACGTCTTTGATGCCGATGGTATAATTGCCGCTAGCCAAGCCGTTAAAAATATTAGAAGCCTGAAAGGTGCCGTTGTTGATATTGTATAAAAATCCTGTACTGCCCGAGGCGGTGATAGTAACCGAACCCGTGTTGTTAGCACACTTATCACTGCCGGCTGTTACGCTGCTGATAGTAATTGCAGGGCATGCTGCACTTGCAAGTGCAACTATGCCGGATGTGCCCAGGCAGCCATTTGCATCTTTTACGGTGATTGTATAATTACCGGCAAGCAAGTTATTAAAGGTAGCCGCCGGTTGAAAGGTAGTGCCATCTTTACTAAATGTGTAAGGTGCTGCTCCGCCCGCAGCACTTGCTGTGATTGACCCATTTGTAGCAGTAGGGCCGGCAGTGGGAACCGTTGTTGTTGATACAGTAATTGTAGGGCATGTTACGCTTGCTACAAGAAATGTATTTGCAGCAGTACAACCATTCACATCTTTTGCATTAACTGTGTAAGTGCCGGTTAATAAATTTGAGAATGTACCGGTTGCCTGGAAAGAGCCGTTATTCAAACTATAGGTGATGCCCGTGCTACCGGTAGCCGTTGCAACTATTCTTCCATCAGTGGCGGTGGCCGATGAGGCCTGGGTGATAACTGCAGTTATGGTTATTGTGGGGCAGGCCGCAGCAGTAACCGTGAATGATTTACTTCCGGTACAACCTGAAACATCTTTAGCTGTGATGGAATAAGTGCCGGCGGCAAGGTTGGTAAAAGATCCCGCAGCCTGAAAAGTTCCATTGTTTAAACTATAAGTAAAAGATGTACTGCCGGTAGCAGTTGCAGTAATGGAACCATTTGCAGAGCTGCCCCCAGACGTAGCATTCACTGTTCCATTTACCGTTATGGTTTTGCCTGCGCATGGGTCTTGAGGAGTCGTGACTTCTTTACTACATGAAAACACAAAAGCAAGCAGAAAAATTATACAAGAACATGATACAATTAGTTTGATACTCATAAGAAAGTTTTTTATTAAATCGTGTTCAATAAAAAACTGGTTGCCTCTTGCTAAAATTATTTTGAGCGAAAGGGTTGATACTTTAGAGATACCTGCATAGATGCTGAATAAAGTTTGACTTTACCATCACCTACTCCTTTTAATGGGATAGAAAAATTAGGCCCTGCGAGCAAAGAAATACCACGTTTGAATTTCTTTTCAATACCCGCAGACAAACCCAAAACTGAAAGAAAATGCTCATTGCCTGTGTAGGTCCAACTGGTATTATACAATGAATTGTAGCGAATATATTCGTAATTATAATCTTCTTTTTTCATTATATAAGATGAAAGAGAAACTGCACCAAAAAGACGCAAACCTGAACGATTGTAAAAATAATATTTCACCGTTACAGGTATTTCGTAAACGAGGCAGCTTGCATCAACTTTACGGATATCAACCATTGAAAGATAAGATCCTGCCTTTGGCCTATAGTCACCGGGGCCAGCCTGGTATTTTTTTCTACTCTTTACAAAAGTTGTTTGAATACTTACATTCTTGCTAACGTCAAAGCCAACGCCAGCACCATAATTAAATGATAATCCTGGTGCTTTCAACGATTTTACAGCATTCATTTCTATACCGGAAATTGCGAGAAAATAAAATCTCGAGGAACGTTTCTTTTTTTCAGATTTGGTTTTTGCAGGTAGCTTATTGTTGACAATCAATTTAATTGTGTCTTCGGTACTAACTAATGTCTCCTCCGTTTTAACTACGATTGGTTCTGATTGCGCAGCTTTTGAAGAATCAATTGCCAGGCTATCAGTTGCAAGAGCATTTTTTTCTTCGGGATTTATCGCTTCAACATATTGGATTCCTTCCTTTACCTGCATCCTGGATTTTCCGGGTGATTTGAATTTGCTTTTATTTTCTGCCAGCAAATCAGGATGCTTAGAAACAATAGCAGGTTCTGAAAAGAATGCTGTTGAATGTGTGCGAACAGTCTTGCTCTTTATTGCTGAAGCCGGAACACTTTGAACCATTACCGATGGTGAAACTTTACCAGGAGCTGCCTTGCCTGGCAGTAGTGTTGTTGTGCCTACTGATTGAGTTATTCCAACGGAAGACCTTGCCTCTGAAGTTACTTGCCCTGGAGACGATGGCAAAACATTCTTAGAATTTGGTGCATATAAAAGATAGCCTGTAAAGCCTATTCCTAATAAGATAGGAAAGAGGTACCACCAAAATGGGAACCTTCTTTTTTTCTCCTTGTCCAACAACAATTCCATCTTTTCCCAGCTCTGCTCATCATAAGCCGGCATGCTGCTGTTGGCTGCATCTTTTATCCTTGCTTCAATATGATCAAACGGCTTTTCTTTCATAACAATTTGGGTATGCTTCCACCAGCATTTTTTGAATATTTAATTTCGCTTTTGAGAGGTTCGATTTAGAAGTACCAACGGAGATATTTAACTGTCGGGCAATTTCTTCGTGCTTGAAACCATCTATTACGTAAAGGCAGAATACAGTTCTATAAACCGGCGATAGTTGCTGAACCACCGAAAGGATTTCTTTGTACGACATTTTATCGATTGCATTTTCAGCAGTTTCCAATTCAACCATCGTTGTTTCAGTGATCTCACTTAAAAACTGGTTTTTCTTGTTTTTGCGGAAATGATCAATGGCAGTATTGATTAGGATGCGCTTGATCCATCCTTTTAAAGAGGCTTCATAATTTGAGTGCCTTGCGTCGAAAATATGTAGCTGCCTGAATATCTTAAGAAAACCATCATTTACCACCTCTACGGCATCTTCTTCCGCATTACAGTAACGCATACAAATAGCTAAGGAGTAGCCATAAAAGGTTTTGTAAAATTCCTTCTGACTTTCCCGTTTTGCATCAATGCAACCCTGGATGATATCTTTCAGTGCTTGCCCGTGTGGCAAAGAGTTGGTTTTAGTATTGTGAATCTACTATGTTTTTATTTAATTCGATAGCGTTTACAAAAAGGTTGCTTTGAGAGGCAATTAATTCAAAAAAAGCAAAGCCGGATTATCGCCGGCTTTTTAATATAAGAGAGGTAAAATTTATTTTTTGCCAAGACCCGGCATACGCCCCATTGGCATCTTATTCATCATCTTCATCATTCCTTTCATTTGCTCAAACTGCTTAAGAAAAGCATTTAGTTCGGCAATATCCTTTCCGGCACCTTTGGCAATACGGTTTTTTCGGCTGGGGTTTATAATATCAGGATTTCTTCTTTCTACTAAAGTCATACTGTTTATCAGGGCTTCAATGCCCTTAAAAGAATCGTCGTTTATATCCACATCTTTTATTTGCTTGCCCACACCTGGTATCATCCCCATCAAATCTTTAAGATTTCCCATTTTTTTAATCTGTTGTAATTGGGTCTTAAAGTCTTCAAAATCAAACTGGTTTTTGCGAATCTTTTTTTCCAGTTTCCTGGCCTGCTCTTCATCAAATTGCTCCTGGGCTTTTTCTACCAGGCTCACAATATCACCCATTCCCAGTATACGTTGGGCCATCCTTTCAGGATAGAAAACATCCAGCGTATCCATTTTTTCTCCGCTGCTGCTAAATTTAATGGGTTTGTTTACGGTATATTTAATAGATAAAGCAGCACCGCCACGGGTATCTCCATCTAATTTTGTAAGAACAACCCCACTAAAATCAAGGCGTTCATTAAAGGCTGCTGCAGTGTTCACTGCATCCTGCCCCGTCATACTATCCACCACAAATAAAATTTCCTGTGGCTGAACCGCAGCTTTTATGTTGGCTACTTCTGTCATCATTACTTCATCTACTGCCAGGCGGCCGGCAGTGTCTATAATGATCACATTTTTATTTTTAGACCTGGCTTCTTTAATGGCATTTTGCACAATGGAAACTGCATCTTTATTTTCACGTTCGCTATAAACATCTATACCTATCTGACCACCCAAAACTTCTAACTGATCTATTGCTGCCGGCCTGTAAATATCGGCTGCAACCAGTAAAGGTGATTTGCCTTTTTTTGTCTTTAAATAATTTGCCAGTTTTCCGCTAAAAGTAGTTTTACCACTACCCTGCAATCCTGCAATAAGAATAATGGCAGGATTACCGGTGATATTAAATTCACTTTCTTTTCCTCCCATCAGTTCGGTCAACTCATCCTGAACTATTTTTACCATTTGCTGCCCGGGATTTACTGACAGTAGTACTTTGGCACCCATCGCCGTTTCCTTTACTTTGTCCGTAAATTCTTTGGCAATTTTATAGTTCACATCCGCATCCACCAGCGCACGTCTAATTTCCTTTACTGTATTGGCAATATTCAGTTCGCTGATTCTGCCCTCACCTTTTATATTCTTAAAGGCCGATTCTAATTTTTCACTTAATGAATTAAACATAATACTGCTGATTATTTTGATTGTTTTGATTTCGCTGAAACCATCTTATGATATCCTTCAGCTATTAATGTTGCCTGCTTTTTTACTCCTATATTATTTTTGAATTCACAAACCTTTTTATTTCCAGGCTTGCTTTTCCAAAATTTAGAAGTAACCCAACTTCTAGCTTAAATACCTTTAAATAATTGATAATTTGATTGACTTCATAGTTATCTGTTTCCCGAATCGCCTTTAGTTCCAATAATATTTTACCCTCCACAAATAAATCTAATCTTCTGCTTCCATCTTTGTGTTCGAAGTAATAAACATCTTTTAAGATTTCACTTTCACACTCCAATCCCATCTCTTTTAATTCAATCAATAATGACCGCTGATAAATTAACTCCTGAAACCCGGGACCTATTGCTGAATGACCTTAAATGCAGCTTTAATTATCTTTTCTGTCAGGTCCGAATATTTTAAATCCTGTATGTTCTTATTCATCTTATAGAAAATTTAAGTCAGCGAAATCATTATATCTCTTAAAGCTGCGATCTATATGCTAAAAGCTGTACTTATTATTTCTGCCTGTTCTTTGGCATGCAGTTTAGCATAACCTGTAGCAGTAGCTGCGCTTGCCAATCTGCTGATGATATGTAAATTGATATTTTTAATGTTCATCCTAAGAAATGATGCTGCACCCATATTTAAAGGCTCTTCCTGCACCCAATGCCAAATGGCTTTGCTGTATTTTTTATACAACTGATCCAGTTGGTTTTGAGGCAATGGATATAATTGTTCCAGGCGAACGATGGCAATATCAGTAGTTTTTTCTTTTTTACGATGTTCTTCCAGGTCGAAATAAATTTTACCGGAGCAGAGCAATACTTTTTTTACTGCAGATGCGTCTGTGATACTTTCATCATCATATACTTCCTTAAAACTACCGGAAGTAAATTCACTTAGTTTACTGCTGCTGCCCGGGTGACGAAGGTTTGCTTTTGGAGTAAACACCACCAATGGTTTTCTAAATGCCCATGCCTGCTGCCTGCGTAGGGCATGAAAGAAGTTGGCCGCTGTGGTGATATTCGTCATTACCATATTTTGTTCTGCGCATTGCTGAAGGAAGCGTTCCATTCTTGCACTGCTGTGTTCCGGTCCCTGACCTTCATAACCATGTGGCAATAACATCACAAGGCCATTCATACGTTGCCATTTGGTTTCTGCTGAACATATGTATTGATCAAGAATAATCTGAGCACCGTTTACAAAATCACCGAATTGAGCTTCCCATAATACCAGCGCATTGGGGTTAGCCATCGAATAGCCATATTCAAAACCCAGCACTGCATATTCACTCAGCAACGAATTGAAAATTCTAAACTCCGCACTATTTTCAGAAAACACACTCAGCCTGTTGTATTCATTATTATTGTTTTCGTCATACAAAACAGCATGCCTGCTGCTGAAGGTTCCCCGCTTCACATCCTGGCCACTCATTCGCACATCCTTTCCTTCTTTTATCAGGCTGGCATATGCTAAAAGCTCTGCTGTAGCCCAATCTATTTTTTGTTCGTCGGCAAATAATTTTATTTTATCCTGTAATAATTTTTCCACTTTACGAAGTGGCTTAAAATCTGCCGGCAACTTCATCAACCCTTCAAATAATTGTTTTACTTCAGTTTCCGGAATGGCCGTTACCGGAGAAGAAACAAAATCCTGTTCAGTGGCTCTTCTAAGATTTTTCCACCACAATTCGGGTTTTTGAAAACTATAAGGTAATGGGTTTTGTTTTACTTCGTCTAACCGTTCCTGTAAGTCGGAAAGAAATTGTTGTTCCATTTCCTTTGCCATCTGTTTGGCATCCGGCTCGCCGTTTTCAATCAGGTATTGTGTGTATACTTCTCTTGGGTTTAAATGTTTATCGATAAGTGCATATAGTTGCGGCTGGGTAAATTTGGGCTCATCTCCTTCATTATGTCCATGACGGCGATAACAAACCATATCTATAAAAATATCGCTGTTAAACTCCTGCCGGTATAATGTAGCAATCTGCGCTGCTTTTACAACTGCCTCCGCATCATCTCCATTTACATGCAATACGGGTGCCTGCACAAGTCCTGCAATAGATGTAGAGTAATCTGCACTTCGGGCATCATCAAAATCTGTTGTAAATCCTATCTGGTTGTTTATTATAAAATGAATGGTACCTCCTGTATAATAACCCTTCAGATTACTCATTTGCAATAATTCATACACTACGCCTTGTCCTGCCACGGCTGCATCACCGTGTATTAAAATGGGCAATATTTGATCGTAATTACTATTGTACAAAACATCTGCCTTGCTTCTTGCAAAACCAATCACAACAGGGCCCACAGTTTCCAGGTGAGAAGGATTGGGACATAGCTTTAAATAAACTTTCTTACCTGTAATAGCCTCTACTTCACTGCTAAAACCAAGGTGGTACTTCACATCGCCACTACCCATGGTAGTATCGGGTACTGCCGTTCCTTCAAACTCTGTAAATATCTGCTCATATGTTTTACCCATGATGTTGGCCAATACATTTAACCTTCCCCTATGTGCCATTCCTATGGCTACTTCCTGCACATCGTTGGCAGATGATGTATTAATAATCGCATCCAGCGCTGCAATGGCGGTTTCGCCACCCTCCAGGCTAAATCTTTTTTGCCCCACATATTTTGTGTGGAGGAATTTTTCAAACATTACCCCCTCATTTAACTTTTGAAGAATGCGCTTTTTTTGTACCAAAGGCAATGGTTGATGAAAATCGGATTCCATTGCTTTACTCAGCCATTCTATTTTTACAATATCATTCAGGGAGCTATACTCCACGCCAACATGGTTTGTATAAGATTTTTGTAAAAGAGCTAATATATTTTTTAAGCTGGTTTTGCCAAGATGTAAAAATATGCCTGCTTCAAATTCGGTAGCCAGGTCAGCTTCCGAAAGTCCAAAAAAACTTAATTCCAGGTTTGCATGCCGGTCTTTTCTTTTGCGTATTGGATTAGTATCTGCAATGAGGTGACCTTTTTGTCTAAAAGCCTGTATCAATTGATAAACAGCAAATTCTTTTTCTATTGGAGCGCCGGCTATCAAGGTCCCGGCAATTATGGGTGCATTGCCATTGGCAGGTATGTGGCCGGATGAAACTGCAAAATCAAAGCCTTCAAAGAATTTCCTCATCTCTCCATCAATGCTTTCAGGATTTTTTACAAAATCCTGGTATAAATTTTCAATATATGATGGGTGGGCATTTGTTATGAATTGAAAATCCTTCATCTTATTGGTATGTTTGGCTATTTAACTTAATTAAGGCTGCAAATATCGGTTTTTCTGCTCAAGAAAAGCCGATGATTTGATATAAAGAGAACTGAATTAATAGATTGAATTCTCCTATTTTTGAGTCTTAAATCAAAAATAAAGGAAGATAGTGTGTGCTTTGTAAAACTATCTCCCTATCTTTGCAGCCCAAAAATTAAGAAGAAATGGCAAATCATGCAGCAACGAAAAAAGATGTGCGTCAGAGTGCAAAACGTAATGAGCGTAACCGTTATTATGGTAAAACCACCCGTAACGCAATCCGTGATATTAAAGCAATAAATGAGCAACAGGCGGCTTCAGAAAAACTACCTGTGGTAGCTTCTATGATAGACAAATTAGCTAAGCGTGGAACTATTCATAAGAATAAAGCTGCTAACTTAAAAAGTAAACTTGCCAGGAGAGTTAATGCTTTGGCGGTTCAGGCATAACCAAACTTTACGTTAAAATCACCCAATATATTACAAAGCCCGTCAAATTTAAATTGATGGGCTTTGTTGTTTGAAAAATATTAATGCTCCGATAATCTAATAAAAATGATCATAAGAATAATTTTCGCTTTCCTCTTAAACGTATCTGCCAGCATTTCTTTTTCCCAGGGAACAGAAAGCTTTTCAAATATACCAGTAGCATCCAGCGCTTATGCCATCCAAAACTGGACTGGAGATAACGGTCTTGCATGGTCTGCCACAGACGGAAGAACGGATCAAACTATTAACGGTAAAGCCATGCTTATCAGAAATGGATCGGTGATTTGTAACAACATTCCTAATGGAATTTCATCCCTGACATTTACACATCAACAAAAATTTACCGGAACCGGGGCTGTTTTGGAAATTTATATAAACAATGTACTTATTGGTTCAGCCAATCCCACAACTACAAGTACAGTTACTATTATTAATAACTTAAATGTTACCGGCCCTTTTAATTTAGAGATCAAACAGATTACCAGTAGTTTAAGAGTTGCAATAGATGATATTAGCTGGTCGGGAAATAACAACAACCCGCCTTGTGATGAGCCTACTGCACAACCCACTAACTTAACTTTCACCTCTACACCCACCAGTATTTCCGGTAATTTTAATGCTGCAGTTCCTGCACCAGATGCTTATCTCATTGTAAGAAGTGCTTCAAGTACATTATCTGCAACCCCTGTTGATGGTATAAGCTATGCTGCCGGCCAACCCATTGGTGGAGGCACAGTAGTAATGGCAACTTCCGGAACTACATTTACAGATATCAACCTTGTTCCATCTACACTCTATTACTATTTTATTTTTTCATTAAATGACCAGGACTGCACAGGAGGTCCTAATTATTTACAAACAGGGCCATTAACTAATAATACCAACACTCAACCTATTCCTGCTTGCGTTACACCACCATCTGCCACCAATCTTAACCTTACAGCAGCCAATAATTTTATTGGAGGATCATTTACCGCAGCTCCGGGAGCTAATAGGTATTTAACTATTATCAGCACCAGTTCTACTTTATCTGCCAGCCTTGTAAACGGCAATGAATATACTGAAGGAGACTCTTTTGGAGGTGGCACAGTAGTGAGTTATACAACTGCAACTACTTTTACTGCTACCGGCCTTACAGTTAATACACTATATTATTTATTCGTATTCGCTGCCAGTGCAGAATGTACCGGAGAACCATTTTATAGCAGCAGCCCCTTAACAGGAAACATCACTACTACTAATTCTTCTACAGGAATACCTGCAGGATTTTATGATGGTGCTGCCGGCCTCAATTGTCAGCCTTTGAAAACGGCGTTAAAAACTATTTCTTCTAATGGGTATATAACCCTGTCATATACACCAGGATTGTGGAATGCTTACCAATATACTGATCTAAAACCTTCTACTAATCTTATTTGGGACATTTATACAGATGATAACAACCCGGCTGTTCCGGAAACTTACAACTTTGTTTATGGAACCAACCAGTGTGGTAATTATAACGGAGAAGGAGTTTGTTATAACAGGGAACATACCACGCCCCAAAGCTGGTTTAATCAATTATCTCCCATGGTTTCAGATATTCAGCATATTTTGCCAACAGACGGTTATGTAAATGGTAAGAGAAGCAATTTTCCGTATGGAGAAGTAACCAATGTAACTTACACTTCTATCGATAACCAAAGCAAGCTTGGCACAGGTAACAATTTCGGCTATACCGGAACTGTGTTTGAACCCATCAATGCGTTTAAAGGCGATGTGGCCAGAATATCTTTATACATGGCTACCCGCTACGAAGATCAGTTAATAAGCCAAAACTGGGCAGGCAATGCAGAAGCAAATGTTGCCATGCTTACATCTGGCGAACAGCCCAATGCAGCTTTAAGAAGATTACAGGTTTATGAAACATGGTTTCTTCAAACCATGTTTAAATGGTTAAACCAGGATCCGGTAAGCCAAAAAGAAATTGACCGCAACAATGCCATTTATTATCAGTCGGGGCAAAATAACAGGAATCCTTTTGTAGATCATCCGGAATATGCTGCACTCATCTGGCAGTGCACGGGCGTGGTACCCGTTACCATTACAGACTTTACTGCTGTAAAGCAAACTTCCTCCACATTGCTTAAATGGTATGCAACATACGAAACCAATTTTAAGTTGTATGAAATAGAAAGAAGTACAGACGGAGTTCGTTTTAATAAAATTGGCGAAGTGGAAGGTAAAAATCTTGCCAATTATTCTTTTACTGATAATAATTTACCGAAGGGATCTATCGTTTATTACAGGCTAAAAATGATTGATATTGATGCATCTTATAGAAACAGCAAAACAGTAGCTGTAAGATTAAATAATGATTTTTCCAATGCATTGGTTTATCCAAATCCTACATTCGGAATGTTAAATATCAAGCTTGAAAATGCAATTACAAATAATATAAACCTGGTTATAACTGACATTGCAGGCAGATTGGTAAAACAACAATCATTAGTAAAGGGGCAACTTAGTATAGATATGGATGTTCGGTCTTTAACCGCCGGAAGATATTTTATTAAAATTAATGATCAAAAATCAGTGATCAACCAGTCTTTTGTTGTAATAAAATAAGCCGTTCTTAAATCATTAAAGCCTCCGCATATGGAGGCTTTTTTTATGCGTGGTTTTTTCTAAGAAAAAAAACTGCGTAGATTGATAAAAAATATTCAATGAAAAAAATATTTCTTGGCTTCTCAATATTATCAGGCTTGTATGCAGATGCACAAATCTCTTCTTTTGAAAAATCTGGTGGGAAAGAAACAGCTACCTATTTTGAAGCTATTGATTGGTATAAAAAATTAGAAAAAAAATCAACTGTTATCAGGATAAAAACAATGGGAGAAACAGATGCCGGACATCCGCTGCACCTGGTTTTGCTAAGCAGCGATTTAAAATTTGATCCAATTCAATGGCATCAACAGGGAAAAGTAGTAATACTAATTAATAATGGTATACATCCGGGAGAACCAGATGGTATTGACGCAAGTATGATGCTGGTTAGAGATATCATTGATAAAAAAATATTGCTGCCCAAAAATGTTGCGATAGGAATAATACCGGTATATAATATCGGGGGATGTTTGAACAGGAATTCCTACACAAGGGCCAATCAGAATGGGCCGGTTGAATATGGCTTTCGGGGTAATTCGCAAAACCTGGATCTGAACAGGGATTTTACAAAATGTGATTCAAAGGAAGCAAGATCATTCACAGAAATTTTTCACTACCTCAACCCTGATATCCTTGTTGATAACCATGTTAGTGATGGTGCAGATTTTCAGCATACGATGACCTTAATTTCTACGCAGTACAATAAACTGGGGCCCACATTGGGTAAGTGGTTAAGAGAAAGTTTTGAACCTTCCCTTTATAACAGTATGTCTTTAAAAGGCTGGGGAATGATCCCCTATGTAGATTTTGGAAAAACTGATTTTGATAAAGGCATGAATATGTTTATGGATCCGCCTAGATACTCATCCGGGTATGCTGCGCTTTTTAACACACTGGCGTTTATGCCCGAAACACATATGCTAAAACCTTACAAAGAAAGAGTACAATCCACCTATGACCTGATGGTAACTTTTATAGAACAAAGCAGCAAAAAGGCTAACGAAATAAAATCATACAGGAAAATAGCTGCAAAGGAATGGATGAATGAACAAAAATTTGCATTAAAATGGGTGCCGGACAGCTCCCAGTTTAGCGAAATTATTTTTAAGGGTTATGAAACCAAATACGCAATTAGTGAAGCAACCGGCCTTCAGAAAATGTATTACGACCACTCCAAACCTTTTGCAAAACAAATTAAATTTTATCATGGTTTTTTACCTGCTGATATAGTATCAAAACCAAAAGCCTATATCATACCACAAGGATGGTATGCAGTATTGGATTTATTAAAATTGAATAAGGTGAAGCTATCAAAAATTAAAACCGATACCAGCATAATGATAAATGCCTACCAGGTGCAGGATTATAAATCTTACCCACGTTCTTATGAAAAACATCATAAGAATTATGGAGTAAAAATTAATGTTGCACAAAAAAAGTCAAATTTCTTAAAGGGAGATTACATAGTTTATCTTAATCAGCCTGCCAATCGTTATATTATAGAAATGCTGGAACCAACCGGTGATGACAGTTTCTTTGCCTGGAACTTTTTTGATGCCGTTCTGCAACAAAAAGAAGGATATAGTGATTACAGGTGGGAAGATATTGCGGCTATGATACTGAAACAGGAGCCACTGTTAAAAGAAAAACTGGAAGCACAAAAAATTGCTGATCCAAAATTTGGCGCCGATTCGGGTGCAATCCTGGACTTTATTTACAAAAATTCTCCATATTCTGAAAAGGCATACCGGCAATATCCAGTTTATCGCATTGAATATTAACCAATTAAGCCTAATAAATAATCATCTAAATGCTTGCTCCATTTTCCAATTATTTACATAACTTTGCCACCCGTTTAAAACGAACGGACTTAATAATTTTTTATAACAAAAAACAGGTAAAATGAGCAACTACGAATTGATGGTGATTTTTACTCCTGTGCTATCTGAAGAGGAATATAAAACCGCTCAGAAAAAATACGAAGCCCTCGTTACAGAAAACGGCGGCGAAGTATCGCACACAAAACCATGGGGACTGAAATCACTGGCGTATCCCGTAGCCAAAAAGACCACCGGTCTTTATTGGGTTATGGAATATTCTGCGCCAACCAGCTTCAATGAAAAGTTGAAAATTCAACTTTTGCGTGACGAATCAGTAATGCGTCACATGTTCACTGTACTCGATAAATACGCCGTCGAGTATAATGTTAAAAAGAGAAGTGGTGTACATTCAGGAACAGAAAAATCGGAGGCATAATCATGGCAAAAGCAAATGAAATTAAGTATCTGACAGCAATTAAAGCTGAAAAGCGTCCGAAGAAATATTGTCGTTTTAAAAAGATGGGCATTCGCTACATCGATTACAAAGACGGAGATTTTCTTAAAAAATTCCTGAACGAACAAGGAAAATTATTGCCACGCCGCATCACCGGAAACTCTTTGAAGTTTCAACGTAAAGTGAGCGAAGCAGTAAAAAAAGCCCGTCAAATGGCAATCCTTCCTTACGTTACAGATCTAATGAAATAGGATCAAATAAAATTTTTCACCACCCTAACCTTTAAATAGGGAAAGATCGCCAGTTGGTGGTTTGGGTAAAAATGCAAACAAAATGCAGGTAATACTAATACAGGATGTGAATAACTTAGGCGGTGCCAACGAACTGATAACTGTAAAAAACGGTTATGGTCGTAACTACCTCATCCCTCAAAAATTTGCAGTAGAAGCAAGTCCTAGTAATTTAAAACAACTGGAAGAAAAGTTAAAGCAACAAAATAAAAAAGAAGCTAAGTTACTTGCTGAATTAAACAGCGTAATTAAAGTTTTGCAGGATGGTGCTTTAAAAATCGGTGCTAAAACCGGAACCAGCGGTAAGATCTTTGGTAGCGTAACTTCTGTTCAAATTGCACGTGCAATTAAAGAACAAAAAGGTTATGAAATCGATCGTCGCAGAATACACATTATTGACGAAGTAAAAGAATTGGGATCTTATAAAGCTAAGATTGATTTTGGTAACGGCAACGAAACAGAAATTGAGTTTGAAGTAACAGCTGAATAATTTTAAATACTACATCTCAAACCGCTCTTTTTAAGAGCGGTTTTTTTATACCTTAAAATCGGTAAGTTTATTAAATGAAAAAGTATATTCTACCAGCTTGCATATTAATATGTATGGCGCTGTCCTGTAAATCCAAAAAAGAAAATAAAAATCCAATAACAAACAACCTGGAGGCAGCTACTGTCATCGGAAATTTTAGTGCACAAAATCAACATTATTTCGACAGTACCGCAATTGCTGTTTTTTTGGATAGCTTTCCTTTATTCTCAGATATTAAAATAGATATCAATAAATTTTACAAGGGAAGAAATTATTCTTACGCTTGGTTTGACAATAATGGAATGATTGAACAGGCAGGTAATTTATACAATAGAATAAAAAACGTAGATGAGGAAGGTATTGATATTTCTAAATTAGTTTATCAACAACAGATAAGTGACTATATGGAACAGCCTTTGGAGAGTGTAGAAGACAGTTTGGCTTTAAGTGCAGAATTAATGCTCACCTCTCAGTATTTACATTATGCAAAGACAGTATGGGTAGGATTAAAGGAAAAAGAAACATTGGCAACGGAATGGTTATTACCACGAAAAAAAATCTCATATACTCAAACACTTGATTCACTTATATCAGGTAAGGATGTTCTGGAAAATCCTCCGGTTTATAAACAATATTATCTGCTAAAGGATTTTTTAAAAAAGTATAAAATAGCAGAACTTTTCGATACTATAAAAATTATAACAAAAGAAAATTCTTTTAAAAAAGGAGATACTTCTGTTACAATTGCACAGATACGAAGTAAACTATTTCTCCTGGGAGATGTAGAAAGAAATAGCAATAATAATTACTTTGATGAAAATCTGGAAGTGGCTGTAAAAAACTTTCAAATAAGGGTAGGATTAAAAGCCACAGGCATTATAAAAAAATCAGAACTAGAAGAACTTAATATTACAATACATAAAAGAATAGAACAGATATTAGTAAACATGGAGCGATGCAGGTGGGTCCCAAATGACATTAGTAATAATTATTTGATTGTAAATATTCCCGAATTTAAACTTCATGCAATAGATAATGACAGTCTGGTATGGAGTATGAATGTAGTTGTTGGTAAAAATCAACATAAAACCGTAGTTTTTAATGGTACTATAAAATATGTCGTATTTAGCCCTTATTGGAATATTCCTTACAGTATCATGAAAAATGAAACATTACCAGCCCTTAGAAAAAATGCCAACTATCTAAAAAAACATAATATGGAATGGAATGGCAATTCCATAAGGCAAAAACCAGGTGCAAATAATTCCCTTGGATTGGTAAAATTTTTATTCCCAAACAGTCATTCTATCTACTTGCACGACAGTCCTGCTAAATCGTTATTTAATGAAACAAACAGGGCTTTTAGCCACGGTTGTATAAGAGTAGCAGAAGCACAAAAATTAGCAACCTATTTGTTAAGAAATGATAGCAGTTGGAATGAAGAAAAAATAATTGAAGCGATGAATGCTGGCAAAGAACAATCAGTTACTTTAAAAACTCAAATACCAGTTTTTATTGCCTATTTCACAACTTGGGTGGGTAGAGATGGTCTAATAAATTTCAGAAAGGATATATATGACCGGGATAAAAACCTATTGAATATGATAATGAATTAAGATTGTAATTAACTAAAAATAGGTTTTTTAAAATAATATGTTACATTTGTATAGCTTTAATGTTTTTAGTTTTCACTGTTGGCTGATTTGATTATGTTCCAAATGTCGTTTTCAGTTCATTGTACCAACTATAACATTATAGTTTTTATTTAATTATTTAAAAGTTTTTTACAATGAACATCTATGTAGGAAATCTTAGTTGGTCTATGACTGATGAAGATTTAAACAGTCTTTTCTCACAGTATGGCAGTGTTACAAGTGCTAAAATTTTGAAAGACAAAATGAACGGTCGCAGTAAAGGTTTTGGTTTCGTAGAAATGGAAGATGATGAAGCTGCTAAAACAGCTATCGCAAACCTAAACGAAACTGATGTACAAGGTCGTAAATTAATCGTTAACGAATCACAACCACGTCCGGAAGGAGAAGGTGGCTACAAAAAACGTAGTACTGGTGGATTTGGTGGCGGTGGCGGAAGTCGCGGCGGTGGTGGCGGCGGAAGTCGTGGTGGTTACGGCGGCAGCGGCGGTGGAAATCGCAGTGGTGGCGGTGGTTACGGCGGCGGAGGCAATCGCAGCGGCGGCGGCGGATACGGTGGTGGTGGTGGTAACAGAGATTATTAATTTCCATTACGATATTCACAAAAAAAATCCTTTCATTTATTTGAAAGGATTTTTTTTTCGTTAGTAATATTTTGCTATGTAGCGAAATAGAAATATTTTAAA
>Ga0209181_10004171_pt1 | contig 21752 bp, 16 predicted proteins | sample MAT05_FD_187208 | JGI IMG/M metagenome (GOLD analysis project Ga0209181, IMG submission 187208) | Freshwater microbial communities from Lake Fryxell liftoff mats and glacier meltwater in Antarctica - MAT-05 (SPAdes) (version 2) | ecosystem: Environmental > Aquatic > Freshwater > Ice > Liftoff... | reverse complement strand
TCGCATTCCTAATGCTTTAGCAACGGTGGCAACATGAGAGCCAATTTTGCCTAAGCCGAGAATACCAAGAGTCTTCTTATAAACTTCAACACCCGTAAAGCTCTTACGATCCCACTGACCTCCTTTAAGCGATGCATTGGCAGCAGGAATAAATCGCGATAATGACATCATCATCGCCAGCGTATGTTCGGCAGCAGCGATCGTATTGCCTTCAGGAGAGTTGACAACCACAATGCCATGACGAGTAGCTGTAGGAACGTCTACGTTATCGACCCCAACACCAGCACGACCAATGATCTTGAGGTTTTTGCCAGCTTCGATCGCTTCTTTAGTGAGCTTTGTCCCAGAGCGAATCATGATCGCGTCATATTCGGGAAGAACTTGGATGAGTTCTTCAGGGCTAAGGGTAGTTTTTACATCAACGGTAGCGACTTGAGAGAGGATGTCGATACCGACTTGGTCGATGGGGTCAGAAACGAGAACTTTGGGCATAACGATTAAAAAATGTACCAGTGCCTATAGCGGAGGGGTTGCGGCTACGCTTTAAATCTTAAGCGCACTTTTGAGCGCTAGATGTCACGCAGCTTAGACACACTAAGACGACAATAATTGCTTACACCAATAATATTAAGGCAAAACCAAATAATCTACACAAGGATATGGTTACGCTTATTCGTGTACAGCGATCGCTATATACCCCGTCCAAGTCGAAAACTTCGGTTTTCAACTTGGACAAAAAGAAAAACCCGAAGCGGGGCTTCGCCTGCGACCATCTACAAGAACTACGGGTTTGATCTTAGACGCGGTATAGAACCCAAATTTAAGGTAGTAAGCAAAATCCATCATCTCAAATTTGGACTTTAATAGAAATTATTTATGACTTGGCAATATTTCCTGATCTTTGTGGCGGCGCTGTTGGCAGGTGGACTAAATGGAATTGCTGGCGGCGGCAGTTTTATTTTATTTCCTGTTTTAATGTTTGTCGGAATTCCGCCGATTATTGCTAATGCTACTAATTCGATCGCTTTATTACCTGGGACATTGGCAAGCGCAGGCGCATATCGCCGTGAATTTGCTAAAGACAAGAGATCGCTAATTCAGGTCTGTTTGCTAGGCGCGATCGGCGGCTTAGCAGGGGCAATTTTGTTGTTAAAAACGCCACCTGAAGTCTTTTTACGAATTTTGCCTTATTTATTGCTGACCGCAACATTAGCATTTGCTTTTAGTAAAAATCTCACTATATGGGTTGAGCAGCAACAACAACGATTTGCCAATTTCAAGGCAATGCGATCAATATTAATTACGGTTTTACAATTAGTTGTTGCTGTATACGGCGGTTTTTTTGGCGGAGGCATGGGGATTTTGTTTCTGGCAACCTTTGCGCTGATGGGTATGACTAATATTCACCGCATGAATGCTTACAAAACAATGCTGACAAGTTGCATTAATGCGATCACTGTTATTCCCTTTGTGATTGCAGGCGCAATCCTTTGGAAAGAAGGAGCGATCGCAGCAATTGGAGCCGTGATCGGTGGCTATATCAGTGCTTATTATGCTCAAAAAATTGCGCCTAGTTTGGTGCGCCGCTTTGTGATTGGCGCAGGTTCAGCAATGACCTTATACTTTTTTGTCAAAAGTTGGCTTGCATAAAAATTATTTCATCGCGAATTTTATTTCATCACAAATTATTGTGAAGTTGCATCAACCTGCTTATTTTGCACCTTATGTAAATGCCATAGTTAGCGCTATATCTCATTTTTAGGTATGTAGTGATGTATACAGAAATTTCCTTTCTACTCACCTTAAATACACAGTAGTTCTTGTATACAGTATACATATTCAACTTTGCAGAGCAATAATGCGTCATATTTTTCAGAAAAGCTTACACAAGATCCTTCTCATTGCTGCTGCGAGCGCAGTGCTTGCCGCTTGCAACTCTGCACCGCCAACAAATACTGCTTCTAAAGATAATGCTCTAGCTCCAACTACCACAGCAAATCAATCAGGTAGTAAGGATAAAAAAGCAAAGCAAGATATTCGAGTGCAATTGCCTTTTTTAAAACAAAGTCTTGATGCACCTCTGATTTTGGCGATCGAGAAGGGATACTTTGCCGAAGAAGGATTAAACGTCAGTTATGAACGTGGCTTTGGTAATGCTGACACTATTAGCAAGCTAGGTACTGGCAAGTATGACCTTGCGTTTAGCGATATTTATAACGCAATGGAGTTTAATGACAAGAATCCTAATGATAAAATTCTTGCCGTTGCCATATATCAAAACAAAGCTCCTTTTTCGATTGTTACTTTTAAAGCAAATGGAATTAAGACTCCCGCTGATTTGGTAGGTAAGAAGCTTGGTGCACCCGTAGGTGATGGGCCACGTAAGCTATTTCCACTTTTTGCCAAAGAGGTGAAGATCGCCCCTGATTCGGTTACTTGGGACACGATGGAACCAAAATTGCGTGAAACTTTCTTGTTACAAGGTAAAGTTGATGCGGTTAGCGGTTTCTATACTTCAGTTGTGCCCTCACTGATTAAAGGTGGGAAGACAATGGATGATATCCAAATCTTTTTCTATGATGAGTATGGGCTAGATTTCTACGGCAATGGAATTTTAGTAAAGCAAGATTTCATGACCAAAAATCCTGAAGCAATCCGATCTTTCCTCAAAGCTTATTTCCGTGGAATGCAGGAAGTTGTTAAAGATCCTACCGCTGCTCTAGATTTAGTAGTCTCTACTGACCAAAGTAAATTGATGGATCGAGATGCCGAAAAGCTGCGTCTAAAATTGGCGATTGAACGGATGTATGTAACACCAGAAGTGGAAGCCTCGGGCTTTGGTGGTGTGGACATGAAACGATTAGAAAAGAGTGTTAATCAGACCGTTGAGGGATTTAAGTTAAAACCTGTTACTGCCGCTGATATCTTCACTGATAAGTTTTTGCCCGCTAAAGATCAACGTTTGGTGCCACCAACTAGCGATCGCAAACCATTGCTTTAATTAACTCAATCCCCCAATGATGAAATGGTACAACCTCTAACTTCTACTTCTAATGAAATTGTATCTCCTTCTATGCCCTTGCTAGAGTTTGATAAAATTGGCTTGGAGTACCCGTTTGAAGAATCAATGCGTACCATCATTCAGGAAATCTCTTTAAGCGTTCAGCCTGGTGAGTTTGTAACGTTTGTTGGTCCAAGTGGATGTGGTAAAACCTCGATCTTAAGAATGGTTTCGGGCTTGAGTCCGACCAAAATTGGTGAGTTGCGTTGCCATAATCAAGCTGTAACTAAACCGCTCAAGAATGTAGGCATTGCTTTCCAAAACCCAGTGCTGTTACCTTGGCGACGCACGATTGACAATGTTTTGTTGCCTCTCGAAATTGTATCTCCCTATAAGCGAGACTTTAAAGTTAATCGGGCCCGTTACTTAGAGATGGCTCAAAAGCTCTTGCAAGCAGTTGGTCTAAAGGATTTTCAGCAACAGTTCCCATGGCAATTATCAGGTGGGATGCGTCAGAGAGCTTCGCTTTGTCGAGCATTGATTCACCAGCCTGAGATTCTGTTATTAGATGAGCCATTTGGAGCGCTAGATGCCTTCACTCGTGAAGAAATGTGGGTGATGCTGCAAACCTTGTGGATGCAGGCAAAGTGTGTAGGAATGCTAATTACTCACGATTTGCGAGAGGCAGTATTTTTGTCAGATACAGTCTATGTGATGAGTCCGAGACCGAGTGAAATTGTCTTCAAGCTTAAGGTCGATTTGCCTCGTCCGAGAACCTTAGAAATGTGTCTCAGTGATGAATTTGCACATCTCGCCGCCGAGTTACGCCGCCATATACACAAGAGCTAAATAAAGAATCTAAGCGCCAAACCATATATTAAAAATCATCTATTAACGTGGAACATATATGCAGGGATCAGTTGAGAGTTTAAGGCGATCGCCAAAAAAGTTTGATTTTGAGGCTTTTCTAAATACGAAAGCCGCAACAGTCATTTTGCCAACGATCGCGACAGTTGTACTATTCATGATTTGGGAAGCGGCGGTATTGGCCCTTAAAATTCAACCTTTTAATTTACCTGCACCTTCTAAAATACTAGAGGCTTCAATCAAATTTGCACCTCAACTTGCCGAGAACTCTTTACGCACAATTTGGACTACCTTTGCAGGTTTTATACTCGCTAGTGTGGTCGGGATAGTTTTAGGATTTTTAATTGGTTACTCAAAATTAATTTATTTAACTTTCTATCCATTACTAGTTGCTTTCAATACGATTCCTAAATCAGCGTTAGTTCCATTACTTGCAGTTTGGTTCGGGGCAAATGCAATTCCTGCGATCGTAACTGCCTTTTTATTAGCATTTTTTCCAATCGCGGTTAACGTTGCTCTAGGTTTAGAGACGATTGAACCAGAGATGAAAGATGTTTTATATGCTCTTGGCGCATCAGACTTTGAGATTTTCCAAAAAGTAGGTTGGCCGCATACACTTCCCTATGTATTCGCTTCTCTTAAAATTGCTGTTTCATTTTCTTTCATCGGAGCCGTAATTGCAGAGTCGATCGCCTCTAATGCAGGCTTAGGATATCTAATCGTACAAGCAGCCTCAGACTTTAATGTTCCGCTTGCCTTTGCAGCCCTAATTGCTCTCGCAGTCTTAGGAGTCATGCTCTATGCCTTATTTGTCGCTGTTGAGAAGAAAGTCATTTACTGGGCAAGGTAAATTTAATTCCCTTAAAGCAAAAAAGCTCGCTAAGCGAGCTTTTTTGCTTTAACGAGGTTTAGGTAACCATGCCCAATGGCGGTAATTTTGATGTAAATGATCTTTGGGTTCATTACTTAAGATCTCATCATCAAATATTTGGCGATCGCGATTACTACTATTTTTCGGCTGCTTCTGATTTTCACTACGAGTTTTCATAACTCTTTTCAATCCATAAATCTATATTTATATTTGTATTATAAACTACATTTATTAAAAATAATAATAGTGTTACGCTTTGATAACATAAAACCTTACAACAATTTGCTTTCAAACCCGCCATAGAGAAGAACAAAAAACCATTGCAGGGCAAAGTACTGCAATGGTTTTTTGTAGCGATTTTCATGATAACTGCTGTAAAAAGAAGAGGCGGCGCAAAGCGCCGCCTCTTCTTTTTGAGATTTTACTAAAAGCTAAACTGAGTTCGGAGATTACCAACAAATACAGTTGGGTTAGTCGAGAAACTATTAGGATTAAAAATTGCGTAAACCGCAGGTACGATCGCGATATTTTTACTGAGCGGATAGTAGTAAGAAAGCTCTAAATCATATTGAGTAGCGCCATCACCTCCACCAGAAGCCAGAAAGTTACGTCCACTGCTGTAACTATGAGGGACAACAAAAGAAAGTACAGCCAACGCACTCTCCTTAAACAGATCAGGAAATGCTAAACCAAATTGGAATGCATTAACGTTAACGCTACCACCCTGAATAGCAGGATTAAGAGGCGAAATATTCGTACTACCGTAAGAATAACGACCAAAAACACCAAAACCTTTAGAGATTAACCAATCAAAGTTCAAGATAATTGTGTCGGCAGTAGCATTGTTGATTCCACCGCCTTGACCATCATCAGCAACACCATAAGGTAAAGGTTCAGCAGTTGCACCAGTAACCCGATCAGTATCAGAGCGAACGTTAGTGGTTTTAATATTGGATCGCGTGTATAAGAAACGAATGTTGGCATCCCGACTTGGCGAATATACTAACTCTGCTGTTAATGTATTTGTGCCGCCAAACAAGCCTTGTTGAGGATTGCTGGAAGTATTGAAGTTAGGATTAGTAGCTGGTAGAAATTCTGTGTTTTCACCAAGATAAGCAGCAGTAAGCCTAAACTGCGGATTGAGCGTCCAAGTTACGACTGCTCCAGAACCACGATCAACCGCATTTGACAAAGTACTTCCATTTGAGTTAAAGCTAGTCGCACCTGTCACGAAGTTAGTGAAACGGTTTCCATCAAAATAACGATAGAAGTTTAAACGAGGACCGATCGCTATATTGATATTACTTGCGACGGGGAAACTATAGAACAACTCCCGAATATTAAAAACGTTTGCACTTGGTACACCTGTCTGATCAAGGAACGGAGTTCCCCAAGAATTGAAGAAGCCCTGCGAAACAAAGCTATTGGCTGGAGAGTTCCCATTTCCAGTCACCAGTTGAGTTACTAAAGCATCTTTGCCAGTAAATGATGTGGTCAGGTTGAGAAATAGATAGTAGCCAAAAGTTAGGTTAGGGCGTGCTGCTGTGTTAGTTAAAGGCTGTCTAGTTATAGGATTGCGTGCACCAGTCTCCCTAATAACATCTCCAGAAGCTGCCGCCCCAGTCATATTAAAGAAGGCAAGACCACTAAGCTTAGTCGTTGTTGAAAACTGCTGTGCTTCGAGCTTAGCAGTCTTTGCATCTAGAGCGTCCACTCGACCGCGTAGAGTAGCCAATTCAGCCGCGAATTCTTCCTGTAGTTTTTGTAAAGTGGCAAGATCTTCTTTAGATACCTTATCCGCTAGCCCTGCGGAAATAATCTCATTGATCTTATCCAAACAAGCATTTAGCCCAGCCGCAAACTCATACCTAGCTAAAGCTTTACCACCTCGAAAAGTACTGTCTGGATAACCCGCAATACATCCATAACGTTCGACTAAAGATTGCAAAGCTGTAAATGCCCAATCAGTTGGACGCACATCAGATAGCTGTGAAACAGAGGTAACTGCCGCAACATCAGAAGTTTCAACAAGCTTATCTACTTCTAAGTTACTGACTGATGAACTTGAAGATAGATTTTGTTGGAGCGTTACAGCCGATTCTTGGCGATCAATTAAATTACTAATTGATTGTGGAACAGGTGGCGATGAAATCGATAAATCAACAGTCGGTAAATTAGGTGATGAATCCTTAGATAAAGTTCCTGACGTTTCAGGCGCAGCAGTTTTAGGCGCAGCATTTATAGATGTATTGTCCAAAGCAGATACAGTGGCAAACATCGCACCAAACATTGTCAGACATGAAAGCGAATTATTGAAAGCCTTTGACATAAATCCTCAAACCAACTACATGAGCAACGAGCGTTTAAATCCAAAAAATTAAATTCAAAACATCGCCTTAATTTGGATACTGTATACAGTATCCAAATTAAGGCGATTAAACGTTAGATTTGCGATCGCTTTCTGTATTGCAGATTACAACCCAGAAATTGGTAGGAAGGCTTAGCGACTATCGAATTTCTGTATCTAATTTCTGTATTTACAAACACAGAATATTTAACTTCACTCGGCTTAAATAATTAGAGTTATGTATACAGTATACAAATGCTAGTTACTAGTCAGCCCTTATTTAAACGCTTTTGGTATCCCGTCATACCAATGTCCTTACTGGCAAAAGACAAGCCCCAAAGTTTTCAACTTCTTGGACAAAAAATTGTTATATGGTTAGGCTCTGAAGGTAAACCTGCGGCGGCGGCTGATCGCTGTTGTCATCGCTCAGCGCATCTCTCACTCGGTAAAGTCGAAAATGGGGCGATCGCTTGTGCTTATCATGGGTGGCAATATGACAGCAGTGGCAACTGTGTACGAGTTCCTCAACTGCCAATCGACACCGCTATTCCTAAAAATTATCGCATCAATACTTTTGCTTGCGAAGAACGCTATGGCTATGTGTGGCTATGTATGGGCGATCCACTTAATAAAATCCCAGAGATTCCTGAAGCGAGCGATCCAGAATTTCGTTTGATTCCAGAGTTTTATGAAGTGTGGAATTGTGCTGGATTGCGGGTAATGGAAAATGAAATGGATTTAGCCCATCCAACTTTCGTGCATACAACTACTTTTGGCAGCACTGATCATCCAATTCCCGAACAACTAGATATCATCGAAACTGATTATGGGATCAAGGCAACGGCAATTCTCGGTGTTGTCAATCCAGAATCTCAGCAAAAGAATTTAAAAATGGATAACAATATCACTCATCGCAAGCTAGAGATGGATTGGTTTATGCCTTTTACCTGCAAGTTACGGATCAACTACCCGAATGGGTTAGTACATATCATCGTGAATACAGCAACTCCAATTGATGATAAGTCTTCTCAAATTGTCCAGTTCTGCTTGCGGAATGACACCGAAGAACAAACGAAAGCCGCCGATGCGATCGCCTTTGATCGTCAAGTGACTTTAGAAGATAAAGTAATTTTAGAATCAACCGATTATGATGTACCGCTAGACGCGAAGCTGGAGCAGCATATGATGACTGATCGCCCAGGACTAGTCATGCGTCGTAAACTTGCGGCGATGCTTAGTGCCTAATTGTTCTAGCGGGCTAATTTAACTACCGCGATAAGTGCTATAAGCCCAAGGCGAGACTAATAGAGGGACATGGTAGCGATCGCTAACATTAGAAATACCAAATCGAATAGGAACACGACTTAAAAAAGCAGGTTCTGTTTGAGATACTTTAAAACCTGCAAAATAATCGTTGACATTAAACCAAATCTCGTATATTCCCACCTGCATCTCTTCTTCGTTTAGTAATAGCTCATCTGTCCTGCCATCTTGATTTGTGTGCAGAGTTTTAAGTAAATTTTTTTGATCATTGGCGATCGCCCACAATTCGATCTTCATATTTCTTGCAGGGCATCCATGCACTGTATCAAGAACGTGAGTTGAGAGTTTTCCAGACATGATTTAACAGGTTAATATTTTGATCGACGATGTTTTGCATTGTCTAATAAAATATTTTACTTCACAACTGTATACTGTATACATTAAGCTAATATACAAATTCACGCTTTCCATAATTTCAACCTTGCTATCTATGACAGCATCCAACGGTACAAGAAGAGTATTTATTTGCGGTTCGGCGCTGCGTGGACAGCCCGATCATGGCAATTTGCAAGACGCTAAGTTTATCCGTCCTGCGCGAACTCAATTACGCTATCGACTCCATGCTGCAGGTGATGGTTGGCATCCTGCAATTTACGAAGTTATGACTGACGGCATTTCCATTCCTGGGGAAGTCTATGAGATACGAAATTCAGAATTTGATTATTTAGCCGCCAATGAACCGCCAAATATGTATCCTGCGGATGTTTATTTAGAAGATGGAGAAGTTCTAACCGCTTTTCTTTATCCTCAAAAATTAATCGAACAGTTTAACTGGATTGACATCTCTGATCTTGGAGGCTGGGCTGCCTATAAAAGCGCTCTATAGCGACTGCCATCTTTACAAACCCGAAATAAGCCCGAAAAGAAAAGACGGCGCAAGGTACTATCTTAGCGCTATAGTTATTGGCAGAATTGTAATATTTGCAAGAAGATTATCAGGGGCATCAGCTTATGTCAGCCGCAGCCAAAAAATACCGTCTAATTACCCGTAGTGATTTTGACGGCGTTGTTAGCGCCGTATTACTAAAAGAATTAGATATGATCGATGACATCCTCTTCGTTCATCCTAAAGATGTGCAAGACGGGAAAGTCGAGGTTTGCGATCGCGACATTCTGACTAATTTGCCATACATCGAAGGGGCCCATTTAATTTTTGATCACCATACAAGTGAAACAATGCGGGTGTATGACACCCCTGAAAATCATATTATTGAAGGTGAAGCACCCTCAGCCGCAAGGGTCGTTTATAACTATTACGGTGGCAAATTAAAATTTCCGCACATTTCGCAAGCGATGATGCAAGCTGTAGACAAATGTGATTCTGCTCAGTTTGATATCGATGATATTCTCCGTCCTCAAGGCTGGGTATTGCTGAGTTTTCTAATGGATTCGCGCACAGGATTAGGAAGATTTCGCGAGTTTACTATCTCTAACTATGCATTGATGATGGAATTAGTGGAAGGCTGTCGCCGTATGACCATTGAAGAAATCATGGAGCTTCCGAATATCAAAGAGCGTGTAGAGCTTTATTTTGTGCAGCAGGAAATCTTTAAAAGACAGATTCAGAATTGCTCAGAAGTCCACGACAAGCTAGTCATAGTTAATTTGCAGAATGAATCAACTATTTATGCGGGTAACCGCTTTATGGTGTATGCGTTATACCCTGAGTGCAATATCTCCATACATGAAATGTGGGGAAGGCAAAAACAAAATTCAGTGTTTGCGGCAGGAAAGTCCGTTCTAAATCGCACCTGTCCTATTAACATCGGTGAGTTGATGTTGCGGTACGAAGGCGGTGGACATGCCAACGCGGGAACTTGTCAGGTCGAAAATGATCGAGCCGAAGTGGTTAAACAGGAACTGATTGATATCATTACTCGGAATAATGTGATGCAACCAGTGACGTTAATTTAGAACGAAGGATCGCTAAAGCTTTGGCACGATGACTAATCTTAGCTTTTACCTCAGGCAGAATTTCGCTAAAGGTTTGCTGCATCTCTGGCACTAAGAAAATTGGATCGTATCCAAATCCACCAGAGCCACGAGGAGCTTCAGCGATCGCTCCTTTACAAATACCAACAGCATCGGCAACGATATCGCCATCTGGTGAGGCGATCGCGATCGCACAGACAAACTGAGCTTCACGATTAGAGTGCTTAGCGAGTTCATTCAAAACTCGATTGATCCGAGCGTTATCTGTATCTGCATATCTGGCAGACAGTACTCCTGGAGCACTATTAAGGGCGATCACTTCTAGCCCAGAGTCATCGGCGATCGCCCATTCATTAGTGGCGATCGCAACTTGAGAAGCTTTGAGATGAGCGTTCTCAATAAAAGTTACACCTGTTTCTTCAACATCAATGCTGTCAGGTTTAGGGATGAGAGTTATGCCTAAGTCTGCGAAATAAGCACGAAACTCTTTTATCTTTCCAGCATTACCACTTGCAATCACTAAACTAGTAATTACTAATTTTTGGAGTTGAGTTGATACATCAGACATTTCTTAGACCATCATTTTTAATCAATCTTATCGCACTTAAAACCCATAGAATATGAGTTACAGCCTATTGAGGCTTTGAAAGGTATAGAGAAATTTTTGAAAGTGCCGCAAAGCGGCACTTTCAAAAATTTCTCTGGGTTTTACAAAAGCGCAAAGCTCTGTAAAGCTTTGTACAGACTCATATTCTATAGGTTGATTGATTATGGCTTTAGCATTATGGCTTTAGCCCAAGGAAGAAGTCTGCTTGGAAGCGATCGCTAGTTTCTGAATAAACAAAAACTAAGCCCCCAAGTTTATCGATGTTTTTTTGGATTGGTTCTACTAACTCTGATTTAGATGGTTTGTCAAGACCATCAGAAGTTTTTGGCGCATTATCAGGCGCTAACCCTTCAGAAAACGAGAGGTAACCAGTCATGAGTAGTTTAGCGAGCGCATTGGCATTGAGATAAAAATAACCAAAATTTGGTTGAGGCATATCGGCGATCGCGTCACGAAACATCTCTGACTCAGCCAGCGATGGCTTAGGCGTTGGTATAAAGGCAGCGGCAGTATCTGACCCAAAAGTGAGCATCAAAGTCTGGCGATCGCGCCACCCGTATGCAAAAACACTTTGAGTTGTCCCCTCTTCTCGAAAATCAAAAAACTCAAAACTGGTTAATAAAGTTGTCCCAACTTGGCGCTTTTTGACCTGAAAAGCACCTTTACCTAAATTGGTAAAATATTTTGTTAATTTGGCAAGCGCAGCATTTGCGGCTTCAGGCTTCGATGTCCGAATTAACATTCCTGAGGTTATAGGGAAACCAATTTCCTTGAGCGGAGAGAGATCGCTCGGAAAAGCCACAAAAGCATATTCACCATCCATCCAAGAGATAATATCTTTCTCAATGTCGATACCTGACTCTGCTCCTAAAATCATTGGGGCAACTATTCGCAATCCCTCAACAAAAATTTTGTAGGTTGGTTCAAGTTTTGACTCTTCGACAAACCATTGCCACTGACGGTTAAAATTGCGACTGTTAATTGAACCATAAACATTTGATGGCAAATATGACAAAAGGCGATCGCGGGTCTGGGTATCTTTGGGCTGAGGCGCTCGCACTTCTGAGAAATAACTACTGCTTTGACTTCGTATGCCTTTAGGCGTTACCCATGCAAACAAATCAAAGCTACTATATTGTGACAAAGTATATTTTAAGCTCTGAATATACTCGGCTCGACTAAATCCTGGAATTTCGGAAGTTTCAGGCAAATCAGCAGCCAACAGCTCTGCAAACTGACCAAGCCCTTTAAAATCTCCATAGCCCACAAATAACGAACGATTCCACAATGGGTTATTAAGCGATCGCAAAAAGAGTTGATTATCAGCTAGAGATAGTGACTGAAGTTCAGAACTAGAAGCAGATGTATCAATCATTTTCTGAATAGCTTCGCGATCAGAAGCGATTACAGCAAATCCACTTGGCAATTTAGCGATCGCCAAACGTTTGAACCTAAAATCTGAGAAATTAGGCTTAATCTCTTCATGATTTTTGAGATGGGAGAGCGAGCGGAGTGCCTGAGAAGTGTTTAATTTTTTGGAAGATTCTGGCTTATCTTCTTCAACTTCTTCAACTTCGTCTTTCAACTCCCATTCTAAAATTTTTACGTTTTGATATAGTGTTTCAGTGGGTTTTAAAGTGTTAAGTCCTTTTACTTTCTCAATAAAAACCTCAAACTGTTTATCATCAGTAACCATCGACAAAGCTGCGAATACCAACTCTGCTTTGTTGGTTGGATTATTTAAAAAAGTGATCATCACTTCTTTGCCCAACCAAGGTTGCACATCTTTAGCAATTGAGATGGGAGGAGATCCACCTAAAAAGTTCAACAACTTGTCAAGAGCCAAGATCGGGCTTGGAATAGGTAACTTGAATTGGTCGAAAGCTTGCCAAGAAAGCGGATCAAGATCGACAATCAGCAAGCCGATCGTATCGCTAGGTATCTGTTTAGTGATCCTAAGAGAACGCTGTGTAAATGTATAAGCATCCGTGGCGCTAGCCTTTTGCTGCGCAGGTAAAGCGCTCAGATAGTCAATTGAGCTTTGACGAATTGCCGATATTTCACTAACAGAAGTAGCGATCGCAGGCAAAGCCGATGTACTGGCACTAATCGCCAAAATCGTGGCAAACAAACTCCTCACTTAAAACCCTCTATATAATTTAAATTCAAGACAATACTTACAGTGCTTTGCGATGAAACCAAACTCAGATTTTTGTAAAAGCCTCCCCAAGAAGCGACAAGTGCGGGGCTTTTACAAAAATATTGTGGTTCGCTTGTTGGCAATTTGCTGTAGGATGTGTTGCTCGTTGTGCAGCACATCCTATAGTTTAGGACAAATTGCAGCTAGAAATCTTAGCTAAAAGCGTTGCATACTGAGACTGAAACTCTTTGGCTTTAGTATCTTTAGATTGATGCCAAGCTGCTAACCAGAGAGGTGTTGGGAAATGTCCATCAGGTAGTGGAGTCTGAGGATATACCGAATTAGATCCAATCCAAGTTCCATTCTGTCGCCAACCTACCTGATCGCTAAAGGTTTGCCAACCTTTCATTGCTTTATCTTCTTCGATTACTGCACCAAAAATATCACTCATTTCGTCGGACAATCTATTTCCCGCAGAACTAGGAGAAACTTGGGACTTAGTAAGCTTGGCAGCCTGATTAGATAGTTCGGAGGGAATCAATCGCAACAACTGCGCTGAAACTTTAATCTGATTTGCTTTTTGTGATAAAACTTGCTCTTGAGCTTGTTTTACTTCTTTAATTAAAACTGGTGCAAGAATGCGGAATTGATTATTGGGATTTGAGACTGCAGAACTTACCGATTGAACCATTACTGACCAAGCTCCTAGACCAAAGCGATCGCCCATCTCCTGTAGCTGATTGCAGATTGCTGCTAGGTTTTGACGACTCCGAGGACTGTCAGGCTGCTTAAACAACTCCAGCATATTCCGCAACTTGTTCGGGACTTCAGATTGAAAAACTGCTAACATCGCTCTTGGATCATTCTTGATACCTGACTTGGCAGATACGTTAGGAACACCCAAAGTTTTTGTTTCAGTTTCTTTCCCTGAAATCAAGTTTTGAAGATGCGCTTTTAAATTTGCAAAGATTTGATCGGAACCCGACATAATTGCATCGACTGAATCCTTGGTCAGTCCGTAAGGACTTTGGAGAAGAATTACTAGCTCTTGCAATTTATCAAATGCTTGTAAAAAAAGTGTCTGAAGATGCTGATCAACCTTCAAGTTCTTGTTCTCACGCATAACCTTAAAATAGTCTTCAAAGTTATGAGAAACATGTTGAATGCTGCTGAATCCTAGCATCGCTGCTCCTCCCTTAATAGAGTGGGCGGCGCGAAATATTTCATTTACGGCTTCAGAATCCTGCATCAGTGATTGCAAATTGAGCAGCCCTGATTCAATTGTTTGAAGATGCTCCTTTGCTTCCTCTATGAAGTACCCCGTAATCTGTTTTTGCTTATCCTGATCCATGATGCTAACCCCTTTAATGTTGAATTGTTATTTATTACAGTTATTTATTACAAAAGCGGCAAGTTCTGCCACTTCTCTTACTTATCCGAGAATTGATGACATATAGATTTGATTTTGAGCGCTAAATCCATAACGACCTTGGCTATGTTGCTGCCACAAACTATCGATGATTTGCAAGTCATCACAAGAAATTTGCTTAATATCCTCAGTTGATAATACAGAACCCAGATTTTTGTGAGCCGCTTGACACATCACATTCCATGTTTCTTGATTTGCTTCCTGCCATTTACCACTGGATAGCAAAGTTCGCAATTTGGTGTAGTTGACCGATGTGCTAGAGATAAGTGAGGGTTCAGAACTCGATACTTCTCTATTTGCAATAACCGATGTACTAGAGCGGCGAAACCGTAAAGTCATAGTGCCATTGCTTTCTCCATCACCTAACAAAATTGCTTCACCAGATTCTGTGAGTTTGATCGCAATTTCGACTTCATCTAAAGCTAGCCCATTAGCTGAAACGGTAGAGCTTTCCGTTGCAAGTTGCTGCACTAAGCTGGCTAGTCGCTGAATGCTGTCTTTAACCTTGCTAGTGCTAATCGCTTTAATCGACTTGCCACTGGCGCGATCGCCATTTGCCACAAATTCAATTAGTATTTCTTCGCTATTCATAAGATCCTTGCATGGGCTAGTTATTAGATTAAGACAATTTCTGATTAAATGTTAGGAGGAAGCTACCTCAGAGCTATGAATATCTAATTCTCTATTTGGATTATTAGTTAAATTATTATTCAAAGAGTTATTTAAATTATTGTCTTTATCAATGCTCTTGTCATTACCATTATTGCTAGAACCATTGCTTTTAACAATTTCATCAGCTTGATTGTGATCAGCTTGATTATGATCAGCTTGATTATGATCATCATTATGCTGATCATTATTATTACTAGCATTAGTATTAACGCTGGTATTAGCGCTAATTAGCGTATTGGTTACTACTGGGATGACATTAGAAGCAATAGTTACACTCGCTTTAGTCGCTGTAATTCTAGCAGCGATCGCTCGTTTTGTTAGGGCTGTATTATAAGCTGTCGTAATGGCAAGTCGATCAACCATACCCAGTACCCGCTTAGGCTGATTGCGATCAACTACTGGCATTTGCCGTAAGTCCCTCGTTGCCATGCGCTTGAGAGCTTCCGCAAGGGATTCATCAGCAAATGTACAGATCACTTCGCGCGTACAAATATTTTGAACAGTCATTTCTTCAATCAATGGATTGCCTACAGGTGCAGATAGCACCCGCTTAATATCTTGAGTTGTAAGGATACCCTGCAAATGGTTGATGTCATCAAATACTAAAGCGCTGTGATGATAGCCACTAGTAATAAATTGCGCGGCTTGAAGCAAAGGCATCGAATATTTGACCGAAGCAGGATTTAGGGTCATTACTTCGGCAATTTTGATTTTTTCGAGGACTTCAATATCAGCTGGTAAGTCTGACCATTGCATGATCATGCGATCGGGTCTCGATGTGTCAATTTGGTCAAGTACCCATGCGCAGAGTCCAACGGCTGCCATCAGTGGCAAAACGATCCGATAATCACGAGTCATTTCAAATAATAACAAAACCGATGTTAAGGGCGCACGAACTGTTCCCGCCAAAACTGCCGCCATACCAACTAAGGCATAAGCGGGAGAAGCCGCGATTGGGATCGAGGCAGGTAAAAAGCTGGCGATCGCTTGACCATATAAACTACCAAGCACTGCTCCTAAAAAAATCGAAGGTGCAAAGATCCCCCCCACAAAACCACTACCTGAACTAATTGCCGTTAACAAAAGCTTAATTACTAGCAAAATACTCAATAGAGGAATAGTAAAAGGAGTATCTTGTAAGATCGATTCCACCGTTTCATAGCCGATCCCGATCGCTTCAGGAAAAGTCAAAGCGATTATTCCCACACACAATCCGCCCATTAGCAATTTAATCGGCATCGGTAAATGTCGCATAAACGGGGCGATCGCCCATTCTCCCGCAAAAAATTTCTTGGCTTGTTTAACTGCATGCGTAAACATTAATGCCACAACACTGGCTAGCACCCCCAAACCTAAATATAAAGGCAGTTCCCAATAACTTCGCACTTCATAAACAGGCAAACTAAACGCTGGACGCTCGCCAAGACTAATTTGGGATACCAATGCGGAAATCACCGAGGCGATTACCACAACACTCACATCAGAATTAGGACTAGATTTATTCGTGCGATAAGAATCACGTAGCAAAACCTCAAGGGCAAAAAATACACCTGCGATCGGTGCATTAAAGCCTGCGGCTAGACCTGCTGCGCCCCCTGCGCCTATCAATAGTCGAATGCGTTCACTAGAAAACTGCAACATTCGTCCTAGCAAAGATCCAATATTACTGCCTAGCTCAACGCTTGGACCTTCAGGCCCCAATGAAGCTCCTGAACCTAGCGAAAGTGCTGCCGCCACTGTCTTTAGGGGGATTTGCGAGTATGGTAATTGCCCCACATCACGGGTCGAAGCTTTCGCTTCTGCTTGATCTAACTTAAATCGGAATACACTGACAACTAGCGCGCCTAACATAGGAATAAATATGCTTGCCCAAGCCCACTTGGCACTGATAAATACGGCTAGCTGATGCCAATAGAGTTCTTGTGTAAATAAAATCAGCTTGCGAAATAGCGTTACCGCAGTGCCACTGATCACGCCGACAGCGATCGCTGACACAAGCATTACCGTCTCCGCAGATGGCTGAAGACGGTTTAAGACAGTCACCAGTAGGCGGGAAAGCGACATGGCGGAGAACTTGTGGGGAGAATTAAGTGTAGCTTGAGTAGTTGGCTGGAACTTCTTAGAAATTAACTAGACTGAGACCCTAGACTAGCGAGATTATTCTATAGTTTCTGAGTCGATTTCTTCAGGAATCTCTAAATAATTGTCTAATTCTAGGCTAGATTCTGAGTTAGATTCTGAGTTAGAAGAGGCACGCTCATCTTCAGGTATCACGACTGCTACCAAGTCGATTTGTTGGCGATAATAATCTACGCCTTTTACTTGAACTTCAACGCGATCGCCCAAGCAATATTGACGACCACTACGACGACCAACTAATAATGTCGAAGCTCTGGCTCTACCTTTGCCATTGATCAATGGGAACTCGTACCAGTCATCTTTAAGCGAACTGACATGCACCAAACCTTCGACTAGTAAAGATTCAATCTCTACAAAAAATCCGTAGGACTGCACGCTAGTAATAATGCCGTAAAAATTACTGCCTGTATGCGATCGCATAAACTCCGCTTTACGCAATCCATCAAGATCAGAAATTGAGCGATGATACAAGGCATCAGCTTGATTGAGCTTTGGTAAAATTGCTTCTAAATCCTCAATCAACTGACGCTCTGTATCAGGAGGTAAAACACTCCAATTTACTTGACCATGAGCGCTAGAACTTCGCAAATTCACACCATCTTTAATACGAATGCTACGGCGATCGCGACCCTCTTCAAACACAGTATGCAAAGTGCGCTGAACTAATAAATCCCCGTAATGATTTTGCGGAAACACTCCATGTGAGTATGGCTGATCAATCAATCCCAACCCAAAATGCAGAGCAGGTGCAAGCACATATTCATTGGTTTTAAACATTGATAGCAACAAGTATTTGAGAATATCACGAGTAGCATCTTGCTCGATCTGGCTCAACTGTTGTAAAATCTGATGTAAATCTACAATCTGAATCTGTTCAGGAGTTTCTAACTGAACAGAAATTCCCATGCTTTCTAACAGCTTTATCCAATCATCCACTTTACCCTGATCGGGAGGAATTTGACATAGATAGATTGCAGGAATTGCTAAAGACTGTAAATGAGAAGCGATCATTTTATTCGCCAAAATCATTACTTCGGTCACAGTTCCAGAAATCGGCAAGGTGAATGGAACCACAGTTAATCCGCGCACTCCCTCATCAGCCTCTTGAGAAGGAATCTGTGGCAATACTAACCTAATCGCATTGGAGCGCTCTTGCAGTAGCGCTCCTACTTTCGCAATCAGATGCACCAACTCTTCAACTTCTCTATCAATTTCTTGACTAGGTGCATCCTTGTCAACCGCCACCTTCCCATCAAGGATCTGTTGCGCTCTCTGATAACTTAAATTAGCCCGAACACAAATCGCTGATGGCTGAATCTCAAAAGAGAGCATATTGCCGTCATGATCCAATTTAATCAATACTGACATCGTTAGATATTCAGCCTGATTAAATACATTCATCTCAGGTAACATCGGCAAGATCGTATCACCTAAGAAAAATGACCGCAAACGCTTGCGAGCTTCTAAATCTAATGGAGAACCTGAGGTAACGTAGGTAGCTACATCAGGAATATGCACACCCAATTCCCAGCCAGTCTCAACTTGCATCATAGAGATCGCCGTGGCATTACCAATTCTCACTGTCAGAGTTTTGCGTAAATCGAGACGATGTTTAAGATCCGCTTTTCTGACTCCCCTTGGCAAACTTGCCGCTGCTGTCAAAGCTTTAGCACTAAATCGTCTTGGTAAATTATGTTTACAACATACTAGATCAATATCATTAGTTGATTCAGCATCATCTCCTAAAACCTGTAAAATTCTGCCCATTGGCAAGTGATTGCCCAATGAAAATCTCACCATTTCCAAATGCACTAGTTTGCCATCGGCAACGCTGAGATCAGGGGTTTCTTCGTCTGGCACTAACTCAACTTCAAACAATAAGCGATCATCAAGTGGCACAGCATGATAACTATCGTCTACCAATTTCACTGTCGAGAGCAAAGTCGGATTGGATCGCTCAAGGATTAACCTTACTTCTCCTTCAGGTGATCGCCGCCGCACCCCATCCTTAGTCACATGTACCAACACGCGATCGCCATTCCATGCATTGCTTAGACGACTCTCTCGAACATAAATATCTTCTGCACCCTCCACATCTTGGATTGCAAAACAAAAGCCTTTACTTGAACAGCGCAAACGACCTTCCACCAAACCTTCTTCATGAATGCGGCGATATCGTCCTTTGTCTTTTTCAAGAATGCCAATTTTCTCAAGAGCATCAAGAGATACTTGGAGCCTACGAACGCTTTTGCTATCGTCGCCAATTCCAAGTTTTTTTTCGATCGCTTTCGGCGTAACTAGTTTGTCATCAGAGAAGTTATCTAACAGTTGATTAATCGAGAATTCCATGAGGCGAAGGTCGAACGATTGTTTAAGGTGAGTAAATTAGATCAAACAAGGGGATTACAAAATAACAGCCTACAAACACAAGCTAGAAAAACAAATCAACAGCCTAAATCATCGAAAGCAAGATTTCGAGACCTATCATAGAACCTCAATTCCGAGCAGTCCGCCTCATCGAAACGAAACAGAGAAAACTGAACTTTCGTTTTAGAGACGTTCTTGATAGCTCTGCGATATCACTACAGACTCAAAAACATTCCAAGAGGATTTTTGATTATTTCTGCAGGAAGTCTAGCTTTAGCCTTTTCTAATATTTGTAGAACTTAAAGTAACTACGAATTTGCAGAGTTTGTTTATATAGCCTTCCCCTACGCATATTATTTTAGCCCAATTACTCCAGCAAATATTTTCTAAAGAAATTTTGTTCAAACCTAAAAACTATATGCGTGCTTTGTATTCATCTAATTTTTAGGTTTTAGGGCTTGAGGTTAATGCCTACTCCTAAATACTTACAGTGATTTGAGGCATTGATTTGAGGTTTAGCTATAAATACTTAGTTAATGTGTCTAACAACACTTAACTTTTTACTAATATTGTTGCTAAATTAACAGCAATAAAGATGTATTATCTTTTCAATGTGAGGAACGGTATTTCAAATGTCTAAGTTTTCTAAGAAAAATTATAGTTTAGTTACTCCAGTAGTAATCTCAGCTGCCGTGGCTGCATCTGCTCTTATTAGCGGTGTTGCTAATGCAGAAACACAACCTTCTTCTAAGTCTACTAATGCAGATGCACTTGTCGAACAAGTACAATTGCGTCCTAGTGCTATTTCTCAAAACGTAACCTCAGTATCACAACTCAGCGATGTTCGTCCTACTGACTGGGCTTTCACCGCACTGCAATCCTTGGTAGAGCGTTACGGTTGTATCGCTGGCTACCCTGATCGCACTTTCCGTGGCAAACAAGCAACTACCCGCTTTGAATTTGCGGCTGGTCTTAATGCTTGCTTAGACAAGATCAACGAAATCATCTCCGCAGGTTTGGCTGATAAGGTCAGCAAAGAAGACCTCGCCACCTTGCAAAAGCTTCAAGAAGAGTTTGCCGCTGAACTCGCTACTCTTCGAGGTCGTGTAGATGCTCTTGATGCTAAGACTGCTAAGCTCGAAGCTCAACAGTTCTCTACTACTACCAAGCTACGTGGCGAAGCAATCTTTGGTCTTGCTGCTGGTTCTGATGGAGTTTCTACTACTGGTGTTGACAGAACCAACACAATTTTTAGCTACCGCGCTCGCCTCAACCTTGACACCAGCTTCACTGGCAAGGATTTGCTGAGAACTCGTTTGCAAGCAACAAACACTTCTAACTTCAATGCTCTAGCTAATAGCAACAGTACTCGCCTAGCCTTTGATGGCCTAGGAACTAGCAATACGGTTAACGCTTTCGATATCGGCCGTTTGTTCTATCGCTTCCCAATCGGCGACAATATCACAGCCTACATCGCACCGATCGGCGCTCCTGAAGATGTGATCAGCCCTTTGAACCCTCTTGAAAGCGACAGTCAAGGTACAATCTCTCGCTTTGGTCGTTTCAATCCTTTGATCCGTATCGCTTCTAGTGGTCGTGATACTGGTTTAGCAATTGCTGGTTTGACCTTTAAGTTTAACAACCAAGCAGCTCTTGAGTTGATGTATAGTGCTGCTAATGCTGCTACACCCACTGGTCAAGGTGGTCTAACTGGTAATGACACAAAACTTGCTGCTCAGTTAGTTGTTAAGCCATCTGATGCATTTACATTAGGTATTGGCTACGCTCGTGCCTACACAGTTGGCAACACTCTAAGCTCTGGTTTAAACGTCGACTCCTTGGGTGGATTTCCTGTCGGTACTAACCTAGGTGGTGCTCCTGGTGTTACTGGTATTAATACCGACACCGTTGTAGGTAGCTTGGTTTGGGATATCACCAAAAAGTTCACCTTCAATACATGGGGTTCTTACACTTTTGCTAACTCTACTGGCTTAACAACTGCTGGTACAACCTTTACTAGCTGGTTAGCAGCTCTCTCGGGTAAAGATTTGTTTACT
>Ga0209181_10004169_pt1 | contig 21758 bp, 21 predicted proteins | sample MAT05_FD_187208 | JGI IMG/M metagenome (GOLD analysis project Ga0209181, IMG submission 187208) | Freshwater microbial communities from Lake Fryxell liftoff mats and glacier meltwater in Antarctica - MAT-05 (SPAdes) (version 2) | ecosystem: Environmental > Aquatic > Freshwater > Ice > Liftoff... | reverse complement strand
ACCTGGAACTGGTTCAGACGCTGCGCGGCGAAGACAGCCCGACGCTGCTGAGCGTGCTGGACAGTTGCCGCACCGGCATGGGCAGCCGCCTGCTGCGCCATTGGCTGACGCACCCGCCGCGTGAGCGCGCACCCGTCGCCGCCCGCCACGAGACCGTCGCCCGCCTGCTGGACCTCGGCTTCGAACCGCTGCGGGAGGCCTTGCGCGGCGTCAGCGACGTCGAGCGCACCACGGCACGCGTGGCGCTTCGCCAGGTGCGCCCGCGTGAACTGGCCGGCCTGCGCGCCACGCTGGCCGCACTGCCCGCCTTGCGCGCGGTGGCGCCCGCCGGCACCTCCCTGCTCGGCCAGTTGCACGCCGCGCTGCAGCCCGACGCCGGCATCGCCGAACTGCTGACCGCCGTGGCCGACGAACCGGCCGTGCTGCTGCGCGACGGCGGCGTCATCGCAGCGGGTGTCGACGCCGACCTGGACGAACTGCGCGGCATCAGCCAGAACTGCGACGCCTACCTGCTCGACATGGAAGCACGCGAGCGCACACGCACCGGCATCGGCAACCTGCGCGTGCAGTTCAACAAGGTGCACGGCTTCTACATCGAGGTCACCAGTTCCGGCATCGACAAGGTGCCGGCCGACTACCAGCGCCGGCAGACGTTGAAGAACGCCGAGCGCTACATCACGCCCGAGCTGAAGGCCTTCGAGGACAAGGCGCTGTCGGCGCAGGAGCGGGCGCTGGCGCGCGAGAAGTGGCTGTGGGAGTCTCTGCTCGACGCCCTGCAGCCGCACCTGACCACACTCTCGGCGCTGGGCCGCGCGCTGGCCGCCTTCGACGCGCTGGCCTGCCTCGCCGAGCGCGCCGCCACGCTGGGCTGGTGCCGGCCCGAGTTCGTGCCCTATCCCTGCATCGAGATCGAGTCCGGCCGCCACCCCGTGGTGCAGGCCAGGCTGAGCGAGACCGGCGCCGGCGAGTTCATCGCCAACCATTGCAGGCTCGACGCCAAGACCCGAATGCTCGTCATCACCGGGCCGAACATGGGTGGCAAGAGCACCTACATGCGGCAGGTGGCGCTGATCGTGCTGCTGGCGTCGATGGGTTCCTTCGTGCCGGCCACACGCTGCCGGCTCGGGCCGGTGGACGCCATCCACACCCGCATCGGCGCGGCCGACGACCTGGCCAACGCGCAGTCGACCTTCATGGTCGAGATGACCGAGGCGGCGGCCATCATCCACGGCGCCACCGAACACAGCCTGGTGCTGATGGACGAGGTCGGCCGCGGCACCAGCACCTTCGACGGCCTGGCGCTGGCCAGCGCCATCGCCAGCCAGCTGCATGACCGCAACCGCTCTTTCACCCTTTTCGCGACCCATTATTTCGAGCTGACCGAGTTGCCGGCGCGACACGCGGCGGCTGTCAACGTGCACGTGGGCGCGGTGGAAAGCGGGCATGACATCGTCTTCCTGCACCAGATCGAGCCCGGCCCGGCCAGCCGCAGTTACGGCGTGCAGGTGGCGCGGCTGGCAGGCATGCCGGCCGCGCTGATACGCCAGGCGCGCGCCACGCTCGAGGCGCTGGAGGCGAAGGCGCTGGCGCAGTCGGCGCAGGTCGATATGTTCGCCGCGCCGCCCACGGCCGGCGCCTTGCCCGAACCATCGCCACTGGCGGCGGAACTGGCGCGCATCGACCCTGATAGGCTAAGCCCCCGCGAAGCGTTGGAAGCGCTATATCGCCTGAAGGCTCTCTTGAAAGACGATTCATGACCTATTGCGTAGGCATCCGGCTCGACGCCGGCCTGGTGTTCCTGTCCGACTCGCGCACCAACGCGGGCCTGGACCAGATCGGCACCTTCCGCAAGATGATCGTCTACGAGAAGGCGAACGACCGTTTCATGGTGATGCTGTCGGCCGGCAACCTGAGCATCAGCCAGAGCGTGCGCGAGATCCTCCAGGTGGAAAAGGTGGACCGCGGCCCGCACGAGGCGCCGCTGTCGATCTGGAACGCAGAGAGCATGTTCGACGCCGTGCGCGTGCTGGGCAGCGCGGTGCGCCGGGTCTACGAGCAGGACGGCCACTCGCTCAAGCAGGCAGGCATCGACTTCAATGCGACGATGATCTTCGGCGGCCAGATCAAGGGCGAGGCGATGCGCATGTTCCTCGTCTACTCGGCCGGCAACTTCATCGAGGCCACGCGCGAGACCTGTTTTTTCCAGGTCGGCGAAAGCAAGTACGGCAAGCCCATCCTCGACCGTGTGCTGACCCCTGCCACGCCGCTGGACGAAGCCGCCAAGTGCGCACTGGTGTCGATGGACAGCACGCTCAAATCGAACCTGTCGGTCGGCCTGCCTCTGGACCTGCTGGTCTACCGCGCCGGCGCGCTGTCCTGCAGCCAGATCGTCTGCATCGACGAGCAGAACCCTTATTTCCAAATGATCCACAACACCTGGGGCCAGCGCCTGCGCGAGGTGTTCGAAGGCATCGACGATCCGCGCTGGGACGGTGGCGACACCCAGCACCCGCTGCTCAGCCCGTTGCAGCGCTACGAGCCGATGCGCAAGATCACGCACCCGGGCGAGCGCATCGTCTGACGCCGGGGCACGCTGAGGCGCACGCGTTCTGGTGGCGCGCGATTCGCCAGCCTGTCACCACGCAGGTCCTTAGACATCACGCCGGCCGGTGCACCCCCGGTCAGTTCAGACGACGAACTTCAGGACGAGGCTGCCGTGCACAAACAGCACCCCGCCGGTGTCGGTTTCCGTCAGGCGATGGTCGGTGCCGGTCGGGGCGAGCTGATAGTCGCCTTGCTGCAGAAGCACGTCGTCGAGGAACAGATCGCCTTGCAGCATCAGGCACTCTTCGTCGTGCCCGTGACCGTGATGAGCCACCTGCACGCCCGCCTGCAGGCAGTACAGCATCGACGCTTCGCCTTCGCGCTGCCACAGCACGCGGCGCTGGATGGCGGGCGCGAAGTCGCACCAGCCAGCGTCGACGTCCCGCACGGTGAAGGGCGCCTCGATGGCCGAGGCAGGCAACGCTGATTCGCGCAGGAAGAGCAGCGCGCCATCGGCGGTGGTCCAGGTGGGCGAACCATGGCCCGCCGGGCAGACGTGTCAGTCGGGCTGCGACAGCCACTCTTCGCCACATCGGGCGCTGCCCGACAGCACCAGCCATTCGCGGTGCCGCGCCTCTAAAACTCCGGCAGCGCCCAGCATCGACGCCAGCAGCCTTGCGCCGGGCGCCGGTTCCAGCAGGCGCGTCCGCAAGGGCTTGCCGGGGCGCATGGCGCGGCCTGGATTCGACTCGTACAGCGCCTGGGCAGACACGCCCTCAACGAGCGTCTCACGCGGCAGCGCACGCCGGCGCATGGTGTGCATCGCGGCTTCAGCCGCGCGCGACGCCGAGACACGGCCAAGCAGGCGGCCGAGCAGACGGCCATGCAACGAGTCAGCACCCGCCAGCAACTCGGCGGGCAGTGTCCAGGCCCGGGCGAACGGCTCGCTCAGCCGCGGCGCGAATTCACTCTGCTCTTGCCCGGGCGCCGGTTCGACGGTCAGGAGCGGGTTGCTTTGGTAGGTGCTCATGATGTGAGAATTCTCTTTCAGAGCCGCAGGCCGGTCAGCGTGGCGGCAGGTACCGCCGCGCGCACCATCTTGCCCATGCCGTCGAGGCAGCGCTCACCCAGCGTCTGGCGCAGGCTGATCAGGGCGCGCCTGATCTGCGACTTCTCGGTGGCCAGCGGCAGGCTGGTCTCACTGGCGATCTCTTCATGGCTCCATCCCTCGAAGAAGGCCAAGGCGGCAAGCTGGCGAGTCTGCGCGTTGAGCAGCATCAGCGCGCGGTGCAGATCGGCAAGCTCGCGCGCGGTGTCGAGCAACTCGTCGGCCGCGGGCCGGTGGTCGGGCAGGTCGGCATCGAAATCGATCGCCGGGTCTTGCTCGCCCGCAAACCCGGCGTCGAAGAGCCCCTGCTCGGGGTCGGACCCTGCGGCGTCATCGAAACCGGCTTCCATCGATACAGGTTCGGCAGTCATGCGAGCCTTTCACCAGTGCGGGACACGCATGTCCGCTTGTCAGGCAGGCTGCCCGGGTTGCCCGGGCCAGACCGGACCGCAGACTCATCAGGCGCGCAGGGGGATGCAGGCCGCACGGCACGCCACAGCGTCGTCGGGCGTTCACCGCAGCACATCTCGCGCCTCGGGCACTGCGCCACGCACGAAAACCGTCGCGCCTTCGAGGGCGACGATGCTCGGGTGCAGCGCGCCCCGGTGGGCGAGGTGGTAATCGCCCGGGCCGATCTCGGTGTGCGTGTCCACCCGCAGCCGGCCCTGGATGACGATGCATTCCTCGTCGATGAGGTGGCGGTGCGGCAGCAGGCAGGCGCCCGGGTGCAGCCGCAGCAGGTAAGACAGCACGCCGCCCTGTTCATGCAGCACCTCGAGCGCCAGACCGGGGGTGAACGGCTTCCAGTCGCCGGAATCGGCGGCGATCGTCAGGTGCGACTCGTCGGCGTCGGCCACACGCTCCAGAAGGCGGCGCTCGATCGCACTGGCCATGCCGGGTGACGCCAGGGCGTCGTTCGCGGCATCTGGCCCGGGCTTCCTTTCCGTGTTCATGCGCGACCCTAGGGAGGAAATCGAACTCCGGATTCATGAATCCGAACATTTTTTCCCGAAATCTGAAGCGGCAGCCGCCGCCATAGCCGAATCCGGCCGACCGTTCGCGCCGTATGGACCTGTGTTCCCGGCCGCCCGGCCGCGCGGCCGCCGCCACGCCAGACATCCATGCCCGCCAGACACCTCGACCTCATCAGCCATTGGCACATCGCGGCACCCGCCGAACGTGTCTGGGCGACCTTGACCGACGCCGAAGGCTGGCCGCGCTGGTGGCCCCATGAGCGCTCGGTGCGCACCCTCAGAAAGGGCGGCGCAGCTGCCCTGGGCGAACTGCGGCGCATCGAATGGGCAACCCGCCTGCCGGCCTGACGGTTCGTCATCGACGTCCAGGCCGGGGAATCGGGGCGCCCGGAACGCCTGCGCTGCGGCTTCTGCCACCCGCTTCGCGGCAAGGGCATCTGGCTGCTGCGCGCGGAGGACGGCTGCACCGACGTCACCTGCGTCTGGCGCGTCGAATACAGCCCGGGCTGGCAGCGCTGGCTGGCGCCGCTGCTGGCGCCGCTGTTCCGCTGGAACCATGACGGTGTGATGCGCGCCGGCGCCATCGGGCTGGCCCGCCACCTGGCCCATCCCGGCCCGCCGGGCGGCGCCGCCTGACGCTCAGACGCGGCCCAGCTTGCGGGCTCGGGCACGGCCTGCATCGCGCAGTCATTTGCTCCCAGGTTGCCGATGTCCACGCCGGCCAGCGAGGGTGCGGCCGATGAAGGTGTTGCAGCCCCAAGGGTAGTCGCGCGCGGCATGGTCGACACTGGCCCAGATGATGTTCTGCGACGGGCCGTTCACGCCGACGTCGCGCGCCGACAGCGCCACCGAAGCGGCGCCTCGCCGGCTGGCGCCGCTGTGCCTGCCGGCGATGCGCACGGTGAAAATCAGCGTGACGGGCGCGCCACCAGCCAACCATGCGCCCTGCACCCGCCACTCGTCACTGAACCCCGCGCTAGCGTTGCTGAAGGCGAAACCCTGCACGCCGGGCTGGCAGCGGTTTCGAAGGTCGCGGAAGAACTCGCCTTCAGCATGCCGAGATCGCCCGATGCGAAAGAAACCGCCGAGCTGCCGCCGGTACGCGCGCCGGCGTCGGCGCCGGGTTCGCATGGCCTGCTGGCGTTGGCATGTCCTGAGCCCCCTCAGTAAGGGGGAACATGCCCTTTCGGACAGTGTCGTCCGGCCCAGCGGCCTGATAGCGTGTTGCCGTTCCGGGTGCCGATGGTTGGCTGCCCGGCAATTTCGGGGTCTTCGCGATGTCCTTTCCGGTTCGGCTGCCGCCTTCACCTCTGCCCCGGCGCGCCGCTGCGCTGGCGCTGGCTTTCCCTGCGGCGGCTGTCACGCTGCTGCCCGCGCCCGACCGTCGGGGCACCTTGGGAAGATCCCGACTGTCCCCGAGGCTTGGCGCGCTGATGATCCGGCGCTGCCCGATTTTGTTTTCAACCGCAGACAGCCCATGACCGATGTCGCCATCCCCGCAGGCAGCCCGGCCGAAGATGCACCGGAGCCGCCCCAGCCACAGAGGCGCGAAGTCACCATGGCCGGCTCGCCCGGCCTGGCCGACTGGCTGGCCGGCCTGGACATCAGCCTGGCCTTCACCACCTACCAGACGAACCGGCTGTTCCTGCTCGGCCGTGGTGAACAAGGCGGCCTGGCCGTCAACGAGCGCCTCTTCGACCGCCCCATGGGCCTGTTCGTCCAGGGCGACACGCTGCGCATGGCCTGCCGCACGCAGATCTGGCAATTGGAGAACCGGCTCGCCACAGGTGAGGCCCACAAGGGCCAGGACCGCCTCTACGTGCCCGCCCAGGCCCACACCACCGGCGACCTCAACGTGCACGACGTGGTGATCGACCGGCACGGCCGCACGCTCTTCATCAACACCGCCTTCAGCTGCCTCGCCACGCTGCGCCCGGGCTACAGCTTCGAGCCCGTCTGGCAGCCGCCTTTCACTGCCAAGCTGGCCGCCGAAGACCGCTGCCACCTGAACGGCCTGGCGCTGCAGCACGGCGAGGTCACTTACGCCACCGCCTGCAGCAGCACCGGCAGCCCGGCCGGCTGGCGCCACCATCGGCAAGGCGGCGGCGTCGTCATGCACATCCCCAGCGACGAGGTGGTGGCCACCGGCCTGTCGATGCCGCACTCGCCGCGCTGGCACGACGGCAAACTCTGGCTGCTGAACTCCGGCGCCGGTGAGCTCGGCCACCTGGACGGAGGGCGCTTCAACCCGGTCACGTACTGCCCGGGCTTCGTGCGTGGTCTCGCCTTTATCGGCGGCCACGCCGTCGTCGGGCTCTCGAAGCTGCGGTCCAGCAGCCTCAGCGGGTTGGCGCTCGACGAACGGCTGGCCGCGGACCAGCAGACTTCCCAGTGCGGCCTGCGCGTCATCGACCTGCGGACCGGCCAGGTCGTGCACAGTCTGCAGATCGACGGCGTGGTCGAAGAACTGTTCGACGTGGTCGTGCTGCCCGGTGTGCGCCGGCCGGGCGCGCTGGGCTTCCAGGACGACGCGATCGACCGGCTCGTCAACTTCCCCGGATCGAAGGGGCTGGTGGTGACCAAGCCCGAGATTCAGGCCTCGGCCGGCCCGGTGCTGCACAAGCCCGGCCTGCCGCGACCGTCACAAACGACGCGAGGCTTGCCGCCCGAAGAACCCAAGGATGAACTCAAGGACGCCGCCCCGGGCGCGCCCATCACCTACCAGCAGGTCTTCCACCTCACGCCCGAGAACCTGCGGCCCTACGAGCACATGAGCGCGCCCAGCCTGCAGCAGCGCTGGCTGACCCAGCCCCGCTGCGGTGAACTGCTGGGTGTCAGCGCGTCTCAGGGCGGAACGATGGTCGGCTTCGCGGTGGCTGAAGTCTTCACGACCGCCAGCGCCGAACCCGCCGCTGAACTGATCTCGCTGCGCGTGCTGTCGCCACACGCGAAAGGCGACATGCGAGCCAGGCTCGTCGGCCATCTGCAAAAGCTCGTCGGCAGGCCGCTCGGCCGCTGAACCGCAGGCCAACCCCAAACCCATCCAGACTGTATCGAGGCACACCGAACTGTCGAAAGCAAAGTACCTCAACGACCTGATCAAACTGCCGGGCCTGGACGGCGTCACCCCTCTGGCCAGCGGAGTCGGGTCCGATGACGACGGCCAGATGGCCGATTTCGCCCTCACCGCGCGTGGCGCCGCGCCCACGGCGGGCACGGGCAGTCTGCCGGGGCTGCAAGGCGCCACCACGCCGGCCTCCTTCGACATCGCAGCCGCCGAAACGCCACCAGCGGTTCTACAGCTGCTCTTGGGGGACCGTCTGGGCGCCCTGTTCGGCAGCCCGGACGGCGGCATGGTGCAGCCGCAGGGCGGGGGCGCCGTCCAGCGAGTGGCGGACCCGATCTTTGGTGCTGCGGTGATCAACCCGTTCGGGCTGACGGATGTCGGCTACTCCGCCAGCCGCAGCTTCGCCGACATCGATGCTGACGGTGACCTGGACGCATTCGTCGGCACGTTAACAATGGGAACACGCAAATCTTCCGCAACACCGGCAGCGCCAGCGCGCCGCAGTTCACTGCCGGGACCAGCAACTTCGGACTGGACGATGTCGGTAACGGTGCCCGCCCCACTTTCGCCGACATCGACGGTGACGGCGACCTGGACGCCTTCATCGGCGAGGTCTATGGCCGCACCGTTTTCTTCCGCAACCCAGGCAGCGCCAGCGCGCCCGCTTTCACGGCCGAGGGCAGCAAGTTCGGGCTGACGGATGTCGGCAACGGTGCCGACCCCACCTTTGCCGACATCGACGCCGACGGCGACCTCGACGCCTTCGTTGGCGCGCGCTTTGGCGACAACGCGTTCTTCCGCAACACCGGCACCGCCAGCGCGCCCACCTTTGCGGCCGAGGCCAGCACCAGCGACTGCGTGTCGAGCAGCGTGGGCGCCTGATGTACAGGCAACCGGGCGCGGGCGATCTTCAGCAGTTCAGGATAGAGGGCACGTAGGCCTGATCGGCGGCTCCCCCGTCACCGTCATGCGCCTGTTGCAGCAGCAGGGTCAGCCGGTCGGTAACAAGCATGCGGCAGTGTGGCACAGGGCCGGCGGCGGTTCGGGGCACACTCCACGGTTTGGACTTCCCAGCACGCATGCCCGCGACACTCGTCTTCAGCCACGCCAACGGCTTCCCCGCAAGCACCTACCGGGTGCTCTTCGAGACCTGGCGCGCCGCCGGCCACAAGGTGCTGGCGCTGGAAAAGTTCGGCCACGACCCAGCCTACCCGGTGGCCAGCAACTGGCGGCCAAGCCGGGACGAACTGATTCACTTCGTCGAGACGCAGGCGCCGGGCGAACGCGTGCAACTGGTCGGCCATTCGCTGGGCGGCTACATCAGCCTGCTGGTCGCCATCAAGCGGCCCGACCTGGCGGCCGGCGTCGTGCTGATCGACTCCCCCATCGTCGCCGGCTGGCGCGCGCACAGTGTGCAGATGGCCAAGATAGCCGGTTTCATCGGCCGCGTCACGCCGGGCAAGGTGTCGAAGGCGCGGCGCCAGCACTGGCCCTCGGCCGAGGACGCACACCGCCACTACGCCGCCAAACACGCTTTCGCGCGCTGGGACCCGCGCGTGCTGCGCGACTACATCAGCGCCGGCATCGAGCCCGACACCGAAAACGGCGGCGTGCGCCTGGCCTTCCACCGCGAGGTGGAAACACGTTTCTACAACACGCTGCCGCACCACTTCGGCACCCTGCTGCAGCGCCACCCGCCCAAGTGCCCCGTGTCCTTCATCGGCGGCACGCAGTCGGCCGAGGTGCGACAGGTCGGCATGGCCGCCACGCGCGCGGTGACACGCGGCCGCATCGACTGGCTCGAGGGCTCGCACCTGTTCCCGATGGAGCAACCGCTGCACGCCGCCAAGGCCGTGCTGCGCGTGCTGGCGGGCGCTTCAGGCTGAGCGGCTGATACCGGATCGCCTCGCCGATTCAGGTCTTGGATTGGGCCAGTTGGTCGTCCCCCGCCTGCGGCAGCCGGGACGGCCGGCCAACGATCATCGGGTCCACGGCACCGACCATCGACAGGTCTCGGCGGGAATACGGCAATGCCGTCAGCAGGTGGCGCATCGCATTCAGTCGAGCGCGCTTCTTGCAGTCCGACTTGATGACGGTCCACGGCGCTTCCACGGTGTCGCAATTCTGGAACATGTCCTCCTTGGCTCGGGTGTATTCGTCCCACTTGTCGAGCGAGGCCACGTCGATCGGGCTGAGCTTCCATTGCTTCAGCGGATGCGCATCTCGCTCGACAAAACGGCGCCGCTGCTCGGCCCGGCTGACCGAGAACCAGAACTTGAACAGGTTCACACCGGCGCGGACCAGTTGCCGCTCGAACTCGGGCGCCTGCAACAGGAAGTCCTCGTACTCGGCCAGCGTGCAAAAACCCATGACGCGCTCGACGCCGGCGCGGTTGTACCAGCTGCGGTCGAAGATGACGATCTCGCCGCGCGAGGGCAGGTGCTCGGCATAACGCTGAAAGTACCATTGGCCGCGTTCGACGTCGGTCGGTTTCTCCAGTGCCACGACGCGCGCGCCGCGCGGGTTCAGGTGTTCCATGAAGCGCTTGATGGTGCCGCCCTTGCCGGCGGCATCGCGGCCCTCGCAAAGGATCACCACGCGCTGGCCGGTGTCCTTGACCCAAGCCTGCAGCTTGAGCAAATCGACCTGCAGACGGTACTTCTGTCGCTCGTAACTCTTGCGCGACATCAGGTTCTTGTACGGATAGCCGCCGTCGCGCCAGCCCTCTCGGAGCTCGGTGTCCGGGTCGACGCCGCGCGGCACGGACTCCTGGCGCTTGAGCAGATAACGGCGTAACGCTCTGACTTCCTCCGGCGAAGCGCCTGCCACCACCGACCGCAGCTGATCCAATGCGGCCGGCGCCTGCTGCCCGGCATTGGCGGCCAGTTCAGCCACCACCGTGTCCTTCACCGTCTGCGTGGTGCTGCTGCGTCGCCCCGCGCGCCCGGCTTGCGCAGCGCTCGCGTTCGGGCGTGGCAGCGTGTCGCCTATCTCCACCGGATGCACGCCGGGCCGCCGGGGTGGCGTATCTGACGCAGCAACTCTCTGCGTCTTGCCGGGACTCGGTTTACTGATCATGCGCACCCCCCCTTGGAATGGCCGCCCTGGAAGCGGCGAATCGTGCCGCCGCTTGCAACGCATGAATTGATCCAGACCAATCCATGAGCACAATCTGTCATGAAAATATCATACTGCTGACACATACCGGCGCTAGGAGGATAAGTTCATGTCGCAAAGACCCGCAAGCGCGAAGGTCTCGAGCGGCGCGGCAAGATCAAACCCAGCCGCCGCTTCGGCGCCGGCCAACGAACCGGACACCGAGCAAGATGCGGTGCGCCAATTGGTGGAATCGCGCTTCGACGAATCGGTCGCCGCACTCGAGTACGTGCTCTCGAACAACGGCGGCTCGCGAGCCGAATCGGCCAAGCTGCTGCGCACGGCGCTCAAGAACGTGGCGCCTGAAGATGCACGGCTGTTGCGGCGTGCACTCAAGCCCGAGGCCCAACCGCATATCGGTGCTCCGCCAGCGCTGTCCGACCCGGATCAGGCGCGGGTGCCACATCCGCGACAGGGACAGTATCCGTACCGCAACCGCCTGTCCACCCGCAGCTACGAGGCGCAGCAGTACCGGCTCCAGGTCGAGCTGCTGAAGATGGCCCGCTGGGTCAAGGAAACCGGGCAACGCATCGTCATCCTGTTCGAGGGCCGCGACACCGCCGGCAAGGGCGGCACGATCAAGCGCTTCATGGAGCACCTGAACCCGCGCGGCGCACGCGTGGTTGCGCTCCAGAAGCCCAGCGAACTGGAGCGCGGACAGTGGTATTTCCAGCGTTACGTGCAGCACCTGCCGACCACCGGCGAGATCGTGCTCTTCGACCGCAGCTGGTACAACCGCGCCGGCGTCGAACACGTGATGGACTTTTGCACCTCGAAGGAATACGAGACCTTCATGGGCGATGCCCCGTCGTTCGAAAAGCAGCTGATCAGCAGTGGTGTGCGCCTGATCAAGTTCTGGTTCTCGGTCAGCCGCAGCGAGCAGCAACGCCGCTTCAGGCAGCGCGAACACGATCCGCTGAAACAGTGGAAGCTCAGCCCTGTGGATGCGGCGTCGCTGCACAAGTGGCACGAGTACACCCATGCCAAGCTGGCCATGTTCGCGGCCACCGACACCAAGTTCGCGCCGTGGGTGGTCATCAATGCCGATTGCAAGAAGCGCGCACGGTTGAACGCGATGCGCTACGTGCTGAACCTGCTGCCCTACGCCCACAGAGACTTCGACAACATCGGCGCGGTGGATTCGCTGATCGTCGGCAGTGTCGCGGAGATGGTCAAGCCGCGACGCACGCGCGGCGAGCAAGCACGCGCGCCGAGTCGCGTACGACGCTAACCAAACCCCTGGCCAACATTGCCCTCAGCTCCTACCGACCGCCCTGGCCCACTGCAGCGCTGGGCACCCGGCCTGCACACGCTGCTGCACTATCAACGCGAGTGGTTGGTCAACGACATCGTGGCCGGTCTGGTGCTGACCGCCGTGCTGATCCCGGTCGGCATGGGCTACGCCGAAGCCTCGGGGGTGCCGGCTATCCACGGCCTTTATGCGACGATCATTCCCCTGATGGCCTACGCCATCTTCGGGCCGAGCCGGATCATGGTGCTGGGGCCGGACTCGACCCTGGCGGCCGTCATCGCGGCCATCATCCTGCCGCTGGCCGGGGGCAGCGTCGAACGCGCAGTGGCGCTGGCCGGCGCGCTGGCGCTGCTGTCGGGCGGCTGCCTGCTGCTGATCGGCGTGGTCCGCCTGGGCATCATGGCCGATCTGTTTTCCAAACCGGTGCGCATCGGCTTCCTGAACGCCATCGCATTGACCGTGATCATCGGGCAGTTGCCCAAGGTGTTCGGCTTTTCGACCCCCACCGACGGCCTGGTCGGCCGGGTGCAGGCGCTGCTGCAAGGCATGACCGACGGTCGGATCAACCCGGTGGCACTGGCGATCGGTGCTCTCAGCCTGGCGCTGATCCTGCTCGTCAAGCAACAGCGGCCGCAATGGCCTGGCGTGCTGCTGGCCGTGGTGGGCGCAACCGGGATCTCGGCCTGGTTCAACCTGGCGCAGACCTCGCACATCGCCGTGCTCGGGGTCATGCCTCAGGGGCTGCCGTTGCCGCAACGGCCTGCGGTGTCGTGGCACGACCTGAGTCAGTTGCTGCCGGGCGCGGTGATCATCGCCCTGCTCTCCTTCGCCGACACCAGTGTGCTGTCGCGTGCGCTGGCGGCGCGCGGTCGGGTCCGCGTCAGCATCGATCAGGAGATGCTCGCGCTGGGGACGGCCAACATCGCGGCTGGCCTGTTCCAGGGTTTTTCAGTCAGCGCCAGCTCCTCACGCACGCCAGTGGCCGAATCGGCCGGCTCGCGCACCCAGCTCACCGGCCTGGTCGGGGCGCTGGCGATCGCATTGCTGCTGATCCTGGCGCCTGCGCTGCTGCAGGCGCTGCCGAGCGCCCTGCTCGGCGCGGTGGTGATCGCCGCCTGCCTGTCGTTCGCCGACCTGCCCGGCATGCTGGGCCTGTACCGGCAACGGCGCATGGAGTTCGTCCTGTCGGTGATCAGCTTCCTGGGCGTGGCCTTCGTCGGCGTGATCGAAGGCATCGTCATCGCCATCGGCCTGGCGCTGCTGGTGCTGTTGTGGAACGCATGGCACCCGCACTTCGCCACCCTGGTGCGGGTCGATGGCCGCAAGGGCTATCACGATGTGTCGCGCAACCCGAATGGGCGGCATGTGCCGGGGTTGGTGCTGTTCCGCTGGGACGAGCAGCTCTTCTTTGCCAACGCCGAGATCTTTCGCCAGCATGCCGAAGCGGCCGTGGCTGCATCGCCCACCCCGACCACGTGGTTGATCGTCGCCGCCGATGCGATCACCGACATCGACGTCACCGCCGCCGAGTCGCTGGCGGAGCTGCACCGCGGGCTGCAGCAGCGGGGCGTCGAGCTGTACTTCGGCGGGCTGAAAGGGCCGGTGCGCGACCGGCTCGCCCGCTACGGCCTGCTGGCGCTGATCGGCGCTGACCACTTCGCGCCCACGGTCGGCAGTGCCGTCAACCTGTACCGCAGCCGGCACGCCGTTGACTGGAAGGATTGGGACGAAGTCTGAGCGGCGTCGGCCCTGGGTCAGGCGTTCTCCATCAGGATCTCTTCGATCGTCTTGGCCACGCGCCGGCAGCGGTCGAGCACCTTGGCCTGGCGGAAATAAAAGCGCCTCATCTTCAGCGCGTGCAGCGCTGCCAAGTCGTCGCCTTCCTCGGCGAACAACTGCGTCACGGCCTCGCGCATCACGAGGCTGGCGCGCGCTTCGAGCGCATCGATGTCGGCGATCTGCCGGCGCACCTTGTCGCCGCCATTGCGGTCGGCCAGGCCGACCACCGCGCGGTTCAGGCGCAGGCAGGCATCCGCCGCCAGCGACGCCATGGTGCGCGAGGCCGCCGTCGAGTCGGCGATGCTGTAGGTGGCGATGTTGTTGGCCACGCCCTGCAGCGTGTCGAGCACGCGGTCCATGTCCAGGATCAGACGGTGCAGCTGGTCGCGGCTGACGGGTGTGGTGAACGACTCGAACAGAAGCCTGATGAACGCAGCCTTGATGTCGTCGGCGCTGGTCTCGTTGACGTTGACCTCTTCGATCAGGTCGGCCATCAGTTCGGGGTGGCTTCCCAGGCCGCTGATCAGGCGCAGCGTGGCGTTGGCACCGGCCACCAGGCGGTCGGCGTGCGCGGCCAGCAGGTTGAAGAACTCGCCGCGCTTGGGCATGACGTTCTGAAGCATGATGAACTTTCGCGTGGTGCCAGTCAGAGGAAGCTGCGGCCGACGTACCAGAACAGCGCAGCGATCAGCCCGGCAGCCGGGATCGTCAGCACCCAGGCGATCACCAGGTTGAAGGTCATCGCCCAGCGCACGGCCTTCACGTCCCCGGCAGTGCCGACACCGACGATGGCGCCGGTGATGGTGTGGGTGGTCGATACCGGAATGCCGCCCAGCGTGGCCAGCCCGAGACTGATGGCGCCGCCCATCGACGCGCACGAGCCGCTCACCGAGTTGAGCTTGGTGATCTTGGTGCCCATGGTCTTGACGATGCGCCAGCCGCCCAGATAGGTGCCCCAGGCGATGGCGCCGTAGCAGGCATAGACCACCCACATCGGCAGCGATTTGACGTCGGTGGTCGAGACGCCGGCGGTGATCAGCAGCAACCAGATGATGCCGATCGTCTTTTGCGCGTCGTTGCCGCCGTGGCCCAGGCTGTAGGCGCCGGCGGCCACCAGCTGCAGATACCTGAACCAGCCGTTGGCCTGATGGGGCGACTTGTTCCTGAACAGCCACGCCACCAGCACCATCAACATGCCGCCGATGAAAAATCCGACCAGCGGCGAGATCACGATGAAGAGCAGGATCTTGCCGAAGCCGCTCCAGATGATCGGCCCGATACCGCCTGCCTTGGCCAGCGTCGCGCCCACCAGCCCGCCCACCAGCGCGTGCGATGACGACGACGGGATGCCGTAATACCAAGTGACGATGTTCCACGCCAGCGCGCCCATCAGCGCGCCGAAGATCACGAAGTGGTCGACGAACATCGGGTCCACCGTGCCCTTGCCGATGGTCGCCGCCACCTTCAGCTGAAACACCCACAAAGCGATGAAGTTGAAGGCAGCAGCAAACAGCACCGCCTGCTTGGGCGTGAGTGCGCCGGTGGCGACGATGGTCGAGATGGAATTGGCGCCGTCATGAAAGCCGTTCATGAAGTCGAACGCGATGGCCACGCCGACGAGCAGCGCTAGCGACCACAGGCTGATGGTGAGTTGGTGATCCACGTGCGGCCCCTTCAGGAGTTCTCGATCAGGATCTCTTCGATGGTCTTGGCAGCGTCTTCGCATCGGTCGAGCACGTCCTCCTGCAGCGCATAGAACTCGCGCATCTTCATCGCCGTCCAGACCGACTGTGTGCCGTTGAACAAGCCTGTGATGGCCTTGCGCTGCACGCGGTCGGCCTGCGACTCGATGGCGTCGATCTCCTTGCACAGACCCACCGTCTCGTGATTGCGCTTCTTGTCGGGCAGCGCCATCACCGCGCGGTTCAGGCGCATGCAGGCATCGGCGCCGAGCGAGGCCATCTCGCGCGCCTCGACGGTCGACTCCCTGATGCTGTACATGCCCACCGCGTTGGCCACATCCTGCAGCGCGTTGAGCACCTGGTCGAGCTCGATCGTCAGGGTGTGGATCTGGTCGCGGTTGATCGGCGTGGTGAACGAGCGGTGCAGCAGCGATATCAATTCGGCCTTGATCTTGTCGGCGCTCTGTTCGTTCATGTTGACTTCGGCCACCAGCACCGGAATGTCCTCGGTGCCGTTGCCCAGACCGTTCATCAGGCGCAAGGTGGCGTTGGCGCCGGCCACCACACGGTCGGAATGGGCGGCCAGGAGCTCGAAGAACTCCTTGCGCTGTGGCATCAGGCTGCTGAACATGGTGTCTCCTTAAGGTCTTGTGGTGTCTTGTCGGGTAGCGCGGTGAAGGCGGGGGTTCAGACCATCTTGACGACGATGTCGTACAGCGTGCTGGAGCAGTGCGCCATGCGATCCGCTGCGTTGGAGAGATGGCGGTATATCTCGCGTCGCTTGAACATGCGGATGAAGTCGTCACCCTGGAACAAGTCAGCCAGCGCCGCGCGGTAGAGTTTTTCGATCTGCCGCTCCGCTTTGCGCGCGCCCTCGGCGTCCAGGGCGGCGTTGGCGGTGTCCTTGCCCAGCTTGCCGAAGCCGTTGCGCAAGGCGGTGGCCCCGGCCAAGAGCGCGCGCGACATCGCCAGCGTGTGCGGATCCGGACTCAGCGCGAGCACGTCCATTTCGCCGACAGTCGACTTGCAGTAGTTGACGACGTCATCGAGGTTTACGATCGCGCGGTAGATGTCCTCGCGGTCGATCGGCGTCGAAAACGCTTCGTTCAGCACGTGGATGTTGGCCACCTTGACCACGTCGGCGAGGTGTTCGTCCTGGCGGATCCGCGCACCGATCTCGGCGCTGCCGGTCTCCATGAACTCGACCAGCAGTTCCACCGTCTTCTCGACGTGCAGGCTTTGTTCGGCCAGCATGCCGAAGAAGTCGGGCGAGGTGGGCAGCACATGCTCGAAGACCCTCGCGATCAACGAACTGCCTTGTCGATGTTCCATGATCGGCTCTCCGTGATTCACTTCAGCAGGGTCACCAGGACTTGCGACATGGCGTAGAACAGCATCGCCATCAGCGCCCCGGCCGGAATGGTGACTACCCAGGTGGTGGCAATCTCGCCGGCCTTCGCCCAGCGCACCGCCTTCGGGCGCTCGGCGTAGCCAATGCCCATGATCGAGGTGGCCACCACATGCGTGGTGGACACCGGCGCGCCGATGAACGACGCCCCCAAGATCACCGCGGCCGAAGTCATCTGCGAGTCCAGCGCGTGCAGCGGACGCACCTTGTAGATCGCGAAACCCAGAGTGCGCACGATGCGCCAACCGCCCGACAGAATGCCCAGCGTGATGGCCATCGAGCAGGCGAACATCACCCACAGCGGCACCTCGAAGCGCGGGATGAAGCCGCCCAGCAGCAACACCAGGGTCAGGATGCCCATGCTCTTCTGCGCATCGTTGGCGCCGTGGGAAAACGCCAGCCCGGCGGCGGTGACGAACTGCGCCCGGCGCAGGTCGCGGTTGATGCCGGGGCGCGCCCCCGCCAGCATCCGGGTCATCGCCTTGTGAACGAAGAAAGCGACCCAAAACCCGAGCAACGGTGACGCTACCAGGGCCAGCAGCACCTTGGTCACGCCCGTCAGGTGGCCGTGCCGAGTCAACTCGGTGAAGCCCCAGACCACGCGGTCCAGGCCGGTCGACACCACCACCGCCCCCGCCAGCCCGCCGACCAGCGCGTGCGACGAAGACGACGGAATGCCCTTCCACCAGGTGATGAGGTTCCAGCTGATCGCGCCCAGAAGGCCGCTCAGCAGGATGGTCAGCGCCAGCGGCGCGGGCACACCGTCGAGGTCGACGAACTTGCCGATGGTGTTGGCGACCGCCGTGCCGCCTAGCAGAGGCCCCAGGAATTCGAAGAAGCCCACCAGCAAAACTGCCTGCGCCGGCGTCATCGCACGCGAGGCGATGACGGTCGCAACTATGTTCGCAGCATCGTGGAAGCCGTTGGTGTAGTCGAAGACCAGCACCACGACGACGACAGCTACAGCAAGTAGGAAGACAAGGCTCATCGGCATAGCTCAATGCTTGGGGCAACAAAAAGGCCGCGATGGCTTGACGCCACATGCGTCATCAAGAAGACGTCTGCACGTCATGAAAGTGTCACACCCGGTCTGTCAGTTGGCTTGATACAGCGCAAGTGCCAAGCGTGTGGCAGGTTTTGAGCGCGGCTTGCGCGCTGAAAGCCAAGGCACTTCTACTCGGGATCAGAGGGACAACGCTGGTTGGGACTCACAGCTTCGCCGCCGGGACCGGCCCGCTATGGACTCACAGGACTGCCGAACCTACCCTTGCCCGACGTTGCGCGGGCTCGCTGCATGACCGGTCGTATGGGATGTCTTGGATAGCGACCGGAATGCCGAAAGAACGACAGAGGCGTCTCGCCTCACGCGCAGCCAGCGGTTGGCGAAGGGTTTGCCTGCTGCTCATCTGTGCCACGGGCCTGCCAGGCAGCGCCCTTGCGCTCGACCTCAGCATCGATCAGGCGCGCAGCGCCTTGCAGGGCAGCTCCGACAAACTGCGTGCAGCCGGTGAAGACATCCAGCGCCGCGAACTCGACGCCAAGGCCGCCGAGACCCTGAGCTACCCCGATCTGCAGATCGGCCTGAACCAGGTCTACGGCCGCAAGGACATCGACATTTCGCCGGTACCCATCATCGGCGCCATTGCACCAGCATCAGTCTGGACGGGCCTCGCAGCCCGCTGACATCGAGCTGGCCGATCTACAGCGGCGGCAAGATTGGCGCGGTGCAGTCGGCACTCGCTGCCGAAGTGAAGGCATCCACCGCACAACTGCGGAGTGTCGAAGACCAGCTCGAACGCGATCTGGTGCAACGCTACTTCCGAGTCAGGCTGACGCGCCAACTGGTCTCGCTGCGCAAGGAACAGCTCGCGCAATCAGATCGCCAGCTGGCGCAGGCCAAGGCCTTCGAGGCGCAAGGCCAGATCAGCAAGGTCGAGCGGCTGTCGATCCAGGTGTCGCGCGACGACAGCGCCCGCGACCCGAGTCGGTCCGAAAGCGCAGACCGCATCGCCGAAGCCGGTTGCGCCGCATGTTGCGCTCCGATGACGTGCTGGACGTCAGCACGCCGCTGTTCATCCTGACCCGGCCGCCGCCACCACTGGCCGACTGCCTGCGCGACGCCGAACGTGCCAACCCGGCGCTGGCCTCGCTGGACGCCAAGACGGAGGTCGCATCACAAGGCGTGGTGATTGCAAAGTCGGAGTTCCTGCCCAGCGTCGGTGGGTTCGCCGACGATGAATTGATCAAGAACTATCTGACACTGACCGAGCCCAACTGGAACGTCGGCATCGGCATCGGCATCAGCTTCAAGCAACAGAACGCCAACGCCGCACGCGCGCAACTCGACGCGGCGCTGAGCGGCGCACGACCCGAAGAAAAGCAGGCCGCGCAGGCGCGCGCCCGGCAGGCCGCCGGTGGCGTGGCCGAGGTCGGCGCGGCGGCCGACGAGGTGCAGGTGAAGGCGCCGGTGAACGGTGAGGTCGAGACCGTGGTGCTGCACGTCGGCGAGCTGGCCCCGGCCGGTGTGCCGATCATGACCGTCGTCGATCTGTCCGACATCTGGGCGGTGTTCAACGTGCGTGAAGACGAGTTCAGCGGCATCGCGATGGGTGCCGAACTGCAGGCCACGGTGCCGGCGCTGGCCAACCGCAAGATCGCACTGAAGATCAATTTCATCAGCCCGCGCGGCGACTACGCCACTTGGCGCGCCACACGGCAGACGAGCGGCTTCGACATCCGCACCTTCGAGGTCCGCGCGCGGCCGGTGCAGCCGGTCGACGGCTTGCGGCCGGGCATGACGGTGCTGGTCGACCGCTGATCCGCGCACACTCGCCTACCGAGATGGCCCGCCCCGGCATCCGCAGCGCTGCAGCCCGCGAGATCGCGTTCCTGCGCGGCAACGACTGGGAGCAGACGATGCTGCTCTGGTTTTCCGCTGACCGTGCTGGTCACCCTGCTCTGGATCTTCTCCAACAGCGTGCCGGTGGCACTGCCGATTGCCTTCGTCGACGAAGACCACAGCAGCGATTCGCGCGGCCTGGCCATGCGCCTGGCTGCCATGCGCTCGGTGCAGGTCGCGGCGCGGCCGGCCAGCCTGGAAGCAGCCTGGCCGCTGGTGCGCAGCGCCGAGGTCTATGCCGTGGTGCACGTGCCGCCGGGCTGGCAACGCGAGCGGCTGCGCGGCTCGCCGCAGCCGGTGCTGGTCTACGAGAATCTGCAGTTCAACCTGGCCATCGGCCTGTTGTCGAAGGACATCGGCGCTGCGGTGCGCTCGATGGGTACTGAGCGCGCACTGGCCGGCGAGATGCGCATCGGCGGCGGCGGCGGCGGCGCCGACGCTGCCGGCGTGCGCGTGCGGGCATTGCAACTCGACGTGCGCACCGTCTTCAACCCGGCGCTGTCGTACGAGGCTTTTCTGGCCGGCATGACGGCCGCTGCGATGCTCAACCTGTTTGCGGTGATCGCAAGCGTGTCGGCGCTGGGCCGCGAGTTCCGTGATCGCACGGTGCCGGCCTGGCTGGCCAGCGGCGGCAGTGTTTGGCAAGCCGCGGCCGGCAAGCTGGCGGTAGTGCTGATGGTCTATCTGGTGCTGGGCCTGGCGCTGATCGCCACGCTGGCCGGCTGGCGTGGCTGGGGCGTGGCAGGCAGCATGGGGCTGTGGGCCGGCGCGATGTCGCTGCTGATGGCGGTAGCGGTGGCCACCGGGCTGCTGCTGATCGGCCTGACCGCCAACATGCGCACTGCCTACAGCCTGACCGGCATCTACGTCGCCACGGCGCTGCCGTTCAGCGGGTTTTCATTCCCCACCCATGCGATGAGCGGCACTGCGCAGTTCTGGAGCCTGCTGCTGCCCTACACACACTACCTGCCACTGCAGCAAGGCCAGTCGATGGCGGCGGCCAGCGCGGCCTCATGGGCGCGCGGCATGTGGCTTTTGTGTGTGTTCTTGATGATCTATGTCGGTATCGGCTTGCCGATGCTGGCCCTGCACAGCCGCATGCCGGCCAAGTGGGGCCAGCGGTGAGTGCCTGGCGGGCCTTGTGCGACACCGTGATGGCGGCGCTGCGCGACCGCGGCCTGCTCGTCCTGTTCATCTTTGCGGTGCCGGCGTATTCGTTCTATTACCCGCTGGCCTACCAGACGCAGGAGGTGCGCGACATTCCGATCGAGGTGGTCGACCTCGACTGCAGCGGCTTGTCGCGCCGCATTGCCTTCGACATCGGCGCAGCACCGTCCGTGCGTGTCGTGGGTCGGGCGGATTCGCTGGCCGCCGCCAGCGACCGCCTGGCCTCCGGCCACAGCGCCGGCATCATCGTCATCCCGGTCGGCTTTCAGCGCGACATCCCGCGTGGCTCGCCCACCGCCGTCACGGTGTTCGACACCGGCGCCTACCCGGTGCAATACAAGGCCGTGCTGACGGCGGTGGCGCCGGTGGTGCTGACACTGGCCGCACAGATCGGTGGAAAGCGCCTGGCGCGCGAAGGCGCGCCACCGCTGGTGCTCTACCAAGCCGCGCATAGCAGGCCGCCGGTGATCGAACGCGGGCTGTTCAACGTGACGGGTGGCTACGGCAACTACGTGGTGGCCACAGCAGGCATCCTGATCGTGCACCAGGTGCTGTTGATGGCCGCTGCGGCGCTGGCCGGCACCTGGGTCGAACAACGTTCGGGACCGCTCTTCGAAGAGCCGGTGGCACGCGTCGGTGCGGTGTGGGGCAGCGCGTCCGGGCTGGCGCTGTTCGGGCTGGCCGCGCTGCTTTACATGATCGGCTTCGCGTTCTGGTTTCAG
>Ga0209181_10004166_pt1 | contig 21764 bp, 5 predicted proteins | sample MAT05_FD_187208 | JGI IMG/M metagenome (GOLD analysis project Ga0209181, IMG submission 187208) | Freshwater microbial communities from Lake Fryxell liftoff mats and glacier meltwater in Antarctica - MAT-05 (SPAdes) (version 2) | ecosystem: Environmental > Aquatic > Freshwater > Ice > Liftoff... | reverse complement strand
GGGGTGATGGCGGTCCACATCGTCGGCAGGCCGGTCGGGGTGTTCGCCACGCCCCACTCGACGACCTGGCCGTCGCGGCCGTTCACCGGGATGCCGAGGATTGCCGTCAACTGCACCGGCTTGTTCGGGGCCACGTCCACGCGGAACACGCCCACGTCGAGGGCGGTCTGGAAGCCGTAGGCGTAGTCGCGGAGGAGGTTGACGATCGGCGACGCGGCGAGCGCGGGCGACAGGTTCGTCTCGTTGTACGCCTGGTTGCCGTACTGCGGGGTGGTGGCCCACCCGTGCCAGCCGGTCCCCTCGGTCGCGGCCGCCGGGTACGACCGGGACGGCAGCACCTGGGTGAACCCGAACTGCACCGGGCCGCCGGCCGGGCCGAAGTCGAACGACCCGCCGAGGCCGCGCGGCACCGGGAAGTTCTCGATCCCGTCCCACGCGAGGGCCGGGGTCGGGTACCCGGTGAGCGACAGCGTACCGTTCGGGAGGGCCGGGTCGCTGAACGTCGGGTTCAGGGTGACGAGGCCGACGAGGTCCACCTCCAGGGTGTCGCCGGGGTAGATGATCGGCGTGCCGCCGTGGATCGTGATCGCCGTCTGCTGGTCGGGGCGGACGGCGAACGTGTCGCCGGGCTGGCCGGTCTCGCCCTTCCCGTACACGGTCAGGGCTTCGAGGTTCCCGTCGTACTGAACGGCGACGCCGGCCGAGGTCACGCGGTCGTTGTCGCCGGTGTTCACGCCGATCGTGTCGGGGCTGCTGGTGCCGTAGACGCGGGCGGCGTCGGCGGCCCCGTTCGCGGTCACGTTCACCAGCGCCGGGAGGAGCGACAGGGCGTTGCTCGCGGTGTCGGTGAACTGGACGAAGTAGGTGTCCGCGGCGGTGCCGCCGAGCAGCGACAGCTCGGTGAGCGTGGCCCCGGCGGGGATGTAGTCGAGGACCGTGGCCGCGTTCACACTCACCCGCCGCACCCCGCTGGCCGTGCTCGGCAGCGCGGCGTTCAGCTCGTTCAGCAGGGTGTTCGCGTGGATCGTCAGCGGCCCGGTCTGGGCGGCGCCGTCCACGGTGGCGTGGTAGTTGTCGGAGCCGCTGTTGCTGAGACGGACGAACCCGGCCCCGAGGTTCCCGAACACGACCGTCACCTGGTCGAACCCGACCGCCGGGGCGACGATCCCGCCGCCGAACACGTCGAGGTTCGACGCGCCCGTCTGGGTCACGGTGATCGTGTCGGCGTCGCCGCCGGTGTTGATCGTGACCGCGCTCGGCGCGACCGAGGCCGAGGTGATTGGGCCGTTGATGTTGACCGTGGCGCCGGTGGTGTCGAGGTCGACGCCCAGGTCGGCGTTGACGGCCACCGTGCCGCCGGTGCTGGCGACGGTGACGCCGGTGTTGAGCGTGAAGTCCTGGTCCGACGTGAGGACGACGTTCCCGCTCCCACTCACCGCGCTGGCGACGGTCAGCAGCGCGCTCGACCCAGCGTTCCCGGTGCTGACGTCGGTCGCCCCGGTGACGGTGACCCCGACGGTGGTGCCGGTGAACCCGGTGACGGTGCCGACCACGAGGGTGCCGACGTTGGCGAAGGTCAGGTCCCCGGTCCGGTTCGCGGCGAGGGTGCCGACGGCGTTGGCCCCGGTCAGGGTGGCGGTGCCGAACCCGGTGAGGCGGAATCCGCCGGCCGTGATGCCGCCCGTTTGGGTGGTGCTGCCGAAGGTCGCCAGCTCGAACACGTTCGCCCCGACCGCCGCCGAGTTGACGTTCACCCCGTCGAGTTCGTTGACCGAGGCGTTGCCGCCGGCCGAGACGGTGAGGCTCGCGGCCGCCGTGTCGATGTCGCCGGTCGCCGCGCTGCCGACGGTGCCGAGGTTCGCGGTTAGGGTCACCGTAGCCCCGCCGATGCGGGTCGCCTGGACGGCGTCGTCCAGGATGCTCCCGGTGGTGGCCGTGAGGGTGACGTTCCCGACCGCCGAGGTGACGAAGACCACGGTCAGGTCGCCGGTGGCGTCGATGACGGTGACGTTGCGGCCGGCTCCGGCGGCGGCGACGCTCTGGGCGAGCGTGGCCCCGCCGGTGGTGATGCGGATCAGCCCGTCGGCGGTGGTCACGGACTGGAGGGTCACGGTGTTCAGTTCGTCGATCCAGATGCCGTGGGTGCTCGCGTTCGGGCTGTTGGTGGTGCTGGCGAGGATGGTGTTCGCGGCCGTGTCGATGTCCTCGACCTGCGGCCCGGACAGCGGCAGGCCGATGTCCACGAACGCGGTCAGCGTCACCACGTCGGCGGTGATCCGGGTGGTATCGACGTTGTCGTCGGTGATCGAACCCGTCGGCCCGGTGTCGGCCGACAGGAACACGTCGCCCGCGGTCGTCCCGGCGTTGATGACGGCGACGACGACGTTGCCGCCGCCGGTCGCGGTCAGGGTGATGTCGTTCGCGTCGCTGTCGGTGCTCGACACGACGCTGGTGGCGGTGATGGTGCCGCCGGCGGTGATTGTGATGAGGCCGTTGTTGCTGGTCACGCTCGTCAGCGTGATCGCGTCGAGCTCGTCGATCGTGACCGCCCCGGCGGCGCTGGTGGTGGCGGTGAGGGTGGCGAGGGTGGTGTCGAGGTCGATGCCGCCGGCGGCGGCGAGCGTCGCCGTCGTGCCGGTGAGGTTGTTCGCCCCGACGTTGTTGTCGCTGATCGCCCCGGCCGACGTGAGGTTGATCGTGGTCGCGGTGATCGTGTTCACCGCGGTGGCCGAGTCCTCGAACACCGTGACCGTGGCGCCGGCGGCGCTCGCGGTGAGGCTGCCGAAGTTCGCCGTGGCGTCCGACGCGATGGTGATGTCCGACGCCGACGGCCCGTTGAACGTGGCGAGGCCGACGGCCGAGACGGTGGTGCCGGCGTCCTGGACGAGGACGCCGGGGGCGTTGACGTTGCCGCGGGTGCCGGTGACGGTCAGCCCGCCGACCCCGGTGGCGGATACGGTGCCGGCCCCGTCCACGCGGACGCCGGCATTCAACGACGACGCCCCGCCGGTGCCGCCGACCCCGGCCACGCCGACCGTGCCGGCGCCGGTGATCGTGCCGCCGGTGACGAACACGCCGATGTTGGCCGAGCCGGTCCCGGCCCCGCCGGTGCCGGCGACGGACACCGCCCCGGTGCCGCCCGCGGAGATGGTGCCGCCCGCGTCGGCGAGAACGCCGTAGTTGCTGTTCGTGGCGCCGGCGCCGCCGCCGGTCCCGGTCACGGTCACGGTGCCGCCGGCCGACGTGACCGCGGACCCGGACACGTTCACCCCCATGTTGCCGCCGGCCCCGGCCGCGCCGCCGAACCCAGTGACGGTGACCGTGCCGGACCCGCCAGCCGACACCGTCGCCCCGGTCTGGACGAGCACGCCGAGGTTGTTGAACCCCGCCCCGCCGCCGCCGGTGCCGGCGAGCACGACGTTCCCGTTCCCGGTGGTGGTGACGACGGCCCCGCCGGCCACGGTGACGCCGTCGGTGTCCAGCGCCGCGGTCCCAGACCCGGTGACGTTCACCCCGCCGCTGCCGCCGGTGACGTTCGCGCTGATCGCCACACTCTGCCCGGCCGTGAGGGTCACCGCGCCGGCGCCGCCGAGCAACTGCGCCCCGGTGACGCTGATCGTCTCGGCCGACACCGTCAGGTTGTTCCCGGCCGCATACGTGATCGCGGCGCTCAGGGTGACGGCGTCGGTGTCGGCGTCGCCGTTGACGGTCAGCGACGCGCCGAACCCGACGTCCAGGGCGGTGATCGTGACCGTGTCGTCGCCGGTGCCGGCGTTGATCGTCAGGGACGCGGTCGGGTTGGCGAAGTCCACCATCTCGCCGAGCGTCGAGTCGATGCGGGACAGCCCGTCCGCGGCGGTCGGGTCGGTGACGGCGATCGTCTCGGCCCCGCCGGTGAACGTGAACACCCGATTCCCGGCGACGAGCGTGTCGAGGACCGGTTCCAGCCCGGTGTAGGTGACGACGCGCCCGTCCACGTCCACGCTCCCGGCCGACGGGCTGGTGAACGTGTGGGTGACGGTGCCGGCGGTGAACGCCCCGGCGGACCGGACGACCTGCAGCACGTCGCCCGGCCCGGTGGTCGGGTCGCCGCCGTTGTAGACCAGCCCGCCGGTCGGCACGGCGGTGCCGTGGACGTAGTCCACGGTGAGCGTGTCGTTCCCGCCGAGGCCGTTGATCGTGGCCCCGCTGATCGGCCCGAGGTTGACGAACGCGCCGCCGTTGATGCTCAGCTCGAAGACGCCCGTCATGCTGTTCACCTGCCGGAAGACGAACGTGTCCGCCGCGGGGGTGCCGTTGACGAAGGGCTGCGAGTAGAGAACCACGTCGTTCCCGTCGCCGCCGCTGTAGGAGATGTAGACGGTGCCGCCGGCGTACACGATCGGCGTGCCTTCGGGCAGCGCGGCGAAGGTGCCGATGACGACGTCCGAGCCGTCGTTGTCGACGATCGTGTAGGCCTGGAGGACGCCCGGGTCGACGCTGAACCCGCCGAACTGGGCGAGGCTCAGGGCCGCGCCGCCGAGGGTGACGGTGCCGGAGACGACGAAGTTGTCGTAGTTGGTGGCCGCGTTCGTACCGCCGATCTCGATGGGTAGGGTGTCGTTGGCGCTGAAGGTGAGGTTGCCGTTGAGGGTGACCTGCCCCGGGCTCTCTCCGGCGGCGAGGGTGACGGCCTTGTCCGCTCCCGCGGCGAGGTTGACGGACTCGGTGTAGGTGCCCGGGAGGACGCGGAGGGTGCCGGGGCTGACGAGCGCGTTGTACCCCTCGGTGATCCGCGGCGTGGCTCCCGACTGCGCCCCGCTGGGGTGGACGACGAGGCTCGAGAAGTCGCCCTGGAACCCGGTGGTGCCGGGGGCCGTGTCGGTGCCGAGGTTCAGGTACGGGGTGAAGTCCACGGTGCCGGAGATCAGCCCGTTGACCGTGGCGAACGCGCTCGACCCGTACCAGTTGGCGGAGGCGTTGATCGTCCCCGTGCCGGTGAACGCGACGGCCTTGTTCGTGATCCCGGTGAACGAGTTACCGGTGGCGTTGACACCGGAGCCCTGAACCGTCGGCTTGTTGCTCACGACCCCGAACGCCACGTCCCGGATGAAGTTGCCTGCGATCGTTACACCGGTCACCTGGTCGATCGGTGCGTTCCGGGCGCTCAGGTCGATGCCGATGCTGCCGGCGGCCGAGCCGTCCAGCCCGTCGAGGGTGTTGTTCGTGATGACGATGCCGGTCTGCGGGCCGTAGGTGCCCAGACCGGCGGTCGCCTGCCGGAGGTCGATGAGCGGGAAGCTGCCCGCGACCGCCCCGGTCCGCTGTATCGTGTTCCCGTCCACGGTCACGTAGCTCAGCCGGTCGAGGGCGATGCCGACGCCGAGGTTCGGGCCGCTGATGTCGTTCCCGCTGATGATAATCGGCGTGACGCGGCCGAACGTGTCCGGGTTCACGAAGATGCCGGTCGAGCCGTTGGCGAAGGCGAAGACCGCGCCGCCGTTGGCCACGATCGTGTTGTTCGTCACCTGCACGCCGGCCGACGACCCGCCGGACGGGCTGTGGATCACGATCCCCGCCGACCGCGGGTTGCCGTTCGAGAAGCCGACCTCGATCGTGTTCCGGGTGAAGACAGTGCTCGGCGCCTCCGCCTGTAACCCGCCGCTCAGGCGGGTGCCACCGGCGCCGACCTGGCCGTCGAACACGAACGTGAACCCGCGGACCGTGACCCCGCTCGCGTAGACGATGACATCGGGGGTGGACCCGCGAGGGGTGCTGTTGTCGATGTTCGTCTGCGGGATGTACGTCGTGCTCCCGAACGTCTGCGTCGTGAACGCCGCGTCCCACCCGCCGTCGAGGGTCAGTCCGTTCCGGTTGGGGGTCAGGGTGGCCGAATTCCCGATCCCGAACCCGTTGTCCGTGCCGAACACGCTGTACGTGCCGGCCGCGACGTTGATCGCGTGCGGGGTGCCGGCGTCGAGGTTGGCGACGTCCAGGGCCTTCTGGATGCTGCGGTACGGCGAGGCGATCGTCCCCAGCCCGGTGGCGTCGTGACCGGTCAACGCCACGTGAAACGTCGCCGGGACGCTGCGGTCCTCCAACTCCTCAATTCGGCCGCCGACCGCGCCAACCGGTTGCGTCGCGCGCTAGCGGATGGGGGCGGCCGTGCGCGTGCGGAAGGCGCGGGTGAGGAGGCGGGCGGCGAGCGACTTGTTGGACGACATGGAGAGGCACCTGGTGCGGGTCAGCCGGGCGGGGGATCAACGCATCACCGACAGCCCCAATACGGGCGGGTCGTCGCGGCGGGGAGGGGCACGGACCGGTCCCACTCACCGGGATGAAGGCGTGGGGGAAACACCGCACAGCCGGCGAGCCGCGCGGATAGGCCGCGAGACCGACGTGAGGCGGTGGTTGCCCTGGTACGTCCGAGACAGGCGTTACTTCTACACTTGTTGAATGGAACAAGCAACAAAATCCGGACGAAGGGATTGGGGGAAAGCGATCGGCGCTGCCGGTTGATCCGTAAGTGTCGGTTATAGCGGCCCCGTGCTCCGGCCGCTCTCGACGTGATCTGGACGCGGCCGGGGGGTGTCGGCGAGCCGCCTGTCGGGAATTGTCGTTCTCCTGCCGCGGCCGCCGCTGGTAAACTGATCGAACCGCCGCAGTCCCACCGCACCGCACCTCGGTCGTCCAGCAGCCGGAAGAACGAATCGGGGGATCGGACCATGGCCGCGAGACAATCGCCACCGAATCGGACCCATCACCCCCGCCCGCGACGCGGTCGGTACGTCGGGATGGTCGCGCTGGTCGCCGGGCTCGGGCTGCACGGCCAGGGGTGGAGCGGGCCGGCCGAACCCGCCCCCAAAGACGGGCCGGCCGCGCCGTTCCTCGCACAGCACTGCCAGAAATGTCACACCGGCGACAAGCCGAAGGGGAAGTTCCGCACCGACAGCCTGACCGCGGACTTCGACGACAAGGCCAACCGGGAGCGCTGGGCCGCGGCGCTGGATCAGGTCGAGTCCGGGACCATGCCGCCGCCGGGGAAGGCCCGGCCGCCGGAGAAGGACGTCGCGGCCCTGACGGGGTGGGTCAACGGCCGGGTGGCGGCGGCCGAGGCCGCGCGGAACGCCGCCCACGGCCGCGTCCCGCTGCGCCGGCTCAACCGCGCCGAGTACGAGAACACCGTCCGCGACCTGCTCGGCGTGGAGATCGACCTGACGGACCTGCTGCCCGCGGACCAGTCCGCGAACGGGTTCGACAACGCCGCCGAGGCGCTGCACGTCTCGTCGTTCCTGATGGAGCAGTACCTCGAAGCGGCCGACAAGGTGCTCGACGCCGCGGTCGCCAACGGGCCGAGGCCGTGGCTGCTGAAGAAGCGCTTCGACATCAAGGACGAGAAGTCGGTGCGGCCCACCGGGAGCGTCTACCGCCACCTGGAAGACTCGGTCGCCATCTTCGGCTCGTGGGTGTCGGCGAACATCCAGGTCACGCTGTGGAACTTCCGCACGCACTTCCGCGGCAACTACCGCGTCCGCATCTCCGCCTACGCCTTCCAGACGGACAAGCCAGTCACCTTCCACGTCACCGCCGGCACCCTCACGGCCGTGACCGAGGAGCGCATCCTGGGGTACCACGACATCCCCCCCGGCCGGCCGACGGTGATCGAGTTCGTCGAGAAGCTGGAGGCGAAGAACTGCATGCGGCTCGTCGTGGACGGGCTCGGCGTCACGCCGCCGGTGATCGAGAAGGTGGGGGCGGACAAGTACACCGGCCCGGGGCTGGCCGTGCAGTGGGTCGAGGTCGAGGGGCCGCTGCACGACACCTGGCCGCCAGCAAGCCACCGCCGGTTGTTCGGCGACCTGAAGCAGGCGCCCGCCCCGACGCCGGAAGACAAGAACCGCCTGGATGTCGTTTCGGCGCAACCGCTGGCGGACGCCGAACGCCTCCTCCGCGGCTTCCTCCCCCGGGCCTTCCGCCGCCCGGTGACCGACGAGGAGGTCCGGCCGTTCCTGGCCCGCGTGAAGGCCAAGTTGGACGCCGGCTTCTCGTTCGAGCAGGCGATGCGCGTCGGGTACAAGGCCGCGCTCGTCTCGCCGCACTTCCTCTTCCTGCGCGAGCGGCCCGGCCGGCTCGACGACTTCGCCCTCGCCAGCCGGCTCTCGTACTTCTTGTGGAGCTCCATGCCCGACGAGGAGCTGACCACCCTCGCCGCGGCGGGAAAGTTGCACGACGCCGGTACGATCCGCGGGCAGGTCGAGCGGATGCTGAAGGACCGCAAAGCGGCCGCGTTCACGGAGAACTTCGCCGGCCAGTGGCTCGACCTCCGCAAGATCGACGACACCGCCCCCGACCCGGCGCTCTACCCGGAGTACGACGACATCCTGAAGACGGCGATGGTGAAGGAAGCGCAGCTGTTCTTCGACGAGGTGCTGCGGAACGACCTGAGCCTGACGACGTTCGTGGCTTCCGACTTCACCGTGCTCAACGGCCGGCTGGCCCGGCACTACGGCGTCCCCGGCGTGACCGGCCAGGAGTTCCGACGGGTGGCGCTGCCGCCGGGGAGCCACCGCGGCGGCGTGCTCACGATGGCCGCCGTGATGAAGGTGACGGCCAACGGCACGACAACGTCGCCGGTCCAGCGCGGGTCGTGGGTGCTCGACCGCATCCTCGGCACGCCGCCGCCGAAACCCACCGTGGACGTGGAGGCCGTCGAGCCGGACATCCGCGGGGCGACGACGATCCGCGAGCAGTTGGCGAAGCACCGGCAGCGGGCCGAGTGCGCGGGCTGCCACGCGAAGATCGACCCGCCGGGGTTCGCCCTGGAGAGCTTCGACGTGATCGGCGGCTGGCGCGAGTATTACCGGAGCGTCGGCGCGGGCGGCCCCGCGGTCGTGGACGGCCGCACGATGCGGTACAAGAAGGGTCCGCCCGTGAACCCGGCCGACGTGATGCCGGACGGGGCGCGGTTCACGGGCATCGACGAGTTCCGGCAACTCCTGCTGCGCGACCGCGACCAACTGGCCCGCGCGATGACGCAGCGGTTGTTGACCTACGCCACCGGCGGCGCGGCCGCGACATCCGATCGGCCGGAGGTCGAGGCGATCGTCGCCCGGGTTCGCGGGCAGAACTACGGCTTCCGGGCGCTGGTCCACGAGATCGTGCAGAGCCGGGTGTTTCAGAGCAAGTGATACCGAACCCGGCGGACCCGCAACCGTCCCGGGGCGTTGCCCCGGGCTATGTTGTCCCAGGCCGTTGGCCTGAAAACCAGCGGCGCCTCTTCAGCCCGAAGGGCTGGGACAGCATAGCCCGGGGCAACGCCCCGGGGCGGCTACTGAGCGGAACCCGATGCCCGAGGTAACCCCATGACCCTCCACCGTCGCACGCTCCTCCGCGCCGCCGGCGTGTCGCTGGCGCTCCCCTGCCTGGACGCCTTCGCGCGCGGCGACGACCGCGCCGCCCAGCCGCGGCGCCGCATGGTCTGCATCTGCACGCCGCTGGGGCTGCACCCGGCCTACTTCTTCCCGGAGAAGGACGGCGCGGACTACGAACCCACCCCCTACCTGGACGTCCTCAAGGACTTCCGCCGCGACTTCACCGTGGTGTCCGGGCTGGCGCATGCCGGGATGAGTCCGGGGTTCGCGCACCAGGCGTCCGCCAGCTTCCTGACCGGCGCGCAGAACGCCGGCCGCCCCGGGTTCCGCAACTCGATCTCGGTCGATCAGTTCGCGGCCGAGCACGTCGGCGGCCGGACGCGGTTCCCGAGCCTGGCGCTGTCGGGCGAAGGGGCCGGCCTGTCGTGGACCCGGACCGGCGCGCTGGTGCCCGCGGCCACGTCGCCGTCGCGGGTGTTCGCCCGGCTGTTCCTCGACGGCCGGCCCGAAGAGGTGCGGTCGCAGGTCGCCCGCCTCGCGGACGGCCGGAGCATCCTCGACGACGTGGGCGGTCAGGCCGCGGCCCTGCGAACGGGCCTCGGCGCCGGCGACCGCGACCGGCTCGACGAGTACATGACCAGCGTCCGCGACCTGGAACGGCGGCTGGCGCGCGACGAGACGTGGGCGCGGACGCCGAAGCCGAAGGTGAGTGTCGAGCCGCCGCGGGACATCCCCAACGCCGCGGACCTGCTCGGCCGCACCCGGCTGCTGTTCGACCTCACCCACCTGGCGCTGCAGACCGACTCGACGCGGCTGGTCACGATCATGCTGGGGGGTTCGACCTACGTCCCGCCGATCCCGGGGGTGACGCTCGGCCACCACGACCTGTCGCACCACGGCCGCGACCCGGGGAAGCTCGCGCAGCTGATGACCGTGGAGCGCGAGACGATGACGACCGTCCGCGACCTGCTGGCGAAGCTGCGGCAGACGCGCGAGGACGGTGCGACCCTGCTCGACCGGACGACGGTGTTTCTGGGGAGCAACCTGGGCGACGGCAGCAGCCACTCGGTGCGGAACCTGCCGGTGCTCCTCGCCGGCGGCGGGTTCCGGCACGGGCGGCACCTGCGCTTCGACCCCCAGAACCCGCCGCCGCTGTGCAACCTCTACGTCAGCATGTTGCAGCGGCTGGGGGTCGAAACCGACCGGTTCAGTTCCGGCACGGGGACGCTCACCGGCCTCGACCCGGTCGGGTGAGCCGGTGTGATTCGAGGAGCGCATCCGGTATTATCGGGGTGCGACCACCGGGGCGGGACGCCGGCCCCACACGCCCCGGGTTCCCGATGCCGCCGCCCGTTCCCCTCCCCGTACTCCCGGCCAGCGCCCTCCGCCTCACCCCGACGGACGTGACGCAGTTCGTCCGGCTGGAGCAGTGCGAGCGCTACCTCCGCTTCCGCCTCGCCGACCGCGCCGGGCAGGAGTTCATGGAGCCGTTCGGCGTCGCCCCCCAGCGCATCACGCCGCTGCTGTCGAAGTCCGGCAAGGACTTCGAAGACGCCGTCGCGGCCGACCTGTCGAAGCGCTTCCGGGCGGTGGACTACTCGGCCCTGGCCGGCGGCTCGCACGCCCGCCCGGCGAACAACGCCGCCGTCGCCGCCGAGGCCCGCGCCCTTGCCCCGGGGGCGGCGGTGCTGCTGTTCCAGGTCCGGCTGGACGTGGAGCTGCACGGCTGGCGGCTCCGCGGCGACGTGGACCTCCTGAAGCTGGAGCGGGCGGCCGACGGCACCCTTCACCCGCTCATCGCGGACATGAAGGCGACCGCCGCGGCGAAGGTCGAGCACCGCCTGCAAGTGACCTTCTACCGGCTCATGCTGGAGGCGCACCTCGCCGCCGCGGGCGTCGCCCACGCCCCGACGCGGACGGGCATCCTGTTCCGCCCGCCGGTCGAGCCGACGCCGGAGGAGGAAGCCGCCGCGGCCCCGCTGCGGGACGCCGCGAAGACCGCGTTCGGGCTGACCGGGTTCCTGCTGGAGGTTGTCGCCGACCCGGAGGCGTACGCCCAGTCGGCCCGCGACCTCGTCCTCGGCCCGGCCTCGGCCGCCCGGCGCGTCGCCGCCGCGCCGTTCGACGACCTGCCGTACGCGCTGTCGGCGAAGTGCGACGGCTGCCTGTACACCGAGTTCTGCATGAAGTGGAGCGCGGAGCGCGAAGACCTGTCGCTGCTGCCGTACCTCACCGGCACCGAGAAGGACGCCCTCCGCCGCGCCGGCGTGGCGACGGTCGGCGAGCTGGCGGCGCTCAAGGACTTCGGCACCGACACCGAGTTGGTCCCGGCCCCGGGCCGCGAGGCGGCGGTGAAGCGGCTCGCCGCCACCTGGCCGGTCGGCCCGCGGCTGGACGAGCTGGTCCACCGGGCGCGGCAGTTCCGCCGCTCCGCGAAGAAGGACGGCACCGCGGCGCTGCCGTTCATCCCGGACAAGGGGAACAGCACGCTGCCGGTGTCGCGGCCGGACCTGAACCCGAACCTCGTGTGGGTGTACGCCGACGCCCAGTTCGACTACCTCGAAGGCCGGCTGTACCTGCTCGGCGCGCTCGTCGTGGCGTGCGAGAACGGCGAGCCCGTCCGCCGCCGCACCGTGGTGAAGATGACCGCCGGCCCGCCCGACACGGCCGCCGCGGAGCGCGACCTGTTCGTCGGCTGGACCCGCGACCTCCTCGCCGCGGTGGGCGAGCTGGCCGCCCCGTCCGACCCGGCGGCCGACAAGACGGCGGCCCCGATCCACGTCGTGTTCTTCGACCGGCGCGAGCAGCGGCTCTTGCTCGACGGGCTGGCCCGCAACTTCCCCGCCGTCCTCGGCGCGACGCCGCCGCTGTACGACTTCCTCACCCAGCTCGCCGCCTTCGACTCGCCGATCGCCAGCTACCTCGCGGACGAGGTGCGGGCGTTCCAGAACTTCCCGATGACCTGCCAGAGCCTCCAGTCGCTGGCCGCGTACCTCAAGTTCGACTGGAACACGCCGCACCCGTTCCGCACCACGTTCAAGGCCCGGCTGTTCGACTACCTGGGGAAGATCGACAAGGACGGGCAGGCCGAGTGGTACACGCGGCGGGCGCGGTTCGCCAGCTCGGTGCCGCTGGAGTACGCCTACGCCGCGTGGGGGAGTCTGCCGCCCCGCGCGAAGGGCGACGAGTTCGCCGCCTTCCGCGCGGCGACGGTCGAGCTGGTGACCGCGTTCCAGGGGCGGCGGCTGGAGGCGGTCGAGCACGTCGCCGGGGCGGTGCGGGGGAACCCGAACACGGCCAAGACGCCGTTCGTGCTCCCGGACGTGGCGGCCTACGAGGACACCGCCCGCGACCTCGCCCAGGCACTCGGCGAGTTCGTCACCATCGAGCGGCTGGTCGCGCTCGCCGACTGGAAGGCGACGCGGCACGCCCAGCCGGAGCGGCGGGTGCTCGCCGGCGAGTGCCTGCTCGTGCGCTACGACGAGGCCGACCAGGCGCCCGAGGTGGCGGAGCAGAACCGGGAGAACGAGCGGCGGCGGCTCAAGCGCGAGGGGTACGTCGCGGCGCTCAAGGCCGCCGACCCGGACAAGCCGGTGAAGCTGAGCAAGGAGCAGAACGCCGAGTGCAAGACGACGTTCGGCGGGCTTCAAGTCCGGCTGCGGGTCGAGACGGCCGGCGTGGACTGCGACCTGCACGAGGCGCTGCTGCTGTCCACGCTGCGGGACGGCGCGCGGGTGGTCGTGTACCGCCGGTGGGTGACCGACGAGCGGCTCGCGGCCGACCAGCAGACGCCGTTCACGCCGACGCCGAAGCAGATGCTCTACGGCACCCGCGCCGTGTTCCGGCGCGTGGTCGTGACGCGCGCCGACGCCGCCGGCCGGGCCGCGGAGGCGGTCGCCGAGGTCGAGCTGACCGACGGGTTCGCCAACGACACGATGCGGCCGTTCGTGTTCTCGGCGATCAACCGGCCGCTGACCGCGGGGGCCGCGTACACCCTCGACCCGTGCCCGAACGACATCTCCGGCTACTGGCACTCGAAGGTCGTGGAGGGGCTGTGCGGCGGTCAGCCGAACGCCCTCTACGACCGGCTGGCGAACCCGCCCGCGGCCGGCGACGGGGCCGGGTCGGCGGGGCAGGTGGCGTTCCTCGCCGGGCTCGACGCCTTCCACGACGCCGGGTTACTGCACGACTTCGAGCCGGGCAAGCGGGCGTTCATCGGCGGCCACGCCGACACGCCGGTGCTGCTCGTCCAGGGGCCGCCGGGCACGGGCAAGTCGTACGCCACCGCGTTCGCCGTGCTCGCCCGCCTCCAGGGGGCGATGCGCGACGGGCGGCCGTGCCGGGCGTTCCTCACCTGCCACACCCACGCCGCCATCGACGTGCTGATCGCCAACGTGGTCAAGGTGAAGGAGAAGCTCCGGGAGCTGCGGGCGGCGAAGCCGAAGCTGTTCGCCAAGCACTTCGACGCCCGGCTCCTCGACGTGCCGCTCTACCGGGTGTCCCCGAACGACCTGCCGCCGGCCGGGGTGACGCCGCTGGCGAAGGACACCGAGAAGGGGAACGACGAGGAGTTCAACGCGGACATCATTCGGGAGCACGAGTGGGTGGTGGTCGGGGTGACGGCCGGGGGCACGTACCAGCTCCTCAAGCAGCGGTGGCCGAAGGGGGTGTTCGGCCACGAGCTGTGCGACCTGCTGGTGCTCGACGAAGCGAGCCAGCTCAGCCTCCCGGCGGCGCTCCTGGCCGCGCTCCCGCTCGCCGCGGACGCGCCGGTCGTGGTGGTCGGCGACCACCGGCAGATGCCGCCGATCGTGAAACACGACTGGGACGCCGAGGCCCGGCGGACGTTCGCCCGCTACCAGGTGTACGAGAGCCTGTTCGACACCCTGCTGGCGCAGACCCCGCCGCCGCCGGTGATCCGCTTCGCCGAGAGCTTCCGGCTGCACGCGGCGATGGCCGAGTTCCTGCGGCGCGAGGTGTACCACCACGACGGCATCGACTACCACTCGAAGAAGACCGACGTACTACCGGCCCGGCCGCTCGCGGACCCGTTCACGGCGGCGGTGCTGGCCCCGGCGTACCCGCTGGTGGTGGTCGTCCACGACGAGTGCGCCAGCCAGGTCCGCAACCCGTTCGAGCAGGGGCTGGTCGGCCCGGTGTTGAAGGCGCTGGTGGACCCGGCCGGGCACGCGCTCGACCCGGCGACCGGGCTCGGCGTGGTGGTGCCGCACCGGGCGCAGCGGGCGGCGCTCCAGCAGGCGTTCCCGTGGCTGAGCGTCCTCGACCCGGCGACGGGGCTGCCGGGCCGCAGCGCGGTGGACACGGTGGAGCGGTTCCAGGGCGGGGAGCGGACGGTGGTGCTGGTCAGCGCGACCGAGAGCGACCGCGGCTACCTCCTGGCGGCGGCCGGGTTCCTGCTCGACCCGCGGCGGCTGACGGTCGCGGTCAGTCGGGCGAAGCGGAAGATGGTGCTGGTGGCGAGCCGGAGCGTGTTCGAGCTGTTCAGCCCGGACGAGGAGACGTTCGCCAACGCGCTGTTGTGGAAGAACCTGCTGCTGCGGACGTGTACCACGCTGCTGTGGGAGGGCGACCGGGACGGGGTGCCGGTTCGGGTGTGGGGCGGGACAGCGATCGAAGGTCCGGGCTGAAAGCCCGGGGACGGCCGTCCCCGGGCTTCCCCGCCGTCTCACCGTCCCGAAACCGCGCTAGTACATCCAGCGGTACTCGACCCGGAACATGTTCTTGTACCACACCTCGCCCGTCAGGGCGCGGCCGTAGCCGAGGTACAGGTCCGACCGCGTCGCGTTCGGGCCGTCGCACTCCGACCGCCCGAGCCCGATGCGCACGCCGAACTTCGCGTTCACGATCGTCGCCCCCTCGGCCGACACGTCCACGCCGGCGTCCGGGTTCAGCTCGCGGCCGCTGAGGACGGTCCAGCCCACCACCTCGGCGACGGGGGCCACGTAGCCCCACGAGCCCTCCATCACCGTGTAGCTCGTGCCCACGCCGTAGGTCAGGACGTTGCCGGCGAAGTCGCTCACCCGGGTCAGCGGGATCTGGTCCTTCAGCTGGCCGAACACCTGCCACCGGCGGGACAACTGCTCCTGGTAGAGGAGGCCCGGTTCGAGCCAGGTGCTGCCGGTGCCCAGACCCTGCCGCGTGTCACCGGTCGGCACGATCACCTGCATCTGGATCGACAGCACCCGGTCCGCGTTGTACACGAGGGCGTACTTGCCGCCGAACTGGAGGTCGCTGATGCCGGCCGCGTTCCGGTTCTGCTCCGGGTTGATGAACCGGACCGGGATGTTGCCGAACACCGACGCCCGCGGGGTGATGGCGTACTCCACGTAGGAGTAGAGCGTCTGCGAGTCCACGCTCGTCTCGGGGAGTGGCGGCCCCACGGCGTTCGGCGCGGGGAAGCACCCGCACTTGGCGTAGAAGAAGTTCGCCCGGTCCGGGCGGTTGTTCCCGTAGTTCCCGTCGAACCGCAGGCGGAACTGCGTCATCGGCAGGGCGTTGTCGATGTACCCGCCGAGGCCGGCGGTCGGGCCGGCGTCCGCCCCGGCGTACAGGTCGGGGACGGTCGGCGCCTGCACGGCCGGGGCCGGCGTGGGTGCCGGCGGCATCGTCATGCCGGGGATCGCCATGCCCGGCGCCGTCGCGGGGGGGCAGTTCTGGGGGTACGACCCCGGGTGGTAATACCCCTGCGGCGCGGCCCGCCGGAAGTGGCCGGCGCCGACCACGTCCGCGGACGGGTCGACGACTGCGGCGGAATACTGGGCGAACGCCGGCGCGCCGGTCGCCGTCAGGGCGACGCAACCGGCGGCTCGTAACAGGATACCGAACCTGGACATCATGTCCTCCGCGGGCGATTCCGTTCGCCACTGTGATGGGTGTGAGGGGCGGCCGATCCTCCCGCAATCATTTCGACCCGCCCGTCCGCCGGGTGTGACGAAATCGGCACGACCCGGACGCCCCGACCCCGGCGCGTGCGGGTCGTAACGGTCGTACCGGGCGTCACGGCGGCGGGCCGCCGATGGGGCGTTCGCGGACCGCCGGCGTGAGCTCGCCCGCCGGCGCCCCGAAGCGCCGCCGCTCGTCCAGCTTCTCGACCGCGTCGCGCACCCGGTCCACCACGGAGCCGACCGTCCGGTTGGCGGCGATGGCGACGCGGTAGAACTCGAGCAGCTCGGCGAATGACTCGCGGCTCTGCCAGGCGTAGCGGAGAAGCATCGGGCCGGTCGTCACCCGTTCGGCCGGCGGCGCCCCGTCCTGGGTGACGACGTTCAGCACGGTGAACCGCACGCCCGACGTGGGCGGGAGCGCGTCGAGCCGGACGGCGTGCGGCTCGGCCGCGGCCGGGTTCGGGATGGCGAGGCTGCGGGTGGTGTGGACGCGGCGCACCCCGTCGCGGCCCATCAGGTCGCGGCCCTGGTAGTAGACGAGCACCACGTCGTTGACGTACCCGGCCGGACCCGCCGCGGCGGCCAGCTCGCGGATGCGCGACTCGACGGCGTTCAGCTGCCCCACCAGGTCCGGCCGGCTGACGGAGTATACGAGCGGCCGGTACATCGTGGCGCGGGCGAACGCCCCGTGCCGGAACGGCCCCTCGGTGAACCCGACGGGCGAGCCGATGAACTCCCCGTTGAGGGTCTGGATCACCTCGCGGGCCATCGCCCCGCCGCGGTTCTCCGCCTCCTCCGGGGCGACCACCAGGACGTGCAGCCGCTGCTCGGTGAGCGGCGCCGCCGACTCCACCACCACCCGCGTGTCCGCGAGCTGTTGGGGCACCGGGTCGGTCTGCCGGTGGCGGGCGACCTCGACGCGCACGGTCGTGGTCTTGGCGCTCAGGAACACGAGCGCGGAGAACGGCGCCTCGTTCTTCCCGGCCGCGAGGGCGCCGACCTCGGCGGGGAGGTGGCGCACGTCGTTCCCGTACAGCACCACGTCGAACCCGGCCGAACGGGCGGCCGCCGCGGGGTCGGAGAACACGATCCGCCCCTTCACCTGCACGCGGTTGCCGGGTGCCGCGAACGCCGCGCCGCCCGCCGGCCGCGGGAGGGGGCGCGGCGCGGCGCCCGGCGGCAGCTCGGCGACCTCGTCGATCACCACCCGCACCGGCGGCGGGGTGTAGCTGACGCTGAACCGGAACTCGCTTGGCGTGAGCCCGTTCGACGCCGTCACCTCGAACGTGTTCACGCCCTCGCGGAGCGTCACGGTCGGCGCCGCGGCCAGCGCGAAGCCGCCGTCCGCCGCGACCGCCTTCTCGGCCGACACGCCGGGAACCTCCTCCGGCCGCAGCACCGCGACGCGGGTGAGTTTGGCCGCCGACGTGACGCGCAACCCGAACGCGAACTCGGGTTCGTCGGTCCGCAGCGCCGCGCCGGCGCCGACGACGGCCGCGTCCTTCCCCGCCGTGACGACGATCGTGGGCGGCGGCGGCGGCGGGGGCGGCGGCGGGGCCATCGGCACCGGGATGACGGTCGCTTCGACCGCGTCGCCCTCGCCGTCGGCGTTCCCGGCGGCGACCCGCACGGCCTGCGGAAGCGCCCCCCCGGCCGCGAGCGGCACGGCCTCGGCGCGGAGCCACCAGAACCCGACGCCGAACACCACCACCGACCCGTGAGCGCGGGCGGCGAGCGGGCGGCCGTCGAGGGTGAGGCGATCCGGGGGAAGCTCGGCCGGCGACACGACCGCGGCGAGCACGTCGCCCACGTTCGCCCCGCGGGCGGCGATCGGCACGACGCCGACGACGACCGGCGGGCGGACGTAGCGTACCTCGCGGCTCCGCAGCCGCACCTGCTTCCACTCGTTCGCCACCGCCAGCGACAGCCGGTTGTCACCGGGCGCCAACTCCACGTCGCTGGCCCAGGCGCCCGGCTCGCCGGCGCGGATGTCGAACTCGCGCGGCGGCGAGCCGGAGTCGGGCGAATCGACGAGTACCTTCACCCGGAACGGCCCGCCCCCGGCCGCGGCGCGCACCGGCCCGGCCGCGAGGAGCCGCGGGTCGCGGACGGCTTGCGGGAGCGGGCCGAAGTCGGCGTCCGGCAGCGCCGCCCACACGACCGACACGGAATCGGTCCGCTCCACCCCGCCGGCCGTGACGCGCACGCGGAGCGTCTTCGGAACGCCGCCGGCCTTGATCGTCACGTCGCGCGCGGCCGCCCCTTTCACCGGCAGCTCGCCCGCCGCCCACACGCCGTCGCCGTCGTCCCACTCCACCTTCGTCATCCCCTCGGCGGCGATCGTCGCGGACAGGCTCACCTTCGCCGCGTCGGAGACGAACGGCCGGCCCGGCGCGGCCGGTGCGTCCACCGTGGAGGCGACGCCGAGCGTGACGCGCGGCACCGGCCGCGGCGCCGGCGGGGCGTGCCACACGACGAACTCGGTGACGTGGGTCTCGTACTTGGCGAACGCCCCCTCCGCCCCGGCGTTCCGGGCGGTGACGCGGACCGCGGTCTTGGCGTCCGGGTTCAGCGGCAGCGGGTACGGCTCGAACAGTCCGTCCTTCCCCTCCTTCAGCGCGACCGGGCGGTCGCCGCCCGGACCGGTTGTAGTGACGGCGACCACGACCTTCTCGCCGCGCTCGGCCGCGGCCTCCACCACGATCGCGAGTTTGTCCGCGGGGCTCGTCACGTCCGCGCCGGACTCGACCGCCTTGCCGCCCGCGAGAACCCGCACCGACGGGGCCGTGGGGACGTAGCGAAATCCCAACGCCTGCGTCAGCGCGGGCGGCAGCTCCGCCGTCTCACGCACCTCGAAGTCGAACCGGTGCGCCCCGCGCGTCCACTCGTGGCCGGCGAGCGGCAGCGCGGCGGTTCCGTCGCGGAACGGAACGACCCGCCAGTCGGCCCCGGCCGGGCGCCAGCGGAGCTCGGCGGCGTCGAGCCGCAGCACGCCGTCGGGGTCGTCGAGACCCACCTCGAGCGCGGCCGCGCGCGAGCGGAGGAGGCGTACGCCGTCGCGGTCCTCGGCCACGTCGGCGCGGAGGGTCAGCGCCGGCGCCGTGCGCGGGAACTCGGCGACGTACCGCTTCAGGGCGGCGTCGAAGTCGGCGGTGTCGCCGAGGAAGCGGAGGAAGCCGGTCTTGTAGTACAGCCGGCGGTACTGGTCGGCTCCGGCGAACACGACCGGCTCGGCCGGGTTGCCGGTCGCGGTCAGCCAGCCGAGCCGCGCCTCGGCCGCGGGGGAGTTGGCGTCGTAGGGGCCGGCCGGCGTCCAGCCGATCCAGTCGCGGCCGCCGTCGGCGTTGGCGACCGGGTTCACCCACAGCTCGAACAGCGGGTGGCGGTGCCCGACGCCGCGGCCGACCGGCACCGCGGCCGGCGCCGCCCCCGCCACCTTCACCCGCGCCGTGCCGCCGACGGGGACTTCGCGCACGGCCAGGAGGAAGTCGCGGTACGTCGTCACCGGCCGGAGCGCGCCCTTCTCGCCGCCGACCGCCTCGACCACGTCGCCGGGCTTCAGCGCGGCGCGGGCGGGGCTCGTCGGCGCGACGCCGGCGACGGCGAGCTTGCCGTCGCGCTCGACCAGCGTGATCCCCTCGACGGCCGGGAACGGCGCGGCGAGCGCCTTCAGCGACCAGACGGCGACGGTGCGGTCGGCCCCGACCGCGGCCAGCAGCGGCCGCGACCCGGAGAACGCCAGCCCGTCCACGCGCAGCGTCGGCCCGCCGAGCTGGAGGAGGCGGCGGCCGTCGGTCGCGTCGAACAGCGTGACGAGGGAGACGAGCGCGGTGCGGTGGTAGTGCGCGACGGCGACGACCGGCCCGAGCGCCTTGTCCCACGCCGGCGCCGCGGGCAGCAGCGCGACCGCGGTCGGCACCTCGTCCTCGCGGAGCTCGAACGTCTGCTCCTTGCCGCCGACCGTCACCTTTACGGTGCGCTCCTTCGGGTCGTACTGCTTCTCCAGCGGCCCGCCGCCGTGTGTGCCATCCACTGCCAGCCCGGCGCCGCCGGGGGCGGTCGTGCGGGCGGCGAGGTCGAGCACGGTGCCGCCGCGCGGAGCTTCATCCGTCGCGCCGCCGAGCCAGAGCTTGTTGCCGGCGACGAAGGCGACGCGGGCGAACCCGCCGGGCTCCCCGGCGAGCGCCTGCACGACCGGCCGGCCGGCGGCGAAGGCGACCGCGTCGTACACCTCGATGCGGTTGTCGTCGAACCCGGCGACGGCGACCCACTTCCCGTCCGGCGACGCCGCGACCGACGGGAGCCCGCCCGCCGCCACGCCCTTCAGCGCCACCCGCGCCTTCGCCGTGCCGTCGGCCGCGACGAGGCGCAGTTCGATCACGCGGCCGGTGGTGCCGGGCGGTTGCGTGAACAGCTGCAGTACCGCGGCCGTTGCCTCGCCGACCGGCGCCAGCGCGAGCGGCAGGAAGAACTCGTTATTCTTTTCCGACAGCGGGAGCAACTTGCCGGCGGCGGGCGGGGCGGCGGGCCGTGCGGCGAGCCCCCAGGAATTGTCGACGAACGCGCCGGAGACGAGCTCCCGGGCCGCCCCGTCCGGGCCGGTCCGCAGCGCGAGCGCGACGGTGCGCAGGCCGTCGGGGAAGGGCTGGTCGGTCTTCGTGGTCACGTCCCAGACGAGCAGCGCGCCCGGCTTCGTGTTGTCCGCCGGCGGCCACGCCACCGCCACCCGCAGCTTCCCGTCGGCCGCCCACGCCGCGAGCCCGGGCCGGTTCGGCGCCCCCGGCAGGTCGTCGCGGCGGGCCAGCTCCTTCCCGCTCGTCACGTCGTGGACGCGGACCGCGCCGAAGAACTTGCCGGCCGCGTCCCACTCGACCCCGGCCGTCACCAGGACCGGACCCGCGGCCGGGCCGGGCGTGGCGAACGCGAGCGCGCGGATGCCCGACTCCGGCCCGCGGACGACTTTCCCGCCGCGCGGGTCCGCCGGGTCGAACAGGTACACCACCCCGTAGTCGCGCTTCAGCAGCGGCGGGAAGTAGCGGGTCTCGTGGGTCAGCCCGTCGTCCGAGCCGGTCCAGGTTTCCCCGCGGAGGGGGGCGCGGCCGGCGACCGCGACCCACTTCCCGTCGGGCGACACGGCGACGGCGTTGACCGCCCCGGCGTTCCCCGGCCCGACCGGGACGCGGATCGGCTCGGCGGGCACGAACTTCCCGCCGGCGGGCGTGTAGCGGTGGACGACCTTGCCGAACCCGCCGGCGTAGAGGGTGCCGTCCGGGCCGAAGGCGAGGGACGTGACCGGGGCGTGCGGGCCGGCGTGGCGCACGACGAGTTGCGGCGTGCGGTCGGCCGGCGGCAGCGGCGACTCGGCGCCGGGCTGGCGGGCGGTGGCGGCCGCGGCGAGGAGAACGAGGACGGCGACGGAACCCGTTGCCCGCATCGGACACCACTTTCGAGCCGGTGTAGGCACCGCCCGTCCGGTTGTGCCGGCGGGGGGCGCGGGAATGCGTGAATT
>Ga0209181_10004164_pt1 | contig 21779 bp, 22 predicted proteins | sample MAT05_FD_187208 | JGI IMG/M metagenome (GOLD analysis project Ga0209181, IMG submission 187208) | Freshwater microbial communities from Lake Fryxell liftoff mats and glacier meltwater in Antarctica - MAT-05 (SPAdes) (version 2) | ecosystem: Environmental > Aquatic > Freshwater > Ice > Liftoff... | reverse complement strand
GTATTATTTCAGTTGTTCAGAAAAAAAAGGAAAATAAGATATAACCTATTCTCAGCTTAGGTTTGCTTATGTTGTACCTAATCCAGTAAAATTATTATTAAATGAACTTGAATGATGACCGCTCAATTTTTCAACATTCACAACTCACGAATCCCCCGTGGCATCGCTCCTTGCACCTCACTGTAACATTTGTGACTAACAATCTGTTTCCAATGCAACATCTTTGCATGCATTATAGCACTCAATTCCCTCATCGGCTTTACCGGTGATATCGGGCATTATATCATCGACTGGAAATTCCTGATCATCATCACCCTGGTTGCAGTGGCCGGAATATTCATTGGCGGCTTGCTGGCAAAAAAGCTGGATGGCGAAAAACTTAAAAAGGGCTTTGGCTGGTTTGTGTTATTGATGGGTATTTACATTTTTTAGTGAAGGAGATTATTGTTATGTCTGGGTAAATGTCACTGGCTATATAAATAATACCTTAGATTGCCATTATCCGAATGCAACAAAAGTTACCAATTAACACAAAATCATTGTGCAACTTTACATTCATAAAATAAAAAAATAGTACCATGAATATAGAACAAATTTATACCGGTTGTTTGGCTCAGGGAGCGTATTATATCACCAGTAAGGGCGAAGCGGCTATTATTGATCCGCTTCGTGAAACAGAACCTTATACCAGGAGGTTGCAAAAAGACGGCGTTCAATTAAAGTATGTTTTCGAAACTCATTTTCACGCTGATTTTGTAAGCGGCCATGTGGATTTAAGTAAAAAAACCGGCGCTCCCATTGTATATGGGCCAAATGCCACCTGTGAGTTTGAATGTATTTCAGCTAAAGACGGCGAGGAATTTAAGGTGGGTGATGTAACAATAAAAGTACTGCATACACCGGGCCACACGATGGAAAGCACCACCTACCTGCTAAAGGATGAAAACGGAAAGGACCATGCGATATTCTCCGGCGACACGTTGTTTTTAGGAGATGTGGGCCGTCCGGACCTGGCTCAAAAAGCGGCACACATGACACAGGATGAATTAGCAGGTTTGTTGTATGACAGTTTGATGAATAAAATAATGCCATTGGCCGATGATGTAATTGTTTATCCGGCACATGGTGCCGGCAGTGCCTGTGGAAAAAACATGATGAAGGAAACAGTAGATAGCCTGGGGAATCAGAAGCGAATGAATTATGCATTGAACCAACCCAATAAAGAAGCCTTTGTTAAAGCAGTAACAGAAGGGTTGCTTCCACCTCCCGCCTATTTTGGCTTAAATGTGGCGATGAATAAAAAAGGCTATGAAAGTTTTGAATCTGTTTTAAACAATGGTATGCAGGCTTTAACGCCGGATGAATTTGAAGCCGTGGCAGAAAATACCGATGCGTTGATTTTGGATACCAGGGCCAACACCGATTTTTACAAAGGCTTTATTCCCCAATCGGTTAATATTGGTTTAACCGGTGATTTTGCCCCCTGGGTGGGCGCACTGATTGTAGATGTAAAACAGGCTTTGTTATTGGTGACTGATGAAGGAAATGAAGAAGAAACAGTAACCCGGTTGAGCCGGGTGGGCTTTGACAATATACTGGGGCATTTAAAAGGAGGCTTTGCTGCCTGGCTTGAATCCGGTAAAGAAGCCGACCTGGTGGATAGACTAACCCCCAACCAATTTTCAAAGGAAGTGGAAATTGGAAAGGATAAAATCATTGATGTTCGAAAAGAAACTGAATATGCCGCATCCCATGTTGAAGATGCCTGGAACAGGCCATTGGCCTATATCAACGAATGGGTGAAAGAGATTAACCCGGAAGAACATTTTTACCTGCATTGCGCCGGCGGTTACCGAAGCATGATGGCGGCTTCAATATTACAAGCCCGTGGCTACAGAAACTTTACAGAAGTAGAAGGCGGCTTTGATGCAATCAGCAAAACCAATGTCCCCAAAACAGATTTTGTATGCCAGACTAAGGTAATGAAAGCATCGTAAACGGAATAGTCAGGATGATAAGTAAAATATAAGATGGAAAACAAAGGCAGCTGAAGGGTTGCCTTTATGTTGTTATTTCACCGGCGCATTCTGTAAATCAGTAAATCATCATTTGTATTACCAGTTTGAAATTGACTAAAAAATATACCGGGCCTTCGAGATGACCCGTGCTCTTCTTCCCTATTTTTTTGCAAACACCACATGCCACATGCCCCTTAGATCACCCGCTTTGTATCCCTTCGCCTGGTCGGTTGGATATAGGGAATCAATTACCGGTAACAAGTCAATTGGCATTTCATTTCCGGGTGTTCCGTGGCAATTCAAACACATACTTTGCATTAAAATTGGTTTGTAGTAATGAAACTCCTTGTTGCGGGAAACTACTACTGGCTTTAGCGAATCTTTATTGGCCAGCAGGATTGTATATTTTTCCCATTCAATTTTATCAAAGTCAGAAAGTCCATTTTTTGAATTCCTGTTTTTATCAGATACCCGGCCAACAGTAATTCCTTCGGATGCATAGCTGGTTGTAATGGGCAACGCCTCCATATTACAAAATCTCAAAGCTCCTGCAAGCCCCTTCTCCCCGATTGTTTTTACCAGCGTATTACGCAGTGTGTCAAAAGTAATTTTTACAATACTGTCGCCTTTGGAAATATAAGTGGCTGGTTCCTCTTCATTTTGCCTGTTATTGCCTGTGGGATTAGATATGCATGCTGTAACAAACAATATAATTACTAAACAAAAGCTGATTTTTTTCATATACAATCTTGTTAATGGTGGATCGTGATAGCACTGTATAAAGGTAGCTATATAGAATTTTTTGGGGGCATCTATATTTTTGTTCGATGTATTTCAATTGGTCGCATAGGGTAAAATTTTAAAGTAACAAAAGTTACTTACTATGCCGTAATAGCTTGATAAATTTGCATTAAAAAATCATTCTATGGCAACGATTAATATAACTACACAAGACTTTAAAGACAAGGTATTTAACTACACAACAGAACAGGACTGGAAATACCAGGGCACACTACCAGCCATCATAGATTTTTACGCAGACTGGTGCGGACCTTGTAAAATGGTAGCCCCCATACTGGAAGAACTTTCCAAAGAATATGAAGGCAGGCTGGTTATTTATAAGGTGAATACCGATGTTGAACAGGAACTATCAACGGTGTTTGGCATTCAAAGCATCCCTACCATTCTTTTTATAGATGCCAATGGCGAACCGATGATGCAGCCAGGTGCTTTTCCTAAACATACTTTCAAAAAAATAATAGAAGAAAAGTTATTGTCTCCGCAAAAGACGGAGGCATAAAAATTTTTATTGTTTTAAAATAAATCTATTGAATGCATACTGGTAATCAAAAACATTGGGAAACTGTTTACAAAACGAAGCAGCCAAATGAGGTAAGCTGGACGCAGGAAATCCCGGCAACTTCCCTTGACTTTATTCATGCGTTTGATTTACCCAGGACTGCAAGCATTGTTGACATCGGTGGCGGGGATAGCAAATTCGTTGACTATCTTCTTGAAGAAGGATTTGAAAATATTACGGTACTGGACATTTCCGCAGCAGCGCTTGAAAAAACGAAAAAAAGGCTAGGCGATAAAGCTGCAAAAGTAACGTGGGTGGTGAGTGATGTGACCGATTTTAAACCAGCAACGAAATTTGATGTTTGGCACGACCGGGCAACTTTTCATTTTCTTACCACTCCCCACCAGATCAAAAAATATATTGACACCGCTTCGAAATCGGTAACCGGTTTTCTTACCATCGGAACGTTCTCAGACATGGGGCCCGACAAATGCAGCGGTCTTGAAATAAAAAAGTATAGTGAAAAAACCTTGCACTCCGCATTGAAAAAGGGATTTGACAAATTGCGCTGCATCACTGAAGATCATATAACGCCATTTCAAACATCGCAACATTTTTTATTCTGCAGTTTTAAACGACGTGCCGATTAACCTACGAACCATCGTTATCGAAAAGCAATTTTTTAAGCCAGGAAATTATACATAAAAGAGGCTGCATCTATTTTGAAACAGGCTCTTTTATGTACGATGAACCTTACACTAAATAACCGGGGTATTTAACTCAGCCAATGAATTATTGATTTCTTCCTGCGATACTTCAAAGTCCACAAGATTACCAGCCAGGTATTGCTCATAAGAAGCAAGGTCAAAATGACCATGGCCGCATAGGTTGAACAGGATGGTTTTAGAAACCCCTTCCGCATCAGCTTGTTTTGCCTGGCGGATAACTTCCGCAATCGCATGGTTAGCTTCCGGTGCCGGAATGATTCCTTCCGCCCTGGCGAACACTATACCTGCTTCAAAACATTCTGTCTGGTTGATTGCTACTGCTTCAATAATGCCATCCTTTAACAACTGGCTAACGATAGCCCCTGCCCCGTGATAACGCAACCCACCCGCATGAATCGGTGATGGAATAAAATTATGCCCGAGCGTGTACATCGGAATCAGCGGCGTCATTCCAACGGTATCGCCAAAGTCGTAACGGAAAACACCTCTTGTTAACTTAGGGCATGAGGTTGGCTCTACCGCAATGGCCCTTACATTTTTACCGCCGGTTAATTTATCCTGCAAAAAAGGAAATGCAATACCTGCAAAATTTGATCCCCCGCCAAAAGGCGCTACGATAATATCAGGATAATCACCTGCTTTTTCCATTTGTTTCTGCGCCTCCAGGCCAATGATGGTTTGGTGCATCAACACATGATTGAGTACACTGCCCAAAGAATATTTGGTATCATCATGGGTTGCTGCTATCTCAACTGCTTCGGAAATGGCTATGCCCAAACTGCCCGGCGAATTGGGATCCTTTTCTAATATACTTCTTCCGGCATTGGTAAGGTTACTGGGAGAAGCATGCACTGTTGCACCCCAGGTATTCATCATTATTTTGCGATAGGGTTTACCTTCATAACTCACTTTTACCATAAACACTTCGCACTCGATCCCAAATAACTGGCAGGCAAAACTCAATGCACTACCCCATTGCCCGGCACCCGTTTCGGTGGCGATTTTTTTAATCCCTTCTTTGGCATTGTAATAAGCCTGCGGAATAGCCGTATTGGGTTTATGCGAACCTGCAGGGCTAACTCCTTCGTATTTATAATAGATTTTTGATTGGGTACCCAACGCTTTCTCCAGCCCAATTGCCCTGAACATGGGTGTTGGCCGCCAGATGGAATACAAGTTCCTTACTTCATCCGGTATCTCTACCCATTTTTCCGTACTAACTTCCTGCTTAATTAATTCCATTGGAAATAACGGTGCCAGTGCCTCCGCATCAATAGGTTGTTGTGTTCCCGGATGCAATGGTGGCAATGGTTTATTCGGCATGTCTGCCATAATATTGTACCAATGGGTTGGTATCTCTGATTCGGCTAATGTGATTTTTCGCTGTTGAAGCATGTAGTGTAGATTTTGTCGTTCAAGATAACGATAATCCCGAAAAGGAACGATTCTTTCCCATCTGTTATTAAGAATTTTTACCGTCAAAAAATAACATTTAATAAAATCTCCGAAGATTAAACCACAGCAAAATAATAGTTGCGGGTACATATCAAATCCGACGGCTACCGGATCTTCCCGCTCTGTCGGCACAACAAAAGCAGTATACACTTTTTTTATAAGGGATGTTGATAGATTATACAACATTCGTTTATTTTGCAACCCGTTTGACCTCACCCCCAACCTCCCGATGCATCGGGACAGGCCCTCTCCACAAGAGAAGGAAGATTGACCTCTTTCTTGATTGTAACAAAAGTTACCAAACATTTATTTTTCACCCGTTACCTTACATCAAAATTTTTTATATGAAGAAAAATATGGGTTCAGCAGATCGGATGATCCGCGTGTTATTAGCAATAATATTTGCTGCTTTGTATTTTACCAATACTGTTACCGGTATATTCGGTATTGTATTACTTGTATTTGCAATGGTGTTTGTATTAACCAGCCTGGTAAGCTTTTGCCCGTTGTATACCTTAATGGGCCTTAATACATGTGCCACAAAAAATAATGCATGATTAAAAAAAAACGGCTGGTTCTGGCAATTTGCTGTATCAGTCTTTTAACTGCGTGTAATAGCAACACAGGTTCAACCAATCTTACTATATCCGAATATGAGAAATCCATTTCGCAAAATAATATTCAGCTCCTCGATGTTCGTACAAACGAAGAATACCAGTCGGGTCACCTGGGCCATGCGTTATTAGCCGACTGGAATAACCAGGAGGAATTCAAAACCCGTGTAGCGGCATTGGATAAAAACAAGCCGTTGTATACTTACTGCCTCAGTGGTGCAAGAAGTGAAATGGCAACAGAATGGTTACGAAAAAATGGTTTTACAGCTTTTAACCTGGCCGGTGGTCTAAATGCCTGGAAAAGGGCTGGCAAGCAGTTAGAAGAGGCTGCAATAGCAAGACAAATAACCCTGGCTGAATACCTCGTTCAAATACCTACAAACAAAACGGTGTTGGTAGATTTTAGTGCCGTATGGTGCCCGCCCTGTAAGGCAATGGCGCCGGTGATTGACTCACTTATAGCCACACATGGAACTAAATTTGACCTGGTAAAAATTGATGGTGGGCAGCAAACAGCTATTTGCGGTGAATTAAATGTAACTACATTCCCCACCTTCATTATGTACAGGCAGGGAAAAGAAATATGGCGAAAAGAAGGCCCGGTGGATGCAAAAGAATTTATTATGAATTTCTAAAAACCATACCCATCATCCTGTTTGAAAAATAGCGTGGCCGCCAGCTACGCTATTTTCATTTATAAAAATTCTCCGGCATTTTTTTTAACTCCTTTAATTGATATCCCCGAAACTTGTTCATTTATTCCCGGGTAACCGAAGCGGGTATTTTTAAGCGTGCATTGGAAGCGGCTGAGTGTTTTTACTTTCTCCAGGAAGATTAATTAATTTATTCACCCCATTCGATGCCAGCCCGGATTCAGTTACGCAACTTTTCCACAAAAGATATCCGCCTGAAAGGTTAACCACTTTACTGAAACCGTTTTGCAATAAAATCCTTTGCGCAAGGTATCCCCTTAACCCCGCTTCACAATAGATATGAATCTTTTTCACTTTTGAAATCTCACCAAGCCTAGTTCTGATCTCATCAAGAGGTATATTAATAGCACCGGGTATTTTACCGGCAAGGTATTCATCTTCCCTGCGAACATCTATCAGTATATCATCCGGTTTCAAATCTCCCAATTCATTCCAGTAGAAAATATTCAACCGTTTCAATAATATATTTTCGGCCACAAAGCCCGCCATATTAACCGGGTCCTTTGCAGAAGAGTAAGGCGGCGCATATCCATGCTCAAATTCAATTAAATCATAAATGGTTTTATGTTGTTTGATAAAGGAAGATAAAATATCAAGCCGCTTATCAACACCATCATAACCTGCAATCTGTGCGCTTAGTAACCGGCCATCAACCGGTGAAAAGGCAATCTGAATGGTCATTTGTTTGGCATCAGGATAGTAAGCAGCATGCGATCCGTTGTGCGTAGTGGATACTATATGATCGATGTTCGCCGTTTTTAAATGTTTGGATGCGGTGCCCGCTGTACCTACAGTTAACTCAAATACCTTTACTATTGCCGTATTGATAGAACCCTGGTATTTTTGAACATTACCCAACACCACATTATTGGCACAAATGCGTCCCTGTTTATTTGCTGGTCCCGCCAGGTAGGTAATCATGGATTGCCCGGTAACCGGGTTTTCAAATTCAATGGCATCGCCTACCGCATAAATGTCGGGATCCGATGTTTGCAAATATTCATTCACCCATATACCTTTGGCAGCACCGGTTTTAAGCCCCGCCTGCACAGCCAGTTTGGTATCAGGACGAACACCAATGGAAAGCAACACCATATCTGTATTCAGCACCTCCCCACTTTTTAAGGCCACATTTACCTGTTGCCCATCTTTGGTAAAACCTGTTACCGCACTATTTAAAAAAAGGCTCACCCCCTTACTGCGAATATGTTGCTGAACAATTGCCGCAACCGGAAAATCAACCGGTGCCAGTATTTGATTTCCCATTTCAATAATGGTAACATCGATACCCAGGTCAATAAAGTTTTCTGCCATTTCCAAACCAATGAATCCGGCGCCCACAATCACTGCTTTGGTTACCTGGTTTTGCTGGATATAGCTTTTAATATAATCCGTGTCTCTTACATTTCTTAAGGTAAAAATCCCTTCGCTGTTTATACCGGGCAAAGGTGGGCGCAATGGTTCTGCACCGGGTGACAGAATTAATTTATCATAGCCTTCCTGATACACTTCACCGGTTAATTGATTTACAGCCGTTACCGTTTTTTTTACCGGGTCAATGAGGGTAACTTCTGTGGTTACTCTCACATCAATATTAAAACGTTGATTAAAGGAAGCCGCTGTTTGTACAAATAATTGGTTCCTGTCTTTTATTACATCACCGATATAATAGGGCAGTCCGCAATTAGCGTAAGAGATAAATTCTCCCTTTTCAAAAAGAAGGATCGTTGCATGTTCATCCAGTCTTCTTAATCTTGCTGCTGTGCTGGCTCCCCCCGCAACAGCTCCTACAATTATGTATTTCATAGAACCGTTTTATTGTGAAAAATATTCCCGTTTTATTTAAGAAATTCCAACTCCTGTTATTAACCATTCATTGCAGTTTTGCTAAAAAATCCGGCTGATAAAAGAAACTCAAAAGTAAGGTCTGGGGAAACAATTAAACGTAACATTTGTCACGTTTTTGAAATGTATAAAGCTAGATTACTGCCAAAAAAATATTCAATATTACTGCGTAAAAAACAGCCCGTCTGTAACATTTGTAACACTCGCATACAAATTAACTGATTCTGGAAACAATCATTTTACATGCTGATAACAGTCATGGTGAATTCCTATTTCTATCATGTAAATGCCAGCGCATGAGATCGAATTTTACATCCGAATTATTTACATACTAAAAAACGCTACATGAAACATCTTGTTATACTCGGAGCCGGTACCGCCGGCACAATGATGGCCAACCATTTGAACCATCATTTAAAAAATCCCGAATGGCAGATCAGTATTATTGACGAACGCAAGGAACATCATTACCAGCCCGGCTATCTTTTTCTGCCATTTGATATTTATACACCGGAAGATATTATAAAGACCATTGAAGAGTTTATACCCAGGGGTGTAAAACTGATCAAACAGCAGATCAACAAAATCCTTCCAAAAGAAAATAAAATTCAATTAGCTGGCGGAGATGAACTACTGTATGATGTGTTGATCATTGCTACGGGTGCTAAGATTGCTCCCGAAGAAACAGAAGGGATGAAAGGATCCGAATGGCAAAAATCTGTATTTGATTTTTACACTTTTGAAGGTGCATTGGCACTGCGAAATAAGTTAAGGGAATGGCCCGGTGGTAAATTGGTGATACATATAACCGAGATGCCTATCAAGTGCCCGGTGGCACCATTGGAATTTGCATTTTTAGCAGATTCATTTTTTAAACATAAGCACATGCGGGAAAAAGTGGAGATAACCTATGTAACACCTTTAAGCGGGGCATTTACCAAACCAAAAGCCACTGAAGCGCTGGAACATTTACTGGATGAAAAAAACATTCGCATTGAAAGTGATTTTGCCATTGAGCTGGTTGATAATGAAAAAAAAGAAATTGTGGATTATGGAGGCAAAACAGTGCCCTTTGATTTACTGGTAACCATACCCACCAATAAAGGGGATGACCTGATGGAAAGATCCGGCATGGGTGATGACCTGAATTATGTACCTACTCACAAAGCCACCCTTCAGTCAAGGGACTACACCAACATTTTTGTATTAGGCGATGCCAGTAATATACCGGCTTCCAAAGCAGGCTCGGTTGCTCACTTTGAAGCAGAAATATTAACAGAGAACATACTCCTCTACCTGCAGGGCGAACCTTTAAAAGAGGAGTTTGACGGCCATGCCAATTGTTTTATCGAAACAGGTAATGGCAAGGCATTGCTGATCGATTTTAATTATACGCATGAACCGGTAGAAGGAAGTTTTCCATTCCCGGGTATTGGCCCCTTGCGGTTGCTGAAAGAAAGCAGGATGAATCACATGGGTAAGCTGGCCTTCCGGTGGATATACTGGAATGTATTATTGAAAGGCACACATATACCTTTTGTTTCCGCTACAATGTCGGAAAGCGGAAAGGTTTACAATTAAATTATTAATCATCAAAATAACAAATCATGGAAAGCACAATAGCCGGTAAAACAATTACCGTAAACGAAGAAGGTTACTTAACTGACTTTAACCAATGGAATGAGAAGGTTGGAGAAGCGATAGCAGAAACAGCCAACATTTCGCTCACTCCAAGACATTGGGAAGTTTTAAAGTACCTGCAAAATGAAAATAAAAACCAGGTAGCACTCAGCATCAGGCGGATCGGTAAAAGCGGCGTGGTGGACATCAAAGAGTTCTACCAGCTATTTCCAATGGCACCACTTAAAACAGCCACAAAAATTGCCGGCATACCCAAACCCGCCAGTTGCATTTAATAAAATTAAACTTGTCAGCAATGAATGAAAATAACGGAGCAATTAAAAAGATGATGATCATCTTATCCAAGGGCACATTGGAAAATGTGTATGCTGCCTTTGTATTGGCCAACGGGGCCCGTATGGAAGGGATTGAGGCAGAAATGTTTTTCACTTTTTTCGGACTGGAAGCGGTTCATAAAAAGAAACTTGATCACCTGCATGTAGCAACAGTAGGTAACCCGGCTATGCATATTCCTACAATGCTGGGCGGTTTGCCTGGTATGGAAGCACTTGCCACTTCAATGATGAAGAAAGAAATGGAGAAAATTGACATGCCTGAAATAGGCGAGTTTTTAGATATCCTAACCGCTTCGGGAGTAAAGCTATGGGCCTGCAGGCTGGCTATGGACATGTTTCATTATAAGAAGGAAGATATGTATGAAGGGATAGACGATGTAATTACCGTAGGAGATTTTTATAAGAAAAGTGAAGGCGAAGGGGTACACATGTTGTTTGTATAACCTGGCAACCTGGCTAAATAAAAGCTGGTTATTCTTTTTGAAAAGGTGAAATTTCTAAAATGCCCTGCTCCTGTTTGGGTGCATTTCAAATTACCTCTGCTCCCGCGGAGCAACAATAAATTGGCTTGTTTGCCCCTGCACTCGACCTCACCCCCAGCCCCTCTCCGGAAGAGAGGGGAGCTTGACTCTGAAAATTAGAAATTTTATTCGATTGGCTATCAATCACCTAAAATGGTGTATATAAAATTGTCGCTCTTTATTTAAGAACTAAAGAATGAGTAAATCGCCGTTAAGACGTTGAGTTATCAAAGAAATAAAAACGTTTGAACGCATTAACGGCAAAACTAAGTAAGCGGTGGATGCTGCGGCATCCGATAGCTATCGGATTTGAAATGCACCCTCCTGTTTTAATAATAAAGCGATGCTGTGATGTAACTCCGCATTTTTTGAAAATAATTCACCATGTAGCAAATGATTCCCGTGAAGATATATAATGTTCAATTTTATAAACAAACGGTCTGCAGACACTGCAGATTTTAAAAATCACGATTATGAAAAAGTTTCTAGTTACAGCAGGATTGGGCATATTGCCCTTTTTCCTATTAGCACAGGCAGGCCATATCATGCAGGGCATCGGGGCATCCAACATATCGATGGGTGGTGCCGCTACGGCCCAGCCGCTGGATATTGCCGGAGCCTTGCAATGGAACCCGGCCAGTATATCGGCCTTTGACAAAAAGATATGGTCCGTTAATGCAGGGGCGTTCTTTTCCTCCCCGGTTTTATCATCTACCGTACCCACTGCCGAAGGTCCGTACACCGGTGTCACAAAAGATGCAAGGGGCGTTTCCATCATGCCGGCACTGGCAATGGTATGGGGCAAAAAAAACAGTAAACATACAGTTGGTGTGTCTGCTTTTGGTATCAGTGGCTTTGGGGTAACTTTCCCGCAAAACAACACTAACCCAATTAATAGGCCCCAGAGCGCCGGCGGGTTTGGACGCATCCAGTCAGATTACCAGTTGATGCAGGTTGGCGTTACTTATTCCTACAAAATTACGGACCAGTTATCCATCGGCCTGGCACCCACTTTTAATTATTCATCACTGAAGCTGGCTCCTAACCCGCTTGCCTCACCCAGCCAAACGCTGGGATACCCGGTAAGTGACAGAGGCACCGCATTCGGTTTTGGCGGACAGTTTGGAATATTTTACAATTCAGGGAAGGGAATAAAATTAGGGGCTTCCTATAAAACACCGCAACAGTTCGGCAATTTTGATTTCAAAAATACTTATCCCGATGGCAGCAGCGCACCAAATGTAACATTCAAAATGAACTACCCTGCTATCCTGTCAGCAGGAATTGGCTATTCAAAAAATAACATTGATTTGGCCGTAGATTACCGGTTTGTCGACTACGAAAATACGGAAGGATTTAAAGCAAAAGGCTGGACCAATACTGCTGCTGTAGCTGGTTTTGGCTGGAAGAACATCTCCATTATATCAGCGGGGATTCAATATAAAGGCATTACAAAATTACCCGTCAGAATAGGCTATACCTACAGTTCCAACCCTATTACCAGTAAATTGGCATTTTTTTCTACCCCGGCCACAGCAGTCATCAAAGATGCATTTCAGGCTGGCTTTGGATATGAATTCAATAAAAAGCTAACATTGAATGTTGCATATCATCATGGAACCAGTGGCGGCTCTACAAGCGGCCCCCTGTTAAACCCGATGATGATCACTTCATCCAATCCTTATGGCGCTGTACCCAACAGTAAGGTATCGTATAAAATGACCACCAACCTGGTGATGATTGGAATAAATTATTCAATGTGATTTAAGAATACGTTTTGGGAAAATGCCGGTGTTATGCCGGCATTTTTATGTACCGCTTATTTATTGAAAGTGAGCGTTTGCCTTTTATCGCCTTATCACCAGTTTTATACTAATCCTGTTAATTATATTTTAGCAGTCGGGCTGCTTTTTTCATTTGTAACCTTTGTTACAAAAAAGCCAGGTAACAGTATTTACTTTTGCAGTATCAATAAAAAAAATAATGGTCACCGATTCAACAGTTGAAGACGACTTACAATACGAAAGGGTTAGCGTCATTAATAAAAACAGGTTCGTTAATTCAAAAGATTCCATACCGGCAGCAATGCTACAAGAAGAAGAGCAGTTGGAAAGAGCGGAAATATTGTCGGTATTGAATTTCCTCCAATGTATGGAGAAGACAGGAAAATCATTTTAACATGTGAGCGCTTTGTGAGAAGCATAGCTTAAAATAATTAAAATAAATTGTATGAAAAAACAGATACTGGGTAATTGGAATTTTATGCGGTTTTTCAGACTGGCGCTGGGAATTGGCATTATTGTGCAGTCTGCCATTGCCAGCAATTGGACCATGTTGGTGGTGGGCTTGCTATTTACCACAATGCCTGTATTTAATATTGGCTGCTGTGGCACCGCCGGATGTGCTACGCCTGTTAAAAAAAATACTGAACCCATAAAAGATATTTCTTATGAAGAAGTGGTTTAACAACAATAAACTATACGTGGCCGGGGCCATCGTTGGCGCCATTGCCGGCTACCTTTATTGGCAACAGGTAGGTTGCTCCACCGGCACTTGTATGATTACCTCAAAGCCAGTCAACAGTACCTTGTATGGAGCAATGATGGGTGCTTTATTACTGGGCATGTTTAAAAAAGAAAACAGGAAACAAGTATTAAAAGACGAAGACAAAAAGCTATAATCATGACATTTAATGAAATCATACAATCAGACAAACCGGTATTGGTGGACTTTTCTGCTGAATGGTGTGGCCCATGTAAAATGATGGCCCCTATTCTAAAGGAAGTAAAACACGAAATTGGTGATGCAGCTACAATAATAAAAGTAGACGTTGATAAAAATCCCCAGGCTGCCGGCGAGTATCAAATCCAGGGGGTGCCCACTTTAATTCTATTTAAAAATGGCAAACCATTGTGGAGGCAAAGCGGGGTAGTTCCGAAAGCCGGATTAGTAGGAGTAATAAAAAAACATTCATTATAAAAAACAACAGCATGAATATGATTCAACAATTATTTGGAGGAGGTACACCAATCAATTTGAAAACCATTATTGACGAAGGCGCCTTTTTGGTAGATGTTAGAACCGCGGGAGAATTCGCTGAAGGACAAGTTAAAGGATCAGTCAATATTCTTTTAACAAGCATACAAGCCCAGTTGGAGAAATTTAAAACCAGGAAAAAGATTGTTGTGTTTTGCCGCAGTGGCGCCCGGAGCAGCCAGGCAAAAGCGATCCTGGAACAAAATGGAATTACCAATGTAGTAAATGGCGGCGCCTGGATGGATGTAAGCCAGTATGTAAAATAAGAATAGGCTATGTATGGTATGATTTGGTGTGATGTAATGATTATGATTAAATGATGGTGCTGATTTTTCTAATCAAATTCATTTTTTAAAATAAGGCTTATTTGCTTTTCTAGTTCGTCCAAATCCTGTGTGGCATAATAACGGGACAAGTTGTGCATCGGCATTTTTAGCTCTTTGTCCCGTTCGCTATGTGGATTGGCTTCGTATGAAGGTGTTGGGTGCCTTATCCCGCAAAAATCGGAGTGCAAATAAAGCGTTGGGCAGCTTCTGCAATGAGAAGATTTCTGATGATAGCTGTTTTTATTTTATTCATACCTAAATCTAATTATTGGCAGCAAACAACCTTTTGCTGCCGAAAATGTGAATTTTGCACTTTGAACGGTGTCGGGTGATGCCCCTACGGAGCAAATGCCTTGAATGCTTTATGCTACTACAAAGAGGAAACTCCTAAGGAGTTTGATAAGCTTTACTTTGGCTTTAATATGTGCTCTTAATAATTAAATTGACGCACATGCCTGGCTGCGTTTAATTTACTTAATAATATTTCCTTGCCTGTATGTTTACCATTAAAAACAACAAGCTGATTTTTAATTTTGGATTTATCTCCTGGTGGGATTATATAATTTGTAATGAGTAAACTAATGCTCATTATGGGCATGTTATACCCATTTCTTCTTTACTGGTCTGTCACAGTCATCAGTTAAGGATATGGTACGGAGATTGGATTTTACAGATCATGAAATTAAATGCCTTTGTTTTTATTATTGCTTGCGCTACGTTATTTGGCTGCGCTCGTGACAAAGTCACTGTTCAGGTTGTTAGACACCCTTTGTTAAAATTTAACTTAAATGCCAATGCGTCCTGGACAGCAGATAATGTTGCCTTTGGTCCTATTTCAAAGGTTGTAGTATATCCCCATGATACAATCAACCGGGCCGTGGTGTACAATCGTCTAACGCTAAATTCTGCAGGCAAAGCTACTAGCGGTGAAAACCTGCAATTTATTATCAGTTTTGATGTGATCGATGCCGCTGAATTAAAGGGAAAATATACACCGCTTTATTCAATTACCAGGGGCCTAGCTGAAGTTAAAATATATGATATTACCAACAGCAATAATTTATCTGCCTATAGTTTATGTTCAGCTAATATCATTAAACCGCAGTTTCAAATTGATCGACAGAATAGTGACGAAAGATTAATTAGTGGCATTTTTCAAATGACACTTTGCAATGAGCGGGATAGTACTCAGAAAGTTAATGTCGTCAATGGTACGTTTACAGATATCCGATACTAAATAAATTCACCATCATATAATTATAAATGAAAAAAATTTACAAAACGAGTCTTGCCTTACTGTTGGCTAATACACTTTTTTGCCTGGTAACATTTTCACAAGTTGATACCACAAAAGAGTTGCCAGTACCCTATGGGCTGCCCCAGCTACCTCACAACCAACCCAATGCGGGATTTGACGTCATAATTAAAATCAATGGCGATATTATCTATGGTATTGTGAAAGAAGTGGGAATCGATCTTGTTACCTACAAACGGACAGATATACCAGATGGCCCGATCTATACACTATTTAAGAATGAAATTTATGCCATCAGCTATCGGAATCAAATAACAGACTATTTTAGTCCCCCCCCAATACAACCGCCTTTGGAGCCTGTAATAAGCGACCCATACAAAAAAAATCCGGTAGACTATGGGCAAAACCCATTATTCCGTAACGGAAATCTTCGTGTTAGTTTGGGGTTTATAAAAAGCTTTAGTAAGCTGGACAATAAAGATGAGTATTCCTCTTCGGGAACCTTTCCGGCTTTCAATATAGGCTACGATGCTTACTTTAAAAATCAGGTTCGCCTGGGGATACAAATGGGATTCGGTTCGGGACGTTATTCCAAACAGGATTATAACAACTATGACAGCATTCAAAATAATATCGAAGTAAAAGAAAACATATTCAGTCTTTTTGCCTACGCCAGGTACACATTGATGAATAATGCTTCCCGAATTAAACCCTACATCATTGGGGGGCTAGGCATCAATAGTTCACGTGTAAAAGCGGAAAATACGATCAGCTTTACAAACAATTCTTCGCAGACGCTCCTCGTGACATCCGGAACACGATCAGTGGGACTAGGGCTGATGGCCCGGGTTGGTGCTGATTATTATATCAACAATCAACTGCAGGCATTTGCGGATGTTGGCGTTGGTCTGGCTATTGTGAATTTAGGAATATCTCTTAACGTAAACTAAGTAACCATTTTAAAAAAAATTATATGAAAACTTTTCTCTCCTTTTTAGTCTTCACATCAATTGTTTTTTCTGCGCATGCTCAAAAGGACAATGATAACCGTCGTGGCGCACTCGCCGTTTCGGTGGGAGCTGCCGCGAATTACTACTATGGTCAGGGCAATCGCAATTTTGGTAAATTTGAAACGGAACGTGTTAACTGGCAACTAAATGGCATGTTAGGTATTACGATTGTTCGTGACAAAGGCGACCGCAGAACGATCATTGGAGCATTCGGCAGTTTTGGACTTAATAACGCAAATACTATCTCAAATATATTTGCAGATCAGGATTACATTACGACAGCAACCCGTCAAAGTTCCAATAACAATGCCTATAGCCTCGAAGGTGGCTTGCTTATCGCTGAATTGTTTCGGATCAGTACAGGTATAGGGCAACAGGTTTTTGACAAACAAAGTATAGCTTCTAAAAACGGAATTAATTTTGATGCCACTTCCTTAAAGTTCAATTCTACAACAGTGGGGTTTAATTTTAACGCAGGGCCTGTTGGTATTGTACTGAATTGTAATTTTAATTACGGCAAAGATTATACTAATACAATTATCAATCCATCCGCAGGCCTGAATTTGCGGTTTTAATATATCAAACTAATCGACGCCATCATACAATAACAGACAATCAGACACATCGCTTTGACATTACAATCCATTTTGAAAATTGCAATTGTAATCTGGCAACACTTTCTGTAAGATATTCTAAATCGTCTAATACAAAAGGACTTGATTCACTATGGGTGCATTTTAAATCCGATAACATCGGATTATATATACACCATTGCTAGGTGAATGATAGCCAATCGAATACAATTTCGAACTTTCAGAGTCAAGCTCCCCTCTCCTTGGGAGAGGGGTTGGGGGTGAGGTCAAAAGGGCGGCGAAATAAGCGAATGTTTATAACCTTTGAAAGCCCCTTTTAAAAAAAGTGTATACTGCTTTTAATGCGCCCAGAGCAGGATGAATTTTGAAATACACCCTTCATTATTTAGTGCTTTGATTTCATTTAAATTAGTTTTGAAAAGACTTACAATTTTCGAAATGTTTAGCGTTGAATTATTAATTAGGAAATAGCAAATACAAATAAGTATGGGAGAAGAATAATGGATTGATCAATGTTAAGTTTTAATTTATTACCGACCTATTCAAGCCCGGAAACAAAGCCTGTTAAGAAATAAAAGTACAAGATTACAAACAAATGTTGAGCAGAATTCCGTCAAGCCAGGATGGAGGACAAAAGTGATTTGAAGCTGATCCATCTTCCTTCTGCCCGGCTTTTGTAACTACTTTTGTTGTGCCTAGGCTAGCTTTTTTATCAATGGACTTGTTCATACACTATCTTTTTATCAATCATCGTTAATATACTTTTTGTTGCAGGCAATTGCTGCGTTGGTATTGTAAAAATATCCAGTGATAGCACGGCGAGATTTGTAAGCATACCAGGCATCAATGTTACATTCTCTTTTTCTTTAAACGCTGAATATGCGTTGTTTTTTGCGTAAGCAATTACCGCCTGTTCCATCGTAAGATTTTCCGATGGATCACGCTGCATCGATGTGCGCATCACGATGTCAAGGAAAGGATTGGTGGTGCCGTTTGGAGATATGTCAACAGTAACGCCATTCTTATACAATGATCGCAAAGTACTGCCCTGGCAATACTTTGGTGTGTGCATCATTAAAATATTATACCCTTTGAGAACCTCTCGTTGCTGAGGAGAAAGCTAAAAAAGTCAAATTCTAAACTTCCAACATTGCTTATAATTTTTAAAATTATTGACTTCAACTAAAAATGACAGATTGGAAAGTCCTTACACAACACTGTTGTCAAAATTTCATATTGCCGTTAGCCCGGTTTAGCTGAACAGTTTTCCACTAAAAATCTTTTTTATGCTAAATGTGTTTTAGCACCAACATCACCTACAAATTACCTTACCACCATCACCGTTCCCTTATAATTAAACTCCTGCCCGTCTTTGCAAATAATATCTAGTATGTAAACGAATGCCGACGTGTTTGCTACCGGTACACCATTCACAAAACCATCCCAACCAAAGGAAGGATCATTCACCGGCACATTTTGTTTTTCAAAAACCTTCTTTCCCCAGCGATCAAAAATCATTATCCTTTTTACACTGGCAAGGCCAAATCCCTTCACGTAAAAACGATCATTCAAACCATCATTGTTAGGTGTAAAAGCTTTGGGGATATACAACTGGCCCTTACCACAAAAGACAAATATGCTTATATCATCAGTGGCGGTGCATTTGTAAATGGTTTGCACCGTAACCCGGTACGTGATATCATTATCCGCAATAAGCGTTGGATTGGGACAACTTACACAGTTAAGGCCGGCGGCCGGGCTCCATAGATATTTGTTCACCTCATTGCTGTTTACCTGCGCCGAAAGTTGAACTGTGGCACCTGCCGTTACCCGTTGATCCACCCCTGCATTTACGAGCGGAGGATTTCCTACGGCTATGTTTACACGCCCGGTATCATTTTTACAAACATTGCCACTATATGCAATTACCCGGTAACTGGTAGATACTGAAGGCGAAGCGAATGGATTTGCAACAGCGGGGTTACTTAAACCGGTTGCAGGACTCCACAGGTAAGCTGCCGCAGTTGCATTGGCTTGTAGCTGTACCCTGCTTCCGTTGCAAAGCGTGTCATTTTTACTAACGATAAGATTTACGGGAATATCAACCTTTAGGGCAACAGTATCTTTTTTTATGCAGCCATATTGATTGGTAACCGTAACATAATAATTGGTAGAAACAACAGGTGTTGCCAGTGGTGATGCCGTATTAGTATTTTGTAAAGTAGCCGAGGCAGCCCATTGATAAAAAACGCCATCAAAACTGCGTAGTAAAACACTTGCTCCCCGGCAAATGGTGGTATCTGGTCCGGCAGCGGGAACCGGCAGCGGGTGAATCACCACTTGTTTTGTAGCGGTAACATTACAACCGTACCTGGTTTGAATATTTAATTCAACGGTATAATTCCCGGCGCTATTAAAATTATAAGCCATGCTATCCGCACTACTGATGACTGAATTGTTTACCTTCCATGAATAAGCTGTTACTACATCCCGGGTAACAATGGCTGCCCGGTAAACCAACCTGTTCTGCATACACTTTTCAATGTCGCCGGCGATGGTAACGGTCGTTTTAGGATAAATAACAACTTTAATAGCTGAAACAAAAGTTGCAGAGCAACCATTAGAGCTAGTTGCTTTCAATGTTACGGTGTAGGTGCCAGGTGCTGTGTAATAATGTGCCGGATTGATGGCTGTTGAATTTTGTCCGTCCCCAAAATTCCATTCGTAAGTCATATTACCAAAACGGGAGGAGGATAAATTATTAAATCTCACCGTCCCCGTATCGCCGCATATATTTGGATTAATGATTTCAAAATCTGCTCCTACCGAATCAATGATAATCTGTCGGACACTGTCATCGATGCAGCCTTTGTCAGTAGTAACTTTTAATACTATCGAATAAAGGCCGGCCGTTGAAAAATTATAAGTTAATACCGGCGTATTTCCTGCCGGACTTCCGTTCACAGTCCATGCATATCCAATAATAACATTAACGGAGGTTGAATTACTGGCATAAGTTTGTATTCCGGGAGCACAGTGAATATTATTTCCAGTGAAGGAAGCAACCGGATTTTTATAAATTTCAATTGCCTTCGGCAGAATGATTGTATCAGTGCATCCATGTACCGATGTTACCACCAGTTTCACATCGTATATTCCTGACTGTTGATAGGTGTGTGAAGGGTTTGGCAGCGAAGAAGTAGTATTATCGCCAAAGAACCATTCGTATGTTGCAATTCCAAACCGGCCACCGGAAAGGCTGGTAAACTGTACTTTCGCAGTATCTCCACAAAATTTACGGGTGTTGATACTAAATGCTGACTTTACAGAATCAACAATTATATTGTTATAAACCACATCTGTGCAGCCGTTAATCGTAGTTAGTTTTAATCCAACAATATGATTTCCTGCATTGAAATAATACAATAAATCAATAGTAGTACTCTTTTCTACCCCATCTACAAACCACTGGTATTTTACAATCGGATCAACAGATTTCACAACACTTTTATATAAATAATTTCCGGGCATACAATGAATGCTGTCTCCTGTAATATTTGCCCGGGGCAGGTTATATATTTTAACGGTATCCTTATAAATAGTACTGTCTTTGCAACCATTGACGGTAATACCCAGCAATTTAACAGTATAGTTACCCGGTATTAAATAGGCATGAGCAATGTTTAATCCGCTGGAAACACTGCCATCACCAAAGTTCCAAGTATAGCTATTAATGGCAGCAAAGTGTTTGGTTAGGTTTGTAAAACTAACCGTACCACTATCGCAAAACCGCACGGGGGTCAATGAAAAATTACTGAGTATTGAATCTATTATGATTGTTTTATTAATTGAATAGGTACACCCATTAGTCGTCACTATATCAAACCGGATAGTATGGTTTCCAGGCACCCGGTAATTATAATTGAAATCCTTTGTATTGGCCACACTGTCCGCATCAATCGTCCATTTGTATTTTGCAATGGCATCCACACTTGATATCGAACTGGTATATTTTAAAATGGTGGATGGTGTTAAGCACACAATGCTATCGCCGCTAATGGTTGCTGTTGGCAGATTATACACTTTTATAGTGTCGATAAAAATTGTGCTGTCTTTACAACCATTGATGGTTGTACCCACCAACTTCACCGAATATTTTCCCGGTACGGAATAATTATGTGAAACATTCAGTCCGTTGGTAAAGGTACCATCACCAAAGTTCCAGAGATAATTATTGATGGTACCATAGTGGCTCGTTAAATTTAAAAATGAAGTGGTGCCGCCTCCGCAAAAACTTACAGGCGACAATGAAAAATTACTTTTAATGGAATCAATTAAGATTGTTTTTGTAACGGAGTAAGTACACCCGTTCGTGGTTTCAATATCAAA
>Ga0209181_10004161_pt1 | contig 21780 bp, 17 predicted proteins | sample MAT05_FD_187208 | JGI IMG/M metagenome (GOLD analysis project Ga0209181, IMG submission 187208) | Freshwater microbial communities from Lake Fryxell liftoff mats and glacier meltwater in Antarctica - MAT-05 (SPAdes) (version 2) | ecosystem: Environmental > Aquatic > Freshwater > Ice > Liftoff... | reverse complement strand
ATGTCTTTTTGGGATAGCCTTGCCGTATTTTTTTAATTCTGCAACGGTTTCTTTGGGTAAAATATTTAAAATTAGATCATCTGATTTTTTTCTTTCTTTTCTAACAATTCCCAAAAGGGCAATTACAATTATCATCGCAAATCCTATAATGCCCGCCAAAGTAAACGCCCTGTTTTTTTGCTTGGCTTCTTCTTTTATTTCTGCTGTAAATTTGGTTTCCTTTTTTTCAAATTCGTAATTGGCCAATGTGATAGCTATCTGAGTTGATATATCGCTGTTGTACATTGTGTCCTTCATTGTGTTGTTTTCGTAAAGAAATTTGTAGGCGTTTTTTAAATCTCCTTTTTGAAAATACAATTTGTGTAAAAGTTCAGTAATTTCAAACCGGTTGTTTGCATCTGGATTTTTTTTGGAAAACAAATAGGCCTTGTTTGCGTAATTTAACGATTCTTCAAATAGCTTCTCTTTATAGGCGATTTGCGCCAATTCTTCATAAATGATTGCCATTGCAGCAGCCTCGTTTGTCTGAGAGATATAATATTCTTTGGCTTTTGCAAAAAATTCAATGGCCAATTTGAAATTGCCTTTCGCAGAATTAATTTGCCCCAATCCTATATAACATTCATTGATTCTATTGTTGTCGTTTTCTTTTTTTGCAATTTCTAATGAGAGTTTAAGCTTGGTGATAGCCTCGGGAAAATTATTTAACTTGAATTCACATAATCCACTGAGATAAGTCAGGGTGCGCCTTTGGTCTTCTGAATTTTTTTTAAAAGAAATGGCTTTTTTGAAATAGGTTAAAGCTATATTGAATTTCTTTTGAATGTAATAAATAACACCAAGGTTTATCAATGATTTGATATAGTGACCAGTGTCTTTGTATTTTTCGGATTCACGAATGCAGATAAATAAATATTGTATAGATTTGTCAATTTTTTTCTCAAACATAAAGCATTGGGCTAGCCGATATGTATTGTTGATAATTCCGTAATGGTAATTTTTGTCAAAAGAAATTTTATAGGCTTGTAGTAAAAAGCGTTGACCAGTTTCGTGTGAATCGTTGAAATTATCTGAGTAATATTTGTCATAAAATGCCAAAAGTTTTAATACCTTAGTCGTGTCGGTCTTCATCTTTTGCAAAGCGTTGTAATCCAGCGAATATGTTTGCCCTTTGACTATGGGGCAAGCATATATAAAAATGAATGCAATCAATATGGGTAATAATCGAAACAATTTGAATGTTTGGGTTGCAAAGATGTAGGATTCACGTTGAAAAAACAAAGAATAATTGGAAATGTGAATTGGAATGTGTAGACTTGTAATTACATAAGACTATGAATACAACTATTAAAAACCTATTATTTGTAGCGCTGGGATGCGCTATCGGCTATTTTATTTGTTGGTGGATGTGCCGCCAGCGTGATTGTAACAAAGAATGCAAAACTGAAACCCATTGTAAGGATGGTAAAAAGAAATGTGGAAACGAAGACGATAAAAAAGCCATGATGTGGGACGTTAATTGCATCCCAGGGAGTGGCAATGGAAATAGGGTTTCGAAGCTTACGATGACAACTGCCGTAGCTGATTATGCTAATTCTATTGGCATGCCGGTAGGCACTTTGCCACCCAATTCCCCGTTTGTGGGTGCTTTGGGCGGAAGAATTGGAGTTTGTGTGTTGCGCAATTTACTTTCAACCATAGAAGTGCAACAGCCTAATTTTCAATATTTGTACTTTAGATTGGGCTTAGATACCTTGCCAACTGGAGCCAAAGCTAAATATCCTACTGTTTATTTAATAGGTGGAGCCGATCCACAAGAAAATCTCGCTGTTTTTACTTCCGGAATTGACGGTTTTTGCCCAATTATGTGCGATTTACCAGCGGGAAATTAAACGCATCTTAAATTCCATATAGAGACTTAGGGCGGAAGTATTAATTTCGCCCTATCTTTTTTATGGATCAAACCGTATATCAACCAACCAATAAAGTACGCATTGTAACTGCGGCTTCTCTCTTCGATGGGCACGATGCTGCCATCAATGTGATGCGCAGAATTATACAGAGCAATGGATGCGAAGTCATTCATTTGGGACATGATAGAAGTGTTTTGGATGTTGTAAGCACCGCCATTCAAGAAGATGCCAACGCTATCGCACTCACCAGCTATCAGGGTGGACACAATGAGTATTTGAAGTATATGTATGACTTGCTCCAACAAAATGGGGCCGGGCATATCCGTATTTTTGGTGGCGGTGGTGGGGTTATTTTGCCCTCAGAAATTGCAGATTTGATGGCATACGGCATTGCCCGTATCTACAGCCCAGACGATGGCAGGGCGATGGGATTGCAGGGTATGATAAATGACCTTGTGCAAAAAAGTGATTATCCAACTGGGGAGGTGCTCAACGGCGAGGAAGCTCAATTGTCTACAGAAAATCCGCTGGCAATTGCCAAATTAATCAGTGCTGCAGAGAATTTTCCGGAAAAACATGTGGAGATATTGAAAGAGATTCGCCGAAAAGCCAAATCATCTAAGGTTCCTGTATTGGGAATCACAGGCACAGGCGGTGCGGGAAAGAGTTCCTTGGTGGATGAACTGGTGCGCCGATTTCTCACAGATTTTCCTGCGAAGACGATTGGAATTGTTTCTATAGATCCGAGCAAACGCAAAACGGGTGGCGCGCTTTTGGGCGATAGAATTCGCATGAACAGCATCAACAATTCTAAGGTTTATATGCGTTCATTGGCTACCCGTCAAGCCAATTTGGCGTTGAGTCCGCATGTGGATGATGCAATCGCCATTTTAAAAGCAGCAGGTTTTGACTTGGTCATTGTAGAAACCAGTGGCATTGGACAAAGCGATACCGAAATTACAGCACATTGCGATGCTTCTCTGTATGTAATGACCCCAGAATATGGAGCCGCTTCCCAATTGGAAAAAATTGATATGCTTGATTTTGCAGATTTGGTGGCACTCAATAAATTTGACAAAAGAGGTGCGCTGGATGCACTACGAGATGTGCAAAAGCAATTTCAACGCAACCATAAATTATTCGATAAAAATCCATCCGATATGCCAGTTTTTGGCACCATTGCAAGTCAATTTAACGATCCGGGTATGAATAAATTGTACAAAACAGTGATGAATACAATTTCTGCAAAAACCGGGGCGCCATTGGTTAGTGATTTTCATGCAACGGAGGAAATGAGTGAAAAAATTTATATCATTCCACCCACTAGAACGCGTTATTTAAGTGAAATTTCGGAGAACAATCGACGGTATGATTCAGATGCCTCCAGTCAAGCGGAAATTGCGGATCGATTGTATGGAATGGGCAAAACCATTTCTACTTTTACTTCAGCAATGGTTTCAGAAGCTTCAGATTTTGAAGATCAAAGGGAAGAAATTTTGGCAAAAACGCGGGAAGGAATGGCGGAAATAGTTTCAATTTTGTTTGTAGAATTTGACAAATGTAAAAAAGATTTGAACCCTCACATTTGGAGTATGCTGGTGCATTGGAAAGAGGAGGTAAAACGTTACAAAGACGATTATTTTACATTTAAAGTGAGGGATAAAGAGATTCAAATTGCGAATTATTCCGAAAGTTTAAGCCACCTAAAAATTCCTAAAGTTGCTTTGCCAAAATTTACATCATGGGGAGATAAAGTGCGGTGGGCTATGCAAGAAAATACGCCTGGCTACTTTCCTTATACGGCGGGAATTTATCCTTATAAAAGGGAAGGCGAAGACCCAACCCGAATGTTTGCAGGAGAAGGTGGCCCAGAAAGAACCAATAAGCGTTTTCACTATGTAAGTTTGGGTATGCCTGCAAAGCGCCTTAGTACCGCGTTTGACAGTGTAACATTGTATGGACGTGATCCGCATATTCGTCCAGATATTTATGGTAAAATAGGAAATGCAGGTGTAAGTATTTGTTGTTTGGATGATGCAAAAAAATTGTACAGTGGATTTGATTTGGCGGATCCTAAAACATCGGTGTCCATGACCATTAATGGTCCGGCTCCCATGCTGCTTAGTTTTTTTATGAACGCCGCCATTGACCAACAATGTGAAAAATATATTAAAGCAAACGGACTCGAGGCAGAAATCAACCCTAAAATTGAAGCCATCTTTGCTGAAAAAGGCATGGATAGGCCAATCTACAACGGTGCGTTGCCAGAAGGGAACGACGGATTGGGTTTAATGTTGCTGGGTTTGACCGGAGACCAAGTTTTACCAGCGGAAAAATACAAAGAAATAAAAGATTGGACACTTTCTCAAGTGAGGGGAACCGTGCAAGCGGATATATTGAAAGAAGACCAGGCCCAAAATACTTGTATTTTTAGTACCGAGTTTGCCTTGCGTTTGATGGGGGATGTTCAACAATATTTTATTGATGAAAAAGTGAGAAATTTTTACAGTGTATCTATTTCTGGGTATCACATTGCAGAGGCAGGTGCAAATCCTATTTCTCAATTGGCTTTTACTCTTTCAAACGGTTTTACTTTCGTAGAATATTATTTAAGCCGGGGCATGCATATTGATGATTTTGCTCCGAATTTATCTTTCTTTTTCAGCAATGGAACCGATCCTGAATATGCAGTAATTGGTAGAGTTGCCCGGAGAATTTGGGCAAAAGCAATGAAACATAAGTATGGTGGAAATGCCCGAAGTCAGATGTTGAAATACCACATTCAGACTAGCGGTAGAAGTTTGCACGCGCAGGAGATTGATTTCAATGACATCCGCACCACTTTACAAGCGCTATATGCCATCTACGACAATTGCAATTCTTTGCACACAAATGCGTATGATGAAGCTATAACAACACCTACGGAAGAAAGTGTACGCAGGGCTATGGCAATCCAATTGATTATCAATAGAGAGCTAGGGTTGGCCAAGAACGAAAACCCATTGCAAGGCTCTTTTATTATTGAAGAGTTGACAGAATTAGTAGAGAAAGCTGTGTTATTGGAGTTCGATAGGATTTCAGAACGTGGGGGAGTGCTAGGGGCCATGGAGACTATGTACCAACGTAGTAAAATACAAGAAGAAAGTTTGTACTACGAAACATTAAAACATACCGGGGAATTGCCAATTATAGGAGTAAATACTTTTTTAAGCAGCAAAGGATCGCCAACATCTATACCCCAGGAAGTCATTCGTGCGACAGAAACGGAGAAGCAATATCAAATCAATATGCTGGAAAATTTGCATAAAGGCAATGCTGCAAAAACCTCGGAAATGTTGCATAGATTGCAGGAAGCGGCTGTGCACAATGAAAATATTTTTGAGCAAATGATGGAAGCTGGTAAATATTGTTCATTGGGACAAATTACAGAAGCATTGTTCTCTGTGGGTGGGCAATACCGTAGGAATATGTAGAATTGTTCGGTGTTTTGAAATAAAACATTGGTTAATTGGATTAAGTCGTAACTTTGAAATGGTTCAACTTGGAATTTAGTTTGGGATTTTGATTTGAGTTCGAAAAAAAAATATGAAAAACGTAATAGGTTAGGCGATTGTAATTCTCATCCTTTTGTCTTTTGGATGCCAAAGCAAAACTGAAATATCAAAATTGACGGATACGGATAGCACAGGCCTACCTGGCGACAATTTTAATTTAAAAGGTGCACTTGCATTGTTCAAAACTTCCAAATCGCCGGAAGCGTTTGAAAACGGCTTAAATGCAAAAGACAATGACATTAACAACCTCGATTTGAATGGGGATAGTGTAGTAGATTATATAAATATCTTCGAAAAGGCTAATGGAAGTGCGCATGTGTTTGTATTGCAAATTCATGTAAACGAAAAAGAATCGCAGGATGTTGCGGTTATTGAATTGCAAAAATCGGAAAAAGAGCAGGCAATAGTTCAAATTGTTGGCAACCAATTGTTGTACGGGGATTCTGTAATTGTTGAACCTATAGCAGATAAAAATGGCAACAATGTTACCATGGCCAGCATGTTTACCGGCTCTGTATACGAGGCCGGAATGTTGGTGGAGGTAAATGTAATGCCTTGGCCTGTTGTGCAATATGTTTAATCTCCGGATTATTTAACCTATGAATCTCCATATTATTGGAATCATTATCCCAAATCTTATTCACCTTGGACGCCCTAACCGTATGGTAAATTTAAAAATAAAAAACAAAATTTGTATCCAAACTTTGATCGTATCTATTTATACAAAGCAAACAAAGCACATGCTTTGTATTTGCCTTATCAATCCAATTCTATCTTGGTTGCAAATAGGTACAATGCTTTTTATTTGAAAAATGGAATGCCTAAAATTCGAGGAAGAAGTTATTTTAATCCAAAAGGGAAACTGTATTTGGATGAAACTTTTAAATCCAAGGGTTTTCACCAAACCAAACATAGTGAAAAAGGCAAAGGGACAAACGGTGATTTTAAGCATTCAGAGAGAAGGGGGTCCGAAAATCAGGGTGGCGGAAAACATCCATCTGAGAACAAGGGTCCTGAAAGGAAAAATAATGGCGGTGGTCATTCTGGAGGTGGTCAAGGCAGTCACAGTGGCGGAAAAGGTGGTAAAAAATAATTTGATTTATCCTGGGTTATGGTGAATCGGGGTTTAGGGTTTTCTAGGTGATCGCGGTTTTTTTTTAAATTCATTTTAAAATTCAATTCAAATTCTTTTATATTTGCTTCGTTATTTTTATTTATAGTTAGATTTATTTTAAACATTATGGAAAATTTTGAATTTGAAACTGCGGAGAATTTTATCAATTACACCAACACGCCTTTGTTTTTAACCGGAAAAGCAGGAACCGGTAAGACTACTTTTTTGAGGCACATTATTAGAACCACGCCAAAAAATTGCGTAGTTATTGCCCCTACTGGAGTCGCAGCGATGAACGCTGGCGGCGTAACCATACACTCAATGTTTGGTTTGCCTACCAAAACTTTTATTCCATCCAACGATCCAGTAGATCCCAATCTGGCCAACAATGAGCAAATGCTAAGTTCTCATTTTCATTATCGCGGCGAAAAAGTGCAAGTATTGCGGGAATTGGAATTGTTGGTGATTGATGAGGTAAGTATGGTGCGGGCCGATCTGCTGGATGCGATTGACTTCGCCCTGCGATATGTTCGCAGAAACAATTTGCCTTTTGGCGGGGTGCAGGTTCTGCTCATTGGCGATATGTACCAATTGCCACCTGTGGTGAAAGATGATGAATGGATTCTGCTTCAAAACTATTACAAAAGCCATTATTTTTTTGATTCAAAAGTTTTTTCAAAAATTCATCCAGTGTATATTGAATTGAAAAAAATATACCGGCAAAGCGATCGTAATTTTATTCGAATTTTGAACAACATTCGCCATCAAGATTTGCAAGAAGATGACTATGAAGAATTGAAATTGCTTTATAAGCCAGATTTTATTCCAGAAGAAAAAGGATTTATTACACTCACAACCCATAACAAGAAAGCAGATGCTATCAATGAAAGAGAGTTGCAACGTTTGGAGGGAAGAGAAGATCAATTTGCCGCGGAAGTAAATGGTGATTTTTTTGAAAACATGTTTCCAACGGATGCGGTGCTTAGGATTAAATTGGGAGCTCAAGTTATGTTTGTAAAAAATGATACAAGTGGTGAAAAAAAATATTTTAATGGCAAAATTGGTATAGTAGAAGAAATAGATTTTGAGGAAGGTTTAACGGTGCGATTTCCGGATACGGATGAAAAAATCAAGGTTGAAAAAGAAACTTGGGAAAATATTCGATACAACTTAAATGCAGTTGAAAATAAAATAGAGCAAGACAGGGTTGGCACGTTTAAGCAATATCCACTGAGGTTGGCATGGGCTATTACCATTCATAAAAGTCAAGGATTGACATTTGAAAAAGCGGTAATCGACGCAGGTGAGTCTTTTGCCCCTGGCCAAGTTTATGTGGCACTTAGTCGCTGTATTTCTATGGAAAACATGGTTTTACATTCGCTTATTACCAATCGTAATATTTATTCTGATCCTAGAATTGTGGATTTCTCCACGCGAATAATGGGTGAAAATTTGCTTGAGAACCAGTTAGAAGCAGGTAAAAAGCAATATGCATTTGACAAATTGTTGCAATTGTTTTCCTTCCATAAATTAATAGAACGCATCGATTATTGGGAAAAAGTGGTTTCTAAAATGAAAACTGTAAATCTTTTCGAAATAAAAGCGCAAGCAGATGGTTTAAGGAAAATATTAAAAGAGTTGAATGCAGTTGCGGGCAAGTTTAACATACAACTGCAGCAAATAATAGATTCAAGCGAAACAGAGGCAAATAAAACCGCACTTTTGAAAGAGAGAGTTACGAAAGCTGTCGATTATTTCGTAGATAATTTGTATGTACAAATAATAAATCCATGGAATGAGATATTAGAAGATTATAGGTTCAAAGCCAAAGCGAAACGATATTATCAAACGGGTGCAGATTTGGTGAGAATATTTTATTACAAATCATTGGCACTGAAAGAAAGTTCATTGTCTGGAGAGAAGTTGTATTCAGGCAATATTGGCTCTCCGCAAATGGAGGTTCAGCAAACAGCAGGGGATACTTTAAAAAAGGGTCGCAAGCCGAAAGGGGAAACATACAATGACACATTGGAATTGTTCCGTTCGGGCAAAAGTGTAGCTGAAATTGCTGAAATTAGGGGCATGGCAGTGGGCACCATAGAAGTGCATTTGGACAAATGGTTATCCCAAGGTGAAATTGAATTGAAAGCATTAATGACAGAAGAAAAACAATCTCTTATTGAAAAGGAATTGAAGTTGAGTGATTCAAGTGCCGGTCTTGGCGCTGTAAAAGCGAAGCTTGGCGAAACAGTTTCATTCAACGAAATACGCTGGGTAATTACAAACAACAAAACCGCGAATGAAAAAGATGCAATTTCACAAAATTAAATGTAGGAATAATATAGATTGTATCTTAGGATGGTAGAAAAGCAAATTGCCCAAAAAGTAAATGCCAGAGAATGGCAAGTTGCCAATGTAATTCTGTTAATGAAGCAAGATGCAACCATTCCATTTATTGCACGGTATCGAAAAGAAAAAACGGGAGATTTGGATGAGGTAGTTATCCGCAATATATTTGATGAATACGAAAGATTAGAGGAGCTAGAAAAACGCAGGAAATACATTTTGTTGCAAATAGAAGAACAAGGAAAACTGACTCCAGAATTGAAGCATGCGATATTGAATGCATTGGAATTAGATCTGCTAGAAGATCTTTATTTACCCTATAAATCCAAAAGAAAAACGAAAGCCGATGTTGCACGTGAAGCGGGATTTGAACCGCTGGCTTTGGCCATTTTTGCCCAAAAAGGAGATGGATGGCTGCGCGATTGGCAAAAAATGGTTACAGATTCATCTGTAGGTCTTGAAAATGCTTTGCAATACGCAAGAGATATTATTGCCGAATGGATCAGTGAAGATGTGGTTTTGCGTGCCAAGTTTAGAACCTTGTTTGAACAAAAGGCTGAATTGATTTGCAAAGTTTCACGCGGAAAATCCGCAAATGCAGATGCCCAAAAATATAAAGATTATTTTGACCATCACGAGAAATTATCCAATTGTCCGTCGCATCGTTTTTTGGCCATGCAACGCGGCGAATCAGAAGGTTGGTTAAAGATGCATGCGTCCCCTGCAGATGACGAAGCAATGTTTGTATTAAAAAGACATTGTTTGCATGGTTATGGAGATTCCCAAGACCAAATAAAAAAAGCCATGGAAGATTCTTGGGATAGGTTGATTCAGCCTTCTATGGAGTCGGAAATGTTGTCTAAATTAAAAGAGAAAGCGGATGAAGATGCCATCAAAGTTTTTGCAGAAAATGTACGACAATTGCTGCTTGCTGCTCCGCTAGGTGAGAAGCGAATTTTAGCCATAGATCCTGGATTTAAATCAGGTTGTAAAATGGTAGCAATTAGCGAAACAGGAGAGTTACTTGTATATACAAATATTTATCCGCATGAACCCCAGAATGAAAAAGCCAAGGCTAAAGAAACGATCCTGAAAATAATTTTGGAAACCAAAATGGAAGCTATTGCTATTGGAAATGGCACAGCAGGACGAGAAACTGAGGATTTTATAAAAAGCATTTCTGCCATTCAGTTGCCTGTTTTTATGGTAAATGAAGCAGGTGCATCAATCTATAGTGCATCTGATGTTGCACGGGAAGAATTTCCGGATAAAGATGTAACGGTGAGAGGCGCAGTATCTATCGGAAGAAGATTGTTGGATCCATTGGCAGAGTTGGTTAAAATAGACGCCAAAAGTATTGGTGTGGGGCAATACCAGCATGATGTAAATCAACCGTTATTGAAAAAAAGATTGGATATTGTGGTTGAAAGTGCTGTAAATTCTGTGGGTGTAAACTTAAATACGGCAAGCCGTTATTTGCTTACGCATGTGAGTGGTTTGGGGCCGGTCATTGCAAAAAATATTGTGGAATTTAGAAATACAATTGGCCAATTTAGTTCGCGGGAGCAATTGAAAAAAGTACCGAGATTGGGCGATAAAGCATTTGAACAATGTGCAGGTTTTTTGAGGATTCGAAATGCAAAAAACCCACTGGACAATAGCGCTGTGCACCCAGAGAGATATGGGCTTGTAGAACGTATGGCGAAAGACGCTGGTGTTTCGATAATTGAATTGTTAAACGATGCAGAACGGGTCAAAAAAATTGCGGCGACACAATATATTTCTGAAAAAGATTCTTTGGGTATTTCAACCATTCAGGACATTCTCAAAGAATTGCAAAAACCGGGTTTGGATCCACGTGGTGTATTCGAATCAGTAGGGTTCAGCGAAACCGTGCGAGGCATTTCTGATTTACAATCGGGGATGGAGTTGAATGGTATAGTTACCAATATTGTCGATTTTGGGGCATTTGTAGATATAGGGGTTAAGCAAGATGGGTTGGTGCATATTTCTCAAATTACCAACAAATTCATCAAACATCCGATGGAAGTTTTGTGCTTAGGCCAGCATGTGAAAGTGCGGGTTACGGAAGTGGATGCCCAGAGAAAACGAATTGGATTGACGATGAAGTTTCATTGAATATTTGGCAAAAAAAATAAATTAAAAAAGCCCGCAATTTGCGGGCTTTTTTAATGGTTAAATTATAGAAATTAATTACGTATTCTGATAATTGAAGTTTGCAAAGTGCCACCCTTTTCGGTAACCATGCGCACTACAAAAGTACCGTAGCTATAATTGTCAGGATTGAATCCCATAATTAGGGCTTGATTGGCAACCAATACATCGTTGAATACTGTTGCTAATTTTTGGCCAGTTAGTGTAAATACTTCCACAGAAACTTTCTGGTCTTCAGGCACGCTAAACATTAGGTTGGTAGAAGAACTAAAAGGATTTGGGTAAACCAATAGATTTGGTTTCAATCCTATTGAATAGCCGTCGATTAAGTCGCCATTGTTGATAGGTGCAGCAGATGAACCGCCGCAGGTATAGGTGCTTCCGCATGTACCTAAATAATCTCCATGTTTGTTTAAGTGGTCGGCAACTGCACTAGAGGCGATACAAATCTGTTCTGTTGGATTTTTGGTGCTACTTGTTTTGTGACAAACAAGCACTTTGTCCATATTTCCACTTTTGCCATCGCTGCAGCGCACATCGTATGAGCAAACTTTTACTGATGTTTTTGTATGTAACGGTAGGATTTATCGCGTCTGTAACCGTCACAGCGGCGGTTCCGGTATTAGAATTTCCATTCACATCTGTAACAGTAAGGGTAACTGTGTTACTGCCCACATTACTGCAATCGAAGCTGGTTTTGTCCAAAGCATATGAAGCAATAGAGCAAATGTCTGAAGAACCATTGTTAATGTCGCTGGTAGTAATAGAAGCAGCACCACTTGCATCTGGGTAAATGGTTTTGTTTTGGGTAAGAACCGTTGGTGCAATGTCGTCCACTACTGTAACAGTAATAGACTTAATCGTTGTTCCGCAACTGCCAATCGCTGTAACAGTGGTGATCCCTAAGTTAAAATTGCTTCCGCTTCCAGTTGCAGATCCACTTCCGGTTGTGGCGCCACTCAACGTATAATTTACAGTTGAAGCATTGGTAATCGTTGGACTAAAAGTTGCAATTGCATTGCAGCTGGCTGCGCTAGTGGATTGGGTGATGTTGTTAAAGTCTGTGATGGTTGGTTTTGCATTTATAACTACGGTTGTAGTTCTAGAGGTGCTGCATCCACCCCCTGTGATGTTTGTTAAAGTTGCGGTGTAGGTCCCAGCATTTGCGGAGGTTACGTTGGTAATAAAAGGACTTGCATCGTTTGATGTAAAACCATTCGGGCCAGTCCAGGTAATACCAGCTTGTTTAGCTGCTAAAAAGTCTAATTGATTTAACAAAATTTGATACTGATTTGCTCCTGTTGTGCCAGATGCAGATCCACGAAATGCATGATAATCTTGATCAGGGCCTTGTACTATTAACCTTCCATGATTTCCGTTTGGATAAATTCCAGCTACGCCTAAGTTGTCAGAACTCGCCCCTTTGATATAGATTTTCATCCAAGAAGGGAAGGCGTTAACTTTTAAATGGTGATTTACAAAACAGCCGTTTATGCCATTTGCAACCAAGGTAGGAAAAGGTGCTGGATTTACTATTACGTAGCTGCAACCATAGCTGCCACCGTAATTTTGTCCGTTCACGCTATTAGAGGTTCCATCATATATTCTGCCTAGTTTTGTTCATCCTCCCAAAAAACGCTTCCTCCTTCATTCAAATAAGCTTTAATTAATCCCCAGTTTAAAGATGCGTTTTGAGCTGATGCCCAAGTGAAAAGCAATACATCGTAGCTGGCTTTAATTAATACAGCTTTCGCTGCGTTGGCTGCGCCAGCTGCAAAAATTGCGTTGAAAGTCGAGTTGTCTATTCTTGCGATAGATCCTGCACGGTCGCCAGATGAGAAAACCACATTCATTTCACGGTTACCTGCATTCGCGCCGATGCCGGCCATGCGAATAAAAGCTGAAGAAACGCCACCCACAGTTCCTGTAGCATTGAGTGTAACGGTGCCACCTACGCAAGTTGGACTGTTGTTAGAAATAGAAGTAATTACCGGAGTAACACATTGGGCAATCGCAGAAGCGTAAGTGAATGAACCGACGATAAGAGCAATTCCCAGGTTTATATTTTGTACAATGTTTTTCATTTTAGATTTTTTTTAGATGTTAATGTATTAATGATTGCCATGTTTTACCACTATCCACTGTGCACGGATGTCATAATAGATGCGCTTTTGAGAATAGCTTAAGGTGGTGACGTCAGTAGCGTCTATAAAAGGAGAAACTACCCGGTTAAATTCATCAGCTTCTTTTGGAAAATCTTCAACCCAATGCTCAATTTGTTCCATACGCAAAGAATCAAATGGAATGTAATCACTCCAAAATTCTCTACCGCTTTTGAAACGTTTCGCGTCTGGTAAGTTTGGGTAAACAAGGTCCAGCGTATCAACAATGTCCAGACTTCTAGTATCCGCCTGAATATTGTTCGTACTCGTTAATTGCGGACTTCATTCAAATTGTTCAATTAAATAGGAATGCATTTTTTCGGAATTTAATTCTGTTTTTCAGTTTTTGCAAAGACTGAAAAAATTGTGGCTATTCCGACAGCCAAAGAGAGGATTTGTTTTTTCATTTATTTTTTTGATTGGTTGGTTTTTTTTGGAATATTCATTGCACAATTTACCTCTGAAAAGCAAAATACTATTCGTTTGAAAAATAGTTTTATTTATATTGAGAAATTTAGTTGATTTAAGATTCATATCATTTGAATTAATAATCATAGCATTCTATGCCGTTATTCAGTGGGGTAGACGGCAAGTTTAAATACAAAATACATAAAAATGACAAACTGTCCAGAGATAAATACGCAAAAAACCAAAAAATCACTATTTTCAGGGATAAAAAATCCATTATTTTGGACGTATTTAGGAGATTTGGAACAATCATTCTAGGTCTATTTTTTTGAACAATTATTCAGTTACAAGAAAGATATTTTACTTTTTAACAATTTGGAAAGCTTATTTTTGTAACTTTAAAATGAGTCAACAATTCGAAACCGGACAACGCATAATCATAGCCCCTACGGGCAATAAACTTACTTGCAAAGGGTGGGTGCAAGAGGCGGCTTATAGAATGATTCAAAACAACTTGGATCCAGATGTGGCAGAAAAGCCGGAAGACTTGATTGTTTACGGTGGATTGGGCAAAGCGGCCCGAAATTGGCCAGCATTTGACAATATATTAAAAGCCTTGCGCGAATTGGAAGAAGACGAAACCCTAATTGTGCAAAGTGGCAAGCCAGTGGGAATTTTGCCCACGCATAAAGATGCTCCCAGGGTGTTGATTTCGAACAGTCAATTGGTTCCAAATTGGGCCAATTGGGACCATTTTAGAGAATTAGAAGCCAAAGGCTTGATGATGTATGGGCAAATGACCGCAGGCAGTTGGATTTATATTGGGTCGCAAGGGATTGTGCAAGGAACCTATGAAACCTATGCAGAATGCGCCCGCCAAAAGTTTAATGGTACTTTAAAAGGCACGTTAAACGTTACCGCTGGTTTGGGTGGAATGGGTGGAGCCCAACCGCTGGCAATCACCATGAATGAGGGTGTGGCATTGATTGCAGAAGTAGAGGAATGGCGCATTCGCAAACGCTTGGAAACCCGTTATTTGGATCGCCTGTGCAGAAACATTGATGAAGCAATTGATATGGCCTTAGCCGCAAAAGTTTCAGGACAGGCCATTTCTATTGGCGTTTTGTGCAACGCGGTAGATTTGTTAGAAAGGTTGATTGAAAGAAATATTACGCCAGATACGCTTACAGATCAAACTTCGGCACATGATCCATTGATTGGGTATTATCCAGAAGATTTGGATGTAGAAGCTGCCGATAAATTGCGCAGAGAAAATCCTGAAAAATATACGGAATTGAGCTATGCAACCATGGTGCATCATGTTAAATTGATGCTCGAATTGCAAAAGCGAGGCGCCGTTACATTTGATTACGGAAACAATTTGCGGGGTCGCGCTTTTGAAAAAGGATTGACCAATGCTTTCGATTTTCCGGGTTTTGTGCCTGCATTTATTCGCCCTTTGTTTTGCGAAGGAAAAGGCCCTTTTCGCTGGGTGGCACTCAGCGGCGACCCAGAAGATATTTATACCACCGACCGTGAAATCTTGAAGCTTTTTCCAGAAAATGAAAGTTTACACCGGTGGATGAAACTAGCAAAAGAAAAAATATCTTTTCAGGGACTGCCGGCAAGGATTTGTTGGCTTGGACAAGGAGAGAGGGAAAAAGCAGGTTTGTTGTTCAATGAATTGGTGAGAACAGGCAAGGTAAAAGCGCCCATTGTTATTGGACGCGACCATTTGGATACAGGGTCTGTGGCCTCTCCAAATCGCGAAACGGAAGCCATGATGGATGGCAGCGATGCTGTTGCAGATTGGCCAATATTAAATGCGTTAATAAATACTGCTGGCGGCGCAAGTTGGGTGAGTTTGCATCATGGAGGGGGCGTGGGTATGGGTTATAGCATTCACTCAGGGATGGTGATTGTTGCAGATGGCACCGACGATGCGGCACGCCGCATTAAAAGGGTTTTGTATAACGATCCTGGTATTGGCGTTATTAGACATGCCGACGCTGGATATGAAATAGCCAAAGAAACCTCTCGGAAAAATGGTTTGGATCGGATTGATCAACTGTGAATTTTGTTGAATTTGAAGACAACCAATCGATTGGAAAATGGTCTTATCAACAGAAATGGCCGATTCTATGAAAAATAAAATCCTTACATCGTTTATCTTACTGGGTATAATCATGTTAATTCCCAATTGCAAAAAATCATCCACGGACGGCAGTTCTGCCGCCCGTCAAAAGGCAGTGGACGATTATAAAAACAACTATTTGGGCAGTGCAGTATCAACTTTAGGTTGGACAGGGAACTCAACAAGTTGTATCTCTGGATCCATTGACCCCAGTGTAAATGAAAAAGTGAAGCAACGCATCAATTATTTTAGAAGACAAGTAGGGCTGAATGACGACATCACCTTGGATACCGCTAAAAATAGAAAATGCCAAGAAGCTGCGTTAATGATGTATTCCAATGGTTCTTTGAACCACACGCCTCCCACAACTTGGAAATGTTATACGTCTGCCGGCGCTGCAGCTGCGGGTTCGTCCAATTTGGGACTCGGGTATCATTCAGTAAATGCACTGAATGGGCAAATGGAAGATGCAGGTGCATCTAATACGGCTTGTGGACACAGAAGATGGATTCTGTTTTCCAAAGCCAAAGTAATGGGTCATGGCAGTACCCCTAGCAGTCAGGCGTTGTGGGTAATTGGCTCTGGTTCAACTTTGCCCTCGTCTATGCCCGATTTTATTGCTTGGCCACCCGCCAATTTTGTGTCTTCTACTTTGGTTTATCCAAGATGGTCTTTCTCCAAGCCTTCTGCAGATTTCTCTGCCGCCAAGGTTTCTATGAAAGACCAAAGCGAAAAAAATATAGCGTTAACTGTCTTGGCATTGGCCAGCGGTTACGGCGACAATACGATTGCTTGGGAGCCTGTTGGAATCGTAACCAATTCAACATCTGATCAAGTTTACACTGTCACCGTTGCCGATGTTTTGGTAAGCAGCGTTAAGAAAACATTTATCTACAACGTTACCATTATTAAAATCTGAAACCATTTGTAGCATGAAAGTTGCAACAACAAGGATGACATGAGGTATTTCTTTTTGTTGGCAATGTTTTGTTTTTCTGTGTCAATCTTTGCGCAAATAAAGTTCGAGTCCTCGTTAGATTCTGCTTTTATACTTGCCAAGCAGCAGAATAAAATTGTTTTTATAGAATATTTTAATGCCGATTGTCCACATTGTAAACAATTAGAACCTCTGTTGAAAGATACCCTACTAGCTAGGTTTTATAATGTGAATTTTATCAATTACAGAATTGATACGAAAAACTTTAAAGCCGGAGAAGATAGTTTTATCCTAAAATCAGAATTAAAAATAAACAGTGTACCTGGTTTTTTATTTTTTTTTAAAGACAAGAAATTTTGTCATTTTTCTAGCACCAAACAAGATATTCAATTTTTAATCTCAGTGGCAAAAAATGCCTTAAATCCAAGCGAAAGGGCAGCTGGTTTAGAGGATAAGTATAGCAAAGGCGATCGCAGCATTAAAACACTTTTTGCATACTCAAATTTGTTGGAACTTTATGGAAAGGATAGTGTTCGCAATGTTGTTGCCAATGATTTATATGAAGCATTCCCAAAAAGGGATTTGGGAAATAAAAAAAGTTATATTATAACCAAAACTTGTGTAAGCCAAATAGCGAATGGCTTTTTTAAATATTGGTATGCGCACCGAGCAGAAATGAAGGATTTTGAAACTGGAATTAGAAAAGGTTCAGAACTGAGTATGTTACAAAATATTGCCGATAAATCTTTTGCAAGCAATGAAAAAAACAGTTGGAATTTAATGCAAATTGAAGAAGCAAAAGAGATTTTTCGAAATTTAAAACTCGATGGCAATTGCAATTTGTATTTTTGGGAACGGGAAACTGAATTGTTGATTTTTACAGGCGATGGTCAAAAAGCTTTGAAATTGGAGGCGTTGGTTTTAGGCAGCCAAACTTCTTTGAAAGGCAAACTTTATATTCTAAAAAGAAGTGTTCAATTGCATTCCGATTCTGTAAGTTTGAAACAATTGCAATTTGATATTGAAAATCTTCATGCAGGATTAAGCAGAGATGCAGCAATACCAGAGGATTTGTCTGCCATGCAGTATCTTAAAGCCTTGGTTCTTGTAAAATTGGGTAAATGCAACTTGGCGGGGGAACGCATAAAAATGGGAATAGACATTTGTGAAAGTCACAATTTGAATACAAAAGAATTTGAAGCGTTAAAAAAAGATTGTGATTGATTTCATACTAAAGTTACCGTTGTTCATTCGGCAGAAAAATGCTTGAGCAATTCTGCCTTTTTATTGGGTGAAACCTCTATCTCGGAACCGTCTATCATGGTCACAGAGCCACCCCTACCTCGGTGGTAAGCTGTGATGTGGGTGATGCCAATAATGTGGCTTTTATGCACTCTTATAAATCCTTGGCCTTCTAAGATGTCTTGAAAATGTTTTAGCACTTTACTTACAATCTTTTTTTGACGGTCTTTAAAAAATATTTCAGTATAATTTCCGCTGCCCGAGAGTCGAACAATTTCTTTGATGGGAACCACTTCAAACCCACCCAATGTGGGCAGCACCAATTTGCGATTTTCGGGATTTTGCATGTTTTCATACAATACTTTCGAACTTGAAAAAGTTTGTTTTTCATTTCTATTTTCTATTACTTTTTCAATGGCTTTGATCAGTTCATCTATTGCCACAGGTTTAAGAATATAATAAGATGCGCTAAAATTAAGTGCTTGGATTGCATAATCGCTGAAGGCAGTAATAAAAATGGTTTCAAAATCGAGATTGGCGGTTTTGTCGAGCACGTCAAACGCATTGCCGAACGGCATTTCTACATCCAAAAATATCAAGTCTGGTTTGGTTGTTTCTATGAGAGAAATGGCGGATGGGACATCCCATGCTTCGCCAATTATTTCCACGTTTGGACAGTATTTGTCGATATAATTGCGCAGGGTTTCTCTTGCGGCATTTTCGTCATCGATTATAAGAGATTTTAACCTATTCATGCCATTTCGGTTTGTAAAATATGTGGAAGTGAAATTCGAACCAAGGTGCCACTTTGATTCGCATTGTTAATGTCTGTAATGGATATGCCTAAGTGGGTGCCGTAAATTTTATTCAACAAGTCTATGCGTTCAGTGGTGTTTTTAATACCAGTACTCTGGTAGTTTTTTTGGTTATTTGTTTTTAAAGCTGCTGATTTTATGCGTCCAATTCCGTTGTCTTCTATGGTGCAGAAAAGTTTGTCGTTTTCTTTGAAAAAATGCAATTTTAATAGACCCTTTTCTTCTTTATACCGCAGGCCATGCCATATGGCATTTTCAATGTAGGGCTGTATAAGCATCGGTGGAATTTCTACTTGGCTCGTGTCAATATCTTCATCCACTTCTAGCGTAAAGTCAAATTTTTCTCCAAATCTAAAATGTTCCAAATCTAAGTAAATACGCAAGGTTTGAATTTCCGTTTCCAAACTCACAAAGTCCTGGTCGCTATTTTTTAGAACGGTTCGCATCAATTTGCTAAAATCAGATAAAAATTTATTTGCACTCCGTTCATCATTTTTAGAAATAAAATTATTTACACTATTTAATGAATTAAAAATAAAATGTGGGTTCATTTGGGTTCGCAAAGATTGCAATTTTATCACCCTGTTGGCTTTTTGTTTTTGCTTGATATTTCTGAATAAGGCATAAATTAGGCCTGAAAAAAGCGACAATGCACCTATTAAACTCCAGAGTAATGTTCTTTGTCTTTTAATATCGGCTTCTTTTATTTTTTGACTCGCAATAAGGGATTGAATGCGTTTTTCTTGTTTTAGAAATTCTTCATTTAATGCAATGTTTTCTACGGCACTTCTTTGATTTAGGTTTTTAACTGAATCTAAAGTATTTACGTATTTTTTTATAACCTGCAATGCTTTTTCGTATTGGCCTGAATTTTCATACGCTTTGGCTAATTCTTTGGTGGCTTTTTGACGTTGATTTACATCGCCCGTTTTTTCGGCCATTTGTATGCTTTGTTGCAAAAAAGGAATTGCATTGTCTGGTTTAGAGGCTGCCGTCCAAGTGGCTCCTATGTTATACGCAGCTTGACTTACAATTTGTGAACTTCCGCGCTTCAAACCTTCCGTCAATACATCGTTTTGGAAGGCTATATTTGCTTTGTAATTTTGATTTCCTGTATATGAATTGCCAATATCTTCGGCACTTTGCTTTAGGGTAATATCGTCTGCTTGTAAAGTGAAATTGCCCGCCTTTTGCAAATATTTAAGGGCTTTTACAGTATCTTTGTTTTCTAAATATACATTGCCCAACTCGTTAAATATATCTATTTTTTCAGCCGTGTTGGTACTCGGTGAATTGGCCCTATCTACCCAATAACTTTCATTTGAAGAATACGTTGAATTTGATTTTTTATCTATTTTTGATTTTCTGTTTTTTGCATTTGCCACCGCTTTAATGTCTTCCTTATTGGCGTTTGATGCAGCTAAATATTTGTCGGCATAAGCTTTGCTTTTGTCGTCTGTAATGGCTGCAAAACCATCAGATGCGAGTTTGAAATATTCTGCAGCCCTTGAATAATTTCCAATATTAAAATACAAAGTTCCTAGGGTATTGTAAGATTGATACTGTGCCGTTTTATCACTATTGAAAATACTTTTATTTAGGGCCTCAGATGCAAGTTTCATACTCAAAACTGGGTTGGTAACAGCCAATGTATTGGCGTCATTTACCAATTGGATTGCACTTTTATTTGCACTTGCCTGCACTATGCTGTCAGTTTTATAGAGGGAGGATTTATTGTCGTAAGTTTGGCCATACCCCAATTCAGCTACCAGGCATAATAGGGCGGCTAGTATGAATTTTATATGGGTTGTAAGGGTCATTGGCAAACAAATTTAATGGGAAACATTCAAACCACATGCCATTTAGGGGTTTGAAAAGTTTGTCCTCTAGTTGTTTTGCAACCAAAATTTGTGTGTTTGTACAACCAGAAGGTGTTTTTGCTCAATGAAAAAAATCACTTAAATCGACATTTGTTATTTCGATTCTACATAAACAACAACAATATGAAAAAATGCAGCCTAATTTTATTTTTCCTTTCTTGCGGCGTTGCAAATGCGCAGTACAATCTAATAAACATCGGTTTTAGCCAATTTATGAAGCATGAAATAGCCACAGATTGTTATTCAATAACGGACCAAACGGCCCAATCCGTTGAGGATAAAAAATACACTTTCAAAAATTTGAGGTTGTATATTCTAAAGGGCAATGATGAAATCCGGAAGTCGGCAAAGGATTTGGGGAATTATTTGTCACTGCAAGATGCCATTGTTAAGAATCTAATAGAAATAAGTGAAATGGATGGTGGGTCTGTCAATATATTGTCGTTCCAAAATGTGTCTACTGATACAATTTTGGTGCTTGCTGGGGAAATAGTTACAGGTGGCAAACAAGATAGGGTTATTGGCTGTGATTTGCTTTTGTTGCCGCGCATTGGGCAAGTGAAAGTGCCAGTGTTCTGCGTGGAACATGGAAGGTGGAAGTCTAATGGAACCGGCGAGTCGTTTAAGGGATACTTTGGTGTTTCTAGTGCCGCTGTGCGAAAGCAAGCGGTAGTGGACAAGAATCAAGGTGGGGTTTGGAAAAAGGTAGCAGAGGTGAATCAAAAAAACAATGTGAATCCTAGCACGGGCACTTATACTGCTTTAAAAAATTCGGATTCACTGAATTGGGAATTGGACGCTTATATGAAGTTTTTTGAGCCTTTGGTGGCCACAGATACCAATATAATAGGCTTTGTTGCTGTAACAGGTGACACCATCATCAGTTGTGATATTTTTGGAAACAATGCTTTGTTTAAAAGTCACGCCCATGGATTGATAAAAGCAGCGGCGGTAGAAGCCAGCACCAATGGTTCAGTTGTTACTATTTTGGCATCGCAGGTGTTGGCTTTTTTAACAGAGTTTTTAACCAGCGATATTGGACAAGAAGAAAAAATTATGGAAAAGGGAACGTTGCTCATGAATAAGGGGAAAAAAGTACA
>Ga0209181_10004159_pt1 | contig 21786 bp, 14 predicted proteins | sample MAT05_FD_187208 | JGI IMG/M metagenome (GOLD analysis project Ga0209181, IMG submission 187208) | Freshwater microbial communities from Lake Fryxell liftoff mats and glacier meltwater in Antarctica - MAT-05 (SPAdes) (version 2) | ecosystem: Environmental > Aquatic > Freshwater > Ice > Liftoff... | reverse complement strand
GGGTTTTCATGGGTTGGGCACTGGCGGAGGTTGGGGAGGGAAGCATCTCAAGCATACATCGCCCCTCGATGGTCGCCAGTGTAAATGATCAAAGGCGGGGTCTGTTGGGGGGCGAAATCGTGGTCCGCGAACAAGGGGGCGGGGGAATGGGCATGTCGCGGCGGAGTGAGCGGCAGCAAAAAAAACGCGGCCGGGCGTGTGGGCCCGGCCGCGCGGCTTGCTAATTGAATACGCGCGATCGCGCAAGAGATGCCGTGACGGCGGCTTGCGCGGTTGGCGTTTTTCTTAGCGGCGGCGGCGGCCGCTGGCGATGATGCCCATGCCGAGGAGGAGCGCGGAGCCCGGGGTGGGGACGAGTTCAACGCCGCGCCATGCGGTGTTGGTGGGGGCGGTGGCGAGAACCGAGAAGGCTGAGCTGATGCCGGTGTCGGTGATGGTCACCAGGCGGTTGTCGGTGGAGATGCCGTAGAGGGTGGTGACGCCGGCGATGGTTTCGCCCGCGAGGCCGCGGAGGCCGGCGAAGGCAGTTGCCGCGCCGGTGAGGTTGAAGGCGGCGGCGGAGGCCCAGGCGCCGGTGGCGACATCGGCATCATCACCGCCGGTGCGGGTGTACTTGAGGAGACCGCCGAGGGCGGTGGTGCGGTCATCGGCCATGTAGACGGTGCGGGTGTCGGCGAAGACGAAGTCGTAAACGCTTGAGCCGGTGCCGGTGGAGACAATGAGGGTGGCGGTGCCGCCAGCGACGACGGAGAGGCCGAGGAATGCGCCGGAGGCGGAACTGGCGACGATCTGGCCGTTGAACAGGTTGACGACGCGGGTGTTGGAGAGGTTGGAAGTGAGAGCGTTGGTGGAGGTTCCGCCACCGAGTGCACCGCTGCGGACACCACCGGGGGTGCCTGCGCCGCTGAGAAAGACGGTGGACGTCGACTCATCGAAGGCGCTTGAGCGAGCGTTGTTGGCGCTGAAGGTCTGGCCGTAGCCGCTGTAGTCCACAGCGCCGGTCCAGGTATCGATGCGGCTGACGACACGGCGGGTGGGACCGGAGCCATCGACGGCGGCATTGGCGGTGCCGGAGACGGCGGCGGTGCCGGCGGCTGCGTCGTAACCGGCGACGGTGAGGAAGCGGCCGGAGCCGGCGGAGCCAGTAATGAACCCCTCGGAAGTAGCCGAGCCGCTGTTGGTGAGGCGCGCGCCAGCGGTGGCGGTGCCGAGCGTGAGCGAGACGCCGGTGGCGAGACCGTCGCGGGTGTATTCGCGGAGGGTGTTCTGGTTGGCAGCGTTGGTGAGGGCTGCGGCACCGTCACCGAGCTGGGTGATGACGAGGTGACGGTCGTGGAAAAACTGGGCGCTGGCGGCGGAGGCCACGCAGGCCACTGCGCCGGCGGCGCAGAGGAGGGTCTTCGAAGTCATTTGTCTCTCTCCATCAAGGTTGAACGAGCCGGGCGCGAAGTGCGACTGGCATGAGATGGGAGTGTAATGCGGATTCGAGGGTTGGCCGGTGGAACTGTGTCAAGAATGTGTTAACGCGGCACCGGGGCGTTCACACAACCTTCACGGTTGGATTTCTCGCAAAATACAGCCGGCCAGATATCGTCTTAACAATGCAAAGACGATTTCATCAGCGAGCGTTCACGCTCATCGAGCTTCTTGTGGTCATCGCGATCATCGCGCTGCTCGTGGGGATCCTGCTTCCGTCGCTCGCGTCAGCGCGGGAGGCGGCGCGGACGGGCGTGTGCGGGTCGAATCTTCGGCAGTTAGCCGTGGCGAGCATTGCGTACGGCGGCGACTACAAAGGCCAGTATTGCTCGGGAAACTTCGACAATCGTCGCCAAAGTGGATTCGGGCGATTTGATGAAGTGGGGTGGGTGGCGGGGAGCATCCTCGGCGGATACTGCGTGCCGGGGCAGATGCTGTGCCCGAGCTGCCCGTCGAAGTCGAGTGAGAATCTCAATATCAACCGGGTCAACAGCAACCCGTATGCGACGTTCTCGCAGGTCGAAATCAAGGATCTCATCGAGCGAGGGTTCAATACGAACTACTGCCAATCGTGGTACATGGCCAACACAGCAATGACCTCGATCTATCCGCAGCGTGCGCCAGACCCCAAGGATATCAGATACGTGATCGGTCCGCTGAAGGAGAAAGCCATCGGCGGCTCGGCGACGACGTCGAAAGTGCCGCTGTTTGGCGATGCGACGTCGGACGTCTCGGCGAACCCCGACATGGTGATCATGCCCGACGGGCAGTCGGTGGTGGGTGCCAAGGCGCTCACCGACGGGCCTGTGCTGGGGGTGCTGCCAGGGCTTGGGAACGTGTGGGGCCGACAGAACTACACAGACTTTGGCGCGGCGCACGGCAAATCCAGGTCCGCTAACACGCTTGGCGGCTATGCAGACACGGGGAACATCGTGTTCGCCGACGGGCACGTATCGATATTCTTCGACAGCAAGCGCGACGGCCAGTTTGGTCACACGCAGGGTGTCATCAACGGGTTCAACACACTGGTATACGACGAGCTTGAACCCAAGGTGTTTGGCGGCTGGCTGACCTCAGGCGTTCTCAACTTCTAAACCACACGGCGCGCTTTGCGCCGCGAAACTGTTTCATGCTCTTTGAGGAGACCGATTCATGACTCGTACCCACATGCTCTGCGCTGCCGCTGTGCTCGCGCTCGCCGGAACTGCCTCGGCGCAGTCGGTGATTACTCAGTGGAACTTCAACAACCTGGCTTCGGGCCAGATCATCAACGCGCCGGCACCCACAACGGGTCGCGGCGCTGCGATTCCGCTGGGAATGACCAACAACTATCTGTACTTCACGAGCCCGCAGCGGACCGGGTCGGTCACCATGTGCGATGCGCCCGCGGCGGGCGCGAGCTCGGACGCCGGAAGCAGCCCCAACAACTGCTGGCGTGTTCGTGGCAGCTTTGACACGACTCTCGCGAACGCCGGTGTGGGCTACAGCATCTTCGCGCCGCAGTTCACGCAAGGGGCTCAGTTTGATATCAGCACAGTGAACTATGCGGGCGTGACGTTCTCGTTCGATTGGTTCACCACCAATCAGGGCGTTCGCAACATGCAGGTGCAGTACTCAACCAACGGCGGCGCGAACTGGGTGAGCACCGGGCCGATCCTGATCTGCCTGACCAATGGCTGGCGGAACAACCAGATTGTCGATCTGACCGGGGTGCCCGCGGCCGACGACAATCCAAACTTCAAGATCCGGCTGGTGTCGGTGTATGACCCGACATTCAGCGGGCCTGGCGCGCCGACCTATACGGGTGCTTCGGGCGGGCAATACAACAACTTCTCGGGCAACTGGCGGTTTGACAAGGTGACGCTTACGGGCACGGCGATTCGATCGGTTGGTCCGGTGTGCACGGGCGCGGTGAACCCGCCGGCGGTGTGCGCCAGCGGCGGGCCGCTGACGTTTAGTGTGACGACGACAGGCGGCGCGGCGCCGGCGAGCACGGGGCTGACGGTCACGGCGGATCTGTCACCGCTGGCACTGAGCGGCGCGCAAGCATTCCTCGACGACGGCGCGAACGGCGACGCCGCAGCGGGCGATGGCGTGTTTACGTATGTGGCGACGGTCCCGGGCGGGCGGCCGCTGGCGGCGGTAAACATTGTGGCGACAGTGAACGATGCGCAGCTTCGTCCGTCGACGACGACGATTCCGGTGATTGTGGGTGACTGCGGCGGCAATTCGGCATCGAAGGTGGTGATCAGCCAGACGTTCGCCGGCGGCGGAAACCTCGGAGTGCTGGTCTCTGACGATGCCCCGTTCAATGCCGACTACGTGGAGCTTTACAACCGCTCGAACCAGGCGGTGAGCATGAACGGGTGGTCGGTGCAGTATGCCAGCCAGGCGTCGAGCGGCGGGTTTGACAGTACGGGCGATCGTGTGCTGCTCTCGGGTGTGATTCAGCCTGGACAGTATGTGCTGGTTCGCATGAGCGATCCGACGCCGGGCTTCACGGCGCTTCCGACGCCGGACTTCGCTCAGCTCGCCAACTTTGGCGGGATGGGCAGCACTGGTGGGCGGGTGGCGTTGGTGCGTTCGGCCACGCTCCTGGGCACGAACTTCAGCGATTCGTCGATTGAGGACCTTGTCGGCTACGGTGCCGGCGCGATCACGTTCGAGGGCTCGGCCCCGGCCCCGACACCGGTACCTTCCAGCAGCAAGGCCGAGCTTCGCAAGCTTGATGGTGCACAGGACAGCAACCAGAACTTCAACGACTTTGCAGTCGGAACCCCAACGCCAAGAAACCGAGCCAATAGCGGGGCGTTCCTGGCGGGCGCACCCTCGACAAGTGCGAGCGCGGTGTGTGCGGGCACCGATGTGACGCTGAGCCTTACGGTATCGCCATCGAACACGAGCACGGGCATTGTGGCGACGGCCGATGTGTCGAGCATCACCGGCGCACCGGGAACCTTGACGCTGCGTGACAACGGCACCAACGGTGACCAGTTTGCGAACGATGGCGTTTACGCGGCGGCATACACCGTGCCGGCGGGGGCGGCGCAGGGCAATCGGACGGTGTCGTTCACGGTGACCGATGCCCAAGGTCGCAGCGATGCCTCGACGGCGCCACTCGCCGTCGCGCAGTGCTCAAACTCGAACGCGCCGGTGGTGATCAGTCAGGTGTATGGCGGCGGCGGCAACAACTTCTCAGGCTTCAGTGGCGACTTTGCGGAGATCTTTAACCGCTCGGCGTCGGCGGTAGATCTCACCGGCTGGAGCTTCCAGTCGGCGCGCATCTCCGATGCCGGGTTTGACAGCCGCATCGTGCTGCTGTCGGGTGTGATCAACCCGGGCGAGTACCGGCTCATCATCACGAACTTGGTCTCGATGACGGGGGGAACGCTGCCTTCGCCGGACTTCTCGCCCAATCCGCTGTTTGGCATGGAGAGCAGCTTTGGGCGGGTGGCGCTTGTGAGCACAACAAATCTGCTGCACGCGGAGACCAACCGCGCAGACATCGTCGATATCGTGGGATACGGCTCGGCATCGCAGACGTTTGAGGGCGTGGGCCCGACGGCGACGCTGGGCGACGTGCTGGTGGCAGTCCGCAAGGACGGCGGGTGCCAGGACACCAACCAGAATGCGATTGACTTTGACGTGGTGCTCGCGATTACCCAGCCGCGGAACTCGGGTTCCTCGGCCGATCTCTCGTGCCCGCCAATCGGTTGCCCCTCGGACTTCAACGGCGACGGCGTGACGGACCCGGATGACCTGGCCGACTACATCGGTGCGTTCTTCGCCGTTCCGCCCGCCCCCAATAGCGACTTTAACAACGACGGAACCACGGATCCGGATGACCTTGCCGACTACATCGGCGCGTTCTTCAGTTCACCCTGCTGAGCGGTGGGAACAGTTGACTGATAGTCATTGCGGGCCCCGGAGCGCGAAGCCCGGGGCCCGTTTTCTATGGTGCTGCTGCCTGTTCGGTGCGAGCGCGAACCGCGGGATCTGCCGCGCCGTGATCGGTGAGAACCTGAACGACCGACTCTGAGGGTTCAACGACGGTTGCGCGCGAGCGGGAGTGAGCCAGCCTCAAGCGAGACTTTCGCGTGGAGTGGCGGGGAAGGGGGTAGGGGATGACGGCGCCGAGACAATCGACCCGGCGAGGGCGAGGAACGCGCGACGGTAGACGAGGTAGTTGAGGAACGCCATGAGCGGAACAGTGAGCGCGCCGATGACGGGAATGATCTGGAAGACAATGAGCATGAAGAGCACGATGCGGAGGGCCCAGCGGATGACGATGCTGCGGGCGCGGGGTACGTAACAGCGGTATGGCGCGACAAGGTGAAGGCGGTAAAAGAGCACGCCGGCGATGAGGCCGAGCACGGGCACGAGGCCGAGGAGTGCGCAGATGCCGAGGGTGGGGATGAGTCGGTCTTGAATGGCCGCGTCGTAGGCCTGCACGGTGGCGGGTGAATCGAAGACCGGCTCGCGGCACGCGGAACAGGCTTGGTCGGGGGTTCGGGCGATGAGGCGGGTGGCACAGGAAGGGCAGCGGCGCTTGGCGCGGAGGTGGAAGGGTTGTTCGGCCGCGGTGGTCGGCGTGGTCGTGGCTACGCCCAGCCAGTTCACGGCACAGATGTTGGGGTTCACAGCGCGGCAGGCGGGGCAGATGATGGCGCTGCGGTAGATGAGTGTGCGGCAGGACGTGCAGGGGAGTTTGGTCGATTCTTCACGGGCCCGAGCGCGGCGCTGGAGGAGGAAGATCACCCCGATGCAAGCGGCTATCAAGACGGAGACGACGATAGGGAAGAGGATGATGAGCGCCATGCCGAAGATGGCATAGGCATCTTCGGCCCAAGCAACGAGTGTGTGAATGCCAGTGGCATTCTCGCTGTCGGCATCATGCAGGGCGCGGTGGACGGCGTTGCGGGCCGAGGCGACGAGGTGCGTGCCGATGCCAGCACTCAGAGCAAGGATCGGCGTGAACAGGCCGGCTTCGTGCGGGACGACCTTGTTGATGAAGTCGGCATCGCCGGCGGAGAGGAGGCCGAGCAAGGTGACCACGCCCATGACGGGTTTGGCCCAGTGGTCAACCTCCATAAGGATGGAGCGGGCATCCTGGCTGCGATCGGCGGCGAACTCAAGCGTGGCGAGAATACCGAGCGTAATGAGGCACACATCGGAGGTGAACCAAGTGGCGACTTTGCCGGTGCCGAGCAGGGAGGCGGAGGCCTCGCGGACAGTTTCAATATCGGCCCCGAAGCGGAGCATGAGGGCGGCGATGAAGGCCGGGAGGAAGGCCCGCGTGCCGCAGAGGCCCGTTGATGCAATGAGGGCGGAGATGGGGTTCATAGGAGTGAGCGGGCAAAGCGGAGGGTACGACGGCCGGACGAGCGATTGTGGCGAGTGCGAATGTGGGCGAGGCAGAGAGCCTGTAGAATCGCGGCATGGGTGATGACCGGTTCAACCTGCGGTGGGTGAGTGAGCGGCACCTGCGCATCGGGTTGGGCGATGACATGACGAATGAGACACAGCGGGCGGTGTGGGCGGCGTGCCAGCGGCTGCGAGCGGTGAACGCGGGAATCGTGGACTTTACTCCGGCGTACACGAGTGTGCTGGTGGCGTTTGATCCACTCACGCTCGATGTCGGGGCAGCCGAGGACGCGGTGGCGCGTGCGCTCGAGGGATTGGGAGCGATGGACGAGGGGCCTCAGCGCGGGGTGGAGATTGCGGTCTGCTATGAGGGCGTGTGCGGACCGGATCTTGAGGAGATGTCGCGGCTGCTCGGGCTTTCGTCGGCGGAGATTGTGGCGCGGCACACGGGGGCGACGTATAGCGTGAGTTTCATCGGCTTTGCGCCGGGCTTTGCGTATCTGAGCGGTCTGCCGAAGGAGTTGGCGGTGGCGCGCCTGGCTGTGCCAAGGACGGCGGTGCCGGCGGGGAGTGTTGGGATTGCGGGCGAACAGACGGGCGTGTATCCGCGGGCGACACCGGGCGGGTGGCGGCTGATTGGGCGGACGCCGATGGTGATGTTCGATGCGTCGCGAGAAGACCCCTCGATGCTTGAGATGGGTGATGAAGTGAGGTTTGTGCCGATGGGGCTGGCGGCGTTTGAAGCAGCGATGGCGGCACGCACGGAGGGCGCACGATGAACGCGGTGCGCGTGATTCAGCCGGGGATGATGACGACGGTGCAGGACCTGGGGCGGCCGGGGCAGAGCCGTCTGGGTGTGGCGCGGGGAGGGGCGGCCGATGCACTGTCGCTGCGGTTGGGAAATCGACTGGTGGGGAATGCCGACGGCGCGGCGGGGCTGGAGATGACGGTGATGGGCGGCGAGTTTGAGTTTGAACGCGCGGCCGTGGTGGCGGTGACTGGGGGCGTGGCAGAGGTGGAAGTGACGAGGTCGGGTGGCAGCGGTGGGGGGGAGCGGAGAGCGCCGTGGGCTGGCGCGTTTGCGGTTCGGAGCGGTGACCGGGTGCGAGTGGGCCCGGTGCGGCGGGGTGTGCGGGCGTATGTGTGCGTGGCGGGGGGATTGGAGGCGGCGGTGTGCATGGGGAGCCGGAGCACGAGCATCGCGGGCGGGTTTGGGGGCCTGCAGGGGCGGTCGCTACGGGTAGGCGACGTACTGGCGATCGGCGATGATGTGGGGGTGGCTAGGGCAGAGGGGGAATTGGCCGCGGCGATTCTTGAGCGGGCGTTGTTTGGCAATGTGCTGCGGGCGTGCGCGTTGGAGGCGAGCGGGGTTGATCCGAAAGTCATCCTGTGGGTTTGGAGCATGACGTTCTTGGTCGAGAGCAACTCGGACCGAATGGGCGTGCGGCTTCGCGGCGCGGGAGTTGAGAGTGGAGCGAGTTTGGAGGCATCGGGGCGGATGATCAGCGAGGGCATGATGCACGGCGCGGTGCAGATGCCGCAGAGCGGAATGCCGATTGTGCTGGGGGTTGAGCACCCGACCACGGGCGGCTATCCGGTCGTGGCGTGCGTGGCGGCGGTGGACCTGCCGGCGCTTGGGCAGTGCGGACCGGGCCGGGCGATTCGGTTTGCGAAAGTTGATCATGCGACCGCGCGGGGCGAGTTGGCCGAGTTTGAGGCGCGGCTAAATGCGGAGGTGCCGGGGCGATGAATGAACGGCGAGCAAACCCGTCGGCGGCGCGGACGATCGATCTCAACTGCGATCTTGGTGAATCGGAGGACGCGGCGGGGATCGCGTGCGATGCGGCGGTGATGGCGGTGATTACGTCGGCGAACATTGCGTGCGGGGGGCACGCGGGCGATGCGGTGAGCATGGCGCGAACGGTCGAACTTGCGGCGCGGCACGGCGTGTCGATCGGGGCGCACCCGAGCTATGCAGATCGGGCCCGGTTTGGGCGCATGGAGACGGGGCTGGATGCAGCCGGAATCTATGCCGTGGTGAGTGAGCAGGTGCGGGCGCTCATGGTGGTGGCGGGGCGGTGCGGAGCGCAGGTCGGGCATGTGAAGCCGCATGGCGCGCTGTATCACCGAGTTTCTGTAGACTTCGCCGCGGCGGAAGCGATGGGGCGAGCGGTGCTGGCGCTGGGCGGGGCGGGAGCGGCGATGGCGATGATGGGCTTGGCGGGAAGCGCGGGGAACAGGGTGTGGGAGGCGATGGGGCTGGAGGTATGGCCGGAAGGGTTTGCAGACCGGCGCTATGAACCCGATGGATCTCTGACGGCGCGAACCAAGCCGGGCGCGATGGTCACTGATGAGGCGCAGGTGTTGGAGCAAGTGCTGGCGATAGCGCGAGGTGAAGGCGTTACGGCGAGCGATGGTTCGCGGGTGTTGGTGGCAGCACGGACGGTGTGCGTGCACAGCGACACGCCGGGAGCGGCGCGGCTGGCGCGGGCGATTCGGACGGGGCTTGAGGCGGGCGGAGTGGTGGTGACAACCGCAAGCTCACATTCGCGCGGGCACCGCCCGTAGCAGGAATCTCGTACACTTCGCAACTGATCGACTCAACCCCCGCTAACCCGGAGAGCCGCATTGAAACTCGCTCTGCATTGGAAGATCATGATCGGCCTTGCGCTTGGTGTGTGTGTCGGGCTGGCGCTCAACCTTTCCAGCGAGTCTATCCGGAGTGCGGCTGGAGCGACCGGGCTGGGCCCGGGCCTGATCGACTTCCTCGTGAACTTCAACCAGTTGCTTGGCGATCTGTTCAAGCGGAGTCTGCAGTTCATTGCGGTGCCGATCATTTTGTTTGCCATGATCCTGGCGATCGGTTCGCTTGGCGATCTCAAGAAGCTTGGGCGGATTGGCGGCAAAACGGTGGGGATCTTCGCGTGCACGGCGCTGACGAGTGTGACGGTCGGTCTTTTGCTTGTCAACTTGATCGCGCCGGGCGGGCCGCGGTTTATCGGGGTCGAGGCGCGGGAGCGGCTGCTGGCGGGTCTTCAGACGGACGCGACGGGGAAACTGCTGACAACGGCGAAGTCGGTGAAGCCGTGGGACCTGGCGCGAGATCTCATGCCCACCAACCCGTTCGACTCGCTGGCCCGGGGCGACATGCTGCAGGTGGTGGTGTTTGCGCTCATGCTGGGGATCGCGCTCAGTCTGCTGCCACGGGAACGATCGGCCCCGGTGTACGCGATGATCGAGGGGCTCAATGAAGGGTTCATACTCATTGTGCGGGGCATCATGCGAGTGGCACCGGTGGGGGTGTTTTGCATGGTCACGCCAATCGTGGCAAACCTGGGCTTTGATGTGCTGGCCTCGCTGGGCGCGTACTTCATCACGGTGATCCTCGGGCTGTCGATCATTCAGTTTGTGATTTATCCGGCCGTGGTGCTGATCTTCTCGAAGGTGCCGCTGGGCACCTTCTTCAAGGGCATCGCGCAGGTGCAGATGGTGGCCTTCAGCAGTTCTAGCTCCGCCGCGACACTGCCTGTCACAATTCAGGCCGTGCGCGATAAGCTGGGCGTGCCGGCGGATATCACAAGCTTCGTGTGCGCCATGGGCGCCAAGATCAACATGGACGGCACCGCCCTCATGCAGGCCGTTGCGACGGTATTCCTCGCGCAGTTCTACGCGATCGAGCTGAGCACCACGCAGCAGGCGGCGCTCGTCTTCACGGCGGTGTTTTCAGCTATCGGCAGCCCGGGCATCCCCTCGGGCGGAATGGTGATGCTGGTGGTCGTGCTTCGCTCTGTGGGCGTGCCGAGCGACGGCATTGCGATGATTCTGGCGGTTGATCGGGTGCTCGACATGTGCCGCACGGTGGTGAACGTGACGGGTGATGCGGCGGTTGCCGTGGCCGTCGCGGGAACGGAGGGGAAGATCAATCTCGCTCCGCTTACGCCTCTCGCGCCCGCCCCCCCCGCTCCGCCCGCTTCTTCCTCGGCTGAGACGAAGGGCTGAGACATGCGATCACTCGTCGGAGGCGTTCCACATTTTGACGTTGCGGGTCTCGCGCACGAAGGCGAGGCCGACGACGATGGTGAGGGTGGCGATGGCCATGGGGTACCACAGACCGGCCAGCGGGTTGCCCGTTGAGTTGATGAGCAGTTGGCCGACGAAGGGAACGAGCCCGCCGAAGACGCCGTTACCGATGTGGTAGGGGAGCGACATGGAGGAGTAGCGAATTCGTGTCGGGAAGAGCTCGACAAGAAACGCAGCGATCGGTCCATAGACCATGGTGACGTAGAGCACCTGGATCCAGACGAGCGCAATGAGCATGAGGCTGGGGAAAGCTGTGAGTGATGCGAACTTGATGGAGTTCTTCTCGACCGTGGCGGAAGCCCCCGCCGCGCCGGCGGTGGTGGTGGTGGTGAGCGCGACGGTGTTGGTCGTGCCGTCGGCGAAGGTGCGGCGCTCGGTGCGAACGGTGACGGTGCGGGCGGGGAGCGTGCCCTCGGCGCTGAGTTCGATCGCTGGCTTCTCGCCGACGGACTCGATCGAGACGAGCTGGAAGCGCGAGGCGTCTTTGAGGTTCGTCACGCTGATCATGGCGCTGTAGATGGGGTAATAGGTGAGCACCGCAAGAAGGCACCCGGTGAGCATGATGGGCTTGCGGCCGATGCGATCAGAGAGGGCGCCGAAGAGAATGAAGAACGGCGTGGCGAGCAGAAGGGCGATGCCGACGAGGTACTCGGTTTGCGCGGCTTGGATGCCGAGCGTGACCTTGATGAAGTTCATCGCGTAGAACTGGCCGGTGTACCAGACGACACCCTGGCCAGCGGCGGCGCCGAAGAGGGCAAGGAGAACGAGGCGCAGGTTTGCGCGATTGCCGAATGACTCCTTGAACGGGTTGCGCGAGATCTTGCCCGAGGCCTTCACCTTCAGGAAGAGAGGCGATTCGTTCATGTGGCGGCGGATGTAGTATGAAAACAGCACAAGGGCGAGGGAGAGCCAGAACGGGATGCGCCAGCCCCATGCAGCGAAGCTGCTCTCGGGCAAGAGCGACCGGCAAGTGAGGATGACCGCGAGCGACACGAAGAGACCCAGGGTGGCGGTCGTTTGAATCCAGCTCGTCCAGTAGCCGCGCTGATGATCGGGAGCGTGCTCGGCGACGTAGGTGGCGGCACCGCCATATTCACCGCCCAGGGCGAGGCCTTGCACGAGTCGGAGGATGACCAGTAACACGGGCGCGGCCCAGCCAATGCCCGGCCAACCGCCGCGGGCTTCGTAGCCGGGAAGGATGCCGATGAGGAACGTGGCGCCGCCCATGAGCAGGAGCGTGACCATGAAGGTGTACTTGCGGCCGATGCGGTCGCCGAGGTAGCCAAAGAACATGGCGCCGAACGGACGGACGATGAAGCCGATGGCAAAGGTGGCGAGCGTGCCCAGGAGGGCGGCGGCACCTGCACCCTTGGGGAAGAAGACGTCGGCGATGGTGACGGCGAGGCTGCCGAAGATGTAGAAGTCATACCACTCGATGAGCGTGCCGGCGGAGGATGCGGCGATGACTTTGACGAGTGAGGTGGGATGCTCTGGCTGATGCATGAGGGCGTCTCGGCGGCGATTGGGGGCGAGGGTCGGGGCGATGAACAAGTGATAGCGTACAGGATTCGCGGCCACGGTGGGTGGGGTGGTTGGGGGGCGCGCGGAGTTGCCACGAAAAAGGGGAGCCCGTGGTGGGCTCCCCTGAGGGATGGCTATGGATGTTGCGTTAGCGGCAGGGGGTATTGGTCGATGGGTTCTGGGCCGAAGCCATCGACGCGGCCACGGCGGCAAAGGCGAAGGTGATGACAGCGGGACCGAGCGAGCGTTCGGTGGCCAGGGTTGACGGTTCCAACAGGCGTTCAAGCGGCGCGCGGGCGCGACACTCAAGTGCGCGGTGGCCGGATTACTTATCCTGGGGATTGAGGAACTTGAAGGTGAGCCCGGCGACCACCCCGCCAGCGAGATCCGCGACAAGGTGGACCCAGATGTCGGAGAAGTTCACGAGCTTCATCACCGCCAAACCAATGGCGACGGCTGGGTTGAATGCGCCCCCTGAGAGCCAACCTACGGAGAACGCGCCGACCATGACCGTCATGCCAATGGCTACGCCGTAGAAGGAGTTGTTGGCCGTACCTTTGGCAGTCGCGGTGTTCAAGACCACATAGGCCAGCGCGAATGTGAAGAGGAACTCGGCAACGAAGGCCGCCGGAACGTGCGCGATGACCATCGGCGTGCCGCTCTTGCCGACGAGGAACACGGCAACGAGTGCCGCGGCCACCCCGGCGAGCACCTGCGCGACCCAGTAAGGAACGACGTCTTTTTTGTCGCATCGCCCGCGGATGAAGACGGCGAGCGTCACCGCCGGATTGAAGTGCGCCCCGGAGATGTGACCACCGGCATAGATCATGACCATGAGGACAGCGCCGATGGCCAGCGGGGCAATGACGCCGGCAGCGCCGGGGATGACGGTGCAGCCAATGGTGAGAACGAGGAAGAAGGTACCGATGAACTCTGCGATGTATTTCTTCATGAAGTTTCCTATTTTCAGGGGCGAAATCCCGATCCGCCACTGTCGAGGCGGCCCGGATCATTTGTACTGAGATTTTTGGTTCAGTGCTTCTTGAGGGCCTTACTTGCCGCTGGTGCGGCGCGTGCTTTCACCCCAGCGCACGAATGGCTCGCCCTCCGGATACGGGCCTTCAACCCATAGAACGTCACTGTATTTCAGCGGCTGAAGCATGGATTGAGAAGAGAAGCCCCGCGTTGTCGGCACAATCACCGGATCCGGCATGTCATAGAGCCCGAAGCGATTGGTGCCGAAGCTCCTTAACGGTTCGGCGCGGGCAAATCCGTTGTCGGCGCTGTTCTTGTCGGAAAAATGGCCCCCCCAGATAATGCACCGCTCGGCATCAACGGGATGGTCGCCCCATACATTGTCGGTGTGCTTTAGGAGTTCAGTGTTGGTTGGTGGGGCGGGCTGAGCGGCGACGGCCGCGAGGATTGTCCTTGAGAGACCTGTCTTGATGCAGCAGTCAATAAAGTCAGTAGTGGCGACGACGGGTTGGGTTGGTGCGGGCGACTGAGCGTGCGAATCAGCTGCGGGAAACGCGCTCGCCCAGTTGGCAAGCAGGATTCCGAACCGGCACCAGAGTTGACGGCGCGATTCCATGGACGAATCAAGGTCCTTTCGCGGTCGACGTTCGATCCAGTAGGTTCAGCACGTGGTCGAACGGAGAGCAGTTGAAAGTATACCAAATCAACTATAAACATGCTTGTCGTGTTCTCATTTCAGTCTGCCGAGGAGCCCGACCCGGTGGCCATTGTGATCAATCGCGATTGGCGGGGGGAAGGTGAGGCCCGGCAGCAACGGCGTTGCGATCGGCCGGTGGACACTGGGAGCCCGATAAGGAGCACTATGTGAGCAGAACGACGACCAAGGCGACGCAGGTGAGCCCATGGATCATTTAGCGTCCCCGCGTGCATCGAGATGACGCTCACGCCCTTATAATCAGTACGATGCCAAGCCATTCCAATCACCTCGCGCGGCGTTTGCTGGTGGGTGGTGCGTTGGTGTCGACCGTGCTGCTTGCGCTCGCGGCGGCCGCCCCGCCCGGGCTCGGCAGTGCTGGATTGCCGGCGTCGAAGCCCGGAGCAGAGTCAGACGATCTCGAGGTGGAGCTCGACCGGCGCTTGGTACACGATGTGGCCCCGCTGCTCAAGACCTATTGCCTCGGATGCCACGAAGGCGACGATGCCAAGGGCGACGTGCGGTTTGATGGCATCAAGGGCGTGAAGGAGTTTCTCGCCGGAGGGCTCGACGCCCGCCTGCTCAAAGAGATGGTGGGCACATCATCCATGCCGCCCAAGGGCAAGCCCCAGCCGACCGATCACGAGCGGCTCGTCATCACCCAATGGGCCGATGCGATGTCGAGCTACGTGCCGGCCAATGCGCCGATCGATCCCGGCTGGTTCACCATCCACCGACTCAACCGAACGGAGTATCGTCTCACGCTGCGTGACCTGCTGGGGATTGACCCCAAAGAAGTCGATGTGGCGGCCAAACTTCCTCGCGACGACACGGGATATGGCTTTGACAACATTGCCGATGTGCTCTCGACCTCGCCGCTGGCGATTGAGCAGTATCTGGAAGCCGCAGAGAAGGGTATCGAGACAGCGCTTGGCCCGATCGTGGAGTTTGGTGATCATCCACAAACGCTCCGTCCGCTCGAAGGTTCGAACGGGAACGCCCTCCCCAAGGGCGGGTTTTTCCTGTTCTCGAACGGTCCGGCCACGGCGAAGTTCCGCAGCCCCGCGGCCGGTGAGTACGTCGTTCGGGTTCGCGCATGGGAAACGCACGCCGGCGATGAGAACGCCAAGCTCAGCCTTCGTGTCGATGGTCGCGAGGTGAAGGAGCTGACGGTCTCGGGAACGCGCGAGGACCCGCAGGAGTTTGCGGTCCGCGTCCGGCTCAAGCGCGGCGCGCGGGCCATCACGGCCCAGTTCATCAATGATTTCTACGTCAAAGACAAGGCCGATCGCAACCTGGGCGTCGAATCGATCAGCATCGCCGGCCCGCTTGATGAGGCCACGACGGAACGCTCGGCCGCGTGGTCGCAGATCTTTGGGCCCGCGGCGACGATCGCCGATGAGAGTGCGCGGGCCGAGACCGTGCTGAGTGCGTTTGCCGGCCGCGCGTACCGCCGGCCCGCCAGCCAGGCACAGGTCCGCTCGCTGATGAAGGTGTACGAGGCCGAGCGCAAGACCGACCGGGCGTTCGAACCGGCCGTCCGCACGGCGCTCGCGGCGGCGCTGGTCTCGCCCAACTTTCTCTTTCGCTCGGTCGCTCATCCCGACGCGGCCAACTCAGCAGCGCGATACACGCTTGACGGGTACGAACTGGCGAGCCGATTGTCGTACTTCCTCTGGAGCAGCATGCCTGACGAGCCGCTCTTTGAAGCGGTGCGAAGCGGTTCGCTCTTGACCGATGCGGGGCTTGCTGCGCAGGTGAAGCGCATGCTCGCCGATGCTCGGTCCAACGCGTTTGTAGAGAACTTCGCGGGCCAATGGCTGCAGCTGCGCGGCGTGGAAGCCGTGGCCATCGACCGAACGCTGTTCCCTGACTACGACGACCGACTGCGCTCGGCGATGATGACCGAGGCCACGCTCTTCGTGGGCGATGTGCTCCGCGCCGACCGGAGCGTGCTGGAGTTCATCGCAAGCAGGCACACCTTCCTGAACGCTCGGCTTGCCAAGTTCTACGGCGTGCTGGGCGTGGAGGGTGATGAGTTCCGGCGCGTGGAGCTCCCAGCCGAATCTGAGCGCGGCGGCGTGATGACGATGGGCGTCATCCTGACGCTCACCAGCAACACAACGCGCACGAGCCCGGTGAAGCGCGGCTTGTTCGTCCTTGATCAGATGCTCGGGGCGCCCCCGCCGCCGCCCCCGGCCGATATCCCGCCCCTCGAGCAAGCCATGCACGCCAATCCAAACGCGACCGTGCGCGAGAGGCTCGCCGCTCACGTGGCGGTGGCAAGCTGTGCCGCGTGCCACAACCGGCTCGACCCGATCGGCCTGAGCTTCGAGCACTTTGACGCGATCGGCCAGTGGCGCGACACCGAGAACGGCAAGCCGGTCGATGCAACCGGCACGCTTCCTGACGGTGCGGTGCTGAAGGGCTCGGCAGACCTGAAGCGGACCATCATGGCGCGGAGCGATCAGTTTGTGGAGTCGCTGAGCGGTAAGGTGCTCACGTATGCCCTTGGACGCGGAGTTGAGCCGTTCGATCGGCCCGCGATACGCGCGATTGCCCAGCGCACGCGGGCTCGAAGCGATCGATTCCCGGCCTTGATTGAATCGATCGTGCTCAGCGAGACATTCCGGACATGCCGGGGAAGGAAAGCCAATCATGACTAACGCAATCTCACGTCGCGCCGTGCTCCGCGGCCTTGGGGTATCGATGGCCCTGCCGTGGATGGAAGGGATGAGCCTGCCAGCGGGCCGTGCGGTGGCGGCCGGGGCGGCCGGGAATGCAGCAGTCGGAGGCGGCATGGCGGGGGGCGTTGCGGCTGCCGCCGGCGCGGCTCCCGTTCGGCTGGCCTTCGTCTTCATGCCCAACGGTGTGAACTACGAAGCGTGGGAGCCGGTCGGCACCGGCGCGGATTTCGTCCTCTCGCCAACGCTCGAAGCACTCGCGCCCGTGCGCAGCCATTTGAACGTCTACACGGGGCTCACGCTCAAGAAGGCCCGCGCCAACGGCGACGGGCCGGGCGATCACGCGCGTTCTTCTGCCTCGTTCCTGACCGGCCGACAGGCCCGCAAAACCGCTGGCAACGACATTCAAAACGGCATCAGCGTCGATCAACTCGCCGCCAGCGAGATCGGCCGCCGGACGCGCCTGCCCTCGCTCGAACTCGCCTGCGAGCACGGCCCCGCCGCCGGCAACTGCGACTCGGGCTACTCCTGTGCCTACTCGTCGAACATTTCCTGGCGCGACGAAACCACGCCGATGGCCAAGCTCATCGATCCTGCCGCGGCGTTTGAGCAGCTCTTCGGCGATGCGACACAGGCCGCCGCGGCCCAAGAGCGGCTCAGCCGCCGCCAGAGCATTCTCGACTTCGTCCTCGAAGATTCTCGTGCCCTCGGCAGCCGGCTCGGCACGGCCGATCGCCGCAAGCTCGACCAGTTCCAAACCGCTGTCCGCGAGATTGAGCAGCGCATCGACCGGGCCCGCAAAGACAACCAACCGCGCAAGACGCCCGATGTCCCCGCCCCGGCCGGCATCCCCGACAAGATTAGCGAGCATATCGACCTGATGTACGACATGCTGCTGCTGGCCTTTCAGACCGACACAACGCGCGTGAGCACGCTTATGCTCGCCGTTGACGGCAGCAACCGCGCCTTCCCGGAAATCGGCATCAAAGAAGGCCACCACCATCTCTCGCACCATCAAAACAACGCCGAGATGATTGAGAAGATCCGCAGGATCGACCGGTTCCATGTTGAGGGTTTCTCGCGATTTGTGAAGCGCCTCTCCGAGACGCCCGAGGGCGACGGCACCCTGCTCGACAACTCGCTCATCATGCTCGGCGGTGGAATCAGCGACGGCAACCGCCACAACCACGAGGATCTGCCTGTCCTCGTCGCCGGCCGCGGCGGCAAGACCGTCGAAACCGGGCGCGTGGTGCGATCGCCCAAAGAAACGCCGCTGTGCAATCTCTACCTGTCAATGCTCGAGCGCGCGGGCTGCCCGCAGGAGAAGTTCGCCGACAGCACGGGCGTGCTGGCGATGTAGTTGTCCCGGTTTGCTGCCTCTTGAGTCAAACATTGACACGGACGCGGGCTGGCGGATGTTCGAGCTACGGACAACCAGAGAAATACGACCCGATGAAGTCTGCGAGATCGTCCGGATCGACGGTGCCATCGCCGTTGAGTTCCGCGGCCGGGCATGGCGGAGTGGCAAAGTAGCAGCCGATGAAGTCGGCAAGATCATCGGGGTCGAGTTCGCCATCGCAGTTGAAATCAGCCGAGCACCGACAGTTACCGGTGACGCTCACCGGAAGTGTGATGGTTCGCTCGCCGCAGGAGGTGATGACCCGGCCGATGATGGAGGTTCTGTTCCAGTGGGCGACCGTCACGTTGGCGACAGAAAGGTTCGCGGTGGAGGCTCCGGAAACGATGCTGCCGTCAGGACGCTGCCCGTCGGTAAGGGTCTCGGTTGCGCCGCCCGGCGAGCGAACGTCCCACCGATACGTGACTGGAATGCTCGTGCGAACCTCGAGCGAGATCGAGAGCGTTCCCCCAGCCGGCGCGCCGGTTGAGAAGAAGAGCAGGTTTGCACGATTCAGAATGGGGGGCGAGCATCCACCGGTGGCAAGGAGATACCTGTCGATGATCGAGGTTCCTGCTTGAATCGATGGATAGATGGCGACTTCATCGAGCGCGCCAAGGAACGTCGAGAAGAAGTCCGGGTTGGAGGTGCGGTTGCCGATCGTCCACGGGCCCGTCGCGTTGACATTCACGGCCGAGCGGTTGTCAATGGTGTTGCTGCCGGCCACGATCTCCCCGTCGACATAGAGGGTGTAACTGAACAGTGTTCCGAAGCCGGCAAGAATGTTCCGACGCGTGCCGACGATGTGATGCCAGCGACCGTCCGCCAGCGGCACGGTGGCGCGAGCGCCAAAGTTAAAGTTGTTCGGCCCTTCAGTGAGGAAAGCGACGTGGTTCTCTCCATACACGCCGTAGGTGAGGGTGAGCCCGAGTTGCGACGCGTCCTCGCGACTGTCGAGGATGTAGCCGCCGGACGGGGCCTCGGTGTTGACCCATGCTTCAAGGGTCGCATCGCCAAGGTTGGCCGGCGCGAAGATATTGCGGATGCCCGAGCCGATGGAAAAGAAGTTGGGCACCATCGCCGACCCGAGCACGCCGGGAACGCGGGCAACATCGACCGGCAGTCCGGGGTAGTTCCCACAGGAGAAGGGATCAGTCCGAATCGAGTCGGCGGTGCGGGTGATTCCGGCGTCCTCAAAGCGGTAATAGGCGAGGGCGCGCTGGGCCAACGGCGCGAAGGCGATGCTCGCTGGGTAGGGGGCCTGCGTGTTGGGCGCATCGCACGCGAAGAGCGCATTGATCCGCCCGCCTCCGCCCTGGGCACCGAAGGCTCCGCCGACCCGGACATACAACACCTGATCGCGCGTGCACGGAACCGTGATCACCCCGCCCAAACCAGTGCATCCCACCGTGCCAGAGCAGTCAATGGGCTGTGCGATAGGATTGCCGCAGGCGTCGGCGGCATAGACCGCCACCACGAAGTTGCCCTGACTGCCGCAGGTCGAGAAGGTCATGCGGCCGGTGTCAGGGGCGACGGTGCGATACCAGAGATCAAAGAACGGCAAGGGAGAACCGGCGCAGCCCGGCCGTGCGTCGGTCGTGGCACCCGTCGTGTCAAACAAGCGGGAGAAACCGGCGTCAAGATTGAGCGCGCCGGCACAGGAATCATTCACCGGCCGGTTTGGCGCGGAGATCGAGAGTGTGGCATTGCCGCGGGCATTGTTAAGTCCCGCGACGCGGATGTAGTACGTCACGCCGAGCGAAGCGCCAAAGTCCAGCCGGCTTGCCCCGTTGTTGGCTGCGCACAGAAACGAATCGTTGTTGCACGCGATCGGCCCGCTGCCAGTTCCGCAGTTAGATGGCGAGCCCGCGTAGACCGTCAGTGTGGTGTCAAAGTCGCTGCCGCACGTGTCCAACCGCACCGTCTCGTTCGTTACCGGCGAGAAGACGTACCAAATGTCACCCGAGGTCGTATCGGGGAAGCACGTGCCTGAGAAAACTGAAGGCAAGGCTCCGCGGGTCGAATCGGTGTAGACGCCGAACGTGACCGGACGGGCATTGACGCACCCATCGTTCTTTGGAGGAATGGTGGCCACGAAGCCGCGGACGATTCGGTTCCCGAGGATGTCGCGATCGTTGCTGAAGTAGGTCGCGGCGATGGTGGTTCCGTCGTCGCTGATCATCGGGTTGCGGCCACCCGCCGTCCAGCCCGGCGTGCTGACACCAGCCGAGTTGAGGAGCAGGCGAACATCCTCCGGCGCGCCTCCATCACGAAAGACCACCACGCTCGACGCGCCGAACTGGGGGTCCACGGAAAACGTAGCGAATCCTGTGACGACCCGCCCATCGGCGCTCATGCTGGTGGGCTTGATGTCGTCAAACGGGGGCAAGAGTTGAAATGGAGTGATCCCGGATGCGGTCCAGATGAAGTTCGGGTGGAGGAGTTTGGTGCCATCCTCTGATACGTCAAAGACGTTGTCGATCGGGAATCGCTCACCCGGGCCGGAGGTGTTGAGCGACCAGCGCGTGGCGGCTTGGCCCAGGGTCGGGGGCGATGACGAGATCCCCCAAACGTCGTAGAGGCCGAGCCCGCGCCGGATCACGACCCTGGCCACTCCATTCTGGGGCTCGCCCAGAAACGTCAGCCTGTCGGACGGGCTCGGTCCCGACGGCCCCATATCAAGTCGAAACGCTTTGCGCGGAACGCCCGTCTCGCCCACGATCACCAAGCCATCGGCCGAAACATCGCGAATGTTCATGACGAAGAACTCTGGCCTTCCCGCTTGAACAAACTCTCCTGAGATCGGGTGCCACCGCGTGTAGGTTTCGTCGAGAAAGGCCGGACGGCCCGACCCGAAGACATGACCCGAATCGGTCACCGCGCTGGGTAAGAAATCGGAAAACCCGATGGCGCGAAGCCGGAGAAGACCCGAATCCGCGTAGTACGCGAAGGCGTCGCTAAAGAAGTTGAACGGTTCAGACCGCATGCCCACGACGATCAAGCCGTTAGGCGAGATTCGCACGCCGCGTGTGCCGTCGCTGGAGGTCTCATCAATGAACGTGACCGGGAGCTGCGAATAACTGGGCTGGGCAATGGCGGAACTCGTGGCCATCGCCAGCAGCCCCGCAGCGAAGACTGAGCGGATCCCCATGGTATTCGAACCGATTTGTGCCAAGTTCAACATCAGCATTCTCCCAGTCAGACTTTCCCGTGGGCCACCCGGTCCATGGGGACCGCACGTGTCCGGCCCAGAAGAAAGATACCCTGTAAACTGGCGACGTGCAACAAGAATGTGGTGCCGAGCGAGGTCGGGCCGAGCCGCCCCATCCTCGGGCACTTTGCACCCGCCATGCCGGATCGCCAGCCTGCCCGTCACGGCTTATCCCGCAAAACGGCGGTGATCACGTCGAGTTGCATCGAAATCTTGCCAAGCAGCGCAAGCTGGCTCGCGTCGTGCTTCGCGGCTCCGTCGCCGTTGATGGCCGCGCCGCCGCGCTGCTGCCGCAGCGCCTCGCGCGCTTCGATGATCCGGTTGCGAAACTCGTGCGCGTCGATAATGCCCGTCAGATGCATGCCGTGCGCTTGCCCGGCACTGT
>Ga0209181_10004157_pt1 | contig 21804 bp, 20 predicted proteins | sample MAT05_FD_187208 | JGI IMG/M metagenome (GOLD analysis project Ga0209181, IMG submission 187208) | Freshwater microbial communities from Lake Fryxell liftoff mats and glacier meltwater in Antarctica - MAT-05 (SPAdes) (version 2) | ecosystem: Environmental > Aquatic > Freshwater > Ice > Liftoff... | reverse complement strand
AGTCTTGTGTCTAAAGTCTTGTGTCTAAAGTCTTGTGTCTAAAGTCTTGTGTCTGAAGTCTTGTGTCTGAAGTCTTGTGTCTAAAATCTTGTGTCTGAAGTCTTGTGTCTGAAGTCTTGTGTCTAAAATCTTGTGTCTGAAGTCTTGTGTCTAAAGTCTTGTGTCTGAAGTCTTGTGTCTGAAGTCTTGTGTCTGAAGTCTTGTGTCTGAAGTCTTGTGTCTGAAGTCTTGTGTCTAAAGTCTTGTGTCTAAAGTCTTGTGTCTGAAGTCTTGTGTCTGAAGTCTTGTGTCTAAAATCTTGTGTCTGAAGTCTTGTGTCTGAAGTCTTGTGTCTAAAGTCTTGTGTCTAAAGTCTTGTGTCTAAAGTCTTGTGTCTAAAGTCTTGTGTCTAAAGTCTTGTGTCTAAAATCTTGTGTCTGAAGTCTTGTGTCTGAAGTCTTGTGTCTGAAGTCTTGTGTCTGAAGTCTTGTGTCTAAAGTCTTATTTCTCTATTATGTACGCTTACCTAACCGGAAAAATTACTTACCGCAACCCTGCATTTATCGTAGTAGATGTGCAGGGGGTAGGTTACCACGTCAATATACCAGTGAGTACCTACACGGCACTTGAAGGGAAAGACGAAGCCACTGTTTATACGCACCTCTTAGTGCGGGAAGACGCACACACACTGTTTGGATTTGCTACCCAAACAGAGCGGGGTTTGTTTATTCAACTCATTGGCGTAACGGGTGTGGGTGCCACCACGGCTCAGTTATTGCTGTCTTCCATGACCGTAGATGAAATACGCGCCTCCATCATTGGAGAGCAGGCACACGTACTCCAGCGCGTAAAAGGCATTGGTGCCAAAACCGCCAAACAAATCATTTTAGACCTGAAAGATAAATTGGCCAAAGGTGGTGCCGGTGATGCGCCGGTACTACTGCCCGCCGCTGATAACACCGTGCGGGAAGAAGCCATTTCCGCCCTGTTGTCGCTGGGTTTCAACCGGATTGCCGTACAAAAAGCCCTCAATGCTGTGCTGAAAGACAACCCGGCCGTTTCCAAAGTAGAAGACGTGATTAAATTGGCGTTGCGGGCATTGTCATAGGGGGGGTGCCTGAAATAAGGAACGGTGTCAAAATAAAGTAATCATCTTATCTGATTCCTTTTCACTCAAATTGCCCATTTTTTTGCTTAAATAGCCCCACTAAGCGCAAAAAGAGGGTTATTAGCGCAAAAACTAAGATACCTAAGTTTAAAACTTTATGATGACACCGTTTATAAGTAGTTACGGCCCCGTATACACTATTTCACCATCCCTAAGGCTTTTCCGCTGGCAACCAGCGTAAAAGTGCTTTCCACCGGCAACTGAAATACTTCCGGGAGCAAATCAAGGCATTTAAGTTCGCTTTCGTAGCCATTGCGAACAATCAATGTTTTCACCGCCGTACTTTTACCGTTCAAACTTGCGCTGGTACCATTTAAATACAGGGCCAATTGGCCAAGGGCGGTTTTACTAAAAGCAACAGTGCTGTGGTCTTTCCCACAAAAAGACAAGCTATCCCCGTTGATCTGTTCAATTTCTACGGTAGTAATAGTGGCTGAAATGCTTGAAACCTGCGGCAGTATGATATCAACGGCAATATTTGTACTGTTCTTAGTATTGATTCCTCTTAAAAAAAGTGTATCTCCGGCAATGCGCCACTGCACAGAATCGGCCACATCTTCATGGATGTAAAGCAATGGTTGAGTTCCCTGCATTATCCGCGCATTCATGCTATCCCAACGCTGTTTATCCGATTGACCATCTTTTTGGATAACCCGGCCCAGTTCAAGCGCCACATGGCGTACTTGTTTTCGTTTTTGATAAAATGGCGGTATTCATCCTTAAAATTGAAAACCGCTATTTTATGTTTCAGCATAGTAGTGGTGATGATCATCAGCCCGATAAACAAAGCGACAAAGCTGGCGAGCAAAATATGGGTGTATTTACGCATGGTAAGTAATGATAAATGATGGATGATAAATGATAAATTCTGCAACCTACTCATAATCAATTAATAAAGAAGCACCAAAGCCGCGTTTATTAGTTACTTGATTATCAATGGTTGGTGAGACTGTTTACTGCCGACTGTGGACTGTTTACTGCCGACTATTTAACTAATTTGGTATGTTTCATACCGTTTTTGCACCTCCTCTATGGAAATATCCAACAGTCGCAGGTTTCGAAAAAACAGGGGCATTTCCTGTTCTAAAAACTGTTCTCGCCGAAAGCTTCGGATTTTTTGTACCGCATCTTCATCGGCAAAAAATCCAACGCCCCGACGATTGGAAATGATGGCCTTTTGCTCCAAAAACTCGTAGGCACGAACGACAGTATTGGGGTTTACCTGCACTTCTATGGCCAATTCCCGAATAGAAGGGATACGACCACCTGATGGCCATTGTCCAAGCAAAATCCGTTCGCAGGCCATTTCGGCTATTTGCAGATAGATGGGTTGATTATCTCTGAAATCCATGTTTATTATTTTTTCTATGATGGCAGGTAAGTTTTTATTGGGAACTGAGCAGCGGGAATTGGTTCTACAACTACTTGATTGTGTGATTTTTATGCAATTATACAGCTGCGTTTATTTCAACTATCAATGGTTTGCAGTACCGTTGACTGCCAGATTGCCCACTATTGATTGCTGACCGTCCGACTGTGGGCTGCCGACTGTAGACTGCTGATTTATTACGCTGCTTCTGTTTCTTTCAATCTAAACCACCAGAGTATCCAAAAAAAGACGAGCGTTACATACCAGGTAAATATATCAAGGTACTTAGTCAGGTTTTTGGGTAAATTAACGCTATCCTGATCGTAATTTTCTGTGTTGTGCACAGTAATACTTTCAAAAAAATTGCCATTTAAGGTGGTGTTTTCAGGTGCCGTGATCAACCATGATATGAGTTGCGCATTCAGCATTTCCACACCGATAATAATACCCAAAGAAATGAAGGCAAAACACATAAATGCTTTTTTCTTTTGGCCATGCGATAGTTCTGTCATTTTTCAATGATCATCCAATTCAAACTCCTGTATGAACTGATCAAACTGTGGCCGGCTGAAATTGGGATAAAATGGGGCATTGACCCGAACGTATTCGCGAATGCTTACTGGGGGGCAAATCAAACTCTTCCGGAATAAAAAATACCTCACTCAAAAAATCGGGGCTGCGCTTAGCCGGATTATGGCCGTTTACCCGGCAGGTTCCGCTTTGCGCAAATAACAGACCACTCATCAGGCGTAGCAGACTGGTTTTACCTGCTCCGTTGCGCCCTAACAAACCATAGATATAACCCGGTTCTAAGGTTATGTCCAACTTGTTAAATAACGGCTGCTTCTTTCGATAAGAAAAACTCAGTTGATGTATGTTAATCATTGTATTAGTGTATTAGTATATTAGTGTAATAGTACACTAAAACATACGCATCTTTATTTGATTTTGTCAATAGTAAACAAAAATATTTTTAAAATTTTTATTATATAATATATAAATATTTTAAAAACAATATTTTATACTTTATTTTAAATTAATATAAAACTAATAAATTTCCAGCAATTCGCGAAATATTGATTATCAATACTTCGCGAATTGCTGCGCCGTTATCAAATCTAACTTCAAAATTTTAAGGTGCCCGACCCGTCAATTCAACAAATACCCAACCATTTCAAACAATTTACCCTACCTTTGTCTCAAATTCTACATCACACGCTTATAGTGGTCAGTTGAAATAAATACCGTGATCAGTTTCTGCAAGATTCACACCATCAAACAGTGGCAAAATGCATAACATAAACTACTTATCCGGGTGGTAACAACGTACATTATTGAAAATAAAAGCGGTTTTGATGATTCCTTATTGCTTGATTTGAGTACATTGCGGAATCCATCATTTATCATTACTTATCAGCATGGCAAATCAATCAACCTCCTATCAATATATCACTTACGGAGCAAAAGTCAACTCAGGGGAAGTGCAGCGCCTGCTGGACCATGCTTTGGGTGTGATGCAACAACACCCGGAAGAACGCCCCACCCCTATTTGTATTTGGGGAACCCATGGCATCGGCAAAACTGAATTGGTACGAGATTTAGCCAAAGAACGCGGCTATCAGTTTGTTTATGTAGCACCCGCTCAGTTTGAAGAAATGGGCGATCTGTTGGGTATGCCCCAAATAGCGCAAACGACCACAAAAGGGGAAGTTACCCGATTTGTGGCCCCGGAATGGGTGCCGCAACAGCCCGGTCCGGGTATTTTATTGCTCGATGACGTAAACCGTGCGGACGATCGCATTTTGCGCGGCATTATGCAACTGCTACAAAACTATGAGACGATCTCCTGGGCTATGCCCCAACAATGGCTCCTTGTGCTGACTGCCAACCCGGATGGTGGCGATTACTCTGTAACGACCTTGGATGACGCGATGCTGACCCGTATGCTGCATATTACCTTAGAATTTGAGGTGAAAGCGTGGGCACGCTGGGCAGAACACGCGAAAGTAGACGAACGCGGCATTCATTTTGTGCTGACTTATCCGGAGTTGGTAACGGGCCGACGCACAACACCGCGTTCTTTAGTGCAATTTTTTAGCGCCATCCGCTCCTTAGATAACCTGCGGGAGCACCTTCCGCTGCTAAAACTCTTAGGTGATGCCTGTTTAGATGAAAACACCACGCAAGCTTTTCTCAGCTTTATCCATTTCAATTTAGATCGCCTGCCCAATCCGGAGGAAATATTGGATGCGGATGACTTCGGTGCAGTTGCCCAACGTTTAGAAAAAGTTACGCAGGATGGCGATACCAAACGATTAGATGTACTTTCGGTCATCACTACCCGTATCATCAACTATGTTTTGCAGCGCAAAGAAGAACTTACTGCTAAGGAATTTGAAAATTTAAAAAAATTCATCCTGCTTGATCTGCTCCCCAATGACCTGCGACTTGCTTTCGCCCGCGACCTGACCCAATCGAAACGCCCCGGATTAATGCGGCTGTTTGCCGTGCCTGAAATCGGGCAATTACTGTTGAACAGGATGTAAGGAACGGTGTCAGAATAAAGTATCAATCTTATCTGATTCCTTTCCACTCAAATTGCCCATCTTTTTGCTTAAATAGCCCCAATATTAGCGCAAAAAGATAGTTATTTGAGCAAAAATTAATCCACCTAAGTTTAATACTTTATTCTGACACCATTCCTAAGTACCCCGGCGGTTATTTCATTCCAGTGCCACGCACCAACAGTGCATAAATTTCTTCAGCCGCACGATCCCAACTGAATTTTAAGCGTTGTTGCCGCCCCTTCGCCACTAAATCTTGCGCAAATGCCGGGTTTTGCCACAATATTTCAAGGCCGTGAGCAATGTCTGCTTCCGAAAAAGGGTTGACCAATAAGGCCGCATTGCCGCACACTTCCGGCAGGGCGGTAGCATCGGCAGCCAATACGGGGGTATCGCAGTACATAGCTTCCAAAGGCGGCAACCCAAAACCTTCACTGATGCTCAAATAGGTGAGCGCCTGCGCAGCAGCCATCAGCCTGACTAATTGATTTTCAGGGATATAACCCAAAAATTGAATATCATTTTTGTGTTTAGCCTGCTCATAAGCAGAGCGTACTTCACCGGTTTGCCACGCAAAACGGCCGGCCAGCAATAATTTTACCGGTGCCCCGGTGTTTTGTTTGAAAGCATCAAAAGCACGGATAAGTCGGGGAATGTTTTTGCGCGGGTGGATGGCCCCGGTGTAAAAAAAATAGGGCCTTCCTGCCGTAAATTCAGCCCGAACGCGTTGTTTATCCGCTTCAGAAAGCGGTACAAAGCCCGCTCTGCAGCCATTACCGACCACACTTACCTTTTGAGCCGGCAACCCGACGGTGTCTATAATATCTTGGCGAACATACGCTGAAACGGTAACGACCTGATCGGCCCGGCGCAAAAAACGCGGCAGATAATGTCGGTAATAATGTCGGGTAAAAAAAGGCAATTGTTCCGGGATGTGCAGCGGCACAATATCATGGGTAGTCATCAGCGTCGGCACCTCCGTGGAAAGGCTCAGGTAAGAGTCGGGAGAGAAAAAAACGTCGGCTCCAACTTTTTTGAGGGCAGCCGGCACGGAATATTCAAACCACCAATACCACAGGATGGGGTGCCTCGAAGGCGGAAACAGCACTATGGGGCGGACATTGGGGCCATAGATAAACTGGTGCTCAAACGGGCGGTCAAACAAAAAAATAAACTCGTCGTCGGGGTGATTCAGCACCATCCGACGAACAATTTCATGGGTGTACCAGCCCAATCCCTCCAATTTGCCGGGCAGCAGGAAACGGGTATTGACAGCGATTTTCAAAAATGTACAAAAGTAGATAAAGGGCCAAAAGTAGCGCCTTATTTGCTCACCACGTCTCTTGCAAACAAAATTTTTGGTTTCCAGTATTTAGAAACCGACATATTTTCCATAATCACCCCTCTGCTAGTGGAGCTGTGCACGCATACGATGCCGTCTTTGGAGCGTTCTACGACCATTCCCACGTGTGAAATTCGGTTATTTTCGCCAAAAAAGATCAAATCGGCCGGTTGCACCCGATCCAAATCTACTGCCCGCCCCTGCTTAGCCTGTTGCGCGGAAGCCGGTGATACGGGCACCCGAAACTGACTCAATACATACGACGTAAAGCCGGAACAATCAAAACCGGTGGAAGGTTTAGTCCCGGCATATTTATAACCTGTCCCCACGTATTCCCGAGCGGCTTTTACAATGTTTCGGCGCAATTGCAGCGCATTGGGAGCAGCAGTTGGAGCAGTATTTCGGCTTTTTAAGGTGGAATTGCAGGCAATGGCAATCAACAGGCATACGGTAACAATAAAGTTGGCTGAATGAATGTATCGCTTCATAAAAGGTGTTTTTGAAGATGAAACGAAATTTAGGGTAACGAAATTACAAATTGGGTTGGAAAGGTGGTAGTTTAACGGAGTTTTAACGGATTGAACTAATCACCAGCAACCACTGATCTCCCTTTTCTTTAAAGCATTTTCATAATGCCTTCAACAATTTTTACATAAGCCTCATCCAAACGATTGACCCCCACCTCCCCACCATTCAACCCGCTCTTTCTCCTGCTCACCGCTTTTCGCTTTCGATTTTCCCCACACCGCCCCACCTTTGCGGTATATTTTAAAACAAAAACAAATATACCATGCATCTGAATAAACTTCTTGCTGCTTTATTTTTTCTGGTACCCTTATTTTCAATAGCACAAACCTCCACCATCCGGGGTGTTGTGTTGGACCAACAATCTGAAACGCCGCTCGTTGGCGCTACTGTGCAGTTGGCCGACAGGACTCCGTCCATCGGAGCCATGACGGACGCTGACGGAAACTTTATCCTCAAAAACGTGCCAACAGGCCGCCAGGTAGTGCGGGTAACTTACCTCGGCTATGAACCTCAAACGGCGGCCAATATCCTTATCACTGCCGGGAAAGAGGCACAATTAAACATAAAAATGCAGGAATCCTTCGCGGCTTTGGGGCAGGTGACGATCACTGCAAAGGTGGATAAAGACCGCCCGATGAACGAATTGGCCACTATTTCAGCCCGACAATTTAATACGGAGGAAGTGTTGCGTTATTCGGGCGGCCGAAACGACGTGGCTAAATTGGTGGCCAATTTTGCCGGAGTAGCCGCCAATAACGATGCCCGCAATGACATCATTATCCGTGGAAATGCCCCAACGGGTGTGCTGTGGCGTTTGGAAGGCATCCCCATTCCCAATCCTAACCACTTTTCTACCCTGGGTACTACGGGTGGCCCGGTTTCGGCCCTGAACCCCAATATGATCGGCAATTCTGATTTCCTAACCGGTGCTTTTCCGGCAGAATACGGTAACGCCACCGCTGGTGTTTTTGACATCAACCTGCGCACAGGCAACAAAGAACGCCCTGAATTTATGGCCCAATTGGGTGCTTTTTCTGGTTTGGAAGCGTTGGTGGAAGGACCGGTCAATAAAAAAAATAACGGTTCTTTTGTGGTCGCTTATCGCCATTCTTTTGTGGAATTGGCTTCCGCAGCCGGCCTGAATGTAGGCACTGCCGCTACCCCGCGTTACAAAGACCTTTCTTTTAATGTGGACCTGGGCAACGGCAAGGCCGGTAAATTTTCCTTTTTTGGCATCGGGGGGCATAGTTCTATTGACTTTCTGGCAGCCGAACTGGACACCACCGATTTATTTGCCAACCCCGGCGAAAACGCCTTTAATATCTCCAAATTTGGTGTAGCGGGTATCAAACACAACCTGCTGCTCAATGATCGCAGTTATATCCGCACGGTAATAAGTGCTTCTTATTCGGGAACAACTTATAAAAGTGAAGATATTAATCCGGAATGGATAGAAAACGGCAAACCGTTCCAAACCAACGATGTAGATGACAGGTTAACCGTTTATCGCCTTTCTTCTTATTACAATAGCAAAATCAGCAAGCGGATGACCTTACGCACGGGTATTTTGTTGCAAAATCAACACCTCAACACCTTCATCAATACCCGTGAGAACACACCCGATCTTGACGACAATGGTCGCCCGGACTGGTTTTTGAACCGCGATTTCGACGGGGCTTTCAATTTGGCAGAAGGCTATGCGCAAACCCAATACCGCCTGACGGAAAGTCTGACCTTAAATACAGGATTGCACGCGCAGTATTTCGACCATACGGAAGATTTCGTGTTGGAACCCCGCGCTGCGCTTAACTGGAAATTTGCTCCCCGACAAACCCTCAACTTAGGTTATGGGATGCACCACCAAATGCAGCCATTGCCGGTCTTTTTCTTTCGCGAACGTCAGGCTGACGGCACTTATCGCAACAACAACGAATCACTCGACTTTACCCGGAATCAGCACTTGGTATTGGGTTATGATTTCAAACCAGCGCCCAACTGGCGCGTAAAAGCCGAAACTTACTATCAATGGTTGAGCAACGTGCCGGTGGATGTAGCAACCAGCAGTTTTTCGATGCTCAATACTGGTGCAGACTTTATTTTCCCGGAAAAAGGTGCTTTGGAAAACACTGGAACGGGTACGAATACGGGATTGGAACTGACGGTTGAAAAATTCTTTTCCCGGGGTTTCTACGGGTTAGTCACGGTGAGTTTGTACGATTCCAAATACAAAGGCTCTGATGGCGTGGAGCGCAGCACCGCCTTCAATGGCAATTATGTGGCGAATGTGCTGGCGGGCAAAGAGTTTCAGTTGGGCACTACTGGTCGGCGTTTTCTCACTTTAGATACGAAACTCACTGCCGCAGGCGGACGACCTTACACTCCCATCAATTTGGAAGCCAGCCGTGCTGCCGGAAAAGAAGTACTGTACGACGACCGTGCTTTCAGCGAGCGCTTGGATGATTATTTACGCTGGGATGTTAAGTTTGGGTTCCGCATGAACAGCCCTAAACGCAAACTGTCGCAAACCTTCTTTTTAGATTTCCAAAATGTGACCAACCGGGAAAATATTTTCACTGTGCGCTACAACGAGCAAAAAGGCAATATCGGGCGAATCAATCAAATTGGGTTTTTCCCGGATATTTTGTATCGGGTAGAGTTCTAAGAAGTAACGCGGGAATGAATTAATTGGCTGGTGGTTTTATAAATTTTTTGTAAAAAATTTATAAAACCACCAGCCAATTAATTCATTTACAGATAAAAACGCATAAGTTGTTGGAATTACCTATTTTTGCTCAAAATTTTTCTGTGAAACGGTAAATAAACACGCGCCTCATCGCTTCGATTCATAAATTAAGCAGTTTCAAAACCAATAACCAATCAGCAATGTAACCATGCAAAAAAATCAGTGTTTTAAGGATGTCATTGGTTTCAATGATCGCTGGATGCTCATCGTGGGCATTCCTGTGGCTGGTGTCATCATTTCACTGTTGTTGTTCACCGAGCAATATATGCAATTAGATTGGCGCTATTTAACATTTTGTGTACCGATCTCCTTTGTTTATACGGCGGCTTTTTGGTTTTCTATGCGCAAAACTTACCATTTAGTGAAGTTGCGCTATCCGACTTTTGAAGATATTTGGATACGAATGGCGTGGATATTGTCTATTTTTATTGGCATTTTCTTTCTTATTAATGTTAGTTTAGATCGTTTTTTCAAATGGCTGCTTCCTGGGCATGCCATTCAGCCTAACCCGATTGTTGAATTCATCGGCAGCCTGATTCTCTCAGCCTTGGTCATTGCCATTTATGAGGCAGCCTCTTTTTATCTGCAATTGGCCACTGCTATTCGTGAAAAAGCAGATTTAGAGCGACATTATGTAGCATCGCAGCTGGAAGGTTTGCGCAATCAGGTCAATCCCCACTTTCTGTTTAATAGCCTCAATACCCTGATTTATTTGATACCGGAAACACCCGATAAGGCCGTTCGATTTGTGCAACAACTCAGCAAAGTGTACCGGTATGTACTGGAAAGTCGCGGCGACAAGGTCATTCCGCTTGATACGGAACTGGAATTTTTGGAGTCTTATATTTTCCTGCTAAAGGAGCGTTTTGGGGAAAATATCACCGTAGAAATCAACAACCTTGAAAACAGAGGATGCCATGCCATTGTGCCGCTAACCCTGCAAATATTGCTCGAAAATGCCATCAAGCACAATATTATTTCAGCGGAAAAACCACTTAAAATAGAGATTTTTGCTGAAAACGGCCATTTAATAATGCGCAACAACCTGCAAAAGAAAAATCAGGTAATGGATTCTACCGGGGTAGGATTGGACAATATTCGTGCCCGTTATCAAATGCTGACCGATCAGGAGGTGCAAATTCAAGTATCACCACAGTACTACACAGTGTTACTTCCGGTCATTGATCTAATAAATAAGTAAGGAACGAGTAAAGAAGATTCTTACAGCAGGTGTCCCGCCTCCAACAGCAAATTTTCATTTTGCTGATACACGGCGAAGTTGAATCCCTTTTGTATGCTAAAGGCACCGTAGCGTCCGCGTTTGTCCATTGCAACAAACCCTGCCTGCCATTCTTTCGATTGTTCCGGGTACTTCCGAACGATGCGTTTCACGGCAGCCTCCACGGCTTTCTGCGGGTGTGCTCCCCGGCGCATTTCTTCCACCACAAAAAAAGAACTCAGGGTGCGCAGCATGAGCTCGCCCATACCGGTTGCCGCCGCACCACCGGCTTCACTGTCGGCGTACATACCCGCTCCAATAACCGGACTGTCGCCCACCCTGCCGGCCATTTTGAAAGCCAATCCGCTGGTGGTACAGGCTCCGGCGGTTTGCCCTTTGCTGTCAATGGCAACTAATCCGATGGTATCATGCCGCTCAAAATTGATAATCGGCTTGTACAGCGAGGTTTTTTTCCATTCCTCCCAAGCCTGACGCGCTTTTTCGGTCAGCAGATTTTCCTTTGGAAATCCTTCAGACAAGGCAAATTGCAGGGCACCATCCCCCACCAGCATAACATGCGGGGTTTTTTCCATGACCCGCCGCGCTACGCTGATCGGGTGCATGATGTGTTGCAGAAAACACACGGAGCCGGCGTTTCCCCGCTCATCCATAATACAGGCATCTAAGGTCACATTCCCGTCGCGATCGGGAAAGCCGCCATACCCCACGCTCGTATCGTTCGGGTCGGCTTCCGGCACCCGGGCACCGGCTTCCACCGCATCTAAGGCGCGACCTCCGCGAGCCAACACCTCCCAGGCTGCTGTAGTGGCCTTTCGGTTGTCCCAGGTGGCAATAACAGCTGGTATGACACTTTTTTTTATAATAATGACCGGAGCGTCAATGGCAATATGACCGGAAGCAGCAATGGCGGTACCGCCTAATAACGTTTGTTGTAAAAAATGGCGACGAGAAGACATGAGATGCTGATTTGTTGATTTGTTTATTTGTTGATGCGTTGATTTGTTTATTTGTTGATGCGTTGAGGGCGTGAAGACCTTACAACTCGCTCGTAATCAAGTAATAACTCGTATTTTTACCATTTATATTGCGAAATAAAAACCACATTTATTTCCGCTCGTGTACATAGAGAGCAGATACGAGATGCAAAAATAGGCAGGCCATTTGACAATTTACTGTAATTTGCTAAAAACCTACTATTTTTGCCTTCTCGTATTGCTCACCTTAATTGTTGCTCGAGCAAGGTTTTCATATAACTATACTAATACCCACTGATGTTTTTGCTCTTATTTTTATTCTTCGCACAGCCCGCCAATGCGCAATCCAACGCTGTCGGCAGTTTCGATGTATTGTATGGAATAGATTCCCTGACGGCAGTGATAGAAATGGATGTCCGAAAATTACAAAAAAAGCGAGACCCGGAGATGTGGCTTCCGGCAGAAATCGAATTGTTTCAGGGTAGTAAATTGGTGTTCAAACAAACAGCTGAGGTGCAGGCACGCGGGAACGCCCGGCGCAAAATATGCGAATTTCCGCCGATAAAAATTCGTTTTGCGGCTGACCCTGCGTTGCCGGACAGCCTGAAGGAGGCTCAAGTCATCAAAGTAGTAGCTGCCTGCAATGATGAAGACATCAGCGAGCAATTGGTACTAAAAGAATGCCTCATGTATAAATTGTACAACGTTATTACCGAAGAAAGTTTTCGGGTAAAATTGGCCACCTTGCAGTTTAGAGAGCCTGGCAGAAAAAAAACCTATAAAGGCAGTTCTGCTTTCTTTTTAGAAAATGAAAGTGCCTTAGCTAAACGCCTGAATGGCCGGATGATTCGCCCCAATGTGATGAGTCCTAAAGGGGTAGATACTAGTTCTTTAGATCGGTTATGTCTTTTTGAGTTTATGATTGGAAATACCGACTGGAGTATTTATAACTTGCACAATATCAGGATATTAATGCAAGAAAGTAAGCAGCGAGTTATTTCTATTCCTTATGATTTTGATTATGCCGGAGCGGTAGAAGCCCCGTATGCTGTTCCGCAGAAAGGGCTTAATATCGAAACCGTGCAGGAGCGTTACTACTTTGGCTCGTGCCGCGAAGAGGCTGTCGCCCGCCGCACCTTTGACCTGTTTTTGAATAAAAGATCGGCTATTTTAACAGTGTGTGACGAATTTTCCGAGCTGTCAAAATCCGAGCGAAAAAACATTCATGGCTACTTGATGACTTTTTTCAAAATACTGGAAAACCCCCAACAAGCCCGGAAGCAAATAGTAGAGCACTGCGATAATTTCAAAAAGAATTGAAGTTTGAATTAGCACACAAAGCGCAAAAACCCTTACTTTTGCGGCATGATGAGTATAAAAGCATTTGCCCCCGCTTCTATTGGCAATGTAGGTGTCGGATTTGACATTATGGGGCTTTGCCTCGAAAAACCCGGTGATGAAGTAATAGCGCGATTTGGACACGGAACAGGGCTGAAAATCAGCAAAATAACCGGTACCGATACCGAATTGCCGATGGATCCCGAAAAAAACACCGCTGGCGTGGCTGCTTTACGCCTGATGGAGCATTTAGGGGAGGCTAAGCGCGGCATTGAATTGGAAATTCACAAAAAAATGCCCTCCGGCAGTGGCTTGGGCAGCAGTGCCGCCAGCGCGGTAGCTGCCGTGGTAGCAGTCAACGAACTGCTACAGACACGGCTTTCCAAAAAAGAAATTTTACCTTTTGCCTGTATGGGTGAACAGTTGGCTTCCGGGAGCTTTCATGCAGACAACGTAGCCCCCTGCCTTTTGGGTGGCATTGTACTGATTCGGGATAACCCCTCCCTCGATGTACACTCCCTGCACGTGCCGCGTGGTCTTTATGTAGCCGTGGTACACCCCAAAGTGGAAGTCCTGACGAAACACGCCCGCAGCATCCTGAAGCCGGATGTCACCTTAAAAGCGCATATACAGCAAAGCGCCAACCTTGCGGCGTTTATCGTTGGGTTGTACAACGGTGATATCCCGCTGATTGCCCGCAGTCTTCGCGACGATATCATCGAGCCGCAACGCGCTTCCCTCATTCCCGGCTTTTATGACGTAAAAGCAGCCGCATTTGAAGCAGGTGCTTTAGGGTGTACCATTTCGGGGGCCGGGCCGTCTGTATTTGCACTTTGCAACGGGCAAAGTGCCGCTGAAAGGGCGGGCGCGGCCATGCAACGTGCTTTTGCAGCGCATCAAACCCCATCAACGATTTATGTTTCTGCAATTAATCCGGACGGAGCGGTGTTATGTTGAAAAATGATAGAACCAATAAAAATAGTTGCCGTTCCTTATCGTTTTTTTCTACCGCTTTCACCACCCACCGCGTGAGTTCCCCCATTTTATTGGAATCCATCCATCTGGTCACTACCACAATATCGTGGGCCGGATCCACCACGATATAATTTCCGCCGAAGCCTACGGCATGAGAGGTTGGAAGGGCAGCCAGGCCATTCATTTTCAAGGTTTGTCCACTACATATAACCGTAGGATTTATTGGCCACGTAGGGTTGGTGCGCCGCTTCTACCCATTTTTCAGAGAGCAATTGTTGGTTTTTCCATTTGCCTTTCCGCAAAAACAACAAGCCAAATCGCGCATCGTCAAAAGTGTTGATGAATAAACCGCCGCCGTGGTGTCCGCCGCCGCTGACCGATTGCATCATCAGGCCATCCATATTGACAAAAGCGTTGTCGTAGCCATACCAGCGCCAGATCGCAGAGGCACCAATCGGGTCCATTATTTTTTCTTTTAAAACAACCAGTAAGGGTTTGCGCCACACTTGCAGGAGGGAATAGGCCACCGCACGTCGTTGTATTCAAATTGCGTACCAGGTTCCGGCAATGTCCGGTTTTTCCAATCGTCTATTTTGCCTTCTTTGGTCGGTCGGTCGGCCCAATCGTGTAACCCGAACAAAGTGCCTGACCAGTCGGAAGATTGGGTGTCGACTGTCTAACTTTAAGAAATAAACAGCGCATCCATCGTTATCTCGCTGTTTATTTCTTCAAGGTAATATTTGTTTTGCAAAGCGGGGTAGGTGGTGAGTAAGGTGGTAAAAACAGCCTTTTTGGTTTGAGTGGCTTCCTTGAAAATAGTTTTTTTGAGTCTTAAACGGGCCGCATAATCTTGGTTGAGGGCATAGTTTTCTTTGGTAAATTTGGCTTCGCATAGATGAATAATTTGATCGGCCCGATCAATAATCATGTCAATTTGTGCGCCTGGCAGGGCATCAGTACCTTTAAATTTCCAAGAACTGTGTTGGGTGTAGACTCCGCTGATACCTAAGGCCGATTTTATTTGGCTAATGTGCATCATACAAACGTTCTCAAAGGCATAGCCGCTCCACGCGACATACGTGCTTTGCTTTGACAATTGCTCCCATATTTTATTGCCTGCCCCTTTGTTAGGCCGGATAAATTTGAGATAAAACAAAGAATACAAGTCGGTTAGTTTATAAACAGCGTTCTTTTTTTTATTGAGAAAAGGCTGAAAAATGTTGATAAAATCGCAATCAACCAACTCTTCTAAGGTTTTCGTCAAAGATGCTTCATTCATATTGGTTGCTGCTGCTATTTCCACCCGGCTCATTCCCTGCGGATGCGCTGCCAACATCTCTACGATGGCAATATGAGCCGTAGCATTCCTAAAAAGTGAATAATACAATTGATCGTATTCTTCGAGCAATAATCCTTGTGGCGAAAAACAAATCTCGTCTATCAATTGTGCTGCACTTTTGCCTTTTCCTACTTCTTTGAGGTAAAACGGAATGCCGCCCATCACTAAATACAGTTCAAGTATTTGATAGTGGGGCAGTGTTACGCCTAAATTTTGAACAAATAAGGCTGTTTCATGTAAATTAAAGGGCATTAATTTTATCCGTTGCGTGACCCGATTGTATAATCCACCTCTGGCATTGATCAAATTTTTTCTGATCCACGAGGAAGCCGAACCGCAGGCAATCAGCAGGACGTGATCCATTTTGGATACGTGTTGGTTCCAAAAGAACTCCAACGCCCCAATAAATTCGGATCTCGGCGTGTCTAACCAAGGCATTTCATCCAAAAAAACAACGTGTTTTGTTGTTGTTTGGGGCAATTCAGACAAATAGTCGGCCAAATAACCAAAAGCCTGATGCCAAGAACTGGGGACTTGGGTTTCTTTCCGGCGCTTTGTCCGGTAGCGGTATTCATCGAAAAAATGCAGTAATTGCTGCTCTTTAGCCCCTTCCTTTGTGCCGGAAAGATCGAAAACGAGGTGATCTTTTAAATAACGGCGAATCAGGAATGTTTTGCCTACCCGCCGCCTGCCATAAAGCGTCAAAAATTCCGCCTGATTCGATTGAAGGATTCTGTCTAGTTTTTCCTTTTCCTTTTCCCGGCCAATGATCGTTGTTTGCATAAAAATATTTTTATACTTAAAGAAATCTATACAAAGATAATACATTTCTCTAAGTATCAGTTTTATTGTTGGAAAAATCTACGCAAAAGTAGTACATTTCTTTAAGTATTAGTTTTATTGTTGGAGAAATCTACGCAAAAGTAGTACATTTCTTTAAGTATTAGTTTTATTGTTGGAGAAATCTACGCAAAAGTAGTACATTTCTTTAAGTATTAGTTTTATTGTTGGAGAAATCTACGCAAAAGTAGTACATTTCTCTAAATATGGGTTTTGTTTTTGGCAAAATCTACCTAAAAAGACCAAGTTATTATTTACTCCTCACTTATTGCTTACCTTTGCCGCGTGGAAATTTTACACAACACAACCTTAGGTTTGAAATTGCCGACTGACCCGCGATGGGTTGATCTGGCAGAAATGGATTTGGCAGAAATCCTGACGGATCATGCATATTGCGAACAAAAAGCCGCCTCGGCCTGTATTTCTTTGATACAGGCTTACCCACACCGATTAGAATTAGTGGAAGAATTGGCCCCGGTTGTCACCGAAGAATGGGGGCATTTCAGGATGGTACACGCCGAACTTAAAAAACGCAACCTTCGCTTGGGCCGACAACGCCGTGATGAATACGTGAATGCGCTGCTGGCTTTTCAGCGTAAGGGTCTTTCCTCGGAAGACAGCCTGTTGGAGAAATTACTCACTTGTGCCTTGATTGAGGCGCGCAGCTGCGAACGGTTTCGACTCCTTTCGCTCTATTGTGCCGACGAGACTTTGCGCGGTTGGTACCATAAATTTATGGTAGCAGAGGCGGGACATTACCGCCTTTTTTTAGATTTGGCGACTCTTTATTTTGGCGAACCCCGCACGTGGGATCGTTGGCAGGAGTATCTGCGCCAGGAGGCGGAAATTTTATCGAAGCTTTTGCCCCGTGGAGACCGAATGCACTGATGTGAGTAGTCAATAGTCCACAGTCCACAGTCTCACAAACCCTTGATAATAAGGTAATTAATGAAATTAAAAACTACGATTATTTCTATTTACCTACTTATAATCTATCGCGAAAGCAAATATAACACCTTTTTAGCACTTTCCGACAAAGTGGTGTCCTTTTCCTCCTGTAGAAATTTTCTTTTAAACGTAACGATCACCGCGTTGGTATCGCGCAGATCATAGCCTATGAGCCGTAGGGCGCTGATGGCATTAAAATCGGGCGGTAATACTACACCTGTTGTGTCGCTATACCATTTTCCAAACCCTTTATGGGCCATTTCTTTCCAATTGAAGTTAATATTGGGATCATTTTTGCGTGTTGGAGCCAGGTCGGCATGGCCAATAAAATTTTCTGCCGGAATATTATAAGCCCGCTTCAGGCGATCGGAAAGAACGTAAAGCGTCTGCATTTGCGCCTCCGGGAAGGGTTCTTTTCCGTTGTTATCCAATTCAATGCCAACACTGACGGAATTCAGATCCGTGACATTGCCCCATTTACCTGCCCCGGCATGCCAGGCCCGCAGGTAGTCATTGAGCATGTGGTGTAGCGTGCCGTCTTTGCAAATGACGTAATGTGCGCTCACTTGGGTGCGTTGCAAGGTAAAGGTCTTCAGGGTTTGGTTGCAATGGTCCTGCGCCGTGTGATGAATGACCACAAAATTGGGTTTACGCATACTAAAATTGACGGTACCAACCCATTGAGGGCTGGGCTGTATGCCCGCCGAATCTTGTAATGGATATTGCTTTAATATTTTGGCATATTGTTTTACCTGCTGCCGATATTGCCGGTTGGTGCTGCGGTAAGGATTGGCGCAAGCGGCCAGAAACAGCAATAGCGGCAGCAGGTACAGTTTTAACATAGCATTAATTAGTTAATACGTCAATAAAGTGGGGTCAACTCCTCCTCTTATTTTATGCCTAATTTTTTCACAATAGGTGCTTGGCCTTCTACCCGCAATTCTACAAAATAGTGACCATTAGCAATACCTTCCAAAGAAAGTTCATAAATTAATGGCGCTTCGGTGCCAAGGTCAACTGTTTTTATCAAACGGCCCAATGCGTCCATGACCGATACCTGAGCCGGAAGACCGGCGTATTCATTGAGGTTGAGCATGACTGCGTGATCCGCCGGATTGGGGAATAGGTACAGCCCGTAAGTGTTCTTTGCCTTTACGGTTGCTGCGCCGGGTGGAGCCATCAGTACGGGGTCAATATGTACGGCGTAATCTTCTACTTCACCAAATGGCAAGGTTTCGCAGGCCGTGGCGAAGGCACCGCGTTTCATGCTTACCCGCATCCGGGTAGTGCCGGTTTTTGCAGTGGCTGGCACCCTCACGATGCCGGACAATGCGGATTCTAAGGTGCCGTCTGCGGGTTTGTTCAATTGGCCTGAAAACACCAATTCGCCGGGTTCTTCAAACAAGCCATCCTGATTGTAGTCAATCCAAACCTTCCAAAATTCACCGAAGGTAAACCAGCTGAACCCGGTGGTCAAGGTAATGGGGAAGGTGCCGCCGGCCTTCAGGTTGGCCGTGGTGGTGTACAGCGTGTAGGATGCTTTTTGGCTTTGCTGGTCTACGTTGGCGAGTTGCACCCGGGCAATCCAGTCGTGCCAGGGGAAATCGCTTTTACTGGCGCAATTGGGTGTAGTAGTGGTAGTGCCGCCACCACCACCACCGGTAGCATTCGGATCAATATTGATGGTATAGTCTTCTGTTTCGCCGTTGGCATACGATTCACACGGGCCTGCATAGCCGCCGCGTTTCATCGTTACGCGCATACGGGCAGCGCCGGGTGCGGTGCCGGCCGGGATGACTAAAGTGCCGCTAAAAGGTGCCGTCAAAGTACCATCTGCCGGGGCAGTCTGTTGCCCCTGAAAAACGATTTCGGATACCTCAAAAGCGCCATTGCGGTTTAGGTCAATCCAAATGCGCCAGTTTTCGTCATGGGTAAACCAGCTGAATCCGGCAGTAAGGGTTATATTATTGCTGCTGTTTGGCGCGAGGTTAGCCGTTTGTGCCGTGAAATCGCTGTATTGTGATTTGCCTGAAGTACTTTTTATTTCCGCAAGTTGCACGCCGGCCACCCAGTCGTGCCACGGAAAAACACCCTGGGAGCCACAGTGGGTGCCGCCGCCGCCGCCGCCGTTGGAGCAAGTAGTGGGGGCTTCCACCTTCACGCTGGCTTCGCAGTCATCTTTTAATGGATCGCGCACAACAAAACTAACTGCTCCCTGTGCAATAGGGAAGGGACCCATCGTTTTTATCACGCCTGTTGTCCCGGTAAACACCTGGTTTCTGATGAGGGTTGACCAAGTGCCGGAGGGGCTGCTGCCAGTTACTGTCAGGTTAAATCTATAGGTGTCGTCAGCCGGATTGGAGGTCGTTCCATTGTCGCTGCACACCACGCCGGAGGCAGTTGCAGAGAGGACACAAGTAGGGGTAACAGGTGCTGTTGCCGTAAAAAATACCGGGCGGGCATCGAGGTCAATATTTTGACTACTGATGCTTTGAGTAGCGCCGGTATAGCCATAATCCCACGTGTATTTCACCACATTTTGGAGGTTGAAACCGGCCGGGAAGGAATATTTGCCGCTGGCGCTTTCACTCAAATCTACGGTAGTGCGTGCCCATAAGGCGTAAATATGCGAACCATCGGGGCGTTTCCAGGCATAACCGCGAATGCCGGAGGGTAAATTCATCAACGTGGTTTGAGCAACATCGTATTCGGTATTGTAAATCAAATCTGTCATGGTTTTTAAGGCCCGGCCTTCATCATTTGCTGTCACGTTGTAGGGGGCATTACCATCAAATTTTTGGTACAATCCCATCTGATGAAACTCATAATTGGACTCCGCTTCCGTGCGTTGATCGGCTAATTGGAAGGTGTGCAGTTGATTAAATTTATCTGCTTTACCGACCATAAATGCTTTCATGATATGATTGACCTGCGCCTCTTTTCCGCCAAAGAAGGGGCCGGAGTACGCTTTGCGCGGGGAGTTTATTTCGGTTACAATCCACTCTTTTTTTGGATATTTCACACCATCATACCCGTATTTATCCAGAATTTCCTGATAATAACCCCGATAGTAATTAAGGCCATCGGCAGCAGCATCGGAGTGCCGACGAAAGATATTTAATCCGTAATTGGTGGTAGAGCCATCAAAATGCGGGTAAGAATGGAAGGAAACACAATCGAAATAAGCACCACCGGTGAGTTCAAAACCGGGAGCGACATCACCCATATTGGGATTGTCGGTATTGGATACTATAGCATTGAGGAGCGATTGATACCCGACACTACCGAGGCACACATAACCATCGGGGTCTACTGTTTTGATGACATCATACGCAATGCGGAGGGTGCGGATATAGTGATAAATGGGTGCTCGGAGGATATAATCGCAAGGATTCGGGCCTTCTTTCCACCAGTTATTGGGGTATTTGTCATCGCGCCAGCCGAGGTTGCCGGTGAGGTCGAAACCCGGCTCATTCCAGATTTCCCAAAAACGCACCTGATCTTTGTATTGAGTGACTGCTTTATACACGTAAGCCGCCCAATAGTTGTTGTCATTATAAGGTGTTCCGTTGAGGCCGCCGTCCCAGGTAGGGGTGTACAGGTTGGCAAACATGCTGGAAAACTGGCCGGGGCAGTGTTGGCTGTAGTCTTGGTGCGTGGGGCTTGGCCCTCCCAGAATAGCCGTGTACTCGCCCATTTCTAAGCTTTGCCAATGGGCCATATCTGGCTGTACCAAACCGTAGCCATAGTAATCCAATATTATTTCGGCAAGCCCCGTTCGGTTGCTCCTTGCGCCGATGCCTTTTTGCCCAACCAACGGATTGCCAGCGGCTATATTGGCTAATGACTTGTTGTCCCAACCTGGATAATAGCCGAGGTTGATGCCCATTCTGAATTTACCGTTGTAGGGCGTGACCTGATTGTTGGCGGTATAATTTACCTGTGAAAACAGGAAGCTGGTACCAAAGCAGCAAAAGAGTAAAAAAATATTTTTCATAATCGCATATTGTTGTCTGATGTTCGGGAATTGAAGTTGGTTATTTGGCAGCATTAGACGGCATAGCCTAATGGGAAAATATTGTTGAGCATAATAAGACCTCACTAATTAGTCGAAATTTATTAATGTTTATGATCCGTAAAATCAATGTTTTGCATTTGAACGCACAACAATTTAATATAAAATTGTGTTTTCATGTCTTAATTCATCGTTAATTTGGCAATTTTTATGCCATCTTTGCAGGAGACAGCAGACAGCAGACACAAGACAGCAGACACAAGACAGCAGACACAAGACATCAGACACAAGACATCAGACACAAGACATCAGACCGCAGACACAAGACATCAGACACAAGACATCAGACACAAGACATCAGACCGCAGACATAAGACATCAGACACAAGACACAAGACGCAAGACATCAGACATCAGACACAAGACACAAGACATCAGACAC
>Ga0209181_10004156_pt1 | contig 21805 bp, 18 predicted proteins | sample MAT05_FD_187208 | JGI IMG/M metagenome (GOLD analysis project Ga0209181, IMG submission 187208) | Freshwater microbial communities from Lake Fryxell liftoff mats and glacier meltwater in Antarctica - MAT-05 (SPAdes) (version 2) | ecosystem: Environmental > Aquatic > Freshwater > Ice > Liftoff... | reverse complement strand
AATTTTCTCGCCGATGCAAAACGACCCGCTTTGGACTCTTTTCCTCACCTCGAGCGTCAGCCGGCGATGAGGGTCTGGCGGGCGCTGCGGCCGATGAGCGGGCAGCACGATTTGCACGGCGGTATCAGCCGGCTCTATGTGTTGAACGGGTCACACTTTTGCGAGTTGGCGCGATGGGCGTTGGCGCTGCGCGCTGTGCCGCTGCAAGTGGTGGTGCTGTCGCCAGGACCGCACATCCTGCAACTGCGCCGCCAATGGCCGCAGTTGCGCTCGAGCCGGTTGCCGGTGTGGCATACCGGCGACGCGGTTCTGCAAGGCAGCGACCAGATCCTGACCCACCTGGGTTTCCCTGTGCAGCAGGCTGCGGCAGAAGCGCTGCTGAACGGCCACATCGGCCCGCTTGCGCGGCAGGCCTTTTACGCTGGGCTCTCAAACAACGCTGTCGCTGCCAAGGCCTGGATGCAGCACGCCTACGCGCCGGGGCCAAACTGGCTGGCAGCGGCTGTGCACTGCGCACCCCGCTGGGCGGCCGCTGCGTTGTTGCGTCGCGAAGGCGGCCGGCCAGCCGACCTTTCCCGGCTGATGCACAGGCTGGTAAAAGCTTGCGCGTCCTTGTCGCCCTTGGCTGAGGCCGAACAGGCGGCCCTGGCCACTTCGGCCAGCCCCATGCTCAGCCGGGTCGCCCTCATGGCAGGTGCTTTGCTCGGCCCCGTGCTGGCGCCGGCACCGGCACCTTGGCAGTTGGCACCGTGGTCGAGCGACGCGCTGGCGCCGTTGGCAGATCTGCAACGCTTGCCCCTGCTGCAGTTGGCACGTGCGGCTTGGCAGACGCGGTCGGCTGCGCCGCTGGCACCACGTGCAAGGGTGCGAGGCTGAGCAAGCGTCGACCCGGGTTCTGGACTCGTCCTTGACCCAATGGGGCCGCAAACTGCAGCGGATCAACTGCCAGGTCGGGGTGTGCTTCGGCGATCTCGATCACAAAATCCACCAGAACCCGCACGCGTGCCGGCAGGTGGCGGTTGGGATAGTGCACAAACAGTTGCAGACCTTGTGGTGCCATCTCATGCGCAACCACTTTCAAGCGACCCGCCCGAAGCGCCGGCAGCGCAACCACCAGGGGCAACTGGGCGACACCCACTCCGGCACAGCAGGCCTCGCAGAGGGCCAGAAAGTCGTTGCATCGCAAGGGGCCGGTGACTGGCAGCTGTTGTATGCCGGGCGCCATATTCGGGTCTGAAAGCCACCACGGCAAGATGTTCTCGGCGTCGTTGAGTTTCATCACCAGCGCATGGCCAGACGCCAGCTCAGGCACCGTACCGGGGCAATGCGGTGCCGCCAAGAACGCTGGCGCGGCGCACAGCACCAGCGTCAAAGGCCCCAACGGCCGCGCCACGAAAGCGGCGTCCCGCAAAGGGCCGACGCGGATGCCCACGTCCCAGCGTTCGGCCACCAGATCGCATACCTGGTCGGACAAATCGATGTCCAATTGCACCTGCGGGAAACGGGCATGGAAAGCGGCGAGGTGCGGCATCAGGTAGGCCCGGACGAACGGCGAAACGGCGGTGATGCGCACACGCCCGGCTGGGGCATCGGCTGCAGCGCGCGAGCGCTGAAATGCCTGACCCAACTGCGCAAGCGGCCCCTCGCACTGCGCCAGCAACGCGGTGCCTTCGGCTGTCAAGGACAGGTGCCGTGTGGTGCGCGCAAAGAGGCGCACGCCCAGTTGAAGTTCAAGCCGTGCCACGTTGCGGCTGACCGCCACCGAAGACACACCCAGCACCTTTGCCGCTGCCACAAAGCTGCCAGAGCGCGCCGTTTGCACAAAGCTGACCATGCCACGCAGGCTTTCCATGCACTTCCCTTGGTTCGGCCGCTGACCGACAGCCGACGCTGATTCTTAACTGCAGGTTTGGTCTGATACAGCCAGCACTGGGGTTGAGCGGGTTTGATCCACTGCCTACAGTGCATTCAACCGATCGGAAACGCAGACTTCTTTCAAACCCAACCTTCAGGAAAAACTGACATGAGCATCCTCCAGATCATCACGCTGTGCGTGGCCGCATTGGCCTTGCTGGTGGCCAGCACCTACCTGTTGCCACGCCAGGTGCAGGTGCAGCGGCAAGCCAACGTAGCCCTGAGCCCCGCCGCCATTTTGGCTCTGGCCGGCTCCAACAGTGGCTACCAGCGCTTCAACCCCTACCGCAACAGCGACCCGCAACTGAAGGTGCAGATGTTTGGCCCGAGTAGCGGGGTGGGCTCGGGCTTCCACTTTGAGAGCAAAGACGGCAAAGGCAGCCAGACGGTGGCCTCGGTGTCGGACACGGCGGTTGACTTCAAGATCGACCTGGGCGCCATGGGCCAACCCACGCAGCGGATCGAGACGCGACCGGCGTCCACAGGAACAACCGTGGTGTGGTCCATGCACGCCGACATGGGCATGAACCCCATAGGCCGGATAGTCGGCCTGTTCATGGACAAGATTGTTGGCCCCCAGTTTGAAACCGGCTTGAAGAACATGTCCCAGATCGCACAACCTTAGAGGACCGCTGACCGACGGGCGCTCCCTGTGGTTGCACACCCGCTCATGACCATCGCTTTAGCGTCTCAGGCACAAAAGCAGCCAGCAGAGACGCTGGACAGCCAGAGACCGGGGGCTTGGCAGCGGCACGCTGGCTGCTCGACCCCATCGCCTTGCAGGGCGCGGCTCCTTCGTCAGGCGCGCGGGCCTGCCCAGGCAGGCCCGCGTGTCCTTCAGTCAGCCTGCTTGCGCAGGAAGGCCGGGATCTCGATCTCGTCCATGCCGTTGGACGACAGCGCCTCGACCTTGGCCGCGGCATGCGAGCGCGCGCTGCGCCACACGCTGGGCGTGCTGAGGTTGCTGTAGTCGTGACCGGCGCCGCCCGGGTGGCCTCCCGCCATGCCGCCCAGCACGTGGTTGAGGATCGGCAGGTTGTCGGTGCCGGTGCGCGGCATGCTGGCCGCAGGCTGCACCACCGTGAGTGGCGCGACCTGCGGCCGGGCGCGCGACAGGCCGGTGGCGATCACCGTGACCCGCAGCTGGTCGCCCAGGGTCTCGTCGTAGGCCGCGCCAAAGATGACGTGCGCGTCCTCGGCGGCGTAGCGGCGGATGGTGTTCATCGCCGCCTTGCTTTCGCTCAGCTTGAAGTTGGCCTTGTTGGCCGCGATCAGCACCAGCACGCCGCGTGCGCCCGACAGGTCGATGCCCTCCAGCAGCGGGCAGGCCACCGCCGCCTCAGCCGCCTTCTTGGCACGGTCCGGGCCACCAGCGGTGGCCGTGCCCATCATCGCCTTGCCGGGCTCGCTCATCACCGTCTTGACGTCTTCGAAGTCGACGTTGACCAGGCCGTGCATGTGGATGATGTCGCTGATGCCGCCCACGGCGTTCTTGAGCACATCGTTGGCGTGGGCAAACGCCTGGTCCTGCGTCACGTCGTCGCCCAGCACTTCGAGCAGCTTTTCGTTCAGCACCACGATCAGGCTGTCGACGTTGGCTTCGAGCTCGGCGGTGCCGACGTCGGCCTGCTTCATGCGGCGCGGGCCCTCGAACTCGAACGGCTTGGTCACCACACCCACCGTCAGGATGCCCATTTCCTTGGCAACGCGGGCCACGATGGGTGCCGCCCCGGTGCCGGTGCCGCCGCCCATGCCGGCGGTGATGAAGACCATGTGCGCGCCTTCCAGGCTGGCGCGCACCCGGGCTTCGGCTTCTTCGGCCGCGGCCTTGCCTTTTTCGGGCTTGCCACCGGCGCCCAGGCCGTTTTCACCGAGCTGGATCAGCGCATGGGCGCTGCTGCGGTTCAGCGCCTGCGCATCGGTGTTGGCGCAGACAAACTCAACGCCTTGCACGCCTTGGCTGATCATGTGCTCGACGGCATTGCTGCCGCCGCCGCCCACGCCCACCACCTTGATGCGGGTACCTTGGTCGAATTCTTCGATCATCTCGATAGGCATTTGTTTCTCTCCTGTGTCGTCGTCAAGCAGTTGCCAATGAAGGGGGTCAAACCGTGAAAGCGGTGCCTTGGGGCACCTGTTGTGGGCAGCAAAATTACGCTGCCTCGAAAGCAAAAATCTGAAAGTGAGTCATAAAAGCGCGCTTAAACCGGGTGTTTAAAAGTTACCTAGAAACCAATCCTTGGCGCGGCCCATCAGGGTCTGCACCGAGCCGGCCTGCTGTGCCACCTTGTGGCCGCGCGCCCGCGCCAGCCGGGCTTCTTCCAGCAAACCCATCACGGTGGCCGACCTGGGGTTGGCCACCATGTCGAACAGCGGGCCGTGGTAGAGCGGCAGGCCCTTCCTCACCGGCTTCAAGAAGATGTCCTCGCCCAGCTCGACCATGCCGGGCATCACCGCCGAGCCTCCGGTGATGACGATGCCCGAGGACAGCAACTCCTCGTAGCCGGATTCGCGGATCACCTGGTGCACCAGCGAGAAGATCTCCTCGACGCGCGGCTCGATCACGCCGGCCAGCGCCTGGCGGCTGAGCATGCGCGGCGCGCGGTCGCCCAGGCCGGGCACCTCCAGGTTTTCGCTCGGGTCGGCCAGCATCTGCTTGGCCACGCCGTACTCGACCTTGATCTCCTCGGCGTCCTTGGTCGGTGTGCGCAACGCCATCGCGATGTCGCTGGTGATCAGGTCACCGGCAATCGGGATCACCGCGGTGTGGCGGATCGAGCCCTCGGTGAAGATGCTCACATCGGTGGTGCCGGCGCCGATATCGACCAGGGCCACGCCCAGCATTTTTTCGTCCTCGGTCAGCACCGCCGCCGCACTGGCGCTGGGGTTGAGCACCAGCCGGTCGACCTCCAGGCCGCAGCGCCGCACGCACTTGAGGATGTTCTCGGCCGCACTCTGCGCGCCGGTGACGATGTGCACCTTGACCTCGAGCCGGCTGCCGCTCATGCCGACCGGCTCCTTGATCTCGTTGCCGTCGATCACGAACTCTTGCGGCTCGACCAGCAACAGCCTTTGATCGTTCGGGATGTTGATCGCCTTGGCGGTCTCGACCACCCGGTGCACGTCCACCGGCGTCACTTCCCGGTTGTCGCGCACGATCACCATGCCGGTGGAGTTTTGGCCGCGGATATGGCTGCCGGTGATGCCGGTATAAACCCGCTCGATCTTGCAGGCGGCCATCATCTCGGCCTCTTTCAGCGCGGCCTGGATGCTTTGCACGGTGGCATCGATGTTGACCACCACGCCGCGCTTCAGGCCATGCGACGAGGCCACGCCCAGCCCGGCCAGGCGCAACTCGCCGTTGGGCAGCACCTCGGCCGCCACCGCCATCACCTTGGAGGTGCCGATGTCGAGCCCGACGATGAGATCCTTGTATTCCTTGGCCATATTTACCTTGTGTCTTGCGGGTGTCGTGCGGGCTTCGTGTGGGTGTCGCGCGGGTGTCGGGCGGGATGGGGGCTAGCGCTTGCGCAGGGCTGCCGCCGGCACATTGGTCACAACGCCCTTGAGCCGCACCGCGAAGCCGTCGGCGTGGCGCAGGTCGGCCGATTCCAGCGGACGCTGGTACTGCGCCACGACCCGGGGCATCGTGTGTACAAAATGGTCGGTGCGGGCCAGCACCTCGTCCTCGCTGCCGCGGCCCAGCTCCAGCGCGGCGCCCTTGTCCAGCTCGACCCGCCACGAGCCGCGCGCCGACATCGTCAGCTGCGCCAGGTCACCCGCGCCCAGTGGCGCCAGCACCGGCTGCAGGCGGCGCTGCATCGCCAGCATTTGCGGCGCGCTGCCGTCGGGGCCGGCCAGGCGCGGCAGGCCGTCGTCCTCGACATCGCCGACATTGGCCTCGAAGACCTCGCCAAAGCTGTTGACCAGCCGGTCGTTGCCATCGGCCATCGCCCACAGCGCGACCGGGCGGTGCTCTTCGAGCTGGACCGACAGCCGCATCGGCCAGACCTTTTGCACCACCGCATGGCGCACCCAAGGCACGGACTCGAAGGCCGCGCGGCTCTTTTGCAGGTCCAGCGTCAGGAAGCTGCCTGTCAGCCGGTGCGCGGCATTGGCCCGGATGGTGCTCTCGCTGTTGCGCAGCACCTCGCCGTCGACCTGGATCGCCCGCAGCGCAAACACCGGCAGGCGCGCCACCCACCACAGCGCCGTCGCACACAGCGCCAGCCCCAGCAACAGGTACAGCGCGTTGGCGGTGGCCTGCATCAGGCGCACGTCGGGCGGCAGGGCCAGCGCGGGGGTCGAGTTGATGCTGCGGGCCATGGTGGCTCAGGCCTGAGGACCGGCTTGGGGCAAGCCGCTGTCCAGCGATGCGGTGGACAGCAGGTAGAGGCACAGCTGCTCGTAAGACAGCCCGGCCGCGCGTGCCGACATCGGCACCAGAGAGTGGCCCGTCATGCCGGGTGAGGTGTTCATCTCCAGCAAGAAGGGCTTGCGGTCGGTGGCGCGGATCATCAGGTCGGCACGCCCCCAACCCCGGCAACCGAGCGCCCGGTAGGCCGCGACGACGATGCGCTGGATTTCACGCTCTTCGTCGTCGGGAAGTCCGCTGGGACACAGGTACGACGTGTCGTCGGTGAAGTACTTGTGCTGGTAGTCGTATTTGCCCTCGGGCGCGTTGATCAGCACCACCGGCAAGGCTGTGGCGCCGGGGCCGAAGCCCAGCACCGGGCAGGTGACTTCGTCGCCGTCGATGAAGGCTTCACACAGCACATCGGGGTCGTAACGGGCGGCCAATTGCACCGCGGCGGCGATGTCGGCGTAGCCCGCCACCTTGGTGATGCCGATGGAGGAGCCCTCGCGCGGCGGCTTGACGATCAAGGGCAAGCCCAGGTCGTCGGGCACGGCGCGCACCCGCTCGCGGGATTGATCGTCGGCGTCCAGCAGCACAAAACGCGGGGTGGGCAGGTTGGACGCCAGCCAGACCCGCTTGGTCATGGTCTTGTCCATCGCAATCGCCGACGCCATCACGCCCGAGCCGGTGTAGGGGATGCCCAGCAGCTCCAGCGCGCCCTGCACCGTGCCGTCTTCACCGTGCCGGCCGTGCAGCGCGATGAAGACCCGATCGAACCCCTCGCGTTTGAGCTCACCCAGGTCGCGCTGCGCCGGGTCGAAGGCTTGCGCATTCACGCCCAGGCTCTGCAGCGCGGCCAGCACGCCGGTGCCCGACATCAGCGAGATCTCACGCTCGGCGCTGCTACCACCCATGAGCACCGCGACCCGACCCAGGGAAGACACGTCGATGGCAGGCAATGCAAAGCTCATGCCATCGCCCCCAGAAACTTTTCCAGCACCTTGCCGGGCACTGCACCGATCGTGCCGGCGCCCATCGCGATCACCACGTCACCGCCCCTGGCCTGTTGCACGATGGCGTCCGGCAGGTCGGCCACGCTGTCGATAAAGATCGGATCGACCTTGCCGGCCACCCGCAGCGCGCGTGCCAGCGCCCGGCCGTCGGCCGCAACGATGGGCGCCTCACCGGCGGCGTAGACGTCGGTCAACAGCACTGCGTCGGCCGTGCCCATCACCTTGACAAAGTCCTCGAAGCAGTCCCGGGTGCGGGTGTAGCGGTGTGGTTGAAATGCCAACACCAGGCGCCGGCCCGGGAAGGCACCACGGGCGGCCGCGATCACCGCCGCCATCTCGACCGGGTGGTGGCCGTAGTCGTCGATCAGGGTGAACTCGCCGCCGCCGTTCTGCGCCGACGCCGGCAACTCACCGTAGCGCTGGAAGCGCCGGCCAACGCCGGCAAACGCGGCCAGCGCGGCGACGATCGGGGCGTCCGGCAACTCCAGTTCGGTCGCTACTGCGATCGCGGCCAGCGCGTTGCGCACGTTGTGCTCGCCCGGCAGGTTCAAGGTGATCGCCAGGTCGGGCATGACCGAACCATTGCGGCGCTGGCAGACAAAGCGCATCTGGCCGCCCGGCATCGCCTGCACTTGCACCGCCCGCACCTGCACGTCCTCGCCCAGGCCATAGGTGATCACCGGGCGCGACAGCATCGGCAGGATGGACCGCACACCCGGGTCGTCGCCGCAGACGATGGCCGCGCCGTAAAACGGCATGCGGTGCACAAACTCGACAAACGCCGCCTTGAGCCGCGCAAAGTCGTGGCCGTAGGTGTCCATGTGGTCGGCGTCGATGTTGGTGACCACGCTCATCACCGGCATCAGGTTCAGGAAGGACGCGTCGCTCTCGTCGGCTTCGACCACGATGTAGTCACCCGAGCCCAGGCGTGAATTGGCACCCGCGGCGTTGAGCTTGCCGCCGATCACGAAGGTCGGGTCCAGCCCGGCCTCGGCCAGGATGCTGGTGACCAGCGAGGTGGTGGTGGTCTTGCCGTGGGTGCCGGCAATCGCGATGCCGGACTTGAGCCGCATCAGCTCGGCCAGCATCACCGCGCGCGGCACCAGCGGGATGCGCCGGGCACGGGCCGCCAGCACCTCGGGGTTGTCGCCACGCACGGCCGTGGAGGTGACCACGGCCTGCGCATCACCGATGTTGGCCGCCGCGTGGCCGATGAAGACCCGGATGCCCAGATCACCCAGCCGGCGCGAGGTGGCGCTGTCGGACAGGTCGGAGCCCGAGACCGCATAGCCCAGGTTGTGCAGGATCTCGGCGATGCCGCTCATGCCGGCACCGCCAATGCCGACGAAGTGGATGCGTTTGACGGCGTGTTTCATGGCGATTTCAAGAGCAATTCGAGTTCATCCGCGACGCGGGCGGCGGCTTGTGGCCGGGCCAGAGCGCGGGCGTTTTGCGCCATCTTCAGCAGGGCCGTGCGGTCCAGGGATTGCAGCTGCGCGGCCAGTGACGCTGGGCTCAGCGCGGTCTGCGGCAGGTGCAAGGCCGCGCCGCGGCCGGCCAGGTACTCGGCGTTGTCGCGCTGGTGGGCGGTGGTGCTGACGACGAGCGGCACCAGCAGGCTGGGCACACCGGCGGCACACAGCTCGCTGACCGTGACAGCGCCGGCGCGGCAGACGATCAGGTCGCAGTCGGCCAGGCGCTGGGCCATGTTGTCGATGAAGGGCAGCACCTCGGCGCTGATGCCAGCCTGGGCGTAGGCGGCGCGCACCGCGTCGAGCTGGGCGCTGCCGGTCTGGTGCACGACGCTGGGGCGGACGCCAGTCGGCAACAGCGCCAGCGCGGCCGGCACGGTGGTGTTGAGCACCTGCGCGCCCAGGCTGCCACCCACCACCAGCAGCTGCAGCGGGCCGCTGCGCCCGGCGTAGCGCTCGTCCGGCATCGGCAGCGCTTCGATCTCGGCGCGCACCGGGTTGCCGGTGACGACGCCTTGCCTGATCCGCGCTGCCGGGCCGTCAAAACCAAAAGCCACCCGCTGCGCCACCCGCAACAAGGCCTTGTTCGACAGCAGCAAAGCGGCATCGGCATTGACCAGCAGCAGCGGTTTGCGCAGCAGGCCGGCCATCAGCCCGCCCGGGAAGCACACATAACCGCCCATGCCCAGCACCGCATCGGCACCGCGCCGGCGCAGGATGGCGGCCGAATCCCAAAAGGCCTTGAGCAGCCGCAGCCCGCCGGTCAGCGTGTGCAGCCAGCCCTTGCCACGCAGCCCGCTGAAGGCCAGGGTGTCGAGCGGGATGCCGGTGGGCGGCACCAGCTTGTTTTCCATGCCGCCGCGGGTGCCCAGCCAGCTCACCGTCCAGCCCCGGCGCTGCACTTCACGCGCCACCGCGATGCCCGGGATGATGTGACCGCCGGTGCCGGCCGCCATGATGACGAGGTGCGGCATCACGTGCGGCCCCCGCGCATCAACGTACGATTTTGGTTCCGGCCGGCCGCTGGCGCGGCCTTCACATCGCCGCGCGATGTGAGCCTGCACCGGAACCGACATCCGTCGCTGCGCGCCGGCGCCCTGCGTTGCACGGCGCTCATGCGCGGCCTCCGCGCATGAGTTGTCGGTTCTCAACATCCACGCGAACCACGATGGCCAGCGCGATCAGGTTCATCAGGATCGCCGAGCCACCGTAGCTCAGCAGCGGCAGGGTCAGGCCCTTGGTGGGCAGCGCACCCAGGTTGACACCCATGTTGATCAAGGTCTGGCCGCCGATCCAGATGCCGATGCCTTGCGCCATCAGGCCGGCAAACACCCGGTCCAGCGCGACCGCCTGGCGGCCGATCACGAAGATGCGGCGTGTCAGCCAGAAAAACGCCAGGATCACCGCGGCAACGCCGATGAAACCCAGCTCCTCGCCGATCACCGCCATCAAGAAGTCGGTGTGCGCCTCGGGCAGGTAGTGCAGTTTTTCGATGCTGCCGCCCAGGCCCTGGCCGGTGATCTCGCCGCGGCCGAAGGCGATCAGCGAATGCGTCAGCTGGTAGCCCTTGCCGGCCGAGTAGACCGGATCCCAGGGGTCGAGAAAGGCCAGGATGCGCGCACGCCGGAACGGGCTGGTGGCGATCATCAGACCAAACGCGCCCAGCAGCACCGCCACGCTCAAGAAGAACATGCGGCCGTTGACGCCACCCAGGAACAGGATGCCCAGCGCTATCACCGCAATGACGACAAACGCGCCCATGTCGGGCTCGGCCAACAACAGCACGCCGGTGAAAGCCAGCGCCAGCGCCATCGGCCAGACCGCCTGGACGAACCGCTCCTTGAGCTCCATCTTGCGCACCATGTAGCTGGCGGCATACATCGCGATCGCCAGCTTGGCCAGCTCACTCGGCTGGAAGTTCATCACGCCCAGCGGCAGCCAGCGGCGCGCGCCGTTGACACCCTTGCCCACATGCGGGATCAGCACCACGGCCAACAACAGCAGCGAGAGCACAAACAGCTTGGGCGCCCATTTCTCCCAGGCGCTGATCGGCACCTGCACCGCCAGCAAGGCCGCGACAAACGAGATGCCCAACGACAGCGCGTGCCGGCCCAGGAAGTAGGTGGGCGAGTAACGGGCGTACTTGGGGCTGTCGGGCAGCGCCACGCTGGCTGAATACACCATCACCAAGCCCAGCGCCAGCAGCGCGACCACGCACCACACCAACGCCTGGTCGAAGCCGGCGATGCGGGTGGGCTGGCCGGCGGCAGCGCCGTCCCAGTCGCGGATCGGCAGGCGGCCGGCGGCCTCGCCCTTGGCCGGGCGCAGACGGGCCCAGAGCGCTGCGAGGCCGGTGCGAGAGGCGGGCGTGGTGGCAGCGCTCACAACACGGCCTCCCCGAGCTCGGCCGCGTGGGCCTGCACCGCGGCGACAAACACCTCGGCGCGGTGGCCATAGTTTCGGAACATGTCCAGGCTGGCGCAGGCCGGGCTGAGCAGCACGGCATCGCCGGCACGGGCTTGGGCATAACACCAGGCAACGGCTGACGCCAGACTGTCGTGTTGCTGGCGCAGCACCGATGCCGCGCCCGGGTCGGCCGCCAGCACCGCGTCGATGACACCGGCGTCGCGCCCGATCAAGGCCACCGCGCGGGCAAACCGCGCGACCGGGCCGGCCAGCGGGCAGAAGTCCTGCCCCTTGCCGTCGCCGCCCAGGATCACCACCAGCTTGGCCGGCGCCTGGTCAGCGCCCAAGCCGAGCAGCGCAGCCACGGTGGCACCCACATTGGTGCCCTTGCTGTCGTCGTAGGCATCGACGTCGCCCACGCGGGCGATGAACTCGACCCGGTGCGGCTCGCCCGCGTAGTCACGCAGGCCGTGCAGCAGCGCGTTGAGCGGGCAGCCGATGGCTGTGGCCAGCGCCAGCGCCGCCAGCGCGTTGGCGGCGTTGTGGCGGCCGCGCACCCGCAGCGCATCGGCGGGCATCAGGCGCTGCAGGACGATCTCGTCGGCCTCGCCCTTGCGCCGCTTGACCGTCTCGTCCACCTCACGGGCGCGCACCAGCCAGGCCATGCCGGCCTCGATCACCAGACCAAAGTCACCCGGATTTTGTGGCGCGTCCAGCCCGAACCGAACCACCTTGGGGCCGACCGACCGCGCCGGCTGGCCACGCCCGCCCTTGACCAGCACCGGCGCCGGCACCATGGCCTGGCATTGCAAGTCGTCGCGGTTGACCACCCTCATGCTCGCCTGGCCAAAGATGCGCGCCTTGGCCGCCGCGTAGGCGTCCATCGTGCCGTGCCAGTCCAGGTGGTCCTGCGTGATGTTGAGCACCGTCGCGGCATCGGGCTCGAAGCCCTGCACACCGTCGAGCTGGAAGCTGGACAACTCCAGCACCCAGACCTCGGGCAGCACCGAGAAAGCGGGTGCTGCGGGCAGCGGCGAGGCCGGGCTGTGCGCCGGCTCGGCGTCCGCGGCGCTGCGCACGGCCACAGGCTCGCGGTCCAGCGCATCGGCCAGCGTGGCCAGCATCGTCGGGCCGATGTTGCCGGCCGCTGCCACCCGCAGGCCGCAGCGCGCCACCAGCAAGGCGCACATCGCGGTGGTGGTGGTCTTGCCGTTGGTGCCGGTGATGGCGAGTACTTTGGGCGAGTAGCCGCGCTCGGCCTTCAGATCAGCCAGCGCGCGGGCGAACAGGTCGAGCTCACCGGCAATCACGATCCCAGCGGCGCGGGCGGCGTCCAGCAGCGGCACGATTCGGGTATCACCCGGCGCCAGGCCAGGGCTCTTGAGCAGCAAATTCACATCGGCCAGTTGTTCGACGGTCAGCGCGCCCGAATGCAGCACGGCCTGGGGTACCGATTCGCGCAGCGCCGCCGCCTGAGGCGGGCTCTCGCGTGAATCCCACACCTGCACCTGCGCGCCGAAACGTGCACACCAGCGCGCCATCGCCAGGCCGGACTCACCCAGGCCCAGCACCAGCACGTGAAGGTCTTGGTACTGATTCATCTGAGTTTCAGGCTGGCCAGGCCGATCAGGCACAGCAGCATCGTGATGATCCAGAACCGGATCACGACCTGGGTTTCGGTCCAGCCGCTTTTCTCGAAGTGGTGGTGCAGCGGCGACATCTTGAAGATGCGCCGGCCCACGCCGGTCTTCATCTTGGTGTACTTGAACCAGCTCACCTGCAGCATCACCGACAGCACCTCGGCGACAAACACGCCGCCCATGATGCCCAGGACGATCTCTTGCCGGGTGATCACCGCCACCGTGCCCAGGCCGCCGCCCAGCGACAGTGCACCCACGTCGCCCATGAAGACCTGCGCCGGGTGGGCGTTGAACCACAAGAACGCCAGCCCCGCACCGGCCATCGCGCCGCAAAAGATCAGCACCTCGCCCGCGCCCGGGATGTGCGGGAACAGCAGGTACTTGCTGTAGACCGAACTGCCCACGACATAGGCAAAGATGCCCAGCGCCGAGCCCACCAGCACCACCGGCATGATCGCCAGGCCGTCCAGGCCGTCGGTGAAATTGACGGCGTTGCTGGCGCCGACGATCACGAAGTAGCTCAGCGTGATGAAGCCGAACACGCCCAGCGGGTAGCTCACCGTCTTGAAAAACGGCAGCATCAGGTCGGCCTTGGGCGGCAGGTCGTTCGAAAAACCGCTCTGCACCCAGCGCACAAACAGCTCCAGCACCCGCAGATTGGTGGTCTCGGAGACTGAAAACGCCAGGTACAGCGCGGCCACCAGGCCGATCAACGACTGCCAGAAAAACTTCTCGCCCGAGCGCATGCCCTCGGGGTCCTTGTTGACCACCTTGCGCCAGTCGTCGACCCAGCCGACCGCGCCAAAGCCGAAGGTCACCAACATCACGACCCAGACAAAGCGGTTGCTCCAGTCGAACCACAGCAGCGTGGCCACGCCGATGCCCAGCAGGATCAGCACCCCGCCCATCGTCGGCGTGCCGCGCTTGACCAGGTGCGATTGCAGGCCGTAGTCGCGGATAGGCTGGCCGATCTTGAGCTCGGTCAGCTTCTTGATCACCCACGGCCCCATCGACAGGCCGATCAGCAGCGCCGTCATGGCCGACATCACCGCCCGGAAGGTCAGGTACTGGAAGACGCGCAGAAAGCCCCATTCGGGGAACTGGACCAGCAACCACTGCGACAGGCTAAGCAGCATGCTGTCCTCCTGGCGGTTGGGCTTGGCCATGCAATTGGCCGGCGCTGCGCTGTTGCAGCGCGGCCACCACGGATTCCATGCGCATGAAGCGTGAGCCCTTGACCAAGAGCGAGGCGCAGGCCGGCAGCCCGGGCAGCGCCGCGATCAGATCAATGGGCTGCGCAAAGTGGCGCGCGCCAGCGCCATAGGCCCTGGCGGCATCGGCGCACTGCTCGCCGGTGGTCCAGAACATGTCGATCCCCGAGGCGCGGGCAAAAGCGCCCACCTCGGCGTGGAAGGCCGGGCCCTGCTCGCCGACCTCGCCCATGTCGCCCAGGATCAGGCCACGCGGCGCTGGCAGCGTGAGCAACAGCGAGATCGCCGCGCGCACCGAGTCGGGGTTGGCGTTGTAGCTGTCGTCGACCAGCGTCAGCGGCCGGCCGTGCAGCAGCAGGCGGCTGGTCTGCGAGCGGCCGGCGACCGGCCGGAATGCGGCCAGCCCGGCAGCGATGGCCGCCAATGGCGCACCCGCGGCCAGCGCGGCGGCGGCAGCGGCCAGCGCGTTGCGCACGTTGTGGGCGCCGGCGGCGAAGAGCTTGCAGGCCAGCACGCCGGCGGGGGTGTGCAGACGCAGCACCCAATGCCCGCCGTCTTGCGCCCGCGCTGCGCCAAGGTCGGCGTCCAGATCAGCGTTGTCCAGCCACTGCGCATCGCCAAAAACATCGGCCGGCGCCTGCGCGGCAAAACTCAGCTGCGCACGCCGGCCGGCCAGTGCCTGCCAGACCGGGGCGTAGTCGTCGTCAAGCGGGTAGACCGCCGTACCGCTGGCCGGCAGCGCGCTGATGACGGCGCCGTTTTCGTCGGCCACGGCACGCACGCTGGCCATGAACTCCTGGTGCTCGCGCTGGGCGTTGTTGACCAGCGCCACGGTCGGCCGGGCGATTTGCGCCAGCAGGGCGATCTCGCCCGGGTGGTTCATGCCCAGTTCCAGTACGGCTGCCCGGTGGTGCCGGAAAGGGTCCTGGCGCAAGCGCAGCACGGTCAGCGGCACGCCGATGTGGTTGTTGTAGTTGCCGACTGTCGCCAGCGCGGCGTCGCCCAGCCAGGCGTGCAGGATGGCCGCGACCATCTGGGTGACGGTGGTCTTGCCGTTGCTGCCGGTGATGGCAATCAGCGGCAGGTCCAGCCTGGCGCGCCAGGCGGTGGCCAGTTGCTGCAGTGCCAGCAGGGTGTCGGGCACCAGCAGGCCAGGCAGACCGGCCGCGCCAGCCCCGTCAGGCCCCAGGCCCCGCTCAGCCAGTGCGGCGGCTGCACCGGCGGCGCGGGCCTGCGGCAGGTAGTCGTGGGCATCAAAACGCTCGCCCCGCAGCGCCACGAACAGGTCACCCGGCTGCAGGCTGCGGCTGTCGCTGTGCACCCGCAGGACAGGCGTGGCGCCGTCGCCCACCAGTACCGAGCCCGGCAGCAGCGCGTGGGCCTGGGCCAGCGTCATCAGCGCGGCGGGCGCGGCCATGCCGGCGCCCGGGTTGCCGCTGGTGATCGCGGGGCTCATCGCACACCCCGCTGGGCCAGCGCGTCGGCAGCCACGGCGCTGTCCAGGAAAGGGCGCTTGACGCCGCCGATCTCCTGTGTGTCCTCGTGGCCCTTGCCGGCCAGCAGCACGACATCGCGCGCATCGGCCTGCAACACGGCGTGGCTGATGGCGGCGCGGCGGTCTTCGATCACCTCAACATCGCCCGGCATCGCATCGGCGATGCCGGCCAGGATCTGCGCCAGGATGGCTGCCGGCGCTTCGTCGCGCGGGTTGTCGCTGGTCAGCACCAGGTGGTCGGCACCGCGGCGGGCGATGGCGCCCATCAGCGGGCGCTTGCTGGCATCGCGGTTGCCACCACAGCCAAACACACACCACAGCCGGCCACCGCGCGCAGCCGCCAAGGGCCGCAACGCGGCCAGCGCCTTGTCCAGCGCATCTGGGGTGTGGGCGTAGTCCACCACCACCTCGGGTTGAGGCGCAGCACCGGGCAGAACGGGCACGCGGTCCATCCGGCCGGGCACGGGCGTCAGCAGGGGCACGACGGCCGCAGCGCGGGCCAGCGGCACCCCCAGGGCCCGCAGTGCGCCCAGCACCGCCAGCAGGTTGCTGGCGTTGTAATCGCCGATCAGGGCACTGCGCACCGGCGCGTGGGTCTCGCCCTCGACCAGCGTGAAGGCCAGGCCGCCGTCGATGTAGCTCAAGTCAACGGCTTGCAGACGCGCCGGGCCGGCGACCGAGGTGGTCCACAGGTCGATGCCGGCGTCACCGCGCTCGCGCGCCAAACCGGCACCCTGGGCATCGTCGATGTTGATCACCGCGGCCTGCAACTCGGGCCAGCTAAAAAGCGCCCGCTTGGCCGCCCAGTAGGCGGCCATGTCGCCGTGGTAGTCGAGGTGGTCGCGGGTCAGGTTGGTGAACTGCGCCACCGTGATGGCCGTGCCGGCCAGGCGGTGTTCGGCCAGGCCGATCGACGAGGCCTCGATCGCGCAAGCGGCAAAGCCGGCGTCGGCCATGCGGCGGAAGGCCGCTTGCAAAGTGACAGGGTCGGGCGTGGTCAGGCCGGTGGGCTCGATGCTGCCCGGCGTGTCTTGGCGCGGCCGCTCGCCACCCGGCGCGGCAGGCGGCGGCTCGCCAATCCCCAGCGTGCCCACCAGACCACAACGCTGGCCCAGCGCGGACAGCGCCTGCGCCGTCCACCAGGCGGTGCTGCTCTTGCCGTTCGTGCCGGTGACGGCAATCACCTGCAGCCGCTCGCTCGGCCGGTCGAACCAGCGGGCGGCAATCTCGCCGGTGGCCGCCTTCAGGCCGATCAAGGCGGCGATGCGGGACTCGCCTGCCGGCAGCAGGGCGGCGTCCAGGCCCTCGGCCTCGACCAGGCAGGCCGCCGCACCGGCGGCCAGTGCCGCGGCGACAAACTGCCGGCCGTCGGTGGCGTAGCCAGGCCAGGCGATGAAGGCATCACCCGGCTGCACGCGGCGGCTGTCGGTGCGCAGCGTGCCGAAGCCGGCCGCACGCACCCGGTCCGCCAGCCAGGCGGTGGCGTCAGCGGCGTTGTGCAGCGGCAGCGCCATCAAAAGCTTTCCGGCTCGGCGGGCAGCGCCTTGGCCACCACGTTGGGCTTGATCTCGAGATCCGGCGCCACGTTCATCATGCGCAGGGTCTGCTGCACCACCTGGCTGAACACCGGCGCGGCCACGTCGCCGCCGTAGTACTTGCCGGCGGTGGGCTCATCGACCATCACCGCCACGATGATGCGCGGCTTGTCGATCGGCGCCATGCCGACGAACCACGAGCGGTACTTGTTGCTGGCATAACCGCGCCCTTCTTGCTTGTGCGCGGTGCCGCTCTTGCCACCGACGGAGTAGCCGATGGTCTGCGCCTTGGTGCCGGTGCCGCCGGGGCCGGCGGCCATCTGCAGCATGCGGCGCAGCTCTTGCGCGGTGCCAGCCGAGAACACCCGGATGCCCGAGACCGGTTGGTCCTGCTTGAGCATGCTGACCGGGATCACCTCGCCGTCGCGGGCAAAGCTGGTGTAGGCATGGGCCATCTGCAGCAGCGAGGCTGAGAGGCCGTAGCCATAGGCCATGGTCGCCTGCTCGATCGGGCGCCAGGTCTTGAACGGCCGCAGCCGGCCGGTCACCGCACCGGGGAAGTTGATCTGCGGCTTCTGGCCGTAGCCCACCGCCGAGTACAGCTCCCACAACTCGTGCGGCTGCATCATCATCGCCACCCGCACGATGCCGATGTTGCTGCTTTTCTGGATCACCTCGCGCGCCGACAGCGACCCGTGCGGGTGTGCGTCCTTGATCGGAATGCCGCTGACCACCACGCTGTTGGGCGCCGTCGTCAACACGGTTTCGGGCTTGACCCGACCGGTCTCCAGCGCCAGCGCCATCACCAGGGGCTTCATCGTCGAGCCGGGCTCGAAGATGTCGGTCAGCGCGCGGTTGCGCAGTTGCTCGCCGCCCCGCCGGCCACGCTCACCCGGGTCGTAACTCGGGAAGTTGGCCAGCGCCAGCACCTCACCGGTCTGCACGTCCAGCACCACCACACTGCCGGCCTTGGCCTTGTGCTGGGCCACCGCGTCGCGGATCTGCTGGTAGGCAAAAAACTGCACTTTGGCGTCCACCGACAAGGCGATGTCGCTGCCGTCCGCCGAATCGATATGGGTGCCGATGTCCTCGATCACCCGACCCAGCCGGTCCTTGACCACACCACGCGCGCCGTTGTGGCCTTTCAGCTGCTTCTGGAAGGCCAGCTCGATGCCCTCCTGGCCCTGGTCTTCCAGGTTGGTGAAGCCCACCACGTGCGCCGCCGACTCACCCTCGGGGTAGCGGCGGCGGTATTCGCGGCTCTGGTAGATGCCCTTCATGCCGAGTGCCTGGATCTGGGTCCAGGTCTCGGTCTCGACCTGGCGCCGCAGCCAGGCAAAACTGGCGCTGCCGCTGCCCAGCCGGGCATCGAGCTCGGCCGGTGTCATGCCCAGCAGGGTGCCGAGCTGGGCACGCTGAGCCGGCGTGGCCTGGAAATCCTTGGGGATGACCCAGACGCTGGGTACCGGCACGCTGGTGGCCAGCAACTGGCCAGCGCGGTCGACGATGCGCCCGCGCGTGGCCGGCACCTCCAGCGTATGGGCATAGCGTTTTTCACCCTCGCGCTGGAAAAACTCCGGCCCGATGATCTGGATGTAGGCAGCCCGGCCCAGCAGGCCGATGAAGCCCAGGCCCACCGCGGCCAACAAAAACCGGCTGCGCCACTTGGGCGTCTTGCTGGCCAGCAACGGGCTGGTGGCGTAGTTGACGCCGCGCACCGAGGTCGGGTTGAGCAGTTTTTTCATGGCCGCGCTCCCGACAAGCTGCGGCCCACACCGGCGCTGGGTGCCGATGCGGCGCTCAGCAGCGCCGCCACGCGGCCCTCGTACATCGTGACTGCCGGCGTTGCCGGCACCATCTTGAGCCGCTCGCGGGCAGTGCGCTCGACCCGCAGGTTGGTGGCCTGCAATTGGCGGTCGGCCTCCAGCCGCTTGTGGTCGCCGGCCAGGCGCAAGGCCTCGGTCTCGGCGCGGTGGATGGCAGTGAACAGCCGGCGCGCGTCGTAGGCGGTTTTGACCAGCACCAGCGCGCTGACGATCACGGCCAGCAGCAACACGACGTTCAATTTTGTCATTGCGCCGACTCCGCTGCCACCGGCGCCGCCCCAGCACGTTCGGCCACCCGCAGCGTGGCCGAGCGCGCGCGTGCGTTGGCGCGCACCTCGGCTTCGGACGGCTTGAAGCGGCCCAGCGCGATCAGCCGCATCGCCTTGGGCGCGGCATACAGGCTGGGCGCACGCGGGTCGACGATCTCGCGGCTTTCGCGGGCGATGAAGGTCTTGACGATGCGGTCTTCCAGCGAGTGAAAGCTGATCACCGCCAGCCGCCCACCCGGTGCCAGCAGCGCCAGCGCAGCGATCAGGCCCTGTTCAAGCTCTTCAAGCTCGGCGTTGACGAAAATCCGAAGAGCCTGAAAGGTGCGCGTGGCGGGGTTCTGGCCCGGCTCACGGGTCTTGACCGCACGAGCCACGATTTGGGACAGCTCGAAGGTGCTGCGCACGGCGCCGCCGCCCTCCCGGCAAGCAACAAGCGCCTTTGCAATCGGTACAGCAAACCGTTCTTCGCCGTAGTCACGTATCACCTCCGCAATGCGCTTCTCGGAAGCGCTGGCCAAAAAATCCGCCGCCGTCTGGCCGCGGGTGGTGTCCATGCGCATGTCCAGCGGCGCATCGAACCGGAAACTGAAACCCCGCTCCGGCGTGTCGATCTGCGGTGAGCTGACCCCCAGGTCGAGCAGCACGCCGTCCACGGCAGCGATACCGCGCCCGGCCAGTGCAGCGGCCATGTCGGCAAAACTTTCGTGCACGATGGCAAAGCGCGGGTCGGCGGCAGCCAGGCGCTCACCGGCGGACACGGCCTCGGGGTCCTTGTCGAAGCCGATCAGGCGACCGGCGGGGGACAGATGAGCCAGCAAGGCGCGGCTGTGGCCGCCACGGCCAAACGTGCCGTCGATGTAGGTGCCGTCCGGCCTGTGGGCGACCGCCGCGACCGCCTCCTCCAACAGGACGGTGATGTGCTGCAGTTCGGGTGCGGCGGCCATCAGAAGACAAAGCCCTTGATCGCGTCGGGCATCGGCCCGGCCATCACCTGCGCCTGGTGGGCGGCGTACCTGGCCGCGTCCCACAACTCCAGGCGCTGGCCCATGCCCAGCAGCAGCACGTCCTTGTCCAGGCCGGCGGCGGCACGCAACTCGGGCGGCACCAGCACACGGGCGGCGGAGTCGATCTCGACATCGGCCGCGCTGCCGACAAAAAACCGGCGCCAGCCGTCGGCCTCCATCGGCAGGCCGAGCAGCTGGGTGCGGAACCCCTCCCAGGCCGGGCGCGGAAACACCAGCAGGCAGCCCACCGGATGTTGTGTCAAGGTCAGCTGCTGACCCGACAAGGCAGCCAGCGCATCACGATGGCGGGCCGGGACGGTCATGCGCCCCTTGCCATCCAGCGTCAACGCCGACGTACCTTGAAAGATCAAATCAGCCACTTTGCCCCACCAAATCCCACCGAACTCCACTTTAGCGCAGAAATCGGTGGGCGGAAGCGGCAAACGCTAGAAAAAATCAATCAAATCAACTACTTAGTGGGCTTCCTTCAAGTCCGAAAAAATGTGAAAGTGATTTAAAAATAGGGACTTGCGATAACTTGTGAAAGCAAAGCCTGAGAAGTAGGGGCGGCGGGATGAAGTGCGGCAGTCACGAGACGGCCGACCCGGAGAATAGCGACTCAGCTGACCACCGACTGCTGGGCGATGCCGGCGTCAACCAGCACATGCTGGCCGGTCATGCCGTCGGCATCGTCGCTGGCCAGGAACAGCGTGGCCCGCGCCACGTGTTTGCTGTCCAAACGCACTTTCAGACACTGCGCATCCAGGAATGCCTGATCAGCTGCGGCATCACGGTGCAAGGTGGTTTGCCGCTCGGTGACGATGGCACCGGGCACCAGCGCATTGACCCGGATGCCGCGCCCGCCCAGCTCACGCGCCAGCGTGCGCGTCAGGCCCAGGATGCCGGCCTTGGCCGTCGTGTAACCCACCAGATTGGGCCGGCCGCGCATCCAGCTGACCGAGCCCATGTTGATGACCGAGCCACCCCCGGCCTGCGCCATGCCGGGCGCCACTGCCTGGATGGCGAAGAAGTAGTGCTTCAGGTTGAGCGCCAGCCGGTCGTCCCAGAACTCGGGCGTCACGTCCTCCATGCGGTGGCGGTCGTCGCGGCCGGCGTTGTTGACCAGAACCTGCACAGGGCCGTGCTCGGCGATCAGCCGCGCCAGCACCGCCTGGTAGGCGGGGATGTCACGCACATCGCAGGCGGCATACCAGGGCGCTATGTGGCCAGCAGCCAGCACCTCGTCGATCAGCGCCTGGCCGCCACCCTCCCGGGTGCCGCAAAACGCCACCCGCGCGCCCTGGCCGGCAAACGCCCGCACCAGCTCGGCACCGATGCCCGAGCTGCCGCCCGAGACAAACACCAGCCGGCCGGCCAGCGAGGCATAACAGGTGTACGGGCGGTCCACCATTACCGCAGCCCCTCGGGCAGCAGGTCGGCCAACAGCACCGGCAGGCCGGTGGCTATGCTGCGGTGCGCGGCCAGGCCCACCGCAACGGCGCGCAGGCCTTCGTCCAGCGGAATCTCGGCCGGCGCGCCGTCACGCAGCGCCTGGGCAAATTTCTGGTGCTCGATGTAGGACGCGCCAAAGTGCTGGCCGGCGTAGCGGATGTTGGTGTCCCAGACCCGCCGCACCGACACGCCGCGGCCGGTGCCCGACATC